>Ga0306922_10001619_pt1 | contig 20272 bp, 18 predicted proteins | sample sta12Cox44000082_FD_203758 | JGI IMG/M metagenome (GOLD analysis project Ga0306922, IMG submission 203758) | Lab enrichment of tropical soil microbial communities from Luquillo Experimental Forest, Puerto Rico - statoxic.12C.oxic.44.000.082 (v2)... | ecosystem: Environmental > Terrestrial >... | reverse complement strand
CTTTCCTTCGGGTCCCAATCGCACCACACCTCGATCCGAACCTTGTAGTACGCCATCATGCCTCCATGACCAAGAACTAAGATAGGCGGGCCAGCCCAATGTGAACAGGGGTAAGGGGTCGGTGTGCCCGGAATCTTGGACTCACAGCGGGCCCCGAAACAGTCCCGAGGTAGCCAAGAGACTGTCAATTATCTTGTCGTCGAGCCGCTCAGGAACCCGACTTGCGGCGCTAGGAACGCCCGGAACAGCCTTACCCCCAGGGGAAGGGGTAATTAGCCATATGAGCACATGGTAGGGTGAGGTGTGCCCCGAAATCTCAAATTCAGCCCAAGGATCTGAGAAGCGCGTTCATTCGACGTGATGTACGCCTGCTGAGCACAATAGCTTGTGAGCCTGGACCTCGCAAGGAAACTGGATTCAACCACCAAATGTAGCCGCTGGCATTGTCCAACTGTGGCAGCGGCGCTGGCGACCATTGCCCAAGACGCCATTGAGACTCACCGGGAGATGTCGATTCACTTTGTGCACATCTGGAAAGTCCTCGCCATAGACTCTATTAGTTTGTCTCAGTCAGGGCTTGCAAGGCTTCCCCATCGACACAGGCGGTTTTCCAATCATCCAAGAACGTAGCGTTGTGTTTCCGGAAGAACTCTATTGCAGGGCGATTCCACCCCAGCACATTCAACATAATGCCAAAACGATTCTCCGCCCGAGCGACGGCTGCGACTCGAGAAAGCAGAGCGTCACCAACGTTTTGTCGCCGAAATTGAGCCCTGACAAAAATGTCTTCGAGGAATAACCCGCCTCCCCGGAACGTCGAATAACATTCGAAGAAGAAAGCGTACCCGACTGGTTCGCCATCCCACTCCGCGATCAGTACCCGGAATTCCGGACGTGCCCCAAATCCATTGCGCGCAAGGCTCTCCTCGGTGATAACGACGGGCAAGCGTTCGTATTCTCCCATTTCATGGATTAGAGCCTTCAGCACACCCACGTCATTTAGATTGGCAGGCCGAATAATAAGCATCGAAACCTCCTTGGAACGTCGCGATCTATTTCTCACAACTGAGACGGTCAGGGCAAATATGCTGTTGGCTTCAATTGCCAATTACCTGACCACGAGCAATATTCTCGGGATCGGGCATTGGCGAATCGCTTAGAGGAATGTTTGATACACCGGCAAGCCGAGGGGGATCTGCCGTTTGAGGGCACTGCTCGTCGTCGGGTGAGTACATAAGAACGGCTTGGATCTGTCCCTCCGCCGCGAGATCCCGCAATGCACCCCCGTTAAAGCCCTCCGGAACTTCGCGCAAGCGAATAGTTGTCCCAGATCTGAGAAGTGCGCGCCGTCGGCGCCCTCTTAAAGCCCTCCGGAATCAATTCTCGCGCGCGCCTGGAAATTCGCAATTGATTTTCTCGGGGGGATTTTCTTTGGGGTTTTCGTTTTTTCGTCGCCCTTTGTTCGCGTTTTGTTCAGGAATTGTCAGTCACAGGCGTTTGCGACCTCACTCGCGGCTCAACAGCCAAGTACACGGCCTAAGCCAGCAGTCAGGGAGGGTCCGTAGCTCTTCCGAGAATCAATTTATCGTCGCTGCCTCTAGGAAGGCTCGATAGTATTTTCCATTTGATCCTGTGACCTTGCCCTGTATATCGCCCATTCTTCGCCTCAAAAAACAGGTTGCGATTCACCAAAAGCCCGGGTGATACTTGATCTCTTCGCCCGGCTGACACCTCCGCAAAGACAAGCGCCTCCGTGCGTTCTTATCCGCCGAACAACAAGCCCGCTACTGCTGCAGCTTGGCAGCCACAGTCACCTTGCCACTTGAGACTGTGATTTGTCGCTCCCAGGGCTTGTAACCATCGCCTGTAATCGTGATCCTATGGACTCCAGCAACAACCACAAGCTCAGAAGGAGTATTGCCGACAAAGTTCCCGTCAACCGATATTTCGCCCCCCGTTGGATTCGAGGTGATTATAAGGGTCGCTTGCAGAACGGCCGATCGTAACAGGGGAGGAGCCGTTGCTTGTTCTCCAGCACTCGCAGAAGGGTCCGATGTCGTCGTGGTGGCTGAAGGATTAGCCACTCCCGCCAGCGCCGGCGAAGGAGCCGCTTTCGCCTCGGCCTTGTTGGGTGTACTGCCTGTTTCTCCACGGCAGTGCGCTCTTGCCTCCATCAATTCTTCAGAGGTGTAATGTGGTTCGAGTACAAACACCTCGGTACCGCGCCCTTGCAGGCTTCGCACATCATGATCGGTCAGTCTTCCGTGGAAAGGAAATTCTTCGGGCAACTTGCCTTCAATGTACTGAAATTGTTTCCCCCAGATGCCGAATGAATACAGGTGACTCGTGACCTCATCGGCACGTCCCATGCGCTTGAGAATCACGCAGCTAGCGTTGGCTGCGTGACCAGCACCGCCCTCGGGAATTACGGCCCCGGATTGGCAAGGCGACTGTGCCGCGAGGAACAGAACGGACATGGCACTTGCAACTACAAAGCGCATAAAGTGTGCGTGCAAACTGCTGGATAGGCTCACCGGATAACTTTCGGGTCGCGAAGTTTCGTTGGCTCGCCTGCGTCGTTCGCTTGGGCTTGCTATACGTAACCGCCACTGCAATGCAAATCGCAATTGCGCACGGGAGCCTTTCTGGACTTTCTAAAGCAACCGGAGTGCCGCACACGAAAACGGGCAAAGATCGGTCTTTCTACTGCGCGATTCGCTATATCTGTCAACGAATTACATCGAATGCTGTCTCTGGGAGAGGACGCAAGAACAGGTCAACGTTACTTGCACACGTCAGTTGTTGCGAATCACAGTATCTTGAGAGCTTATTAGGTGCAAGACTTTGCGCAAATCCACTAATGGCCGTCGAAGGCGAGCATCCACCATTTCTGGACAATTCCTGAGGCATTCTGACCTGCCTTAGCGCACTTTCAGTACCGAAGTAGTACCAAGCTGAGAAACACAGCGTTGCGGAGTCGCTCTTACAGTGCAGAGGAGTTGCTTTGAAATTCCAACGTTGAAAGGAACTACATGGCCGGGCGCTAACGGTCCCCAAAGCGGCGCATGCGGCCCGATCCCGGACCATTCCGACTTTGGAGCACGGCCCGAAGTTCCGGCAAGGCCTGCTCTTCCCGCGTATTTTCGGGTCTGGACTAAGATGTACTGACATGTGCAGGGCACGCAGAAGAGCGGGCATCGTCGCAGGCATCGTGCGATGATGTCAATACGACGCTGCAATCTGTGGAGAGGAAGTTCGAGGAGAATCGCCCAACTGCCGGCGCCAGGAACCTGTTTGACCAGAGTTTGCAGCTCAACCTGCAACAGAGGCACCAGCTCAGCCCATGCTCGAGTCTGGGTTAAGTACTGTTCAGCAAATCCGTCTTTCTCGTACTTTATGTGCAACTGCCCGACGACGGCCTGTGGCTCTTCTGCAATAAATTCGGCCAAGCTTGATCGATAGTAGGCAGGCATATTGCAGCAATACTCAGACTGTAGAGTCTAAGCACCTCTCTCTCTCAGGCCACTGGGCTTCCCTCGAGACGGGACAATTGCATTGCTGCAGCGACAGGCCAATTCAGGTGTATGGCTGAAAAAACTTTAGTAATCTCGGCGCTTCAAATTAGTAACCCACCAATTCCAAATCGGGAAACGGTCGACAGGTTTTCCCGCGCCCTACCAAACCACGCACTGCTCTGAGACGGCCCGCACCATCGGACTGCCCTTCTTGCAGCTGAAGGTCTTCTGGAAAGGCGGGAAGTTGGAGAGTGGGCCGATAACACGGTACTTGGCGACGGGATGCGGGTCGCCTTGAATCATGAGGCGTTGGGTCTCGATACGCGTTTCGTCGCCGCGGAATTGGCCCCAGGCAATGAAGAATTGCTCGTCTGGAGTGAATCCATCGATCGTAGGAGCCGGCGGTTTGCCTTTCTGCGAGTTGTGGTAGGCCAAATAGGAAATCTTCAATCCGGCGAGATCGCCAATCGATTCGCCAAGCACCAATTTGCCGTTATGGTGGATGGTTGGCTCAATGTAGTAGCCGTCGAACTGCTTCACTACGCAGGCAGTCTTGGACTGGAATTTCTTCAGGTCGTCGGGCGTCCACCAGTTATTCAGGCGGCCCTGGGCGTCAAACTGCGCTCCCTCGTCGTCGAAGCCATGGCTGACCTCGTGGCCTATTACAACGCCGATGGCGCCATAGTTCACGGCGTCGGTGGCATCCATGTTGAATGCGGGAGGCTGAAGGATACCGGCCGGGAACACGATTTCGTTCATCAGAGGGTCGTAATACGCGTCGGAGGTGGGCGGCGTCATGCCCCAACGGCCGCGGTCAACTGGCTTGCCAATGGTGGAAAGCTTGTCGGCGACGAGAAACCGTGACGCCGATTCGACGTCTGCAAAATACGCGTCACGAGAGATGGAGACGCTGCTGTAGTCCTTCCATTTGTCAGGGTAGCCGACCTTGATGTTGAAGGTTGCGATTTTCTCCTTGGCCTTCTGCTTGGTCTCCGGACTCATCCAGTCCAACTGGCTGACGGTCTCGTCCATCGCGGCGACGATGTTCTGAACCATCTCCTTGGCGCGGGCCTTGGCCGCTGGCGGGAAATAGCGCGCAACGTATTCCTGGCCAACGGCCTCGCCGAGTAATTTGTCGGCGGCAGTAGAGCATTGCTTCCAGCGCGGTTTGATCTCGCTCAGTCCTGCCAATTGCTTCTGATAGAAATCGAAGTTCTCGTCCACAAATGGCTGAGACAAGAATGGAGCGGCGTTGTGAAGAAGGTGCCACGTGAGATAGGTCTTCCACGCGGCCAGCGAAGTTCCGCTGAGCTGGCGGTTGACTTCCTGCAAGAAGGCCGGCTCTTCGACGTTGAGCGGGATCGCCGGGACCTTGACGGCTGAAAAGAATCGCGCCCAGGCAAAATCAGGGGTCATCTTCTGCAAATCTTGAAATGACGTCTTGTGGTCAATTGCCTGGGGATCGCGCAGCGCCACGTTGTCGAGCGAGGCCTTTGCCAGCGCCGTCTCGAACCCCATGACAGTAGCCGCGGCTTTTTGCGCCTCGGCATCCGGGTACCCGGCGAGTTTGAACATGTTGGCAACATGCACCACGTAACCTGCTCGGGCCTTCTGGAATCGCTCGTCGGGCTTGAGATAGTAGTCGCGGTCGGGGAGTCCGAGGCGAGACGCACCGATATCGGCAACCACCTGAGTCGGGTCATGTAGATCAGGAATTGCCCCCAATGCAAAGGGGACCCGGATTCCCACTTCCTGCATCCTGGTGATCATCTTCTGCACGCCGTCGCGGTCCTTGATCTGGCTGACCTGATCGAGCCACGGCTGCAGTGGCTTCACGCCAAGCTGGCTGATGGTGGACATGTCCATGCAGGCGGCATAGAAGTCGCCAGTGAGCTGGGGAATGCTGCCCTTGGGCTGTCCCGTCTTGGCCGCGGCTTCTTCAAGGATGGTGCGCAGCTTTTCCTTGTTGGTCTCCCCGGCCTGCCAGCGACGGCTCCAACGGTCCATGGAGGCCGGGATTGAGTTATTGGCCCGCCAGGATCCGTTGGCGTAATCGTAGAAGTCGGTGCAGGGATCGGCTTTCTTGTCGAGATCCCCGACCTGAATACCGACCTGGCTTTGGCCGTAGAGAAAAGAACAAGACAGCAACGTCATCAGAAGGATGGTTGCGCGACGCATAATGCTCCCTGAACCGATGAGATTCTTGCTGTGCGCCATTGTACTTAGTTTACAAAACCTTCTAACCTTTACTGACCTTTTTCTAAGTTGTGCGAGTCCGAGCGCCACGCTTACACAGCGCTTGCATGGACTCGGTGCGCGTAGTAGAGTTTCGGCGAGTTAAGAATATAACGACGAATGGCAGCCTCAGGTCTCGGCAGCTCGCATTCGTGCTCGAGTACATTAAAGGATGGCGATGGTGCCCGGTCTTATGATTGCTGCTGGGTATACAAAGTTACGAAAGCCTACGCTCGATACACGAGTTCCACGCCCTCGCGCGATCTCGATTATCGGTAATACCTGATTCTTCAGACTTGTGCAGCGAAGCTCCAATTTCGAGGTTCGCGAAGCCGTTGAATTCCGTGCACAGGGTCGTGTACAGAGTCTGAAGTTTATGTTCTATACGCTATTGAAAATACTAGAATGCATCTAGTGATAGCTTAGGGATTGTTGCTCGGCTATATCGGACACAACTATATGACGCGAGACAGCTTAGTGCTCCTAAATATCGCTCCGAAGATATAGTTCGGGACCAGGGGGTCGGAGGTTCAAATCCTCTCTCCCCGACCAATCTATCTTCAATAACCACGCGTGTTTCAGCGTCTTTGTCATTTTTGACGACAGGGCGCGTTTTCCAGCGTTGCTGCGCCCTTGCTACATTCCTGCTCAAAACCAGCACTTTCGTGGCAGATATGCTTGACGCTCCAGATTGGCGTTCGATCCCTCCGGCTCAATTACGTGAGTTGAGCGTTGACGTTTGCCCACGAGTTGAGAACCCATTTCCCAACTGCGCCAACGGTGGAGATGACCCCCGTGGCAACGAAGGCGGCAATCAGGACGTACTCGATAATGTCCTGCCCGCACTCTTCACGATGCAACTGCTCGAAGATGTTTTTCAAGTTTTTCATTGGGTGTTTTTTCCTGTTTGTTAGTAGATGTTTGTGTCCAGACGACCGTGATCCTGCCTCCACTTAGATGAATTAACGACCTGTTTCATCTTGCACGGAGAATAACTTGATGAAGCTATGACGAAAAGAGAGCGGACCCCTCCCTGCGAGGCTTCTCTATCACGACGCATTGGCGGAGTAAAGGCTGCTGGAGAAGGTCGTTTGGAGCGACAGCTCGAAAGCTTCTACGGGATCAAGGAGACCATGAATTATCCTGCCTTCGAGCCGCTCTGGAAGCGTAAGCCGGGAGTCGTCGAAGGACAACCTCCGCTCCTGCAAAACAAGGCGGGCGTGAGCGAGGCGACACCCGGCAGAAATAATCTCTACTAGTGTGACTGTTCTGCTTGACGCTCGTCTGGGGCAATACTACACATTGAGGGTACCTGTGCACCGACCCCTTGGTCGCGAACCAAAACCAAATCCAAAACTCAAAAGACACACCGCGGCACTGGAAGGGGCGCTACTAAGGGCACAGAACAAAGCAACAAGCTTTTTGGTCGACCCTCTACTTTGCCTTGGCAACATTGGGACACTACAAGCAATCTCTCCCAAGAATGATCTAAAACGTGGAGTTTACAGATGCGATTAAAAACAGCGTTCACGGTAATCGCCGCCTTGCTCACTGGCTCGGTTCTGAGTTGGGCGCAACAGTCGGACCTGAGCAGTCCCGTTATTAGGGACACGCAGGCGAACAGTCACGAGCAGTTTATAAGTGCCAACGACAACCGCGCTCGAGCGGGAAAACTCGAGAATGGCGTATTGACGTTACACCTTGTGATGGCGCAGGGTACGTGGTACCCCGAAGCGGAGGGGCGCGAGCCTTCGCTGCAAATGCCTGTCTTTGGTGAAGAAGGCGGACCACTTACAAATCCCGGTCCACTCATTTGGGTGCCTGAAGGCACAGAGTTGCATATTTCTGTCAGGAATCTCTACCACAAGCCTCTCTTTGTGCACGGGCTGGGGGAGGTACGACAAAGAACACGTTCAGATTGGACGCGGGAGAGGTTCACGAGTTCAGCTTCCACAGTGGTCCAGCGGGAACTTACGAGTACTGGGCGAATCTGCAAGATAAACCGATGTTCGCGTGAGGCGCAGAGGCGTCTCAACTGACAGGAGCTTTCATCGTCGATCCTCCCGGTGCGGCGGTGAACGATCGCGTCTTTGTGCTGGGATACTGGATGGAGCTGCTCTACCCTGAGAAGGGGTATTCGGCAGGCGTCCGGCAGGTCCTTTCAGTCAACGGGAAATCTTGGCCATGGACCGAAAGGATGGAATATCACGTCGGCGAGGAAGTGAGATGGCGCTGGATCAGCGGCAGCGGTATGCCTCACCCTATGCACTTACACGGCGCTTACTTCCGTATTGATAGCTTAGGTGATGGTGACAAGGACACGATCTTTTCCCCATCACAGCAGCGGTATCAGGTAACAGAGCAACTTGGGGCAGGAACCCGCACGATAACATGGATTCCACAACATCCCGGGCACTGGCTCTTCCATTGCCATCTGCTGTTCCACATCATGCGAAAGGATAACCTCGGATACCAGCTTACATCGCTTCCGGACACACACATGGCGGACGATCCTGGGGCCGGAATGTCTGGCCTGGTGGTGGGCATCAATGTTCTGCCCGGGAAAGAAGAAATCAAGAAATCTGGATATCGGCGCAAGTTGGACCTGGACATCGGTCAGGTGAACGACAGAATCGCAATGACAGAACGGGAAGGCCAGCGCATTCTCGGCAAGAGCACCGGCCAAATGGGGCCCTTGCTGCTGCTGATGCAGGACCAGTTGACCCACATCAATGTTCATAATCACTTCGCCAGCCCAACTGCGTGGCACTGGCATGGCATAGAGCTGGAGAGTTATTTCGATGGCGTTCCCGGCTGGAGCCAGGACGGCCACGGTGTCACTGCTCCGATTGCGCCGGGCAAGTCTTTTGTCGCAGAAATGAAGCCGCCACGCGGGGACCTTCATCTATCACACCCACTGGCACGATGTTGAGCAGTTGACCAGGGGACTGTACGGTCCGCTAATCGTACTGCCACCAGGGCGCCGCTTCGATTCCGAGACCGACAAAGTCATCCTGATCAGCCGGGGCGGGCCGGATTTCGCTCGCAGCCCGCTTCTGATCGATGGAAGCGCGCAGCCCGCGCCTTTGCGGCTTAGTGTGGGCACGCGTTATCGCTTTCGTCTGGGCCCAGCACCGATGACGCTTTACGCAGCTCCTCGATGTCTCGCCTGGAATCGCCACCTGTATTCGCCGGGAGCAACCCGCAAGACGCGCTTGAAGGTACTGCGCATCGCATCGCAATTTCTGAAGCCGCACGTCGCCGCGACCGATTCGAGGCTGGCGTTGCTCTCCTGCAACCGGCGGCGGGCCGCCTCCAGGCGCAAGCTCTCGACGAACTTCGCCGGAGTTGTCTTCATCTCGGCGCGAAACACTCGGGCAAAGTTGCGCGGGCTCATGCCGACGCGCGAAGCCATGACGTCGACCGAAAGATCGTTGCGGAGGTGCTCAAGCACCCACGCGCCCAGATCGCGAAACGGCTGGCGATCGCTGGCTTGTAGATTGAGTGCAGCGCTAAACTGCGACTGACCTCCCGGACGACGCAAGTACAACACGAGCTCGCGTGCCACATCGAGGGCCAGCTTGGAGCCGGCATCTTCTTCCACGAGGGCCAGAGCCATGTCCATACCGGCGGTCACGCCCGCAGAGGTATACATGTTTCCGTCACGCACGAAGATGGGATCAGGCTCGACCTTCACAGCCGGGTAACGCCGCGCCAGCAGATCGCAGTATTTCCAGTGCGTAGTGGCGCGGCGGCCATTCAGCAGCCCGGCCCGCGCTAGCAAGAACGCGCCGGTGCAGATGGAACCAACACGCCGCAAACGCGCCGCGAGGCGTTGCAACCAATGCACGACCGCGGCGTCTTCGTTCCCCGCCTCAATGCAAGCTCCGCCCACGATGAGCAGCGTGTCTGCGGGGCCGCTCACCTGCCGGAAGGTGCGGTGTGCTTTCAGGCGGAGGCCGCAACTGGTTAACAGCATGCCGCGTTCTGTCGTTACGACTTCCAGGGAATACAGCGGCGGCATGCTCGGATGGCTGCGCGCAAGTATCTCCGATGCCCGCGTAAACACCTGGAACGGACCGACCAGGTCAAGAATCTGGCTGCCGGGCGCCGCTAACAGCAGGATCCGACGCGGCGCAGCTGCAGTTAGCCTGCGTACTTCGCCTTTAGAGCCATTTCTCCGGAGCGGCATCGAATTGCTTCTTGTGATCCTCTGAGCAGAAATAATAAGTTCTCCCCTTATACTTCGAGTTCAGCGCGGTCTCGGGATCGACTTCCATGCCGCAAACCGGGCACAGCGGGTGCTCGCTGGTCGATACGGCTGCCTGGAGGTAAGTCGCGTTGCTCGCGGGATCGGTCCAGCCCCTACCTTGGTATTCCAGCAGATAGGCCGTGCCTTCGGCGACCTTGCGGCCGAAGTATCGTTCCACGACATGCAGGGCGAGATCGATACCGGAGGTCAGCCCACCAGATGTGGCCATGTTGCCGGACTCAACGAACCGCGCCCCGCGCTGCACGCTGATGTCGGGAAACTGAATGGCCATGCTCTTGTAGGAGTTGTGGTGGGTGGTCGCCGGCTTGCCTGCGAGCAGCCCGGTGCTCGCCAGCACGAATGCTCCCGTACAAACCGACATGGTCACATCCGTGGTTTTTGTCGCTTTGCGAATCCAGTTCAGCATCGCCTCGGTTTGGCCGGCTTGAGCCGGGATGACGACGATTTTCGGCGTGGGCGCGTTAGCAAAGGTGTAGTCCGGAATGATCTTGATCCCACCCATTGCGACCGGTTGCGTACTCTCAGCGACCGTGTAGGTCTGGAATGGCATCTGGTCATCCATGCTGGGCCCGCGCGACATGATCATTACGCTATTGAAGACTTCCCATGGCCCGGCGAGGTCGATCATGACTGTGCCTCGCGAGACAACAAACGCCACAGGAATCTGCCCGTGAGCGGGTGGCGTCAGCGGGTTGCTGACCGCGGTACTGCCGGCTGCTTTGGTTTTCTGTGGGCTGGAACCGGAAAAGGCGGCAGCCGGATAGGAAATCGAGGAGAATGTGCCTAGCAAACCCAGGGCCACCGATCCTTCGACAAATTCTCTACGCTTCATCTTGCACCTCGTTTTCATGCGAGCCAATATTCTGACGCATAGCATAGGAACAGCTACGGGAGTGCGACGGACAAAGTTCAGCGTTTTTCTGCCAATGGGCTCCAGAGCTTTGGGTAGGTTTTCAGCATGGCTCTCTACATGCGAGTTACGCGGAAGAACTCTCTCCCCAGATTGCACCGACAGGCTTTGTAAAGCCGGGGATACCGGGGTCCGCAGCGCCCGCTCGGTCGCTAGCCGGACGTTGGCCAGAAACGGATTTTTGGAACGGATTGTGGGAAGTCAGTCGAGCCATGGACGTCGAGCCCCGAGCTTCGGCGGCCAGCTCCAAAGCGCTCAGAATTGTCTGGGAACGGCTCGGATACAAAGCTTCGACGGGCCGCTCCACTTAGCGCCGAGCTTCACGATGTTCGGGAATTGTCCCGAATCGTCCAGCCCGTCAAACCTGCCCCGGAACTTCGACCGGGCTCCAAAAAGCCTCGGAATTGTCCAGATCGGCCCAGATGCGGCATTTCTGGCAACCTACTAAAACCGTCGCATTGTCTGAGTGGTTGTGCCCGGTCGCGATTTTGCTGGAGCTCCCGGAGACTCTCTTCTGGAATAAATGTTTTAGCCCGGACTGCCATACGCGTACTGTAGGCGTTCTCGCCTATGGAAACTCCGCGACTTTCGGTGTGACTCGCGGCTGAATCGAAGTCGGACCTCCCTTATCGTCAATTACATTGGATATTTCGCCCTCTTTGCCCAATGCAAGCGTAATCATATGGTGGAACCGGATTCCGGGCTTACTGGGCACCTCGATCGCTCTGCTGAGCACAACATGCGGCTGGATAAAGACGCTATAGATGCCCAATCCCCAAGCTTCATGTCTGGCGACCGAGTCTGCGACTTTGTAAGAGGCCCAGCCATTCATCCCTGGCGCGCTCGAGTAGCTAGACTGGTCGGGAGGGTCGTAGGGAATCTCGGACTGATAGAAGTAAGTTCGGCCGCCGTTGCCATTCCAGAGCACTTGGAATTGCTGGTGATGCTCAACAAACAATCCGTAGACTATGACGTCTTCTCCATTCACCACGAGTCCATTCGCGCTGGTATTACTCGTCCAGCCCACACCTTCGCCGTGATCCGCACGCCATATCCAGGTGTGGTCGACAATGACGTCATTGCTGTTAATGCACAGGTTGGTCTGTGTACGGCCGACACCGGCTCCGCCCGCGCGAAAAAATATGTCATGCAAGGTGATGGGGTCTTGCCTGTGGCGCACCCTCCTCCCCTTTGCTCCCACCTCCAACAACACGGGCGAGTCTTCTGGACCCGCGTCGAAGAGGACGCCGGCGACTTCGATGCCATCCACATCTGCCGTGGTCATAGCAGCTGTGCCGTGAATCGGCCGGAGGGTGGCGAATCCAAGGCCCAGAACCACTGTTTCGGGCCGCGTCACGCGAATGGGTTCAGTAAGGTCGTAAATTCCGGGCGTCAACAGGAGATGCTTACCTTCCGCTAGTCGTCCATTGATGCTGGAGGCAGTGTCAACACCCGAGCGGGCGATATAAAACTGGTCAAGGGGAATCCTTCTGCCCGGTGTTGACCCACCATGCCATGTAATGCCCACGCTCTTAGTCCTGAGTACAGGGACGCATACGCTCCAGTTGCCTCTTCCATCAACTTCCAGGAAAGGTTTCTCACGTATGACCGGAGTCTCATCTACTTTGGTGTACGGTGGGTTTGGCCAGTCGCCCGCCGGTGCATGCGTGACGCCGACGAAGACCATGTTCCAGTTTGAACCGGTCCAGCTTTGCCATTCACTGTTGCGCGAAATCCATTGCTGCTGCGACCCCGAGTCGACATTGCCATCGACGAGCGTGTCCGACATCCATCCGCCGCTGGCCCACCCTCGATGCTGGTGCAGCACCAGGTTGCCACGAACGTGCATGCGCCGGAGGGGAACGGCCTGCGAAACGGCCCACTGCATCGCACCTCCCGTCGGTGTTATAGAAAGACCCTCGGCAGCACGCCAGAATGTTGTAGTGGCATTGTTGTTGTCAAGACTGGCATCAGCATGCATGTTGCCGCTGATGTGCACCGCATCGGGTGAAGCACCCAGCCCCAGGACTTGGGTATAGAAACCTAATGGCACATCCAGGTGGTACTCTCCGGGCAAGAACAACAAAGCATAGCGTTCGGGGCCGAACTCGCTTCTTCGCTCGACAGCATAAATCTTATCGATTTGCTCCTGCATCTCTGCCTGCGCGATTGCGGGATTAAGAATCAGCACATTGGGGCCAAAATCCGGCTTGTGGCCGGGCTTGCTGGTTGCAGCCGCTCCCCAGGCCGTCGGAATCAATGCCAGTGTGAGTCCAACTGCGATTGTAAGATTCTTGATGTCGCAACAGAAATGGTACGTACGTATGTCTGTGTTTAGCATTCCCATCGGGATTTCCACAATTCGGAAACGGGGCTATTCTACTCCTGTTGTTTCTCCTCTCAGCGCCGCGGACCGTGGCTCGCGATTCGCACGCGAATTCATGGACGGAGTAGCCACTCAGCATAGTCCAACACTGCATCGAGCGCTACAGTCAGATCTCGGGCTTGCGCCAAAAGCGGCATTTATCACGGTGACAGGGCGGTGCTGCGCCTGTGGCAGCGCAACAGTGTTGTGAGCGGACACGGGCATCTCGTTCCCTGGGGCGCCCGGGGCGAGTGATTCTCGAAGAAGTACACGCTCCCAAAAACGCAAATTGCCACGACATCAAAGTTGCCATAGCAGATCAGGGCGGTTTCCAAGTCGAAGTATTGTGTTTGCCCCCGCCGGACCTTGCGAACGCTACTTGACACCGGTTTCAGGATTCCAGGTGCCCTGCTTTTTGCGCGACGTGACCATTTCACCGATGTGGTAGGCGTTGTGCTGAGCGATACGGGCAATCGTGGGAGCGATTTTTGCAAGGGTCGTGTCGTCTGCGGATTGCACGAACTGCTCCAGTTCTCCCATTACCCGATCGAATTCCTTCAGAGCCACATCCCATTGCGTGGGATCGAAAGCGAAAGTCACATCATTATTCGCAACGTTAGGCGCTGGCTGGTGCTTGAGCCTCGCCAGGTTGGCAGAGTTCCAGTAGTTCAGGTGCTGTACAAGCTGACCCACGGAGTGATTTTTGCCGTCGCTCCAAGCGGCCTGCTCGGGTGTGAGCCCCGCGACGGCCTCCTTCTCTGAGACGAACCAGGCTTTCTCGTTATGAGTCTCGCGCAGTCCCTGCAAAAGAACAGTTTTTAAAGTAGGGTCCGCTTTTGGTTGCTGCGCTTGGGCAAGAATACTAACCCCAAGTAATACCGCAATCAGATACTTTCGCATTCAACGCTCCTATGAACATAATTTTCGAGACACATCGCCGGCATGAATCGGCTTGCGCAAGATTCTACGTCGTTAGCGTGAGCCGCGCGGAAATAAGTGGCTGGCCAGAGAGTGGGAAGTAACGCCGACTACCTACGAGAAATCGCCGTCTCTAACAACGTCGGCTGTGTCAACTGCATTTAGGAGCACCGCTCCCTTACCGTGAGCCACCAACCAGTAGCGGCCGGATCAGCAGGCGCGACCTGTGCGAATGCGCCAACGGCTGCCGATGCCAAAAGAATGCCTATCACGATTACAGTTCGGTTGAAAGTCTGCGAGTTGGGGTAAACGGGTACAGCGTTAGGACTCATAAATGATCTCCTTATGTGATGGGAATTTTAGGTGCCCTGTTTGGCGTAGCTGCTAAACTCCGTCCTTGCTTCCAATGAATTCCGCTATCAAGGACCTCGCAAAGAGGATGGGCGTCGTCTTCAGGTCGATGATGATCGATCCAGATTTTTCCCGTCCCGGTCTTCAAAGATGTACGAAACCCACCATCTTTCGTTTTTCTCGTACAGGATCAATCGGTTCTTGACGAGATGAGCCAGGCCGGCATCCGTTCCGATCCACAAGCTTCCATCTCGGGCGCCAAGCAGGGACAAGATGCGGGAGGAAGGCAATTCTTCTCCGGACTGGGCAGTCCATCGAACAAAACGCACACCATCGAACTTGAAGAGCCCAGCCTCTGTTCCCGCCCAGAGGTAGCCGTCTGTGGTCTGGGTGATATCGAGTACTCTCCCCCCGAAATACCCGTCCTGAACAACTCAGACACTGTGACCATATTGTGAGATACGACTTGTGGGGTCGAGCGCAAAGACCTGACCCACGGAAGCGAGGAGCAAAGCAAGAAAGGCAAGTGTGCGCGCCATATTCAAAGCCTGTTCGTTATTGATGACGGCGCCCACCGTTTGCGAGGACACTTTGTGTTTGCCCTGCAGATAGCTTAAAGCTGTTGGCGATACTTGGCGGGTTGTGGAGTTGACCGCCTCTCCGCCTTGATGAAGAGTCTCAAGTGTGTACTGCCTGAGATCCATCTCGGGCCTTCACCACACAATCGGGTTTCACGTTCGGTACGGCTGTACCCTGTGCGCCTGAGTCTAGCACGATCACAGTGCGCGTTCGGTGCGCATGACGAACAGTGCTACACCCAAGCGGTGCATCGCGATCCGGTAAACCTAGAGGCATCGATCTTAACGTTTCGGTCGGGATACGACTACCTAATTCACACTTTGGTATCGCTCGATACGTTGGTCCAGTAGATTCGACCACCTCCTTCGGGGCACAATCAGTCGGTGGTTAGTCCAGCGAATTCAATGAACGCACCTGATCCTTTTTCCGATTCGGTTTACGAAGAGCGGACGCATCTGGCTGAGCGCGAGCTCTCTTCCTTCATTGCTGCGGTGAAGGAGTTGTACGGTGCAGAGCAGGCGAGAATTTCGGCTCAAGACTGGCTTGACGAGTCGGAAGTTATGGATAGTCCGCCCCGATCCGAGCTCCGAAATTGGCGCGCCGTCACGATCGCAATGTCAACTCGACTAGCAAATCGGGTCAATGCCAATGCTGCATCGGCAGAGGTCGCGGAACATCAACAACTAATACGAAGGTATCGCCAATACCATCGTTCAATTGTGACGATCTAACATTTCTGATGAGATGACACCGTTGGAACACATTTTTACCACGCTGGCATTTAGGAGGGCGTATGAATAACTTCGATCTTTCAAATCCCTCTCGCCGCCACTTCATCGCTATTGTCGGTTCCGCAGCGGCGGCGGTTGCGTTTGCTCCCCGTGTTCTCTTTGCCGAGAACAAGGGGATCGTTCCAACCATGATAGATGAAGCAGCAACGGCAACAATCAAGACATATTCTTTACGTCGTAACATTAGTGTCCTGGAAGGCTCTGGTGGAAATATCGGGGTTCTCACAGGAAAAGATGGCAAGCTCCTTGTTGACTCAGGTTTCACCGTGTCGAAGCCACGCATCTTGGAGGCTCTCAACAGCCTTAGTTCGGACCCCATCACGCAATTACTCAATACTCACTGGCACACAGATCACACCGACGGCAATGCTTGGGTACACGCTGCCGGAGCTAAAATCACGGCGCACATAAATACGAAGAAACATCTTTCCACCTCGACTCGAGTCGAAGGATGGAACTGGACCTTCCCTCCGGCTCCCGCAGGGGCTATTCCCGTCACTGTATTCAATGACGAGCACCGTCTGCACCACAATGACACCAATATCGCGCTAAAGTATTACGGTCCCGCTCACACGGATAGCGATATTTCGGTTCTCTTTGAGGAAGCCGATATCATGCACGTCGGCGACACATGGTGGAATGGTATCTACCCATTCATCGATTACTCGACCGGCGGCAGCATCGATGGGACGATCCGTGCTACTGAGCGGAATCTAAAGGTAATTACAGATAAGATGATTGTCATCCCCGGACATGGACCTATAGGCAATAAAGCTGGCCTCACGGAATACCGCGATATGCTAGTCACAATCCGCAACAAAGTAGCTACGCTCAAGAAACAAGGGAAGTCCCTCTCCGAGGTGATGGCTGCAAAACCATCGGCAGTCTATGACGCGAAGTACGGGCAGTTTCTGATTACACCTGCCTTCTTCACATCGCTTGTATATTCCGGCGTGTAATACCGCTTGGCTTGAATCTGTAAATCGAGGCAGGCAGCTACGACCTTCACAATTTCGACCAAGATAACGTCTATTAACTCAAAAGAAGGCCAGGTGACTTCCGGTTTGCCAGTGATCTGCTGAGTGAGTTGACCTGAAGTGCCACGTTAGCCGTAGTTCGCACCCTCACCGACTACTCGAGCGCTGCTGCCGCGTCGCGATAACGGCGTGGTGGGAGCCCCAGAAGCCGAACGAAGGCCCGCCTCATTACGTCTACGTTCCCGAACCCAGCGGCTGAGGCAACCTGCTTAAGGCCTTTCTGCGTGCGTTCGAGCTCGCGGCGTGCCGCCTCGACTCGCATCTGAAGTACATATTGCGATGGTGTCGTGCCCACCTCTCGCGTAAAAACGCGCTCGAAGTTGCGCACGCTCATCGACATGCGATCGGCCAGATCGTCCACCGAGAGTTTCGCTTGAAGATGCTCGGCGATCCAGATCTGAAGCTCCCGAATTGACATCATCTCCGATGCTTGCGAGGCCAGCGAAACGCTCAATTGCGGCTGTCCGCCCGGACGTCTCAAGAACAACACCAACTCGCGTGCGGCCTCATGCGCCAGACCAGCGCCGCAATCTTCCTCCACCCAAGCCAAAGCCAGATCGATGCCTGCCGAAATGCCAGCCGAGGTGTAGATATTTCCGTCTTTGACCCAAAGCGGATCGTGCTGGACGTGGACCCGCGGAAATCGGCTTGCCATTTCCCGGCCGAATCTCCAATGTGTAGTTGCTATGCGACCATTCAGGAGCCCCGCCTCAGCGATCAGAAAAGCGCCAACGCACACCGCACCGAGTCGGCGCACTCGCGACGCCACATTTCTCAGCCAAGTCGAGAGTGCGGCGTCGCGGACCGATCGGCTCTTCTGCCCGCACACGAGAAGTACTGAGTCGCAGGCGCCTTCCACTTTGCTGAAGTGGTGCTTGGCGACAAACGTCAAAACCCCACCCTCGCCCTCAACCCACAAGCTGTCTGTGTTCGTGACGACCTCGATCTGGTAAATTCTTCTGCCCGCAAGGCGATTCACGGAGTTGAACACCTGGAGAGGCCCAACTAAGTCGAGTTCATCCACGGGAGGCACGACCACGACGATGATCCGGCGGCCAGAGGAATCGCGAGCCACGACAGCGTTTCTTTTGGTGACAACCATAAGTTAGCTAACTATGCCGCGAATGGCGAAATTTTTCCAAGCCTGAAGATCAGAATGGCGGATTTCGACGGATCACCGTCGCAAATCGCCTGGGTTGCTTCGCTATGATTTCCTTCGCCGCTTGGGAGGCCTGGGCCTGAAGGCTAGCGCCTGCGGGAGGAACACCTGAAACATCATTGGACTAGGATTACCGGTGCAGCAGTTCTCGTCTGGGCTCTTTTCCCGACGCTCCTTGTTTCTCAAACGACGCAAAACGGTCAGGCTCCAGGCCGTTACGCACGCATCGCGATCATGCGGGCGCGGGACGAGGGTCATTCTGTGGACTTGGAAGCTGGGTACATTCGCCACCTCGAGTGGCACCGACAGGCCAAGGATCCGTTCGCCTGGTACAGCTACTCGGTCTGGGCATCAACTGAGAGGCAGAGGTGGATTATTTACGCGACATTCGGCCACACCGCTGCCGAACTGAGCGATCCGGTGTCCCCCGCCGAGGACGAGCGCGACTCGATGATCAACATATTGCCACACGTCCAATTCACGGAGAACGCTATCTACGAGTTCCTGCCTTCGCTCTCGCGCGGCAATGGTGTACCGACGCCAACTCCTCGGGCCGAATACACAACCGTGGAACTCAATTACGGCGCGGGCAAGGCGTTTGAGGCGGCGCTAGCCGCCGAGCAGTCCAAACTGCGAGGAGAGACGCTGTGGTACCGGTTGATTGTTGGCGGAAATGCGCCATGCTACGTGCGACTCCGCCCACGGGAAAGCCTGGTTGCCATTCTAGAGGAGAGCGCCGATCAGGCCTTCCCTAACCAGGTCAGCGGCCTGATTTCGAAGATAACCGTTGAGACACTAAATCTGAGGCCGAACATGTTAGTGAACGTCACCCCAGAGCATGGGCGCTAGGCAGACAACTTCAATTTGTTTCGTGCGCGAAATCGTGCGCGAACCCGGCACTCACGAGATTCATGACTCTCGACTCCCAAACTCGCTACATCCGCGGTGCGTGCCCCTTGGACTGTCCGGACACATGCAGTTGGATCGTAACCGTTAAGCAGGGCGAAGCAGTTGCGCTTCGTGGAGACCAGACCATCCTTACACTCGCGGGTCGCTATGTAACAAGGTTGTGGACTATCTGACATACCCTCGTTCGCGCGATCGACTGCCGTATCCAATGCGCCGCATCGGACCGAAGGGGAGTGGCGAGTTTTCCCGGATTTCATGGGATGAGGCACTCGACGAGATCGCAGAGCGTTTCCGCGACGTGATCGCGCGCGACGGCGCTGAGGCTATCTGGCCCATTGCCGGCAGCGGCTGTATGGGACTGATCCAGGGCATCTACGGTGCCGGGCGGAGACTGTGGAACGTGCTCGGCACTTCGCGCAACGACTACAACCTTTGCACGATTGCTGGGGGGTTCGGGACCGGCTACACACTTGGCGACAACTAGGTCGGCATGGATCCAGAGTCGTTCCGTTTCTCGAAGCTCATTGTGCTTTGGGGTGCGAACGTGCTGTCGACGCATCCCCACCTGTGGCGTCCGATTCTTGAGGCGCGAATGTCTTGACTCAGGGCAAGGAAGATCAGCAGTTTATCGACGAGCACACCGTGGGCTGGGAGAGGTTTCGGCAGCGGATTCTCGAGTTTCCGCCATCACGGGCAGCGGCGATCACCGGGCTCCCGACTCAAGCCATAATCGACCTAGGCACGCGACTCGCTGAAACGCGCCCGACAGGTATCCGCATTGGCATAGGTCTTCAACGCCATGGTGGGGGCGGAATGGCCGTGCGTACTATCAGTTGCATCCCCGGCGTGACCGGCGACTGGCGTTATCCAGGCGGGGGAGTTTTCTACGACACGCGCGGCTTCTTCGGGCTGAACTGGAAAGCGCTGTGGCGAGATGATCTCAGACCGCGACAAACACGCGCACTTGATATGAAGCGGCTCGGTGAAATGTTGCTCGAGACCAACCAACCGCGGGTCAACGCTTTGTTCGTATATGCCAGCAATCCCGCGGCTAGCGTCCCTAATCAGAAAAAGGTGCTCCGTGGTCTCGCGCGAAAGGATCTGTTCAGTGTCGTCATAGAACATTTCCTCACCGATACTGCAAGCTACGCAGACATCGTTTTGCCCGCGACGATGCAGATTGAGCACCGCGATCTCCTGATCGCTTACGGCCATCTTTACATCGCCTGG
>Ga0306922_10001617_pt1 | contig 20274 bp, 16 predicted proteins | sample sta12Cox44000082_FD_203758 | JGI IMG/M metagenome (GOLD analysis project Ga0306922, IMG submission 203758) | Lab enrichment of tropical soil microbial communities from Luquillo Experimental Forest, Puerto Rico - statoxic.12C.oxic.44.000.082 (v2)... | ecosystem: Environmental > Terrestrial >... | reverse complement strand
CGCGAGGGGAACTGGGATCAGAGCATTGCCTACTCCGAGCAAGTGGGATCCGCGTAATCCGCTGCTACTCAGGGACGCCGCAGAGACTTACACTGTGCTTCGACAATTCCCGGCGGCGTTAAAGCTCAATGACCGAGAGTTGGACATTACGCCAAACGATCCGGATGCGTTGGCGACAAGGGCGCGCATTTATCAGGCTGAGGGTAACTTGCCAGAGGCGGCCAAGCTCCTATCGCAGGTAGATTGGCAGACTCCTAGCGGGCTGCTCTTTTATAACAAGATCAATCAATTGAGGCTAGAGCGAAATTACCCTGAGGCTATTCGATTGCTGCAAGCCCGACAGGCTCAATTCCATTTTGCTTCTGAGAACGAGAAGCGCGATGAACAGGTGTGGGTTGCTTTAGCGCAGCGCCTTGTTGGGGATGTGGCCAGTGCCAAGGTCACCGCTGAACAAACACGCAACACACTCGAGCCGCTCTACAAAGATCAACCAGACAACTGGTATCTTGCGTATTACCTATCTCAACTTTACGCTGCGATCGGCGAAAAGAACTCGGCCCTAAAGCTGGCGGAGCGCGCAATCATGCTTCTGCCCCGTGGTAAGGACGCGGTGTCCGGACCTGCTTGGGAAGAAAACCTGGCGTTAATTCAGACGATCTTTGGTGAGAACAGCCGTGCGATATCAACTCTCATGCCGCTGTTACACAAGCCATACGGACCGTTCGGCTACGCGCTACCGCCGATTACGCCAGTCCTTCTTAGACTCGATCCGATCTGGGATCCTTTGCGTAGTGATCCCGCTTTCCAAAAACTCTGCGAGGAAAAGCAGCCGCCTGCCAAGCCGTAGTTCGGTTTAGGCGAAGGCGGGTGAAGACACGAATTTTACACCCGCCTTCGCAACACTTCGGCGCGGCAGGCGAATTACCACGAATAGGCTAATCAATTGGTGTGAATTAGTGAAATTCGTGTCTCACTTTGTGTCTATTCGTGGTTTTGAGATGGAGGTTCGGAAAAAATGTGGCCCAGATATCGATCTTGCGAGACGTTGTGATATAGTTCGCCTCATGGAAGCCGCAACGAACTATCGCTACATCGTGAAGACCAACGGAGTCCGCGGTGGAAACGCGCGGATCGAAGGCACACGAATCGGTGTGCACGATGTCGTTGCCTACTTTCTGCTTGGCCGGGATATGGACGGCATTCGCGCCGCGTTTCCCGATCTGAGCCGCGCGCAAATCTTCGAGTGCCTCGCTTACTACGAGGATCATCAAGCTGAAATCGAGCGACTGGTCCTCCCACAAATCGAAGAACGCGTGAAGTGAAATTTCTCCTCGACCACGACGTGCCCGCCGCGGTCAAGGACGCTCTGGAGCGGCACGAACACGACGTTATCCGGCTCACTGATCTTCTCCCACGTACCGCTCCGGATGAAGACGTTTTTGCGGCCGCACAGAGCAATCGATGCGTGATGATTACTTGCAATCGCGACGACTTTCTGAAACTCGCCGCGAGAGGACCTCATCTCGGGCTGATTATTTTGATTCGCCGCCGAAGTCCCCAAGCCGAATGCACAAATCTTCTGCGCTTCATTCGCAAGGCCGGCGAGCAAGGCTTGCAGGGCAATGTTAATTTCGCGTAGAGCAGCAGCGGCTGCTGCGGACCTGACACCACCATCGCGGCTACAATATCCGTGCGCGTGACTCTTTTAAGAGGCCGGCACGCGTGTCCTCTGCAAATTCCGGCCGAATCCGCGTAATCCGTGGTCTGCCGCGCCGGCACCCTTAGGGATCTGGCTTCCGCTCTAACGCTTCAACCATTTTAACCTTTTTGACGCGGCGAAGCCACTTTCCGCGTTATATCGCACCGGATTTCCTGCAGTACCTCTGTGAAAGGAAACAAATCCACAAAACAAAACGGAGGAGCAACTATGAAAACACGCAGAATGAATCAAAATCGTCTCTTCTTCATTGTTCGCATCGCAGTCGCAGGCATGCTTATTTCGGCAGCGGCAATTATGGCCATCGCCCTCAGCACCGAGGCATTGGTTAGCGTTGGTAGTCCGCCGTCGCCGCCTTGGCAGAACGAAAAGAACGAGCCGGCGCTGGCGGTGGATGTATCTCATCCGAATGTCCTAGCCGCCGGGGCGAACGACGTCATCGATTTCGAAGCTTGGAACGCCGGTGACGATACGATCGCTGACTTCACGCCAGGTGTGGGAATTTCTGGCGTTTACTTCTCCTTCGATAGCGGGCACACTTGGGTACAGCCAACGTACACAGGCTACAGCGCCCGGTTCGGACTCAACAACAGCTGCCTGGGAGTTCCCGGGCCGGATCCGGGGTGCACCCCCGATCCCCAGGGTCCGATCGGCACGCTGCCATGGTATTACGAAAACGGTTTGTTCAATTCGGGCGATCCCGCCCTCGCGTTTGGTCCTCGCCCAGATGCAAATGGCAACTTCTCATGGACCAACGGTTCGCGGCTGTATTATGCCAACCTCGCCGGTAATTTCGGCGAGACCTTCAGAGGCTTTGCTGCAATTTACGTGTCGCGCACTAATGATGTAGCGGGAGCAGCGGCAAGTGATAAGAACGCCTGGATGCGGCCAGTCCTTGTTTCCAGGCAAAACGCTACGCTCTTTTCTGACAAGAATCAGATCTGGGCCGACAACGGTGCCTCGAGCCCGTTTTTTGGCAATGTGTACATCTCCTACACGGCGTTCCGCAGCCGTTCGCGAGGGAACGCTGCGCCCAGGCCGGTGATGGTTGCCGTCTCCAGCGATGGTGGGAATACATGGACGACCCGACAGGTCACTGAGGCAGCTACCAACGCCCAGCACGGCGGCCGTCAATTCAGCACAATCCGTACCGACAGCAACGGGGTAGTCTATCTCTTCTTCGCGCACTTCGGCGTAGGCACTCCCGACGTCGGCACACACGCAATGGTTAAATCCTATGACGGTGGGCAGACTTGGACGCGCCCGCAAAATATCATCTCTATGAATGATGCTTGCTACAACGTTGACCCGGTCATTGGCCGCTGCGTGGAGGATGGCGTTGCTGGCGCGCGCACGGACTTCCTCGCCGCTCCAAGTTAGACATTGCAAACGGCGCGCCGAGCGGCGCCGAAGCGACCAACGAGATCGTTGATACATGGGTCGATGGCCGCCTTGGATTAAATAACGAGAAGGTCATGCTCTCTAAACGTTGAACTTTTCGCGGCGGAAAGGAAATGCCGACTCGACTAACGGTGGAGATTCATGGTCGGACTCAACAGGCGATTAGCAGTGCCGGTGATCGGGGCTTCTACGCAGCGGCAGCCATTTCACCCATTGGTCAGGACCTGTACATCGTGTATAACGCTTTTACTACGCCATATCGCACAAACACGTCGGATCCACGCAGTCTCGTGGGCGTGGTGTTGCATGCGGATATCGGCACCGATGGCACACCGACGGGCTGGACCGAATTGCACCGTAGCCCACCAGGCGATCCACGCGGCTCAATATATGACCCCTACAATACCTCTGAGTTTCTCGGTGATTACATCTATGGTATTGCAACAAGCACATACGGTGCTGCGGTCTGGCATGACGCACGCAACGCCGCTGACTGCCCCGCCGTGGATGCGTGGCGCATGTCGCTACGCGGCGGTAGCCCCGCGCCGATCCCCGCCCCACAGCAAGATTGCCCATCTACCTTCGGCAACATCGAGATTTTTGGGTGGACATCTGCACCTTGAGGGTTGCTGATGAGCGGTCGGCCAAAGAATTGTGCCTGAAAGGTGGACAGGGCTGCGCCAAACAGCTCAGCCCTGTAATGGCCGCGGCTGACTGACGCGATCATAATGTTCTCGCTTCACCAGCAAAACGAGGTGGCAGAAAAAGTCGCCTATCCCCCTGTTGGGGAAATCGTGAAAAACCTGCGGATTTTGCTTCCATTCCCGTCGACCGGTGCCTAAACTCGCGCGCGCAAGGCAAAAATGGACAACATCATCGAGGCGAGAGAACTACAGATCGAGCGAAAGCACTTCTACGTCGAGCTCCGAGAGAACGACCGTGGGAGATTCTTGCGCATCACCGAGGAAGCTCACGGCCGCCGCAACAGCATCATCGTGCCGAGTACCGGTGTTGATGACTTTACGGCGATTATTGCTGAGGTTCTGACCAACGGCGAAGCCGCACCAGCTTAACCGCTGAACTGCGGATCACTTCTCTAGAGGCAGCCGTGGGACGGCTGCGAGGCTCTTACATCTGAGCAACCTCCCTCGTTTGCCGCGCGAATCTCCGGCGCGACACAACCGTTTTCGTTTCTGTTTGTTCGTTTCCCCGCGTTGACACCGCGACGCCCGAAATTACTTTGGCGCTTCGCCCGATTTACGTTCTTCTGGGCTCTTGCACCATGGTTAAAAAATCCAGCACACGAAAAAAGATTCATCGCACGAGAAAAAGATCGACGTCGCGTGCGCGCGCGGCAGTTCGCAAAAAGAAAAAGGGAACGCCTCGGTACGTTTATTACTTCGGCAACGGTCATGCCGAGGGCTCCGGCAGCATGAAACCGCTACTGGGCGGCAAAGGCGCGAACCTCCACGAGATGACGCGCATCGGTCTGCCGGTGCCGCCGGGCTTCACCATTGACACCGAAGTCTGCACTTATTTCTACGCGCACAACCACTCTTATCCGCCAGAGTTAAAAGCCAAGGTGGCGGCGGCAATGGCCAAAGTCGAAGAATCCACGGACAAAAAATTCGGCCACAAGGAGCGGCCGTTGCTCGTCTCAGTGCGCTCGGGCGCGCGCGATTCCATGCCGGGCATGATGGACACCATCCTCAACCTCGGGATGAACGACGAGGTGGTGGAGATCGTCGCGAAGAAAACAAACAATGCGCGGTTCGCCTGGGATTCGTATCGACGCTTCCTCCAGATGTACGGCGACGTGGTCATGGGCGTTCAGAAACGGACCGGCGAAGACCACGAGCCGTTCGAGACCGTGATCGAACACCTGAAAGACGAGCGCTACGGCAAGCACGATTTCCCGGATGTGCGATTAACGGTCGCCGATCTGGAAGAGCTGGTGAACCGATTCAAGGAGCTGATCAAGGAGCGCACCGGTAAATCCTTCCCTCAACACCCGAACGAACAGCTCTGGGGCGCAATCGGAGCGGTTTTTGGGTCGTGGATGAACGATCGCGCGATCGTGTACCGGCGAAAATACGGCATCCCGCACGATTGGGGAACTGCGGTGAACGTGCAGACGATGGTGTTCGGGAACATGGGAGAAACGAGCGCGACAGGGGTTGCCTTCACGCGCGATCCAGCGACCGGCGAAAAGGCTTTCTACGGCGAATACCTTATCAACGCGCAGGGGGAGGACGTTGTTGCCGGTGTGCGTACGCCGCATCCTATTGCCGAGTTGGCGAAAGAAATGCCGGCTGCGCACAAGGAGCTCATGAAAGTCCGCAGCATCCTTGAGCATCACTTCAAGGACATGCAGGACCTCGAGTTCACCGTGGAGGAAAATCGCATCTACATTCTGCAGACTCGCAACGGGAAGCGCACCGGCCACGCGGCAGTCCGCATTGCGGTCGATATGGTCGATGAAAAACTAATCACGAAGAAGGACGCCGTGCGTCGCATCCCTGCCGATTCGCTGTCGCATCTGCTCGCACCAGTTTTTGATCGACGGGCAGTGCGCAGTGCAAAAAAAATTGGCAGCGGGCTCGCCGCCGGGCCGGGCGCGGCGTGTGGTCGTGTTGTTTTCAGCGCGGAGGAGGCTGTCGCGCGCGTGGAAAGAGGTGAGAAAGTCGTGCTCGCGCGCATTGAAACGTCCCCGGAGGACCTGCGTGGCATGATCGCGGCCGAAGGAATTCTCACCGCTCGCGGTGGCGTTTCTTCGCACGCGGCGCTGGTCGCGAGGCAAATGGGGAAAGTGTGCGTGTGCGGCGCGACGGGGATCCAAATCGATTACCAAAAGCGCACGCTCAGTGCGAACGGCACGACCTTAAACCGCGGCGATTATATCTCCATCGATGGAACCGCAGGCGAAGTGTTCGCCGGCGAAGTCGCCACTGCGCCGTCGGAGATTGTGCAGGTGCTCGTGGACCGGTCGCTCGATCCGAAGAAAAGCGTCACTTACCAGGAGTATGCAAAGTTAATGAAGTGGGCGGATGAGTTCCGCGCGCTCGGCGTGCGCGCAAATGCCGACACGCCCGAGCAGGTGACAAATGCCGTTGCATTCGGCGCCGAAGGCGTCGGACTCTGTCGCACGGAACACATGTTCTTCGAAGGCGATCGGATTGATGCCATGCGCGAGATGATTCTCGCCGGCACAAAGGACGAGCGAGCGCGAGCGCTGGCAAAGTTGCTTCCTTATCAACGTGCCGATTTCATCGGCATTTTTAAAGCCCTAAAAGGTTTGCCTGCAACGATCCGGTTTCTGGACCCGCCGCTGCATGAATTTTTGCCTGCCGATCCCGCGCAGCAAAGCGACCTTGCGAACAAACTTGGCGTCGCAGTAGAACACATCGCGCGCCGCGTTCAGGAGCTGCACGAATTTAATCCCATGCTTGGCCATCGCGGTTGCCGGCTGGGCATCACGTTTCCGGAAATTTCTGAGATGCAGGCGCGCGCAATCTTTGAAGCGGCCGCCCAGGTCCAGGCAAAGGGCATCAAAGTTCATCCGGAAATTATGATTCCGCTGGTGGGATTTCCTCGGGAACTGAAGCTTCAAATCGATATCGTCCGACGCGTCGCCGACGACGTGGCGAAAGAAAAGGGAACAAAATTCAAATACCTTGTTGGAACGATGATCGAAATTCCGCGCGCGGCGCTCGTGGCCGACCAGATCGCGCGCGACGCCGAGTTCTTCAGCTTTGGCACGAACGATCTTACGCAGACAACGCTCGGAATGAGCCGGGACGATTCCGGCAGTTTTCTTCCAGCTTACGCCGAGCTCGATATCATCGATGCAAATCCGTTTGCATCGATCGATCAGAAAGGCGTCGGACGTTTGATGGAAATCACTCGTGACTTCGGCCGCAAAACGCGGCCGGATATCAAATTGGGAATCTGCGGCGAGCACGGTGGCGAACCTGTGAGCGTAAAATTCTGTCACCGCCTCGGCCTGAATTACGTCAGTTGCAGCCCGTTCCGAATTCCAATCGCGCGGCTGGCGGCAGCGCAAGCGGCGCTGGAGAGTTGAAGCGCGTCCCGCGCGCCGTAGTCTGTCGCATGCATGCGCGCGAGCGAAAGTTTGATAGTTGCCAGTCCGGCTCGGACTTCGCGCGCCGCCATATCGGTCCGAGCGAAGAGGAAGTTCGCGCAATGTTGCGCCAAGTGGGTTTTGAAAATCTCGATGCATTGATCAATGCAACCGTTCCCAAGAATATTCGCCTCGATCGCGAACTGGACTTGCCTGAAGCAAAATCAGAAACCGAAGCGCTTGCGGAGCTGCGGGCAATCGCAAACCAAAACAAACTCGCTCGCTCATTTATCGGCGCTGGCTACCACGACTGCATGACGCCACCCGTAATCCAGCGGAACATTCTGGAAAATCCGGGCTGGTACACCGCTTATACGCCGTACCAGGCGGAAATTGCGCAAGGCCGGCTCGAAGCGTTGCTCAATTTCCAGCAGATGATCATGGACCTGACCGCGCTCGACATTGCGAATGCGTCACTGCTGGACGAAGCCACAGCCGCCGCGGAAGCAATGTCGCTTTGTCATGCGGTTGTCCCAAACCGGAAAACGTTTTTTGTCGCGGATAATTGCCATCCGCAGACGATTGCCGTTATTCAAACTCGCGCGAAACCGCTCGGGATCGAGATTAAAATTGAGGATTACTCACGTTTCAGATTCGACGACACGGTTTTTGGCGCACTCGTCCAGTATCCAGCGACCGATGGCGCAATTTACGATTACACTGATTTCGTGAGCAAAGCGCACGATGCCGGCGCGTTGGTCGTTGTCGCAGCAGATATTCTTGCGCTCACGTTATTGAATCCGCCAGGCGAGTTCGGCGCCGACGTGGCCATCGGCAACACCCAGCGTTTTGGTGTTCCGCTCGGCTTCGGCGGGCCGCACGCGGCATACTTCGCCACGCGCGACCAATTTAAACGCCACATGCCAGGCCGGCTCGTGGGCGTGTCGCATGATGCTGAAGGCCGCTCAGCCTATCGACTCGCGTTGCAAACGCGCGAGCAACATATCCGGCGCGACAAAGCGACCAGCAACATTTGCACGGCGCAGGTTCTTCTCGCGGTCATCGCGTCGATGTATGCGGTTTATCACGGCCCAAAAGGATTGCGCACCATCGCGGAGCGTGTTCATGAGCTGACGAGCCAGTTGGCAGATGCTCTCCGCGCGCTTGGCTGCACCATCGCGCATGAGAATTTCTTCGACACCGTTCGCGTCGAAGTTGAATCCAGCGAAGTCATCTTGGAGCACGCCGCAAAGTCCGGCTGCAACCTGCGCGCGTTCGCCCCGGATGCAGTCGGCATTTCATTCGATGAAACGACAACGCCACGGGACATCGAACTGCTGATGTCGATTTTTCGCGGCACGGCAGTGCGCGATTTCGCCGACGACGATCTCGGGGTGCCACCGTTGCGCATTCCGCCCTTTGCAATGCGCACTTCGGATTTTCTGACCCATCCAATCTTCAACACGCACGACACCGAGACAGAAATGCTGCGTTACATCAGGAAGCTCGAATCACGCGATCTGTCTCTGACAACCTCGATGATTCCGCTCGGCTCTTGCACGATGAAACTTAACGCGACCGCGGAAATGTTTCCGATCTCGTGGCCTGAGATTTCCAAACTGCATCCGTTCACGGCCGCCGATCAGGCTGTCGGCTACATTGAAATTTGTCAGCAACTGGAGGACTGGCTTGCCGAAATCACGGGGTTTGCTGCGATTTCGTTGCAGCCGAATGCCGGATCGCAAGGTGAATTCGCGGGTCTGCTCGCGATCCGCGAGTACCACGCGTCGCGTGGCGAAGCGCATCGCGATATTTGTCTCATCCCCACCTCGGCGCACGGAACAAACCCAGCGAGCGCCGTCATGGCCGGGTTCAAAGTTGTATCGGTCGCGTGTTTGAAAGATGGTGATATCGATCTTGCCGATCTTCGCGCAAAAGCGGACAAACACGCGCGCGATCTCGCCGCGTTGATGGTGACGTATCCGTCGACCCACGGCGTCTTCGAACCGACGATCCGCGAAATCTGCGACATCGTCCACGCGCACGGTGGCCAGGTTTTCATGGACGGCGCGAATATGAACGCCCAATGCGGTCTGTGTCGTCCTGGCGATTATGGCGCCGATGTTTGTCATTTGAACTTGCATAAGACGTTTTGCATCCCGCACGGCGGCGGCGGCCCAGGCGTGGGCCCGATCGGCGTGGCTAAACATCTGACGCCGTATCTTCCGCGCGAATTCATTCTCGACCCCGAGACCGGTCGAATCCTCTTTGGCGAAGGAGAACGTGGAAAACTGCCGCCGCACGGCAATGCGCCAAATTATCGGCATGGCGGAGGGAAAGGCGGCAATGTCGCCGCGGCCCCTTACGGCAGCGCCAGCATTCTGACCATCACCTGGATGTACATCCGCATGATGGGCACGGAGGGATTGAAACGCGCTAGCGAAGTCGCAATTCTAAACGCAAATTACATCGCCAAACGGCTCGACCCGTACTTCCCAGTTCTTTTCAAAGGCAAACACGGCCTCGTCGCGCACGAATGCATTATCGATCTTCGCCAATGGAAAAACGCAGGCATCGAAGTCGAAGACGTGGCCAAGCGTTTGATGGACTACGGCTTTCACGCGCCGACGGTTTCCTGGCCGGTTGCCGGGACAATGATGATCGAACCGACCGAGAGTGAAGCGAAACACGAGCTCGATCGTTTTTGTGACGCGATGATCTCCATCCACGCTGAGATCGAAGCAATCGCCGACGGAAAACAAAATCGACAAAATAACTTGCTCAAGAACGCGCCGCATACGGCGCGCCAAATCGCCTCCGACGAATGGGACCGCCCCTACTCGCGCGAGCAAGCAGCCTTCCCCGCGTCCTGGACGCGCGAATACAAATTCTGGCCCGCCGTCGCGCGCATCGACAACATCTATGGCGATCGCAACCTCTTCTGCTCCTGCCCGCCGGTCGAAGAATTTGAGAAGAACAGCTAGAGGTTTCTCTGCTTCGCTCGAAACGACAGAAGCCAAATCGGCGGCTTTATGACGCGCACACCGATCATCCTACTAGTTGTAGTGCTTGCGCTGGTTTGTTTGACGTACTTGTACGCGCATCACGTTTCGAGCCCGCTGCCACCCGGGACAACGATCGACCGGATCGTCATTGAAAAGTCAACTCGGAAATTGTCGGTATTCGGCGACGGCAAAAGATTGAAAACGTATCGGGTCGCGCTCGGCCATAATCCTATGGGTGCAAAGCAAGAGGAAGGCGACAACAAAACACCCGAAGGGGTTTACAGAATCGACGGTCGCAATTCGCAGAGCAATTTCCACCTCGCGCTGCACGTCTCTTACCCGTCCGACGACGATAAGAGGCGAGCTGCTGAGCAGGGTGTCGCAGCCGGCTTTGATATCATGATCCATGGAATTCAAAATGGCCGCGGCTGGATCGGCGCATTCCACCGATTGAGTGATTGGACCGCCGGTTGCGTCGCACTCACCGACGAAGAGATCGAAGAACTTTGGCGTGTTACGCCAGATGGAACGCCTGTCGAGATTCGCCCATAAATTACGTGATGCTGGCTGTAGTGTGCGCTGTCCGCAGCGCAATTAGAGGACCCGCGATGATTGTATATCCAGCTCCGCTGAGGACAGCGGACGCTACAGCAGCAGGTCGCGAACTTATGCCTCCGGCGCGAGCTCGGGCGCAGCGACGACGCGGGTAGGGACGAGACGGAGGGCGCTGCCGTTTGTTTCTTCGGCGGCAACGGGACCTTGCTCGTGATATTCAGCGTCGCTGTTGACCTGCCACAGATCGTAAAGTTTCGCGTCGGCAAGAATATTTTCTACGCACAACATCGCGGTCATCATGGCGTGGTCCTGGTTGTTGTATTTGTGCATGCCGTTCCGGCCGACGAGGTGGAGGTTTGGATATCGTGTCTCCAGTTCCTGACGGATCGTGGTGACGTGACGCGCGTAATCGTCGTCGTAAACCGGATACGCTTTTTTCTGGCGAACGACGCAGCCGTCGATCAAGTCTCCCTCTTTGGCCAGACCGATCTGAACCAGTTCGCGTCGGGCGAGGTCGATCAAGTCGCTGTCATTTGATTCCCAAAGGCCGTCGCCTTCGAAGCAGAAATATTCCAGCCCGTAACAGACCTTGTCGGGCTCGGGCACCATTTCAGGCGACCACGAACGGAAGTTCTGCACGCGGCCGACCTTCACGCTCGGGTCGTGAATGTAGATCCAGTTGTCATCGAACATCTGTCGATCTTTCAAGATCAGCATTACGGTGATGAAATCGCGATACTTCAGACTTTGGGCTGCGCGCTTTGTTCGATCGCTCACGGCTGGCGACAAACCGCATATCAGCTCCCGCATCGGCGCGGATGAAATGATGTACTCCGCGTCGATTGTGCGCAGCTCGCCTTCTCCATTCTTGCATTCGACTGTCCAAGCGCCTGAGACTTCGTCATACGAACAACGCGTCACTCTGCATCCCATCTCAAGCTGGCCGCCCAGCGCTTTCATTTTTTCCGCGCACACTTCCCACATCATACCGGGACCGCGCCGCGGATAACGAAACGAATGGATGAGTGTCTTGATGACTTTGCTGCGGTCGCCGTTGTACCGCTGTGGGATCAACGCATTCTTGATCGCGCTGCCGAGTGAAAGTCCTCTGATCCGTTGCGCCGCCCAGTCAGCGGAGATTTCCTTGCAGCTCATTCCCCAGACCTTCTCGGTGTAGCTCTTGAAGAATGTGTTGAAGAGCCGTTTGCCGAATTGATTGCTCACCCATTCTTCGAAGTTGCGCGGCTCCCGCACCGGAAACAGGCGCGCTTTTAACCAGGAAAGAACGCAGAGGATCGACCTGAAGACACCGAGCTTCAGTAAAGCCTCGAACGGTTTCAGCGGATAGGAATAGAATTTGCCATTGTAAAAAATGCGCGAGGAACGTGGCCGCACAAGCATGTCGTTCGGCAAAATCTCTGTCCACAGGTCTTCGACTCCTTTGGACTTGGAAAAGAAACGGTGCCCACCGATGTCGAAATGGAAACCGTTGTAAGTAACGGTGCGCGAAATGCCGCCTACGTAAGTCGGATCCGTTTCCAGCACGACGACATCCACGTCTTCCTTCGAAAGAAGATAGCCGGCGGTCAAACCCGCTGGGCCGGCTCCGATAATGGCGACTTTTGTTCTCATCTTCCGCTAAGCGACCCAATTGCCCCGGGTGAAATTCCAGACGTACCAGCCCTGTACGCATAACCCTGCAGCGCTGAGAAGCGCTACCGCCGCGATGCCGAATGCCCTAACGAGCATCGGTAGCGGACGAAATTGACGCAGAAAATTCAAAAACGCTAGCACGATCAAAGCGTGCACGGCAAATTCGTAGCGGAGCATGCTTTCCATGTCCACGCAGGCCACTCCGCTGACTGAGAGATAATAGATCGCGGCCGCACAGAAATAGATGCCAGCACGAACCGGCAGGTCGGCACGCCGTCGAATTACTGGAAGGAGCTCGCAAAGCGCGATGCCGACCAAAAGTACTGCGCCGAGGGCCATCGCTAGTTGGCTCGCTTCGGTTGGGTCATCTAGTGCAGGAACGAGCCAGCGATAACTTGAGGGCTTAAACACCGCTAAATAATCGGGTATGATCCCCCAACCAGCCGCCTGCGTGAACATGTAAATATTCCAGTGGCCCCAGCGCAGCTGACAGTAAACGAAAAACCCGAGGGTGCCGCACGCCGCTACAAGCGTCATACCAATCGCCGGCCAGTGTTCGCGAAGCCACCTCCGCGGTTCAATCAAACCGCGCCATCCCGTTTGAAAAAGCGAGCGCACCAAAGGAAAAGCAGCACATACGATTCCGACAATCCGCGCTGCCGACATAACGATACCGTGTGCCATAGCCCAGATTTTGGCACACCGGCCCTCGGCGGTGCTCCAGTAAACGAAGCCCAGCAGCGCCATCAAAAACAGCGACTCCGAATAGCCGGCGATCAGAAAGAACGCAGCCGGATGGGCAAGGATTAAAAATGCGGCGCAAATCTGAAGCGCGGGCGAAACATTCCAGCGCTTGCAAAACAAGAAGAAATAACTCCAGAAACCCCAGGCAGCCAACTGAGCCGTGATCAGCAGTGCAATGCCGGCGTCAATGTTGAACCCATAGCGAAACAAGGCAGCAATCGCGGGATAAGCTGGGAAAAATGCAACGTTCGACACTTCCATCACCTTGTGACCGATCGGCGGAACAATGGTTTGATAGCCGCGATCGACGATGTTCATAAACCAATAGCTATCGTGCTGGATCAAAGTCGAGTAGCGCTCCGAAAATGGCCCCTCCGGCGCCAGCAGACCGACCACCACCGAAAGTTGTACGGTGGTCAGGAGTAGTCCGGCAGCCAAAGGCCTTAGGAACGACCGCAAGCGAGTCATGACGTCATGGACAGGAGAGGTCGAGGAGACAAGAAAGTTTTCGAGATTGCAAGAACTGAAACTTTCGGCGGAGGCAATCTCGGATCGCATTGTTTTTACAATGGTGCAGCTGATTTCGGTGCCGGGTTTGACGGCGATCGTGCTCCGTTTATTCGCGGAGATTTGTCGGGCGCCGCGCTTCGCTACGCAGGCAGCTGGTAGGGTCAGCGCGCTGCGCCGACCGGACGCCGCGGCGCGGCGTCCCTACCTTTCCGAGATCACGAGTGCGATCTCGCCTTTCGGCGGATGGACTTCGTAATGTGTGAGGAGCTCGCTGGCGGTGCCGCGACGGAACTCCTCGAATTTTTTTGTAAGCTCTCGCGCGACGCAAAGCTGCCGATCCGGCATTACATTAACGCAAGCGGCGAGTGTTTTTATTAATCGATATGGCGATTCAAAAAAAATCGTGGTTTCCTCGCGACCGGCCGCTGCTCGCAACTCGCGCTCGCGCTGTCCGCTTTTGACCGGAAGAAATCCCCGGAAAGAAAATTTCTCGGTTGAAAATCCCGAACCAAGAAGAGCGGTCAGGATTGATGATGGCCCGGGGATGATCGTAAACGGGAGTTTGCGTTGAATGCATTCACGGATCAGGCGCAAGCCCGGATCGGACAGACCCGGCGTCCCCGCGTCCGTGATCAGTGCAACGTTCTCGCCACGCGTGAGGTGTTCAACAAGCTCGGGTGTACGCCTGGCTTCGTTATGTTCGTGATAACTGATGACGGGCTTTTTAATTCCGAAATGCTTCAGCAGGATTCCGGAATGCCGCGTGTCTTCAGCCGCAATGAGATCGGCCGATTTCATCAGGTCCAGCGCACGCAAGGTGATATCACCCAAATTGCCAATCGGTGTGGCGACGACGTAAAGCATTCGGTATCATCGATTCAAAATCGCTCTTTCGCTATCGAACGCGGGCAGACCTCAATTTCTGACAAAGCCGATGCGCTGTCGCAACACGAATCCCTAACGGAGGCGTAACATGAGAATAAGTTTTTATTTATCGGTCCTGACGCTATTGGCTTTGGTCGGTTGCGCGGAGGAGCCAACCACGGTGACGACCACCACCACGACACAACAAGTTACGACAACGGGTCCGGCCCGAGAAGTCCTGGTGACCCAACCGCCGCCACCGGTTCGCGTTGAAACTCAGACCGTCGCGCCCGGACCAAGATATGTCTGGGCGAGCGGCTATTGGCGGTGGACAGGGACCACCTATGTATGGGTCTCGGGGACTTGGGTAATCCGCCCAAGGCCAGCCGCGGTTTGGGTGGCAGGCCATTGGGTACGTCGCCCTGGCGGCTGGACATATGTTCCAGGCCACTGGCGATAAACAACGAACAAATTGTTACTGTTGATTAGAAGTTCCTCAGCGCGCCTCACCAGCCCAGAACTTTCGCAAAAATCAATGGAGCAACGATTGTAGCATCAGACTCGATAACGAACCGCGGCGTATCGACGTTAAGTTTTCCCCAGGTGATCTTCTCATTGGGCACTGCGCCGGAATATGATCCGAAGCTCGTCGTCGAATCGCTGATCTGACAAAAATAACCCCATTCCGGTACAGGCGTGCTGACCACGTCCTGATTTAGCATTGGCACGACGCAAATGGGGAAATCGCCTGCGATGCCACCGCCGATTTGAAAAAAGCCAATGGATGCATTCTCCGATTCACGGCGATACCAGCCTGCCAGTTCAATCATGTACTCGATGCCGGAGCGGATCGTTTGCACGTTACTGATTACCCCGGTGGTGCAGCGCGCGGCGAAAATATTTCCCAGAGTTGAATCCTCCCAGCCCGGCACAAAAAGCGGAAGATTGTTCTGCGCAGCGGCCACCATCCAACTGTCGGCGGGATCGATCTCATAAAATTGTTTGAGCTGACAGTCGCGCAAAATCTTGTAAAGAAATTCGTGGGGGAATTTTCGCTCATTGTTCTTCGACGCGGCAGCCCATTCATCGAGCACGACATGCTCAATTCGTCGCATCGCTTCCTCCTCGGGAATACACGTGTCGGTGACCCGATTGAGGTGACGGCGAAGCAGTTCCTCCTCCTGCTGCGAGCTTAGCTCCCGGTAATTGGGAATCCTTTCGTATTCGCTTCGCGCGACCAGATTGAACAGGTCCTCCTCCATATTCGCGCCCGTGCAAGTGACAGCGTGGACTCTGCCGCGGCGAATCATTTCTGCGAGTGAAACGCCTAGTTCGGCAGTGCTCATGGCGCCGGCAAGCGTGATCATCATTTTTCCGCCGCGATCCAGATGCGTGATGTAAGCGTCGGCAGCATCCTTCAACACGGCGGCATTGAAATGCCGGAAGTGGCGATCAATGAACTGGCTGATGCTGCCCATCTTCACTTCACCAACTTTTTTGCAATCAGTGCTACTCGAGTTGATGCAAGATTTCTAGCGCGGCAGTCAAGCCTTAATCGCGTCTTTTCGTTTAAATTTCTCACGGCATCGTGGCGAGGATCTGCGCCGCCAAGGTATCCGGCATCACACCAAGAAGAAGAACTGCCGCGGCGAGCAAGGAGATCGTGGACTTTTGGAGAACCTGATCAGTGATCAATGATTGGTGATCAGCGCCAGCTTTGGCACGTTTGTCCACAAAGATAAACTTGAGAACCATGAGGTAATAATAAAGCGAGATGAAACTGCCAAGCAGCGCGAGCGCGACCAGCCAGAGCAAACCGTGGCTTGGACCGGCGCGCAGCGCGGCGCTGAGCAGGTAGAACTTTCCAATAAATCCCGCCAGCGGTGGGATGCCCGCCAGAGAGAGCATGAAGATCGCCATGCATCCAGCCAAGACCGGCGACCGCGAACACAATCCGGAAAAGTTCGATAAATCGTCGCCGCCGGTTTCGCGTCGAACAAAGGCCACCACACCGAATGCGCCGACGAGCGTGATGGCGTAGGTGGTGGTGTAAAACAACGCCGCTGAAAATCCGTCGCGCCCGCCCGCTACCAGCCCGATCAATGTGTAGCCGCCGTGCGCGACTGCAGAGTACGCAAGCAGCCGGCGCACGTTCGACTGCGCCAGCGCAACCAGATTGCCAAGCAGGATGGAAAACGCTGCCAGAATCGCGAGCACTGGCGACCAGCCGGCCACCATGCCGTGCCATGCGGCGCTCCCGTGCACGGGAGCAAATCCGACCAGAACGATTTTCCCGAGCACCACGAACGACGCGACCTTTGATCCCGAAGCAATGAACGCGGCGCTCGGAACAGGTGCACCCTGATACGCATCCGGCGCCCACAAATGAAACGGCGCGGCGGCAATCTTAAACGAAAAGCCCACAAGCGTCATGACAACGCCAACTGCGAGCAACGGCTGGACCGATGCGGTCGCCAATTTTGCGGAGATCGCGGCGAGACCGGTTGCTCCCGACATGCCGTAGATCAAACTGATTCCAAAAAGTGTGAACGCGCTTGATGTGCTGCCAAACAGGAAATATTTCAGTCCTGCTTCGGCCGAGCGGACATCGCTCTTGTTGAACGCAGCCAACACATAAAGCGACAGACCGAGCAGCTCCAGCCCGATGAAAATCATCAGCAACTCTTCGCTACCAACGAGCAGCATGAGGCCGACCGTTGCCAGCAGAATAATCGCCACGTATTCGCCCCGATGACGCAGAGCCTTTTCCGGTGTCGTCAAGAGGACTGTGAAAAACGCGAGCCCGATGCAGATGATTTTGAACAGTGACGTCAGCGGCGTGATCACCAGCATTCCGCCAAAGAGCGTCACGTTGCGCGGCAACATCAGCAGAGCACCGGTTGCGACTGCGAGGCCGAGCAAGGCGACAAACGCGCAGAGCGCGGCGGCGCGGTCGCTCACCAAGCCAATCGATAGCACAATTAGCGCCGTGATAACGACGATCGCTTCCGGCGATGCAAGTCTGAGAAGGTCGAGGTAAGGCATCGTGACTACGTTAACCTCCGGATTTCAGAAACCTCATCGTCTCGACGGCCGGCATAATGCGATCGAGCAACAGATTTGGATAAACTCCGATCGCCAACGTTGCGAACATCAGCAGGCATGCGCCAAGTTTTTCTGCGACTGTAGTGCTCTGTCGCTCGTTCCAAGCCGGGTCGAGCGCCACGGGGCCTTCCTGTGTGGGCACGACGCTGGAACCCGCCTCACCGAAGAACGATTGCTTTAACGCGCGCAGGGTGAACGCCGCGACAAGTACCATACCCGCTCCGGTGATCCACACCGCCACCGGATAAGTTTTCCACACGCCGATGAGAATTGTGATCTCGGCCGCAAACCCACTGAAACCGGGGATACCAATCGACGCGGCCGTAGCGATAACAAACGTAAATGCTGCAAACGGCATTGCGCGGCCCAGATTCATTCCGGCGAGCGCGTCGAGCTCGCGCGTGTGTGTGCGCCGATAGATCATGCGCCCGGCAACGGCGAAGAGCAGGGCCGCGATCACGCCATGCGAAAACATTTGCAGAACCGCACCGGAAACCCATGTGGCTCACGCTGGAATATCCAATTATAAATTTCAGATCACTTTGGCGAAGTGCCACCGCTGCGGCATAAACAATTCCGATAACCGCGACGACAGCGATCCATTTGCTCCACATTTGAAATCCCTGCGGGAAAAGATTCATCGCCACTCGCAGACCCGCGTAGGCCCCGAGTTTCATGACGATCCCGGCGAGCAACATTGAACCCGCAGTCGGCGCGGCAGCGTGACCAGTCGGCGCCCAGGTGTGCAATGGCCAGATGCCGGCGAGCACCGCAAAGCCGAGAAACAACACCGGAAACGCCCACGATTGCAATTGCGGCGGAAATTGGAATTGCGTCAGCTCATTCAAATCCAACGAGCCGGAAGTTACGTAGGCGACGAGAATTCCGATGAACACAAACATGCCGCCGAAGAAAGAATACAACGTCAGCTTCATCGCGCCGTATTCCTTGTTCTTGGATCCGAAGATCGCGATGAGGAAATATTTCGGGACAATTACCAGTTCGTAGAAAACGAAGAGCAAGAACAGATTAGCGCTGAGGAAAACGCCGTAGCAACCGGCTACCACTAGCAAAAGCCAGAAGAAAAATTCGTTCTGCCGATGTTCCACGTCCCATGAAAACAGCACCGTGCTGACCGCCGAGATACCAGTGACCAGAACCATGGTGAGGCTGACGCCATCCAGCGCCAGATGATACTCGATCCCGAGGGTGGAGACCCAAGGCACACGCACGATCGTCGCGAAATGCGCAAGATCGACAATGGGCGTGCGAACGAAAGCGGTGAACCCAATGGCCAAGCCCGCGATGGTAGTAAGCAGCGCGATCCAGCGCGCAAGCGGGCGCGACAAGAGAAGCGACAGCACTGCCCCGCCGAACGTAATGTAAATCGTCCAGGCGATCATGCCGGGGAGCACACGCGCCTCGCGTGTCCTTTTCGGCGCCTCGTCGAAAAAGGGAATGCCGGTCCGCGAATCCAGCGAATCGATTGCGCAACACGTTGCATGGAAATGATCTCTTTGTTCATTCGCAATGAATCTCAAACAAACAGCTGCGTCATGTGAACGACTGTTGTGTTAAAGATGTTGAAGATGAATTGCGGCGCGATGCCGATCGCGAACATGAGCAACGTCACGGGAACCACTACGAGCTTCTCGCTTGTCACAAGATCGGGAAACGCGCTGCAAGTTTCCGCGAGCGAACCGCTGAAGAGAGATTGCATCGCGCGTGCAAAAACGATCGCTGTGACCAGAAGACCAATTACAGCAATCGCGGTAAACGAGGCTGCGATTGCGAACGAGCCTTTGAAGATCAGGAACTCGCCGATGAATCCGTTCAGTCCCGGCAGACCGAGCGAGGAGAACATGGCCACGCTTATCCAGCCGCAAAGCAGCGGCGTCCGTTGCATCAACCCGCCAAAATCGCCGATCCCGCGTACGCCGCGCCGTTGCTCAAGCAAACCGACGAAGTAGAAAAGGGTGGCCGCGGTAATGCCGTGATTAAAGATCTGCATGAACACACCACTCAAGACCGCGTGCGTATCGATAGTTGCAGCAATGGGCGAAGCAGTCAGCGCAAAAAGAGCGAGCATGCAGTAGCCGAGATGATTGATCGACAGATAAGCAATCATTCGTTTCAGATCGCGCTGCGCCCATGCTGCCAGCGGAGCGAAGACGATCGAGCAGACCGCCAAGACAAGCAGCCATGGGCCGATGATTTTGATTTCATTTGGAAAAAGCGGAAGCAACAAACGCACGAAACCGTAAACGCCCATTTTCGAGAGCACACCCGTCAACACCATCGACACGCCCGTGGGTGCGGTTTGATAGGCGTCGGGTAGCCAGGTGTGAAACGGAAACAGCGGCACCTTTACCGCCAGCCCGATAAAGATTCCGGCAAACGCAAGCCACGCGAGCTTGCCGGTGAGCAGACCGCTTTTTCCAAGGGAGGCCAGCGCGGAAAAATCGAACGTCCCATTGCCAAAATAAATTCCCAGAAACGAGAGCAACATCGCCACGCTGCCGAGAAATGTGTAAAGGAAAAACTTGGTCGCGGCGCGGTCCCGATTTTCGCCGCCCCAGATTTTGATCAGCAGAAACGCCGGGATCAGGCTCATCTCGTAGAACAAAAACCAGAGAACG
>Ga0306922_10001615_pt1 | contig 20278 bp, 18 predicted proteins | sample sta12Cox44000082_FD_203758 | JGI IMG/M metagenome (GOLD analysis project Ga0306922, IMG submission 203758) | Lab enrichment of tropical soil microbial communities from Luquillo Experimental Forest, Puerto Rico - statoxic.12C.oxic.44.000.082 (v2)... | ecosystem: Environmental > Terrestrial >... | reverse complement strand
TTGCTCAACTACGAGTGCGGATGGAAGGGTGGCGACAGAGGCGGCTTGGCTGAACGGAAAAATGAAAAAAATTATGGAAAGAGCAAAAAAACTCTTGACAGGGATTGGCCTTCTCATGGAAGGCCCTTGGCTCAGAATATCCAAACAATTCGGCTCGACTGGAACTACTTCGGGGACACGGAATCAATCACACACTCAGCAAACTCTTTGACCTTGTCAAGGTAGCCTGCTGCTGTCCTCGCAACAACGGTGCCTTTGCGTAACGAAATCTCGAACCGTTCTCCGTTCTTGTATGTAGAAAGATACCCTTCATCGCCAATTTGAAATGCACTCACCTTCCAGCCCTCGGCGACTTGCTTGTCACGCCAGGGCTTTAGCCACGCTGTTGCGTCTCCGATGTTCTCGACGCTGTACACGCGAACCTGCACGTCTTGTGTCTTTGACTTCGGGCCTCTGCATGTTCCGGTGAGGATGTGCTTTTCACTTGGTACAAGCGGTTCGTGACTCCATTCGACAAACGGACGATATGTCCAGTTTGGTTCCTTGGCCTTTAGTGCTTCCACAATTCTGCTAGCCAACGAAGTCTCGTTTTGCGCCGTTGTTGAGGGAGAAAGCACCAAGACAGATAGTTACAAAGAACAACTGATGGCGGATTGATTTCCGGAGAAGCATATGCAGAGGCCGAAGAGTGATTCTATCTCCGAGTTCAAGTGTCCACTTGCCTGGTTGAAACCAACCCTGTTACGCAGAGGAGTTTCATGGAACTTTTCGCGGGCCTAAATGACAAGCTGCCAAGGCAAGTCAATTTAGAGTTAATCCGCGACTTTCAGACGAAATCCTTAGGCATCCGACAAAAGCTCCGCTGATCGTGCCCTCGCGAATCACTTACGGTACCAACTCCAAATCCGGCTGCTCAGTCGTGGCAACATAATTCTGGCGCGATCTCGGCGCGTGGACGCGCCAAGTACCGCCCGAGATACAGTTCTTGTTCGATCACCCACTCTTTCCCGCGCCGCGACCACAGCCACGCGTATCGGCGTCCACGCCCGCGCCAATCTCGCATCCTTGTTAGAACAAACGGAGCCTTAACTTTGTAGGCCGGACGAGCCCGGACAATCTCACAAGAACTACGAGCATGGGCTTCGAGTAATAGCACGGTTGTGCCTCATGCGCCCCGATGCCAGCATTTCAAGCATACATTTGCATACGCCCGGCATAACCGTGGCCAAATTCGTTTGAAATGCTGATGAGCCAAAAGGACAGTTGCGTTAAATGCCGCTACAAGATCGGCTATCGCGGCAATTCCCGACGACCGGTTCGAGTTTAAAATCCTTAAAAGGGGCCTACGAACGGGGACCTAAATCTGGCCGTTGAGGGTAGAGAAAAACAACAACAATTGGTATCCGGTTTTTACCTTATTTTACAAACGGTGAACTAGTATCCACGACATCCTGCGCATCAGCTCGACTGCGGCGACTCCGACTTCGAATTAAACATTCCATCAAGAGAGAGCACCAGCTAGTGCGCCTTTCGTCTTTTGGATTTCGGTGCCTTGCGTTTGTTTCTCTCCGCGCTAAACGTGACAGGATGTTTTGCTTCGTATAATCGAATCAGTCCGCCGCTTGGAAGCATCATTGTCGTGCGTGTGCCCCAAACGTTCTTCCGCCATCTCGCCAAACCGCTTCGGCTACCAGTTTGTTTCGATAAAACTCAAGGACGGTAGAGTTTTTCCGCAAGCGGTAGCGAGTGAGGGCTGCCTCATCCAGGTAAAGGGGTTCCGTGAAATTCCGTTTGTTGAGACTGACATAGAGTCGGTTGACGCGCACGGCGAGCCGTGGAATTTTCGCCGGAGGGCCGTCAGGACAAGAACCCCTCCGCGAAATGCCAAACGTTGAAGTTGTGGGGCGAAGCTGAAGATGAATCTACGGCGATGAAACTGATAAACTCTTGCAATCGCACAAGGGCTACATTTTTGAGGAATGTGATGGCTCAAGACCGCCGCAAATTCATCGCCAAAGAAATTCGCGAAGAAGATAGGCAAGTGTGCTAGGAGATATGGGCTGACCGCGTGTTGTTGTGTATAGTTTGGATTTCCGCTGGTGCACTTTAAGTTGGGAGCGCCTCGTTGGCGACGAGGAGCTCCGCAACGATTTCACTCTTGCGCCGTGGCCGTGTTTTTCAGCTGAATCAATTTCAACTCGATCGCTTTTGTGTCGCTTCCCTTCAGGTCTACCGTGACGCCCTTTTCTTCAGAATCTTTCAAGAAGTCTGTATCTTCCCACTCGCCTTGTTCCACACCGTCCCAGCTGAACAATTTGTATTTTCCCGGTGCCAGTCCGCGCAGATCAAAGTGTCCATACTGATCCGTCGTAATGGACTTAAATAAGTAATGCTGCTTTCTCTTTGCTTCTTCCGGCACGGCCACCACCCAAACACCCGCCACGGGCAGACTCTCATCGTTCGTCACGGTTCCGTCTACGCGAGCCCCGAAGGAACTCACTGTAATTTCCAAGGGACCGGCTGAGCCTTTCATAACGCGGAATGACATATCCGGCAGAAGGGCGTCACCAAATCGTGCTTCCTTGACGTAGCAGTCTTTTGACATCCCCGCGACCGTAAGGCGGAGCTCGCCTTCGGGCACGTCTCTAAGTGTGAATTGATTACTCATGTCAACCTCAGCCGAATCTGCCCAAACGTAAACTGGTCCTGGTGGAGCAGCCCCTACAGTAAGCGCTGCTTTCTCAAGACTCGGCTTCCCTTCCCAGGCTACCCTGCCCGGAATGTTAACGCCTGGCCCAATTGTCACCGTCAGTCCCTCGACGTCAGCATTTCCTACAGTAAGGTCCTCTTGTGTTGAATGTGCTTTCCCATCGTCGTATGAGAATGCCAGAACACTGTACTCCCCTGGTGCAATCGCCGGAATCTCGAAGGTGCCGCCTGCCTTTTCCACGCTCGTTGAGCCTACTTCGCTCCATCCGGCGCCCGAATCTCTTCTGAGTACAGAGATCTGAACATTCTGTGCTCCTCGAGATTTTGAGAGTAGGTTCGTCACCTTGCCGCGTATTCGATAAGCGACAACCTCCTTCATCAAAATGTCAACCGCGGGAATCTCTTCCCCCTCCTTCACGGTGACGGTTGACGCCTTGCCAAGGTCGAGGCTCGTCGGAAAGTAGATCTTTGCGTAGGCTTTCTCCCCTGTATCTTTTTCGATGGGGTTGAATTCCCTGTCTCCTACCACGCGATTCCAAGTCAGTTCTTCAGCGCTCACATAATATCGGCCGGGCGCCAAGCCAAAGATTCTGTATTCGCCAAGGTCATTGGAGCGGTCAAAAGCGCTCGATTGAAATTCTCTTTTGCCGTCCCGATACACCTGGCGAATGGCGTTGAGCATTACATTCGGCATGGGCTCTCCATCTGCGTTGAATACATGCCCGGTAATCACGCCGGCGCGCCCCAGTTTGAAAATCAAGTCCGACATCTTCTGTCCGGGCCTCAACGCAAATATCGCTCCAGGATCGGGGGGCTTCTTCTGTCCGAACTCCTGCTCAACATATCCGTCGCGGCTTACCTTCAGGCGGTACCGTCCTGAAGGAACGTTCCGCAACTCAAAGTGGCCATCGACCGTGGTTCGGGTCGCGATCGTATGCTCCCGATCTTCGCCGCTGACCAGCTGGACCGTAGCATTCTTCAACGGCGCACTATCCAAGCCCCGAATCACAATACCCGAGACAACACACGTTTCCTCACTTGCATTGCCTTTTGCATTGGAGGCAGGATTTGGAGGGGTTTGCGCCAAAACTATCGCGGCTGAAAATAGGCTAACCGGGAAGAGGAATGTTCTAGGCACCGCAGCCACCTATTTGCGAAGTGCAATTCTTGCACCACACGGCGGTCGTTTGCAAGATGCGTTCTGCTGCAGTCGACAATGTCCTTATGCCGGTCCTTCAGGCTTCTCTACGTCTGGCATCAATGAAGGATTCTCACCCCCTATAAGGACAGTGGCCTTTGCCTGTAAAGTAGTTGTAGTAACAAATTCCACTACAACACTGGAGATTGCTCGTACAGCCCCAGCCCTCATCGGTGAAAGGCCAACAGCACCTCTTGGTAGCAGGGTTACAAACATGGGTAAAGCATGCGCTGTTGGAATTACAGCTTCCCCCCGGAGGTATGCTGCCCGTTTGCGCCGCAACTGGTCGAGAGCTCAAACTAAGACCAGCCACTGTGAGTATGCTCAAGATCGCCAAGTTCCTAAAAGTACCTAAGAGAGTCATCGGTTTACCCTTTCTTGTGGTCTAACGATGCTGTTTGCGAATTCCATCTTCATTTCTTTGCTAGCGGATCGGGTAACTTGAGGTCTGCCGCGGTAGGTTCTGTCGTCGCTTTCATCACCTCTAGTTCCTGCCGCGGGGAGAGCATACCAATCCATGCGTTCACGACTGTTCCGCTCCTGTTCACTAAGAGCAAAGTCGGTGTTCCAGAAATCTTCAATCTTTCCAAAGGCACTCCCGCGAGCGCGTGAACCCGCAGCCCTTCTGATTGCACAACCTCTTTCACCGCATCGGCGGCGTCGGGAAAGACCGCTACAATCGTGGCGTTTGATCCTCCTTGCTGCTGGGTGGTGAGCCTCTGGTAAAAGGGAGCACTGTCTTCGCAGAAGTGACACCCTTTCCTGAGCCCTAATACAAGAGTTTGGTCATGTGCGCTCCAATCCCAGCCTTCCAGGTTGGTCAACTTGTCGCCGGCTTTAACTTCATTCGGTTCGGGCGGCGTAGAAAAGAAACGATCCTTGAGAAAAACTGATCCCACGACCACAGCAACTAGGATCACGATGATGTTGGCGGCCGTTTCAATCTTGACCTTCATCTTAACCTCCTGTCTCTCGGACTAAATTAAGTGGAGCACCCTAGCGATCATTCCGCGCTTCGGTCATCGTGGGATTGCAAATCCCGCTCTAAATCTACCGAACCGCTACCTTCGAAGTTGATCTCGAACATTTGTAGGCAAAGCAACCCTCGGAGTCCTAAACCCGTTATTTGGGTCCTCGGCGTTGCTGCTTGAGTTCGGGCTCACTCCTTCTGAACTTGCTCAACATGACGGGCCGCGCACCACAAAACTAACCTGCGCTACCAGGTGCGCTATCGCCCGCTCACTGCTGGTTGCTGCTTTGGGGAAATATTCTCTTCGCTTCGGCAGTGATGACGGCGGGTGCGACCGTGCCATCAGGTAGCGTTAGCGATTCCTGAACCATGAGAACCTCATTCAAGTTGTCAACAAAAACAATCGACAAAACCGACGTCCGGACCAAGACGCCCGATTCGTAGGCGTGGATCGTTAACGTACCGGTGCAGTCAGGATGCACAGTCCACGATCCGGTAAGTGTCTCATCGGCGAAGCCTCCACCCACATTTCTGGCCTCGGTTGCCCCCGGGGTGATATTTCCTTGGGCGTCGAAACTCCCTCTGGCCACGCCTGCAGCCGGAACCGGGCCAGTCGGAAGGATTAGTGTTCCGCTGAGGGTGACACCCCAATTGCCGGCCACGGTTTCAGTGGAGCAACCGGTTGGGCTAGCGGCATGGACGACGGGTAATGACGTTATGTTTTTCTTTTCGGTGGTACCCCAAACGACTAGGCCGACGAATGCGGCTGAAGCAACTAGCATGGCAATGTTTCGTCTCATGAGCGACCTCCTGGTGATTCGGGTCGAAACTCCCGCCCTCTGTTGCGCAGTTCTGCCTGAATCGGAAGCGCAGAGTCCATGTTCCGCGAATGAAGAAAAACTGACCTCCATCTACTCTGACAATGCATTGATAATCCGAGACTTGCTCCAAAAACAGATTTGGTTTGGACTAAATGGACTTGACAATTGGCTGGTGCTACAATCCCCCGCCAAGTGGCGGTTGACGGATTACGCGTTAAAGGCCCATCAGTTCCCCTATGGCCAAGACGCCCACCCCGAACAGGCTCCAGTTCGGCCCCTTTCTGGCCGACTTTCGAGCGTGCGAACTCCGCAAAGACGGACGGAAAATTCGCCTCCAGGAGAAGCCTATGTTGCTGCTGGGAGCGTTGACTGCCAGCCCCGGCGAAGTTGTCAGCCGCGAGGAACTCCAAAAACAGCTCTGGCCTGACGATACCTTCGTTGATTTCGAAACCGGCCTGAATGCTGCCGTCAGGAAACTCCGGGAGGCGCTCGCCGATAATCCGGAGAACCCGCGATACATCGAAACCATCCCGAAACACGGCTATCGCTTTCTTGGCCAGGTCCATTCGAGCCGGACAGACGAACCGATTTCTCGCAAGCAACCTTCACCCAAGATGGAGCTCACGAGCACCAGTCTAGGACGGCGGACCATTGCGTCGTTGGTCGAAACAGTCGCGGAATATCGTCGTGCCAACCGCTTCTGGATGAGTATTGCCGCAGCGCTTGCACTTGGTGGCCTCGCCTTGACGGTTGTGCAGCGGAATGTTCCAAAAGTGGCGAGCGTACACGAGCGTCTGTTCGGAGCCAGTGGCGCACCGGCTATTCATTCGATCGCTGTTTTGCCCCTTGAGAATCTTTCCGGTGATCCCACTCAGGAATATTTGTCGGACGGAATGACCGACGCATTGATTACCGACCTAGCGCAGATGGGTTCTCTAAGGGTGATTTCGCGCACCTCCTCCATGCAATACAAGAACACGAAAAAGTCCATGCCGGAGATCGCCCGCACGCTCAACGTGGACGCAATCATCGAGGGAACCGTGCAACGCTCGGGCGATCGCGTACGTATTACCGCCCAGTTGATCGAGGCCCCTGCGGATCGGCACCTTTGGGCGAAGACGTACGAGGGTGACTTACGACACATCTTGTCGTTGGAGAGCGAGGTGGCGGGTTCGATCGCGCGAGAGATTGATATCCATTTGACTCGGAAGCAGCGCGAGCGGTTGGCGAGCACCACTCCGATTAACGGTGAGGCGTACGAGCTCTACTTGAAAGGCCGCTACTTCTGGAACAAAAGAGACAGGGAGGGCTTGAAGAAGGCACTCGATTATTTCCAACGAGCCGCTGAGAAAGAGCCCAAATACGCCCCCGCGCAGGCCGGCCTTGCGGACACCTACAGCGTGCAAGCCGCGGCAGGCTACGACCTGTTACCGACGGCAGAGGCAATGGACAGGGCTCGGACTGCAGCGAGGCGAGCCATCGAAATCGACGACGGACTGGCAGAAGCCCACGCGTCACTGGGCTTTATCAACTTCAGCTACGACTGGGATTGGACCGCCGCAGAGAAAGAGTTTACGCGGGCGATTGCGCTCAACCCGAATTACGCGACGGTTCATCAGTGGTACTCAGAATACCTAGACGATTTGAGACGCTTCGACGAGGCCTTTGCTGAAGCGAAGGCTGCGCTTATGTTGGATCCCCTTTCGCTTATCCTCAACGAAAATGTGGCGCGAGTTCATTACTTCGCCCGTCGCTTTGACCAAGCAGTTGAAGGCTCAAAAAAGACGCTCGAAATGGATTCCAGGTTCCCCATCTCGCACCTGCGGCTCGGAAGAGCGTACGCAGCCAAGGGTATGTTGAATGAAGCGATTCAGGAGTTTCAGTTGTTCGCGACACTCTCCGGCAACACGCCTTTAGCGACAGCCTCGATAGCAAATGCCCTTGCTCGGTCGGGCAATCGCAGAGGTGCACTTCGCGCCCTCAATGAACTTATCGTCCTGTCGAACCAAAAACACGTTCCCGCAATTTGCTTCGCTTTGGTCTACATTGGCCTTGGCGACAGGGATGAAGCCGTCACCCGGCTCGAAGAAGCGTACAAGGAGCGCTCAGACTTTCTGCTTGTGTTGAGTGTTGATCCATTGTTTGACGGGCTGCGTTCTGATCCGCGCTTCCAGGATTTGTTACGTCGCATGAAGCTTCCTGACGTTCCCTACTTCGCCGCTGCCACTTCCATTCTGAAGCCGGGAACCTCCGCTGCGGGCAGCCTCTAGGCCGCCCGTCCCTCCATTCGTCGGCAACTCAGTCAGAAGTGTCAAAAGAAGGAAATCTTAATTTCAAAACAGAGATAACCTGTCCATGGCGAATTACTGAATTGGGCTAAATTGGGTGTTTTTTCGGGTATTGATACCATGCCTGGATGCGCCATGTCCTCATCCTTTTCCTTCATCTGATTGTCACGGTCGTCCGGCTTGCACGGCCGGGAGGCCTCGGTTCCGTCGTTGCCGAGTCGCTGCTACAGCCACCAGCACCCGCCGAGACGAATGAAAAATTAGCCGAGCCTTGCGAGTCCAAGCCTGATGCAATCGAGCCTGTGCGCGATTTTATCGACACAATTTGCGGCGAGGGCAGCAACAAGCCGAGCGCAAAGACACTTGGAAAATTGCATTGTATGGGTTGAACGATGCCTGGCCTGGGCATTGCTTACGGTCAGGGGTCATGTCCACGTCAGGAGCGGCTGGAAAACTACCTCAGAAACGACCGCACTACGCCTTTCCTTCCGTGCCGCCTGCAATTGTGCGGGCCAGGGGTCATGCAGGACGCGCGTCAGGCGGAAATCGCCGCCCATTGTCGAAGATGGCCGCTTTGAAGCTTAAGCTCAAAAACTCGTACAGGTCACCGGCTCAACAGACTGTGATGGTAAAAGTGGCGCAACAGATATGGAGTAACCTCCCAAGCCAGCGCGCGCTGAATCGCGGACGACAGGGCAACTGAACACGACGGACTCGGAGTCTCCATCAATGATGGTGTTGGCTGCTGAATTCAAGTAGGTACATGGGATTCCTGTGCCGAGCAACTGACTAGTTTCACAGACACGGAGCACCTGCTTGGACCCACCGGTTTTGCACGTTAGCTTTACTTGCGAGCCAGCGGCACAGTACTGAACTTTGCTCGGAGGGGTGAAACCGCAATCGCGCAGCGGCCCCACTTGCCCACGGTCACATGGGTCATTCATGAAGCCCCCTGGCCCCTGCGACACCGAAATCTTTCCAACATTGTTCGCGGCATAATTCGGCGCAAACTGGCAGCGGACGCGGGAAATCGGATTCCCTTGAGCATCCTTGAAGGGCGTTGGGTCGAAGACCAATGCGCTGAGATTGGTGAGATCCACCGTCTGTCCGTTGATACCGAGGGGTTGGCCTTCACACAAGAATTGTTGTGGATTCAACGTGTAGGTCAGGTCGCGAGGCTGCGACGTGTCCACCACATCGGTGATGTCTACCCATTGCCCGCTGATCCCGAACTGATATTCGTCGCCCCAACCGGAGGAGATTCCCTGGAAATTGCAAGTCTGATAGGTGCCCGCCAGGGGCGTAGACTCATCGTTGTGATAGCGGTTGGTATCTTCGATACAGAAGGCTCGTTTTACTCCCGTAGCGGGACCGTAGGCGAAATTAACATAGTAGTTGAAGTCCCATTCCTGGTCGCAATTCCCGAATTCGAAAACGTTGCTGAGCCTCCAGGGATTGCTGGCATCCGTCAAATCGCCGATGTGAATCGGCTGCGTGCCATCGTTGCGGGTATTCGTCGAGAAGGTCCACAACCTGCGCCAGCCGGGCTGCGAAATTGTGCCGTATTTGATGTCGCAGGAGTCGGGTGTAAAAAACCGGTAATACACTCGGTTCTCGTTTACCAGCGCCTCTTGAATGGCTGCCAAGTCGGGTCCGCTTGTGTTCGTAAATTGCCCTTGACGGAAATTTTTGGCGATGTCCGCATTGTAGGCGACGCGCGTGAAATGCATCTTCGGTTGCAGCTTCCCAATGTGATTCGTGAGCGCCTGTGTGCAAGGCTCCTGCGGGAATTGTGTGATGTGACACGCGGAAGTCGCGGGCGTTTCCACCTGGCAGGTCTGGTCGTAGAAATAGTAGACGCTCTCCTCGAAAACGCTGTTCGGTGGGAAGCCAAACTCGTCGAGGCAAGCGTAGCCCGTTCGTTCCATGACTAGCTCAGGATCCCCGGGGAGATCGAAGGGCTCGTCCCAAGTGCCACCGATGCTGCTCAGTGCGGGTTCTGCGATCCCCGGCGAGGCCGGATCCGTAACTATGTAAGTCCAAAAATGATAGGGGATGGCGACATAGTCGTGCGTGCCAATCTGAGTTCGGCGCGGTTCGTCCAGGAATTCAAATCTCCATACAGCTTGCGGCGGAAGCGGCAGGTCACCACGCGTAGGGGGAGGAGTGTAAAAGAAAGAGCGAAAGACTAGACGATAGTAAGTCAAGTTGACTTGCGTGGAAGCGCGCTTTTGCCAGAAGTCATTCCCCTGTGAAAGCGCCCAAGCGGCTGCTGCTTCGCGCGCCGCTCCGGCGGGGATATCATCCAACTCGACACCAACTGCCGAGTCCATATCCATTCGAATCAGGGCCCCGTCCGGAGGCGCCGCCGCTGGGGCCTGTGCCTGCGCAGTCGTTGGCAAAAGCAAAAGTGCGGCGACACCAAACGTCAACCACATCAACATCCATCCGCGGTTTCGAATTTCATTTGGCATTTAAGACCTCCTACAGAACTTCCGAGCGTGCCCACGCTACAGAATTAGTGGCGCTGTGGCCCTACTGCTTCTTCAAGTCTGTGCTAGCGATGACGAAAGGAACCGTGATTATCCCAAATGCCTTCCGTTACCCCACCGCTAACCACCAGGCTGAGGGTTCAGCACCTCCGCTCGTTAAAACATGCTGAGCCAGTACAATCAGGATTCACGGTATAGGTCCCTGAGCCTGTCGTTCGCCAAAAGTTTGGCCGACTTTAAAATCAGCAAGATACGGCGAGGCTGCGTAACATTGCTACATGGACGAATTCAAGCGTACGGAATTATTTAAGTGGGAGGACAGGCACATTGATTCCTCCCGTGGTCACGACGGTGTGAAGACGGTTATGGTCCGCCGCGCAATAGGTTCGTCTGTGTGGTTACCTCAGCATCGGGGTACTCCGAAGACGGTCCCCTCAGCAACGGATCCAACGGTTGATCTCGAAGACTCGCCTCGAGAAAAGCCGCGATGTAATTTCGGATCGCCGCGATGGTTTTATCGGGCCCCATATCACCAGTTTGGATGGCGCCTTTGGCAAGCCAGACGGCATCGGATGGCATGGCGTGCTGTGCGCCGCGGAAGTTCACAGCGAAGCGTGGACCCTGCAAGTCGTTCCACAAACTCAACTCGTTCTCAGACCATTCCGTACGACCCGCAGCTAGAAGAAGGACAGGTGTCAAGGTTGGATTGGAAACATCCCCGGACATATACGGGTCAAGGAGGATGCCGGCGCGGAAGCGCGAGTCTGCCCGAACGCCGAGCAATGTTGTCAATCCACCAAGCGAGTGGCCCGCTAGTGCGACGCGGGACATATCGAGTTTGCCGTCGAATGGACCGCTGGCTTCGTTATTAATGCGCTGCAATTGGTTCAAGACGAAGCGCAGGTCGTCCAGACGCACAGAGACCACGAATTGCAACGTCTCATCGTCCACGCGCCAGTTGTTTTCCAAGTGGCTGCCCAGAACGGATGTAGCCAGCCTGCCATCTGGAAATTCAACCGCGGTGGCTTCGTAGGTGTGGTCAACCGAAGCTACCACATAGCCTCGGCTGGCTAGGTCTTCGTCGAGAAATGTGTAATCGGTGAATGTGCCCGTGTAACCGTGGGTGAAAACGACTACGGGATGGAGCCCATCTGTCATGGGCGCGTCCAGGCAACTATTTGTCTTGACGTCGGGCAGCGGAACTGCCAAGAGCTGCGAGAAGCGAGCCCAAACCGCGGGCGATGTGTAGTCCGCCAGCTTGCAATCCTGGCCGACCGAAGTCGGGTACCAGAAGCGCACCAGCAGCTCTCGTTTGGTGCCGTCGGCCAGAAATGGATCGTCGCGCGTTGAATCAACCAAGTCCACCACACGCGTCCCGACCTTGCTGGGCCCCGTAGGGCTGGGCACGGCTACCATGCTCTGCGCGGCTACAGCCAACCGAACCGCCAGCGAGCTCGCGGGCGCTGTCTTGATGGTGCAGCCGCGCCCGGTGTTAACGCAGCCCGCGCCCGATAAGGGCACCCCCTGTGGGCTGCCGCCGTTGTCGCTGATGGAGACCTCGGCACTGTCACTTCCCGCTTCTCTCGGCCTGAAAGTAACGGTAATGGTGCACGACTTTCCTGCTCCCACGCTCGAACCGCAGGTGCTGGTTTTAGAGAACTCGTCAGCATCCGCGCCCGTAGTCGTGATGCCGCTAAAGTTCACCGTCGTGCTTCCCGTGTTGGTAAGCGTCGTCGACAGGCTCTTACTGTTGCCAACCTGCACTACGCCGAAGGCCAAGCCGGCTGGATTGAGCTCTACCACGGTGCCCGTGCCTGTCAAACTCACGTTCTGCGGGCTGCCGGAGGCGTTGTCTGTAATCGACAACATGGCAGTTCGCGACCCGCGTTGCGTGGGTTTAAAAGTGACGCTGATCGTGCAACTCGCTCCCGGGGCCACTGAGCTTCCGCACGTCTTGGTCTGGGTAAAGTCGCCGCGGTCGGCGCCTGTGAACCCGACGCTGGTGATACTGAGCGTCACCGTGCCGGGGTTGTTCAGAGTGACCGACTGCGCTGCGCTGCTGGTGCCCACGAGCTGGGTGGTAAACCTCAGGGTACAGGGTGACAGAGTAGCGTCCGGACACGTCGAAGTCGCAGTCCCATTCGAGAGGGGGACAATGCTTGTCGTGAACTGTACCGAAGAATGGGCCCCACCACACGGCGCAGACACTGAGCAAAGGGGACCTGGGATGGTTATCGCGGCAGCGCAAGCCGGCAAAGTCGAACACAAGGTGGGAAGAAACAGAGAGAGGTCCGGGACAAAAGAAGAAGGGTCCGCCGATACAACGATTCCACCCATTCCTTCAGCACCTATATAAACGCGCGGTGCGACATTGAATTCAAGGGAGCCAACGAATAGATCGGCGGACGCGACCCTTCCGGTCGTCACGTCCACTACGTAATAGCCGGAGAGTGCGGCTCCGTTTTGGAAAGTGCCATTGACGAAAATCGTGGCGAGTGAGTCCTGCGCGGTCAGCCGAGCAGGGATCGCCAGCGCCGCGAACAAGGATATCGCTCCAACTAACATAAGTGTTCCGGATTTCACGTTTGACTTCTCCTTTGAGCTTCTTGCTTCCGAACTTGATAGCGGACCAGCTCTATCCCGCTTGGGCTTGGCCCTTTAGGGTGTGAGTGGCTCAATCTTGAGGCGCGTGGCAGTAAACGTTCCGCTGCCGGCGAAGACCACTTGTCCGCCAAGATTCACAAATTGATTGGTGAACGAGCCCGTTATGCTGTCACCGTCTTTGTCCGTGTGGAGAGTCGCAACGGATTCAACCGTGTTTAATCCCACATTTTGTCCAGGAAAAAACGACCCGTAGAGTGCTGTTGAAGTGTTCGCACCAGCAAAAAGGAACCTTCTGAACGTGATTCCAAACTGGTTAGAGTCGTCGCCCTCCGATTTCCAGGCCCCATACCCGTCACTTGTGTCCACTACTAGTGGAGGCGGAAGAAGCGGGTTCTCAGAGGTGTGCGCGTTGAAGGTACTACTCGCTGTGGTAAGGGTCCCGCCGGAATTGATAACGATCAGGTCGGTAAAAACAAAGGGCGGAGCGCCCGGCGGCGTGTTCACCGTCACCGTAGCGATCCACGTGCCGGCAACGCCTTGGCTAGCTCCCTGGCCGCGTGAACTCGGCATCAAGACAAGCAGCAATACTGCGAGAGATCCCGCCGCAAAGTACAATCCTAGTTTGCCCATGGTCATCCTCCTCTTCTTTCATTCACGTCAGCCGGCATGGCTGCGTGGCTAAGTCTCTCGGCATGGATACAAGGCCACAAATGAGGCAAGCTTGTGCTGGGGTTTAGGAGAAAACCCCGAGTCACTATCCAAAGAAAACGAGAGGCGTTGGGGAATTCCTTTGCTGCGCATCGCTAGGCTTCTGGTACCAACACCGCCACAGCTTCGTCGCCGAGCGTGCCAGAAACTTTAAAGTCATCAACCGGTCCAGGTGCTTCCCAAGCGCCATCCACTTGCAGGCTTCCACCTTTCGTTCCACTGCCACTCACCACCAAATCCGCAAATAGGGTTTTGTCTGCATTCCACTTAACGACCCCGTTCACGATGACGTCTTGAGCAAAAGCGCAATTGCTTAGGTTAGTGGTCTGATTCCCACTGGAATCTACTGCGCTCTCGGAGGTGCCTGCACGTAGTTAAGACTCGTTGGTACGAGCCCCCGTCGCCGGCAGGGCTGGGAACGTCGGCGACGGAGAGCGGTGTGCCGCTAGTCGTCGGTCCACGCCAACAAAATACGGATCACTCCTTCTGAACTTGCTCAAGATCGAAGGCCGCGGACGTACAAACTAATCTGCGCTACCAGGTGCGCTATCGACCACTCACTGCTGGTTGCTGCTTTGGGGGAACATCCTCTTCGCGTCGCCAGTTAGGACGACCGGGAGGCTTGTGCCATCGGGCAACGTCAGCGACTGTTGAACTAGACGCCATTCTGTCGAGTTCTCATCAAAAACGAGGGAAATCCCCGACGTTCGTACCAAAGCGCCCGATTCGTAGATTTTCACGGTGCCCGTAGCCGTGCAGTCAGGATTGACGGTCCACGTTCCCGTGATTGTCTCATTTGCGAATCCGCCGCCCACATTTCTGGCCTCTGTGCCGGAGATATTTCCCGCTCCGTTTGCGGCCAGTGTGCCCACTGCTGCGGCAGGCACGGGGCCCGTTGGAAGGAGCAGCGTTCCTGTGAGGGTGAACCCCCAGTTGCCGGCCACCGTTTCCAATGAGCAACCCTGTGGAGCGTCGGCGTGGACGACGGGTAATGAAGGTAGGTTTTTCTTCACCGTCGTACCCCACAGGACTAGACTGACGCACGCGGCTGAAGCAGCTAGAACGGCAAGATTTCTTTTCATCATGTCCTCCTAAACGTGCTGAAGCGAGTTCCCTATGAGTCTTCTGAGACCGCTTCCTACTCTATAGTTCGGAAAATCGAAACAAAGTGGCTCATGGGGATCAAAGCTTTCGGCTGCGCTTTGTGCAGGGAGGGAATGCCGGTACTAACTTATTGATTCTCTTAATTGTTAACAGAATCTGTTGAAGTCGAGCAGAAATTCGGGTATTGTTCCGGACAATTCCTCCCTCTCGCGCCGCGTCCGGAGGCCGACGGTGACTTTTGATTCCTACAACAAGCAGGTCGGTGAGCTAGTTCTGCGATGGGGAGATTGGGACGGCAAAGGTCTAGAGGCAATCCTGCCCCTCGTCTACAACGAGTTGCGGCGTCTCGCGCATAACCATCTCCGCAAGCAGCGTCGCAATCACACGCTGCAAACCACAGCGCTGGTTCACGAAGCTTATTTGCGTCTAGCAGGAGAGAAATCGCATGAGGTTGAAGATCGCGCCCACTTCCTGGGCATTGCTGCCCGGCTGATGAGATGGATTCTAGTGGACTACGAGCGGAACCGCCGCGCTGCCAAGCGCGGAGCCGGCGCTACCCGGGTGACACTCGATCCCAGTGTTGCTGCACATTCACAAGATCGAGACGTGGACCTGCTGGCGCTCGACCAAGCCCTCGACCGGCTTGCAAAGCTAGATCGTCAGCAAAGCCAGATTATCGAACTCCGTTACTTCGGGGGCCTCACGATTGAAGATACTTCGGAATTTCTGGGCATCTCGCCCGCCACGGCCAAGCGTAGTTGGGCTTCCGCGCGCGCGTGGTTGCTACGGGAGATGAGCCAGGGAGAGGTCCGCGCATGACTCCAGAAGAATGGCACAGAGTCCGCCCCATCCTGGAATCCGCTCTTGAGCTGGATTCCGGTAACCGCCGTGCCTTCTTGAACGAAGCCTGCGCCGACCCTTCGCTTCGTCGCGAAGTCGAGTCACTGATCGACGCTCATGAACAGGCAGAAACCTGGGATTTGAACTCCCTCTCCGTGTTAGGTTTGGGCGTCGAGGAAGGAGCGCGTTTCCGGTTGCTACCCAGCAGGCGCGTTGGTCCTTACGAAATCCTCGAAGAATTGGCCCTTGGCGGCATGGGCGCAGTTTATCGCGCTGTTCGCGCTGACGGAGAATACAAGCAGCAGGTTGCACTGAAAATTGTGCGTGCCGACTTTGGCGCGGACTCTACCGCAAAGCGGTTTCGCAACGAGCGGCAGATTCTCGCCAGCCTCGATCACCACAACATCGCCAAAATCCTGGACGGCGGCACAACTGCCGATGGCCTTCCCTACTTTGTCATGGAGTTCATCGACGGCCTGCCGATCACGGACTATTGCGACCGGCACAAGTTGACAATTGACGCACGCTTGACCATTTTCCGCACCGTTTGTTCAGCCGTTCACCACGCCCATCAGCACCTGGTTATTCATCGCGACCTTAAGCCCAGCAACATTTTGGTCCTCGAGGATGGCTCGCCGAAGCTGTTGGATTTCGGAATCGCCAAAGTTCTGAATCCCGAGACGAGCAACCAGAACTGGCTGGCCACCCAAACTGGCTTGCGGTGCATGACTCCGGCCTATGCCAGCCCAGAGCAGGCCCGAGGCAAATCGGTCTCCCGCGAGACCGATGTTTATTCCCTCGGCGTGGTGCTTTACGAACTCTTGACCGGCCACCGGCCATACCGGCTGACGCAGAACTCGCCTGCGGAGATTGAACGTGCGATATGTGAACAGGAGCCGGAGGCCCCCAGCACAGTTATCAGGCGAGTAGAGAATGACACGTCTCCCGATGGCAAGCCGATTACCAAGACTCCCGAACTGGTGAGTCTGACCCGCGGAGGTGAACCCGACAAGCTGCGTCGCCGCTTGCGCGGAGATCTGGACAATATTGTTTTGAAGTCACTCCAGAAGGAGCCAAAGTGTCGTTATGGGTCGGTGGCGGAATTCTCGCAAGACATTGACCGGCACTTGCAACATCAAACGGTAAAAGCGCGCCCGCGTACGTTTGCGTACCGTGTTTCCAAGTTCGTCCGGCGGCACAGAACCGAGGTTAGTGCGGCATTCGCGGTTGTTTTAGCAACCTTCGCAGCCGCCTCGTTTGCCTTCAACCCTGCTGGGATCCGCAATCGCCTAGGGATAGGCTCCTCGCAAGCAAAAATCCGCTCCTCGGCTGTTATTCCGGTCGTGAATATTTCCGGGGATCCCTCGCAAGAATATGCGTCGTCTGTTCAACATCGGCCACTGAATCTGAACGCGTGGGACGCGTACCTTCAGGGCAACTACTACCTGAAAAAAGAAGATGCAGCGATGGGGGCCCGAGATGAAGAGCGAAGGAAAGCAGGTGAGTTTTTTCAGCACGCCATCGATGCCGACCCCGCTTTCGTTTCCGCCTATATTGGATTGGCCGAAGCACATCACAACTTGTGGTGGTCTTCAAGCGAAGACCTCGCAATCATGCGAGCGGCGGCCGCAAAGGCTTTAGAGCTGGCTCCCACTTCTTCGGATGCCCACCTAGAGGCGGCGGTGACCAAGTGGGAGGAGTGGGACTGGATAGGAGCGGAGGAAGAAAGCAGGCGTGCTGTTGGCCTCAACGCTAACAATGCTGAGGCTCATCAAACACTTGGGTACGCACTTGATTCAATGGGACAAGTGGACGAGGCCTGGAAGGAATACGAAATCGCTCAACAACTCGCCCCAAACCAAGATCATTTCTCCTGGCCTTTGTTACGCCATGGTCAATATGATCGCTCAATTGAGCTAGTCCGCCCTCTGGCCGAGGCGCATCCTGGGTGGGGCGATTATCGCTTGTTGTTGTCCATAGCCTACGCGCAAAAAGGCATGCATGCAGCGTCAGTGCAGGAATTAGGAAGGTTCTTGAGGTTATGTGGTTTGCCGGAGACCGCAACCCGAGTAGACCGTGCCTTCGCCAATACTGGATGGAAGGGAGCGCTGCTCCAGTGGGCCAAAGAACTTGAGCGACTTATGGTGAGGAAGGAAGCCTATCTCCCCGATCTCTTGGCACAGATATATGTGTTGTTGGGTGACAAGGATCGGGCCTTTTACTGGTTGGAACAGGGTAATGAACATCGTCACTTGGCCATTGCCGATCCTGTCCTGCAATTCGTCAAAGTAGATGCCTCGTTTGCTCCACTGCATTCCGACCCGAGATTCAAGGTCCTCCTTCACCACATGGGACTGCCGGAGTAGGAAAGATTTACTGAAATGTTTTTACGCGCGACCTTTTTGCTGGTTGAATACACAAGAAAACCGAATCGGCAGAAGACCAAGCTGGGTCTGTGTTGGTTCAGCCTGAAATGGAAAGAGGGCGCTCTCCGTTAGTGAGTATTCCACCCTTCGGGCGGGGATTTTCAAGGCAAGGGGTCTTTCGATCCGATGGAGGTTGGGCGGCGCAAGAACGAGTCCTCACGCCCCCGTTCATCGTCTCGATGAGCCCACCGGGATATCCCTCGGCATGGTTGCGACCCTGCAGTGCCCGCCTCCGTTTCTCCCGGCAAGATCATTGTAGCTCCCAACGTCCTGCCGTTTCTCAATCTCAACATCTGGTTGGCCCGTGATTGCGCCAGAACCCAGACCGGCCAGACCCGAATCGTGAGTGTAATGGCCTGGTTTCGACAACTATCTATCCTAGAGAATACCTTCGTGATCGGCTGGAACAGCGGGTTCGCGTCAGGTTCAATGGTGGCTATCGGGAAAAGGGTCCTCTCAAGTCGACGACGGTGCACCAGGAGTTTCGGGTGCTTAGGCGCATGTTGAACATAGCGGTCCGCAAGAAATTGCTCGCAGCCAACCCCTGTTCGGGGGTGGAATTTCCGGTCGCCGTGAAGGGACTGTTTCGACCGCACTATGTCACGTGGTCGGAACAGGAAAGGATCGAATCTCACGGCCCGGAATATCTGCGCAATGTCGTGCAGATCATTACGGAAACGGGTTTGCGAGTCTACAAGGAACTGGCTCCGATGAAGAAGGACCAAGTGGACCTTCCGAATACGGTCGTCTGGATCCCAGACTCGAAAACTCCGAACGGCATCGCCGAAGTTCCCCTCACTCCTTTGGCAGCTGAAGCGTTGCGGCGCCAGATGGCAATCACACCGGAGAGCCCGTTTCTCTTTCCGAGTGATCGCAATCCTACGGGATACCAAGCCACCTTCAAGACGGTTTGGCGCAAAACGCTTCGCCGTGCGAAGGTGCCTTATTTCCGCACCTACGACCTGCGATCCACTTATGCCACACGGCTGAGTGCAGGAGGAGTAGCGGATGAATGGGTAACGCAGATGCTGCGCCAAGGTGACGCGCAAGTCATGAAAAAGTACTCGCAGAGGAAGTTACAGATGAAGCGTGAAGCCCTCGAGAAGCTTAACCGCTCAGCCGGCGAAGCGGCTAGCGTACTTGCCGAGCGAATGTGCACGGTCGTGGTCCAATGAGCAATTTCGACGGAATAAATGCACGGTAAATGCACGGTCGAGGCCCAGAACGATGAATTGTAGCGAGCAGAAAATCCGGAAGTACTTTAGAATGAGTAGTGCACTTATAGTCGGGGCGTAGCGCAGCCTGGTAGCGCGCCTGCCTTGGGCGCAGGAGGTCCCGAGTTCAAATCTCGGCGCCCCGACCAAAACAACTCTTCTGCTTTCATATAATTCGCAACACAACGTTCATCCTTACTTCACCTGTGAAAATTCGGCAGGCAGGAGGCCAGATTTTGTAAATCCTTTAATTCTTCAGACTTCCCTGCTCCGACAAACATCAAAAAAAACCGGTTGGCAGGAGTGCGAACAAGAAATCATTGAGCTGACGTGAGTTAAGAATGCGGCATTGTGCGAGTGTGGGGAAAAATGTGGGGACCTCATGCATTTTCTTTGTTACACGTACTGCAATCTGTATCTCGGCGACTGGACGAAACTCTCGGAGCTGGTTTTTTCGCTGATCGCCGGAGTGCTAACTCGCCACTTCGGCTGTACCCTGTTAGCTGGCTATGAGATTGCCGTCCCACTTTCTCAGCAATCTCACTCGCTCGCCACAACACTCCTGGGAAGAAGGTCCCCGCAAGTCCCATGCTCGAGCACGTCTTCATGAAGTCTCGTCGGTCCAGCATTCAATTCCTCCAACCGAACGTTTATTCGAGCTTGCAGACGATGCCACGGGGCCGAAATACAATGATCTAAAAGTCGGAAGAAATCGACGAGGGTCAGTAACTGTTGTCTTTATGTTGTCGTTTAGCGAAATTCGTCGCTCTTTACGGAACGCGCTTGTTCTGTCAAACGCGATAAAAACGGCTCAAAGGGTAACCTGCGTCTCCTGGCCCGAAACAAGTCTTTAGAACAGTGGTTTTCGGAACTGGCTAGGGGGTTAACTTGTCCCTGCAAGCCC
>Ga0306922_10001610_pt1 | contig 20316 bp, 20 predicted proteins | sample sta12Cox44000082_FD_203758 | JGI IMG/M metagenome (GOLD analysis project Ga0306922, IMG submission 203758) | Lab enrichment of tropical soil microbial communities from Luquillo Experimental Forest, Puerto Rico - statoxic.12C.oxic.44.000.082 (v2)... | ecosystem: Environmental > Terrestrial >... | reverse complement strand
GCCGGCGTCGGCAACGCCAAGCAAGCGTACCACCGGGGGAAGGGTAAGGCCGAGGCCGACCAGCGTGACGACAATGACGCCGAAGGCTACGAACAGGATCAGGTCGCGATAGGGAAATGCCTCGCCGCTGGCAAGCGTGAATGGCAGCGCCAGCGCGGCGGCCAGCGACACCGCACCGCGCACGCCGGCAAACGCCAGGATGAACGCCCACTGCCATGGCGGCGACGGATCACGCTCGCGCAGCGAACGGCTCATCAGGCGGGGAAGATAGGTTGCGGGATAGACCCAGGCGAACCGCGCGACGATGACGATGACGGCCACCAATGCGGTCACGGACAGGATCTGATCGAGCGGAAACGCCTTCGATTTCTCGTACAACAGGCGCATCTCAAAGCCTGTCAAAAGGAACAATAACCCCTCGATCAGATAGATCACGAGGTCCCAGAAGAAGATTCCCTGCAGCCGCGTCGCCGATGAAATCCACAGCGGCCCGTTCCAACTCACATAGAGCCCACAGGCAACGGTAGCGATCACACCGGAGCCACCGGAATACTCGGGCACCCAATAGGCGAGGTAAGGCGTAATCAGCGACAGCGTGATTTCGACCTTCGGGTCGCGTGCATAATGGCGGGCGCGCAGACTGAGCCAGCCGATCGCCACGCCGAACAACATTTCGCCCGCGATGATCGCCGCGAACTCGCCCGTGGCTTGCGGCAGCGAAAAGGCGCCGCTCGAAATGGCCGCTACCGCAAAACGGTAGAGGATGAGGGCGGTGGCGTCGTTGGCAAGTCCTTCACCCTCCAGCACAACCAGGATGCGGCGGGGAATGCAGAGACGGCGCGCGATCGCGAGCGGGGCTACGGCGTCCGGCGGCGCGACGATCGCGCCGAGCTGGAAGCCGACATTCCACGGCAACCCGATCAGGTAGTGCGTTGCGGTCGCGACCGCAGCCGCAGTGAAGATGACGCAGCCCACCGCAAGCAGCACGATCGGGCGCAAATTGTATTTGAACTCGCGCCAGCTCATGGCGACGCTTGCCGAATAGATCAAAGGCGGCAAGACCACGAGCAGCACCAGCTCTGGCGGCAATTGCAGCACCGGCATGCCGGGCACAAAGGCTAGCGCGGTGCCGGCAACCAGCAGCAGGATCGCGGGTGCGATGTCGATCCGTCGTGCCAGCAGCGAGGTGCCGGCAAGCACGGCGAGCAGGATCAGAAACAGCTGGAATTGGGCTTCCATAGCCTTTCAGTTCACCTGCAAGGCCGGCAATCGGCAGGTATCGCGTTCTACTCGCGCAGATCGTAGCGATAGGACTTTGAAACGATCTGCCAGCCGTCGCCGAGCTTCATCGCCACCAGATAGTCGGTGAAATAGCGCGGCGGCAATTGGCAGCGCACCTTGACGAAGGCGGTGTTATCGTCGGAACGGTCGATGGTGACGATGAAGTCCTCGCGCGGCTTGCCTTCGGCCTTGGCGGAGGGCCGCTTGCGCACCCATGCGAGCCAATCCGGCACGGTGAGGACCTTCAGCTCGCCCTTTTCAAGCCAGCGCAGGTCGGCGCTGGGGTGGAACACGGCGCCGAGCTTGTCGGCATCACCCTCGTAAAGGCCGTCGAAATAGTGCTGGACCACGGCTTCGACGGTGGAACGGTCATGGCTCACGGCTAAGATCCTTCGGCTTGAGCTGGGATGTCCGAATTTTGAACGGAAAATCGCCAATGGCAAGGGGCGAACCTCAAGCGGCAATGCCGAGACCTAATAGCATGGATTTCTGCCGGTCGAAGTCGGCCGGCAGGTACAGTCAGGAACTCCGTCATGACCCTGCCTCCGATCCTGCGCGGACTGCTGGTCGCAGCAGTGCTCTTGCTGATCTGCCAGCCTGCCTTTGCCGGAAAGCGCGTGGCACTGGTGGTCGGCGATTCCGCCTACCAGAACGTGCCGCCGCTGCGCAATCCCGCCAACGACGCCGCGATGATGGAGATGACGTTCCGCCAGGCCGGCTTTGACGTCGTGGACGCACGTCACGATCTGTCGGCGCAGGAGACGCGGCAAGCGCTGCGCCAATTCGCCGACAGTGCCCAGGATGCCGATATCGCCGTGATCTACTACGCCGGCCACGGCGTCGAGGTTGACGGGATCAACTATCTGATACCGGTGGACGCGAGGCTCGAGCGAGACAACGACGTATTCGATGAGGCCTTGCCGCTGGATCGCGTTCTTTTGGCGGTCGAACCTGCAAGGCAGCTCCGCTTGGTGATCCTCGATGCGTGCCGCGACAATCCCTTCGCCAAGACCATGAAACGGACCGTTGCCTCGCGCGCGATCGGGCGGGGGCTTGCCAAGGTCGAGCCGGACAGCCCGAACCTGTTGATTGCCTATTCCGCCAAGGCGGGCTCCACGGCGCAGGACGGAAACGGCAGCAACAGCCCTTTCACCATGGCGCTGGCACGTCACCTGACAACGCCGGGGCTCGATATCCGCAAGGCGTTCGGCTTCGTGCGCGACGATGTGCTCAAGAACACCGGCAATCAGCAGGAACCCTTTGTCTACGGTTCGCTGGGCGGCGAAGACGTGGCGCTGGTGCCGGGATCATCGTCCGCGCAAGCTCCCGTGGCAAATGCCCAGGCCGAGACCCGCCGCGATTATGAGCTGGCGCTGCAGATCGGCAACAAGGCGGCATTCGACGCCTTTCTGGCCCAGCATCCCGATGGTTTCTACGCCAGCCTGACAAGGCTTCAGCTTGAGAAGATCGCGGCCGAGCAAGCCCATGCCGCCGCCGTTGAGAAGGCAAACCAAGCCGAGCAGGAGCGGGCGCGGCTTGCCGCCGAAGGCGCGCAAAAGGAGTTGCAGGCGAAGGCAGAAGCCGATGCGAGGGCCGCTGATCAAGCGCGGATTGCCGCGGAAAGGGCCAAGCAGGTCGCCCAGCAGCAGGCCGCCGACGCCGAGCGCAAGCGCCCCGACAAGTCGCCTGATTCGGCCTCCGCCCCAGCGCCGTCCGCCGCGCCGACACCGGCCGCGGCCGCGCCGAACAAAGTCGCGTCCCTCAATCCATCCCCGCCTGACGACCTCACGAAATCGGTGCAGACCGAGTTGCGCCGCGTCGGCTGTCTTACCCAGCCTGCCGACGGCAACTGGAACCAATCCTCGCAGCGCTCGCTGTCGCTGTTCAACCGCAACGCCGGCACCACGCTTGATGTCAAGACGGTCAATGCCGATACGCTTGATACGATCAAGCAGAAACCATCGCGCGTCTGTCCCCTGGCTTGCGAACACGGCTTCAAGGCCGACGGCGATCATTGTACCAGGATCGCCTGCGCCGACGGCTTCTTCCTCAACGACGACAATGAGTGCGAGAAGCGGCGCGCAAAAACCGCCACGCGCGATGAAGGGGATCATCGTGGACAGGGGCGGAGTGAGCGTGCCGGTGGCTCCGGAGCGCAGCCCGACATCGGCTACGGGACGCCCAAGCCGCAAGCGACCAAAAGATCGCAAGCCTCCGGATCAGGCCAGATCGTGTGCGATGGTGCCGGCTGCCGTCCAGTCGCCAGGGGATGCCATCTCGAATACCGGACCTTCGAGCAGGGCGGACCCCACGAGGGGGGCGGCGGCAATGTCCAGGTGTGCCGATAGCCCGGCTGTTGATGGATCGTCAGCGTTCTACGTCGCAATCGCGCTCGCGGCGATATTGACCATAAGCGCGAGCAGCGCGGTGTTGTAGACGAAGGAAATGATGCCGTGCACCGTCACGGTGCGGCGAATCGTCTTGTCCGTGATGCCGACGTCGGAGACCTGCGCGGTCATGCCGATCACGAAGGCGAAATAGACGAAGTCCCAGTAGTCGGCCCGGTTATGCTGGTTGCCGCTCGGAAATTGCAGGCCGCCTGGATTGGCGCCGCGATAATAATCGTGAGCATAGTGCAGCGCGAAGGCGGTGTGAACCGTCGCCCATGACAGAGCGATGGTCAGTGTGGCAAGCGCAAGTTGCGACAGACCGTGATGTGATGCGCCAAGCTCGAACCCGATGGCGGCGATGCTGGCGAAAGCGCCGAAGGCGGTGAAAACGGGAATCAGGTAGCGGCCGTCATCCTGCAAAACCGCGTTGCGGCGGATGTGTCGTGGACCGGAGCGCACCATCATGAGGTAGACCAGAGCCAGATACAGCGCGACAAAGACGTCCCAGCCGATCAGCGCGCGCGCCACCGGCCGCAACGAGTGGGGCAGCACCAGGAATGCCACACAGCCGAACGCAATGGCGATGAAGGTGCGCGGCCACGCATAGACAACGCGCAGCGGCTTCGGCAGTCTCCTGAATCGAAGGAGACGCGCCTGCAACGGGTTGCCGGTCATGGGCGCCTCCGGCTTCTGGTTCCGGCTCAATTCTTCCGCTCGGCGACGAAGCGTGCGGCGGAACGGAGCACATCGCCTTTGGAGCCGAATATCGAAAGCGCATCGTCGGCACGCGCGAGCAGATCGCGCACGCGCCGTTTTGCACCGTCGATGCCGAGCTGGGTCACGAAGGTTGTCTTGCCGAGAGCTGCGTCCTGTCCGGTCTGCTTGCCGAGCGAGGCCGCGTCGCCCTCGACGTCAAGCAGGTCGTCGGCGATCTGGAAGGCTTCGCCGAGCGCGCGACCGAAATCGTCGAGCGCCCGATATTCCTGCTGCGAGGCCTGGCCGAGAATTGCGCCCGCGATGCAGCCGAAGCGGAGCAGCGCGCCGGTCTTCATCTGCTGCAGCCGCGCGACATCGACCGGCTCGCGGTCGCCAAAGCGCCCCTCGCCGGCAAGATCGAGCATCTGCCCGCCCGCCATGCCGCCGACGCCGGACGCGCGCGCCAGCGCGCGGGTCAAAGCAAGGCGGACCGTGGCCTCGCGGTGGATTTCATCGCGTGTGACGATGTCGAAGGCGATCGTGAGAAGCGCATCGCCGGCCAGGATCGCGGTGGCGTCGTCATAGGCCTTGTGCAGCGTGGGACGGCCGCGCCTCAAGTCGCTGTTGTCCATCGCCGGCAGATCGTCGTGGATCAGCGAGTAACAATGGATGCATTCGAGTGCCGCACCCGCGAGCAGTGCGGACTCTCTGGCGACGCCGAACACGGCCGAGCTTTCGACCACCAGAAACGGCCGCAACCTCTTACCGCCGCCGAGGCTCGAATAGCGCATGGCCTCGACCAGCCGCTTGGGCCGCATGGTCTCGTCGATCAACGGCGTATCCGACAACAGCCTCGACAACAGGGTTTCAGTATCCTCCGCGGTCTTGTCCAGTCGTTTGGCGAAATCGGAAGGTGCGGTAGCGGCCATCAAATGAAGCTCCAGATCAAATTCGGCCGGACAATCGTTGATGACAGGGGCTTCGTCAATTGCGTGAGGTGCCTTAAAAGCGCTTGAAAAGAGCGTGAGCGGTCGGAAGATACCCCGCAAAACCGCCAATCCACACCCTCCATCCCGCGGCATCGAAGCAGAACGATTTGCGCATCGCCCGAAATTTGCTGCTGATCCTGCTGGCCGTGTTGCTCGTGCCATATCTCTTGGCGCCGCTCTATCGGCTGGGCCACCCGGCCTCGACGCTGATGGCCTGGCGCTGGGTCAAGGGCGCGCCGATGTCGCGGCAGTGGGTCGATCTTGCCGCCATGTCGCCCTATCTCCCCCGCTCCGTGATCGCCGCCGAAGACGCTCACTTCTGTAAACATCACGGCATCGACTGGGGCGCGTTGCGGGAGGCGATTGCGGATGCCGAGGAGGGTGAGGCGATGCGCGGCGCGTCTACCATCACCCAGCAGGTGGCGAAAAACCTGTTTCTTTGGCAGGGCCCGAGCCCGCTGCGCAAGGTCCTCGAATTTCCGCTGGCAATGTGGATCGACCTCGTGCTGCCGAAACAGCGCATTCTGGAAATCTATCTCAACATTGCCGAATTTGGTCCCTCCGGCCAGTTCGGCGCCGAAGCGGGAAGCCTTCATGCGTTCGGCCACTCCGCGGTAAGCCTGTCGGCGCGGGAGGCGGCGCTGCTGGCGGCGATCCTGCCAAATCCGCATCGGCGCAGCGCGCGCAATCCCGCTCCCAGCGTGCGGCGACTGGCGGGCATCCACATGGCGCGCGCGCAGGCCGAGGGGCTGCGGACATGCTGGCGCGAAAGTCGCGACTTTTGACCGAATTTTGGGGCCTTTTGCTGCAAAACGACCTAGCTTTAACCAGGTCCATCCTCTATAAGCGCGGCCTTGACCGGGCTCCACGCTCGCCAGGCTTCCGGCAGAGCCGTCCGTATTCGCGGACGATGCCCCAAAGATACCCCTAGAGGATAACGACATGGCCGTTCCCAGACGAAAAACATCGCCTTCGCGGCGAGGCATGCGCCGTTCGGCGGATGCGCTGAAGAGGCCCACTTACGCCGAGGACAAGGATTCGGGCGAGCTGCGTCGCCCGCACCATCTCGACCTGAAGAGCGGCATGTACAAGGGCCGGCAGGTGTTGAAAAAGAAGGAATCGTAATCGCGACAGACGCAGCTCTGCCTGCATAAGAAGGGCCCCAGCCGATGTCCATGGTCGGTTTCCCCCTGCTTCTGATCCCGCTCGCCGTCTACAACATCATCGTCTTTTTGATGCCCGGTGTGTCGCTGACCGAGCCGGTGTTGCGGCTGACGCTGGTGTCGGGCGCGGAGTGGCCGATTACGCTGGGCGACATGCTGCTTGCACTCGGCGTCCTCTTGCTGCTGCTCGAAATCATCAAGGGTGCGCGCCCGGGCGCGAAATACCTTACCGATCACCTGTTGTCGCTGATCGTGTTTGGCGCGGCGGCGGCCGAGTTTCTGCTGTGGCCGAAATTCGGCACCTCGATCTTTTTTTTGCTGACGCTGTTGGCGCTGGTGGACTTCATCTCGGGCGTCGCATTGCGAGCGCGCCGCGGCACGCGCGTAGCTCCCGTAGCTACGGCCTCTGGGCGCACCGCAAACGAGGCGGGACCTGTCGCGGCAGAGCCGCGTAGTGCGCCTGAGACGCGACCCGAGCCGTCGCGAGCACAGGCTTCATCCGCCGTGCCATCGGCAGCGTCCGTTGCCGAAGCCGTGCCGGTCGATCACTCCGAGCCGAAGCTGGCGCAGACGGTGGCGGCTCCTACCGAAGCTTCGCCGCAGGTGCAGTCCCCGGGTCTGCAGCCCACAGGCGGCACGCCGGCTTCGCAAGCGTGATGCTGGAGCCTTTTCGGTTCTGATTGAATCTCGAAAACGCTAGAGCTCGTTCAGGTGTCGATGACGTGTCGCGATCTCGCTTGTGCGCCCTGAGACGTGTCCTGCGACTTGGGCTGCAGCGCGCGATAGGCCGATAGCGCATCCACTGGTGCCGCGCGCCGCGCCTTGCGGGTCTGCGGAAGCTGTTGGGCGGTTGCGATCAGGTGCGCGAGAAAGGTCGGATCGGGCCGCGGCAGAGGAAATATGCTCGCCTGATGCGCCGAGGGGACGAGTGGGACCAGCGCGGAACTCCCGGGCGCGACCTCCTCGAAGACGCCGTCTTCCACGATCTGTTCGCTATGATCGAACATTGCAAACCGTCACAATCTGGGACGCCGGGCCCCCGCTACGGTTTGATCTGGCAAAGTATATGCCGTTTCCGATCTGTTGGTTTCCCGCGAATTTCAAACGTGGTTTCCGCAATATTTCTGTTGGTTCGGAGCGACAATCACCGAACTCTGTCCCGAAATGAGGCGATGTTGAAAAGGGCACTCCTGGGCGGCCCCAATCGAGAAAGCAGCGGTGGCGGCGGTACGGAGGAAAATCACTCTTCCTTCTTTTGCTCCTTCGACACGCGCTCGAGCCGCTCCTGCATCTCCCTCATCTGACGGCGCAGGTCGTCGATATTGCCCTCCTCCTTGGGGGGCTCAGAAGTCTTGTCCGCTTCCGTCGCGCCGCCGCGCGATCCGAACGGTTTGAACATCTGCTGGAACAGCTCCATGTTGCGGCGAACCTGCTCCTCGAGCGGGGCAAAGGGCGTACCGCTGAGCGTGCTTGCGAGCTGCTTGCGGAATTTTTCCTGCTCGCGCGTCAACGTGTCGATCGATTGCTCCAGATATTTCGGCACTATCATTTGCATGCTGTCGCCGTAGAAACGGATCAACTGCCGCAGGAAGGTAGTCGGCAACAAATTCTGCCCGGCCTTGTTTTCCTGTTCGAAGATGATTTGCGCCAGCACCGAACGAGTGATGTCGTCACCGGTTTTGGCGTCGTAGACGAGGAAGTCCTCGCCTTCCTTAACCATCGCCGCCAGATCTTCCAGCGTCACATAGGTGCTGGTGCCGGTATTATAGAGCCGCCGGTTTGCGTATTTCTTGATGGTGGTGGGTTGGTCTGATTTGGCCATGGCGCACACTTGCAAACCGAGGAGGGGAACCCGACGGCTTCACCGCAGGGCAAACGGGCTACGCATCGCAACAAAATAAGCATTTTCAAAGGGGTTCGGCTACCGTTTTGTGCACCACGGTTAATCTGAGAGCGTTTTTTATTGCGCAGCAATTCCATGGGGTGGCCGATCAGGATGGCAGCGAAAGCAATCCGGTACCGATGCGAAAGCGTACTCCGCAACCGCCAGTTTCCGGGAGATTTTTCGCACCCGGAACCTGGGCAGGGAGTAAGGACGAGGCGCGCCAATTTGATTGCTCCGCAGCATGAATCGGCCGTCGGCCAATTGACATGCCGCAACGACGTTAACAGGATGGGTGAGAGACTGGCTTGCCATTCCGGCGCCCGCCGATCCGAAAAGACCTCACAAACAGGAGATGCTCATGTCAGACGATGTCGTCATCGTCAGCGCCGTCCGCACCCCGGTCGGAAGTTTCAACGGTGCGTTTGCCACCACGCCGGCCCACGATCTCGGCGCTATCGCCATCAAGGCCGCGCTTGAACGCGCGGGCGTCGAACCGCGACGTGTTTCCGAAGTCATCATGGGTCAGATCCTGACCGCGGCGCAGGGCCAGAATCCCGCCCGCCAGGCCTCGATCGCCGCCGGCATCCCGGTGGAAAGCCCTGCCTGGGGTGTCAACCAGCTTTGCGGCAGCGGCCTGCGCTCGGTGGCGCTTGGCTATCAGGCGCTGCTCAACGGCGATTCCGAGATCGTCGTGGCGGGCGGCCAGGAATCCATGAGCATGGCCCCGCACGCCCAGTATTTGCGCGGTGGGGTCAAGATGGGATCGGTCGATCTCGTCGACACCATGATCAAGGACGGCCTGTGGGATGCCTTCAATGGCTATCACATGGGCAACACCGCCGAGAACGTGGCGCGGCAATATCAGATTACCCGTGCCCAGCAGGATGAGTTTGCGGTCGCCTCCCAGCAGAAGGCCGAGGCCGCACAGAAGGCGGGCAGGTTCAAGCAGGAGATCGTCCCGGTCACCATCAAGACCCGCAAGGGCGATGTCATCGTCGACGCCGACGAGTATCCGCGCCACGGCGCTACCCTTGATGCGATGAGCAAGCTCAAGCCGGCTTTCGAGAAGGACGGCACGGTGACGGCCGGCAGCGCATCGGGCATCAATGATGGCGCAGGCGCCGTGGTGCTGATGACCGCAAAACAGGCCGCCAAGGAAGGCAAGAAGCCGATTGCGCGCATCGTGTCCTGGGGCCAGGCCGGCGTCGACCCGAAGATCATGGGCACCGGACCGATTCCCGCTTCGCGCGCAGCGCTGAAGAAGGCCGGCTGGAGCGTCGGCGACCTCGATCTGATCGAAGCCAATGAGGCCTTCGCGGCGCAGGCCTGCGCCGTCAACAAGGACCTCGGCTGGGATACGTCGAAGGTGAACGTCAATGGCGGCGCGATCGCGATCGGCCATCCAATCGGCGCATCTGGCACGCGCGTGCTGGTCACGCTGCTGCACGAGATGCAGAGGCGCGATTCCAAAAAGGGCCTCGCCACCCTATGCATCGGCGGCGGCATGGGTATCGCGATGTGTATCGCGCGCGACTGACGGGGCTACCGAGATACTGTCGCTTCGCAGCCGCACAGGCTCTGATCTGAGGAAAAAACGCCCGGCAATTTGCCGGGCGTTTTTGTTCTTGATGTTGATCAAACCTCTCGCATAATCCCTTGACTACACAATCCGTCGCTTAAGACGCCGAGCAAACAGCAAGGGAAGGATACGTCATGGCACGTGTTGCGTTGGTCACCGGAGGTACGCGAGGCATTGGCGCGGCGATCAGCAAGGCGCTGAAAGCCGCCGGCTACAAGGTTGCGGCAAGCTACGCAGGCAATGACGCGGCGGCGGAGAAATTCAAGGCCGAGACCGGGATCCCCGTCTACAAATGGGATGTCGCCTCCTTCGACGCCTGCGCGGCCGGTATCAAGAAGGTCGAGGCCGAGGTCGGTCCGGTCGATGTGCTCGTCAACAATGCCGGCATCACCAAGGATGGCGCGTTTCACAAGATGACGGTTGAACAGTGGAGCGCCGTGATCAACACCAATCTCGGTTCGCTGTTCAACATGAGCCGCCAGGTCATCGAGGGCATGCGCGCCCGTAAATTCGGCCGCATCATCAACATCTCCTCGATCAACGGTCAGAAGGGCCAGTTCGGCCAGACCAATTATTCCGCGGCGAAAGCCGGCGAGATCGGATTCACCAAGGCGCTGGCGCTGGAGAATGCCAAGGGCGGCATCACCGTGAATGCGATCTGTCCCGGCTACATCAATACCGAGATGGTGCAGGCGGTGCCGAAGGACGTGCTGGAGAAATCCATCCTGCCGCTGATCCCGGTCGGCCGCCTGGGAGAGCCCGCGGAAATCGCGCGCGCCGTGGTGTTTCTCGCCGCCGATGAGGCGGGCGCCATCACCGGCTCGACGCTCTCGGTCAATGGCGGGCAGTACATGGTGTGACGCCGCAAGCGTTGCGCAATCGCGCGCAATGATGCAAACGAGTCGTCATGGCCGGGCACAAGCGCGAAGCGCGTCTTCGCGCAGGACGTCCCGGCCATCCACGTTCTCGGTATTGCTTCATGTCTGCCGGCACCGCGACGCTGATTGGACTGACCGCGATCCTGATGTGGTCGCTGCTGGCGGTCTTGACGGTTGCCACCGGCAGGATTCCCGCGTTCCAGCTCGCGGCCATGACCTTTGCGATCGGCGCGCTGGTAGGTTCGCTGACCTGGATCGGGCGAAAGGGGGCGATTGGCGCGCTGCGACAGGCCCCGCTTACCTGGATCGTCGGCGTCGGCGGCTTGTTCGGCTATCACGCCCTTTATTTTCTCGCGCTGCGCCTGGCGCCGCCGGCTGAAGCCGGGTTGTTGAACTATCTCTGGCCGTTGCTGATCGTGCTGTTCTCCTCGTTGTTGCCGGGCGAGCGGTTGGCGCCTCATCACGTGATCGGCGCGATGCTGGGACTTGCCGGAACCGTGCTGCTGTTTGCCGGCAATCGCGGCGAAGATTTTACGCCGACCCAGGTGCCGGGATTGATCGCGGCCTTTGTCGCCGCCTTCGTCTGGGCCACCTATTCGGTGTTGTCACGACGGCTCAAATCGGTACCGACGGACGCGGTTGCGGGATTTTGCGCGGCAACGGCGCTGCTTGCAGCATTGGTCCACGCGCTGGCAGAGACGACGGTGTGGCCCGATACTGCCCTGCAGTGGCTTGCAATTGTCGGGCTTGGCGTTGGTCCCGTGGGAGCGGCGTTCTATACCTGGGACATCGGCATGAAACACGGCGACATCCGCGTGCTGGGGGCTGCCTCCTATGCGACACCATTGTTGTCCACCGCGTTCCTGATCCTGGCCGGTTTTGCCAAGGCCAGCGCGAATATCGTCATTGCCGCAATCCTGATCGCCGGCGGTGGGCTGATCGCGGCAAGGGATATGCTGCGCTTACGTCGGATTCCGCGATGACGTCACAAACACGGCTCCCAGCCCTTCGGCGCCGTCTCGAATTTCGCGAATTCGAATGCCGGAGCGACCGTGCACCCGACCAGCGTCCAATCGCCGGTGGTCTCGGCACATTGCCAGGCCGATGCCGGCACGATCGCCTGCGGACGCTCGCCTGATCCAACACCGGGGCCGAGTTTGACCGTGTGCTGCATGCCGCCCTCATGGGCGATTTGCAGGGTCAGGGCGCTGCCCGCATAATAGTGCCAGACCTCCGCCGCATCGATGCGATGCCAATGCGAGCGATCGCCGCGGCTCAGGAGAAAATAGATCGTGGTCGAGCAGGAGCGGCCCTGGGCGTCGACCCGTTGATCGCGAAACGTCTCGCGATAATAACCGCCTTCCGGGTGCGGCCTCAGCTCGAGGCGCGCGATGATCTCGTCGGCGCTCAACTCTGGTTCCATCACGATTTATTCTTGCGTTCGCGCAGCTCACCGAAGACCTCGGCGGCGCTTGCGCCCTTCATGTGCAATTTTTGCGCGACCGATGGATCGTCGGCCCGCAGGAACACGTTGGCTTTTTTCTCCTCGCCCAGGAGGGAGGGGATCGTCGGCTTGTTTTCGGCACGCAATCGCGCCACCTCATCCGCGCGTGTTTTCAACGCCGCGTTATCAGGCTCGACGCTAAGTGCGAACCTGATGTTGGCGGCTGTATATTCATGACCGCAATATAGCCTGAAGTCGTCGGGCAGCGCGCGCAGCTTGAGAAGTGAATCCCACATCATCGGATAGGTACCCTCGGGTACCCGCCCGCATCCGATCGAAAACAGGGTGTCGCCGGCAAACAGCGCCTTTTCGCCGTCGAAGACATAGGCAATGTGGTCGAGCGTGTGGCCCGGCGTTTCCAGCACCCGCGCCAGAAGATTCCCGACCTTGACGACGTCGCCATTGCCAACTCTCAGGTCGACATTGGCGATCGCTGCGGTTTTGTCGCGGGGGCTGACCACGCGACAATTATATCTCCGCTTCAGTTCGGCAACCCCGCCGACGTGGTCGCCATGATGGTGAGTGATCAGGATGTCTGTCAGCCGCCAGCCCTCACGCTCCAGCGCGCGGATGATGGGGGCGGCTTCCGGGGCATCGATCGCGGCGGTCGCATTGGTCGCCGCGTCGTGAACCAGGTAACCGAAATTGTCGGTCAGACAGGTGAAGGTTCTGATATCGGCGGCCATGCCATCTCCATTCCGCTTAACAGGTGTGGAACTTGCTATGCCGCAGAGATATGGCGTTAACGCTGATGAGGCAATGCAATTCCGAGCGCGCGGGGTCAGGCTCCGACGTGTTAAATTGGTCCCATGAACATCGACGTCATCGATCTCCGCGACTTCTATTCCCATCGCCTCGGCTTCGTGGCGCGGCAACTGATCAATCGCGGCATCCACGATCGCTGGCCCAACGCGGAAGGCCAGCGTGTGCTGGGCATCGGCTATCCCACGCCCTATCTCGGACTTTTTCGTGAAGATTCCGAGCGCTGCATCGCATTCATGCCGGCGGCGCAGGGCGTGCTGAAATGGCCGACCGCGCGGCCGACGCTCGCCGCATTGGTCGATGAATTTTCCCTGCCCTTGCCCGATGCGGCGGTGGATCGCGTCCTCTTGGTGCACGCGCTGGAGATGTCTGACGATCCGGAAAGTCTGTTGCGCGAGGTATGGCGGGTGCTGGCGCCGTCGGGCCGGATGATTGTGGTCATTCCCAACCGGCGAGGAGTATGGGCGCGAACCGATAAAACGCCGTTTGGTCATGGCAGGCCCTATTCGCGCTCGCAGATCACGCAATTGTTGCGGCAGACCTGGTTCACACCGACGGCATGGGGTGAGGCGCTGTTCATGCCGCCGGTCGCGGGCGGCTGGTTCCTGCGTTCGGCGATGGCGTGGGAACGCGTTGGCGCGGCATTGTCGTTGCCGGTCGCGGGCGTGCATATCGTGGAGGCCACAAAACAGGTCTACCGCGCGATCCCCGCCAAGCGCGAACGCACGCGGCTGATACCCCGCCTGGAGCCGGTGCTGGTGCCATCGTCAACGACCAGGGATGAATTTTGATCGCTGGCGTTCTTGCTGCCTTCCCTCAGCCTAAGCGGGCGGAAGCGACGCCGTTCTTCGAACGGCTATGCCCGGCCATGGCGGAGTGCTTGGACAGGGAAGGGCGAAAATCGGGGTACCGGACGGGTGACGGCCCGTCCGCTCATTCACCCTGATTGAAATCCTCGCCGGGATTGGAGGGCTGCTGGGTCATACCCTCAGGTCGCGGACCGTGGGGCCGACGGCGCCGCCGCGGGAATCGGTCGCCACCGCCACTGGGTTCGTATCCGCCCTGGCCGCCATTGAACTGCGGCTGCGGTCCGGTGATGAACGACGGCAGGCGGTCGACGCCGCCACCGTCGGAAGCCGCCGGTTGGGGCTGCGACTGATATTGCGGTTGCGGTCGATGTTCCCGCTGTTCGCGAGGCTGCTGCGGGTCGCGCTGATAGGGTTGGCCTTCACGCGACTGATCGCGCGGGCCGTGGTCGCGCAGATAGGGTTGGGGCTGCTGCGCCGGCACGAAGCCCGGTTCCTGCCCGAAGTTTGAGAAATTGTCGCCTTCCTCGTCGGCATCCTCAGTTGCGTCTTCGTTGCGGGGCTGCTGCGGCTGGTTCTGCCTGAATTGTTCCTGGGCGGCGGCGATGAGGCGGAAATAGTGCTCGGCGTGCTGGTAATAATTCTCCGCGGCGACCGGATCGCCCGAGGAACGCGCATCGCGGGCCAATTGCAGATATTTTTCTGCGATGTGAGAGGCGGTGCCGCGGATCTTGATGTCTGGGCCGTTCGATTCGAACACCCGCGTCATCGGGTTCTGGCCGCGCCGGTTGTTGTTCTGATTGCCCCGGTTGCGCATCCGCTTGTTGTTTTGACCGTTTCTCATGTCCTGCCTTTGTTCCAGCCCTGAGTTAGAAGCCTTTAAATTTACATTAACCGGTTCATACCGATTCATTCCGGTTCGATCGAACCTGGCGACCCGCCAGGCACAGGTTTTTTCCGCACCGAAGCCCGATGCTGTTCCGACCCGTGCCGATTTCGTCGACCGTCGCGTTCAACAAGAGACGCGTTCCCCACCCGCCGACGCCCTCGCCGGCGAACCTTTTCAGCCTGTCAATACAAGCCCATCTTTCTTGTGTAGATGTTCAAGCGCAAAATCAGGCTTTCGTTCACTTTGCGGTCGCAAGCAGCGCAGCCGAATTTGCTATCGCGCTCTGATCAACTCGCGTTTCCGGAACCTTTACCCGGTGCGGCTCTTGCCGGGAGAGCCCTCGATCTCGCCCGTTTCATCGCGGGCCTTGCACCGGTGTTGTGAGCGGAACGTAGTCGGTCCGGGGCAATATTCCAAGAGGTTTTTGTGTTCGAATCGGGCTTTATGGCGGCATTTTTCGCCCTGCAACCGCCCGCGGATTGCCCGCCAGGTCGATTTTTGGGGGCCCATCGAGCACCAGCCCTGCCGCTGTCATGAGAGTTTCAATATCGGCGCTCTGGCCCTGTCCGGCCTCCACGACCACTGTCCCACCACAGCCAAGCAGCCGCCCCGTCTCCGGGATCAGGGCGCGATAGGCGTTTAGCCCGTCCGGCCCGCCGTCAAGCGCAAGATGGGGGTCGTGATCGCGCACCTCGCGCGGCAATCGCGCAATATCGGATGAGCGGATATAGGGCGGGTTCGAAACGATGAGATCGAAGGCGCCGGACAGGGCTGCGGCGTAGTCGCAGACCACGAAGGCGGCGCGCGATGCGAGCCCAAGCGCTGCGGCATTGCCACGCGCGGTCAGAAGCGCCTCCGCGCTGATATCGGTGCCGATGCCGAAGGCGTCGGGAAGTGCGGACAACAGCGCGAGCAGAATGGCGCCCGAGCCGGTCGCAATATCGAGAATGCGCACGGCACCCTCCGAACGGGGCGCGCGCACGGCTTCCAGCGCGCGCTCGACCACTGCTTCCGTATCCGGCCGCGGTTCCAGTGTCGCGGCGGATAGTTGCAGCGGCAACCCCCAGAATTCTCTGGTGCCGACAATCCGCGCGACGGGCTCACCCGCAAGACGCCTGCGCGCAAAACCCTCCAGCCGGTCGACTTCAGGCCCGACAAGCGGCCTCCTCGCCGATCCGATCAGGCCAGTGAGGTCGAGGCCGAGTGCGGCGCGCATCAGCTCCCGCGCATCGAGGTCGGCTGCCTCGATGCCGGCGGACCTGAATCGCGCCGCAAGCGCGCGTCGGGCGCCCTCCACGGTCTGTCCGACGAGGGAGCAGGTCACTGGGCGTTCACGCGGCTGCCCCTTGTGCTGCGAGTTGGGCGGCCTGATGTTCGGTGGTCAGTGCGTCGATCAGCTCACCCAGTGCTTCGCCCGCGATCACCTGGGGCAACTTGTAAAGCGTCAGGTTGATGCGGTGATCGGTCACGCGACCTTGCGGGAAATTGTAGGTGCGGATCCGCTCGCTTCGGTCGCCGGAGCCGACCTTCTCGCGACGGTCCGCCGATCGCGCCGCTTCGATGCGCTGGCGTTCGGCATCGTAGATGCGCGAGCGCAGGATGTTCATCGCCGAGGCGCGATTCTTGTGCTGCGAACGGCTGTCCTGCATGCTGACCACGATGCCGGTCGGGATGTGAGTGATGCGAATCGCCGATTCGGTCTTGTTGACGTGCTGACCACCGGCACCTTGCGCGCGCATGGTCTCAATCCTCAGGTCTTCGTTCTTGATCGCGACGTCGACGTCCTCGACCTCCGGCAGCACGGCAACGGTTGCCGCCGAGGTGTGGATGCGTCCCTGCGTCTCGGTGTCCGGGACGCGCTGCACCCGATGCACGCCGGATTCGAACTTCAGCTTGGCGAAGGCACCACGTCCCCTCACTTCGGCGATGATTTCCTTGTAGCCGCCCATGGTGCCCTCGCTGGCGGAGATCACCTCGACCGCCCACCCCTGCAAGGCCGCAAAGCGTTCATACATCCGGAACAGGTCGCCGGCAAACAGGGCGGCTTCGTCGCCGCCGGTACCGGCGCGGATTTCCAGCACCACGTTGCGGTCGTCCATGGCGTCCTTGGGCAGGAGAGCGAGGCGGATCTTCTGTTCGAGTTCCGCGCGACGCGGGCTAAGTGCCTCGCGCTCGGCTTCCGCCATCGCGCGGATTTCGGTGTCCGTGGATTCAGCAATCAGCGCCTCGGTATCGGCGAGTTCCTTGACGGTGGCGCGGTAGGCCTTCACCGCCTCGATCAGCGGGTTGAGCTCGGCGAGCTCGCGCGTGATCTGGACGTATTTTTCGGAAGAGAGCTGGGCGAGCAGCTGCGCTTCCAGCGAGGCGTGGTGGGCCAGCAGGACGTCAAGTTTGGCTTCAGGCAGGATCGACATTGGTCAAATCTCGAACAACAGCGAAAGCGTCGTGAAGGATACCCGCAGCAGCGTCGCTACAACGCCAAACCCTCTGCTTCCGCAAATTTCGTCAACTTTTGCCGGATCGATACGCCGCTACCGGGCGAGTCCAAAAGCGGCGCCATCATCGCTTCGACCTTTCTGGCGTCGAGCTCGAGGATCATTGCCTTCACCGGTCCGAGCGCCGTCGCCGACACGGACAGCGAGCGATAGCCGATTGCAATCAGTGCCAGCGCGCCGATCGGCTTGGAGGCCATCTCGCCGCACAGCGAGGCGGGCTTCTTTGCCTCCTGTGCCTTGCGCACGATGTCGCGCAGCGCGCGCAGGATCGGAGCGGACAGGATGTCGAAGCGCTCGGAGACCTTGGCGTTGCCGCGATCGACCGCAAACAGGAACTGGAAAAGATCGTTGGAACCCACGGAGACGAAGTCGACTTTCTTCAAGAGCTCGTCGAGCTGGTACAGCAACGCTGGAACCTCCACCATGGTGCCGACATCGATGCGCTCCGGCAGCGCGTGCCCGTGCTGACGCAAGTAAGTCAGCTCGCGTTCGACGATGGCTTTGGCGGCATCGAACTCCGCGACCTCCGAGATCATCGGGAACATGATTCGCAGCGCCCTGCCGCCGCCGGCGCGCAACAGCGCGCGAATCTGGCCGCGCAACAGGCCGGGCCGGTCGAGCCCGAGCCGGATCGCGCGCCAGCCCAGCGCCGGATTTTCCTCGATCACGGTTTCCAGATAGGGGAGTGCCTTGTCGCCGCCGATATCGAGGGTGCGGAAGGTCACCGGCTTCGGGTCGGCGGCGTCGAGCACCGTGCGATACAGCGCGAGCTGATCGCTGGAGCGTGGCAGGTTCGGGCTGACCATGAACTGCAACTCGGTGCGGAACAAGCCGATCCCGGCGCTGCCGGTGTCGTCGATATGCGGCAGGTCGATGGTGAGCCCCGCATTGATCATCAGCTCGACGCGCTGGCCGTCTTTGGTGACGGAAGGCCGGTCGCGCAGCGCCAGATACTGGGCCTGGCGTCGCGCGCGAAAGCGCACCCGCTCGGCATAAGCGGATTCGATCTCGGCCGACGGGCGGACGTAGATTTCGCCCGAGGTCCCGTCGATGATGATGGCGTCGCCGGGGTCGGCGATGCCCGGCGCGTTCGGCACCTCTCCGACCGCGGCGATGCCGAGCGCGCGCGCCACGATGGAGACGTGCGAATTGGCGGTGCCCTCCTCGAGCACCAGCCCGCGCAGGCGCTTGCGGTCGTAATCGAGCAGCGCCGCCGGTCCCATCGCGCGGGCAATCAGGATGGCGTTGTCGGGCAGATGTTCGCGCGATGGGGCGTGATCTTGCCCGACCAGTTGCCGCATCAGCCGAAAGCCCAGATCCTCCAGATCGTGCAGGCGCTCGCGCAGATAGGGGTCGGTGGAGCGCAGCATGCGTGCGCGGGTGTCGGACTGCACGCGTTCGACGGCGGCCTCCGCCGTGAGGCCGGTGGCGACCGCCTCGTGCAGCTTGTGCGACCAGCCCTGATCGTTGGCGAACATCCGGTAGGCTTCCAGCACGTCGCGGTGCTCGCCGCCGTCTGCGACGTCGCCCCGCTCCAGCATGCGGTCGAGGTCGGCGCGCAGCTTTACGAGCGCGAGGTCGAGCCGCTTGACCTCCCTGGGCAGGTCCTCGGCGATATAGTTGTTGATGACGACGCGCGGCTCGTGCAGCACGACATGGCCGAGCGCAATTCCGTCGGACAGGATTGCGCCGGTCTTGTGCAGGGAATGGCGCGCGGCCGGCTCGGCCCCGGGCTGCGCCAGCGCCGCCAGTTCGCCGGAGGCGATCATCTCGGCGAGCACCATTGCGGTGGTCTGCAGCGCCTCGACTTCCTCCTCGACATAGGTGCGCTTGGCGCGGTTCTGCACCACCAGCACCCCCAGCGTATTGCCGGCGCGCAGGATCGGCACGCCGAGGAAGGAGTGGTAGATTTCTTCGCCGGTTTCGGGGCGGAACGAGAATGCCGGGTGGTTCTGCGCGTCGCTCAGGTTGAGCGGCGAGGCCTCGCTTGCGACAAGGCCGACGAGGCCCTCATGCGCGCTCAGCACCGTGCGGTGCACCGCCTCGCGCTTCAAGCCTTCGGTGGCGTAGAGTTCCAGGGTGTTGTCGACACGCAGCACGTAGACCGAGCACACCTCGGCCACCATGTTGGCGGCGATCAGCACGACGATCTTGTCCAGACGCTCCTGGGCGCTGACCTGCTCCGCCATGGTCTCGCGAAGCCGTCTCAACAGGACGCGGGGGCCACCCGACGCGCTTCGCATGTGTTGTCATCCCCCTCCGCAAGGCCGGCCCGGCGTCTCGTCCGGGGTTGGCGAAATACTCCACAAACGCAACAATTTTATCCAATCGGCGCCGTCACAAACTCGCGGGGAACTGAAGCGAATGTCATTCACCGCTACTCGGCTATAGCCAATTGAGGCTTGCTTTGCCAAGCAAAACGCCTGCCACAGGCGAAGCCGCCCACCGCGCCGAATGCTGCGCTGCCCAAGAGACAGTTAATCAAGAGAAAGTTGTTCTACCCCTGATCGAGATCATAGAGCGTGTGCAGTGTGCGCACCGCAAGCTCGGTATAGGCGGCATCGATCAGCACCGAGAACTTGATTTCGGACGTGGTGATGGCGCGGATGTTGATGTTGCGCGCGGCGAGCGCGGAAAACGCTTTGGCGGCAACGCCGGCATGGCTGCGCATGCCACTGCCGATCACCGAGACCTTGGCAACGTCGGTTGCGGTGTCGAGCCGCGCGTAGCCGATCTTGCTCTTGGCCGCGGTGATGGTGTCGCGCGCGCGGTTGTAATCGGATGCCGGTACGGTGAAGGTAAGATCGGTGAACTTGCCGTCTTCCGAGACATTCTGGACGATCATGTCCACGTTGATATTGGCCTCGGCCAGCGGTCCGAAGATGGCGGCGGCAACTCCGGGCTTGTCTTCGACGTGGCGCACGGAAATCTGGGCCTCATCCTTGGAAAAGGCGATGCCCGTCACGACGTGGCTTTCCATGATTTCCTCCTCGCTGCAG
>Ga0306922_10001598_pt1 | contig 20402 bp, 14 predicted proteins | sample sta12Cox44000082_FD_203758 | JGI IMG/M metagenome (GOLD analysis project Ga0306922, IMG submission 203758) | Lab enrichment of tropical soil microbial communities from Luquillo Experimental Forest, Puerto Rico - statoxic.12C.oxic.44.000.082 (v2)... | ecosystem: Environmental > Terrestrial >... | reverse complement strand
CCCGATCACGGCGATCAATGCGCCGCGCGCCCGCTGATGCGCTCGGAGCGCTCGCCGAGATGCCCATTGCAGCTCCCCACCTCGCCTGTCCACACATCCCGATCGCTCCCTGGCAGCGTTGCACCCACCATCAAGGTCGGCGCTGACTTCAAATCCCCATAGCGCTCGCTGCCCAGCCGGGGCCCCTACTTCCCGCGACTTCGTGCCTTGGCGCTTTTTGGACGCCTGTCACCTGAGCGTGCCTACACCCTCGTTATTGCCGGCGTCCAAAAACCTGCACAATGCGTGCCTACACCCTCGTTATTGCCGGCGTCCAAAAACCTGCACAATTGCCGACATCGCGGCGCGACCAACATATAGCGGGCAGTGGATCGAGCCCGGTGTCGGTGAGTGCCGCGCGAATTTTTCGTCGCGAGCAGAAACCCGGCACAAGCGTTCACCAAGTTTCCTGATGCGCTCGGGCCGCAAGCCTGGCATGCTAACCTCACCGCTTCACACCGACATCGGGAAAGGCTTGGGCCAGCACTCCGTATCACTCCATTAAAGGAACTATAGTATCGGGCTATCGTCCTTAGAGCTTCGCCAGAAGACAGCCCCGACAAGGGTAGGAGCAACGCTGTCCATGATGGTTGAGCTATTCCCGGACTACGTAGTCACATGTGAGGCGGACCCACAGCTCGTGTATCATAGTGCCATTCCTGAAGAAGCGGGGTATATTGCTAACGCTGTCCCGAGACGCCGGATGCAGTTTTTGGCTGGGCGCGTCTGCGCCCGGCGCGCCTTGGCGACGCTCGGAATTGCCGCCGGGCCCACCCAGTGGCAAAAGATCGAAGCCCCGTGTGGCCTCATGGGGTGGTAGGATGCATCTCTCACGTAGACGGGTATTGTGGTGCAGCTGTAGCGAGGACGGTCAACGCAAGGGGCATCGGTTTCGATATTGAATATTTGACGAGTGTCTTGCCAGAGTTTGTGGACCGCATCTGTGGTCCCTCAGAACTGGTGTGGCTTCACGCGCTACCATCGGAGGACCGGCAGCGAGCCGCTTCATTGATCTTTAGTGCCAAAGAAGCCGTCTACAAGTGCGTCCATCCTATCGTCAAGGAATGGCTTGATTTCCATGATGTTGCCATCGTTCCGGATGTTGCGGGTGGTACCTTCAGAAGTGAGTTTCTTGTGGATTATGAACGCTTTGGCAAAGGGAGTGCCGTCAACGGGGCGTTTGCATTCTATAAGGAATACGTATGCACGGCGATCGTGATGGGGGTGTGAGGTAGACCCAGCGTGTTCCGGTAGAAGAACTGGATGCCGTAATGGTTGGTCTTGAAGCTGCCGCGCGCGGTCCGCTCACGAACAGCCAGCAGATATCGCCCGACCTCTTTCCTCGGCCAGCAGCGCCGGCGACCTATTGTAATGATTCGCCAGAGACCTGACCTCCTGAAGGTAGATCTCCTGGGTGCCAAGCCGGCCAGCTTTATGTCCTCGATCATGCGAGCACGTAACGGTGACATCGTCTGCTCCTTCGCCATCAAAGACGGGGCCATCCCGTCTCGACCCAGACGATAGCTTCACCCCGAGGCAGAAGGAAAGGCAGCGAGTGATGACCCAGCTATCCCGGCTCGACGCAAACGATAGCTTCACCATCGACCCTCAGGCGATACCGCGGCCCCCACGGCGAAGCCGTTCCGTTCAACACATCTATGTCGACGAGCAAACCCCCTCACTTCTGCTCCTTTCAGCGCAATCTCGTTACCGCTGTGGCGTCAGGCAAACTCCTGAGATCGTTCAGACCGCAGTCATTGCGAGGGGTTTTTGCTGAAGAGCGTCCTGACGAGCCGTTTCAAGTTGGCTGTTCACTTCGCGCGTAACGAAATCAGCAAAGTTAGCTAGGTGCAGGTACACTATCATCATCCAGAGGACACCCTCCATAGCGTCGATGTTATGTCTCGCGCAATCGATCAATGTCCCCCAGAAGTGGCGGCACAGATGTGGCTTGCGAACGTTCATCTGCCATGCCAGGCGGCCGAAGGTTTTGAGATCCCGGGACAGGCATTTGAGCGGACGCGCGATCGGCTGATGCTGGGCTTTGAGCGCGCGGCCGAGCGCGCGGACTCGTGCGAAATAGGCGGTCGGCGCGTAGATGCGTTCCACCACCGACTTGAAATCGGCCAATATCTCATGGCGAGGCCGAAGCGTGATGAAATTTAAGACCCCGGTGATTTGATCGACCTTGTCCGCGTAGAGGTAAAGGAGTCGGCCTTCGCGCTGCAATCGTCGCGTTAGCTGGGTGTTGGGCAGGGCGGCAAGCAATCCCAGCAGGCAGACAGGAATGCTGCTCTCCTCGATGCATTTTACCATCGAGTCCGCCACCCCCTCCCGCTCGGTGTCGAATCCAATGATGAACCCCGCAGTCACAAAGATGCCCGCCGAATAAATTCGATGAATGCTGTCCGCAATGCTCCGGCGCGTATTCTGCTTCTTTTGAAGAGTGACAAGGGTCTCGGTATCGGGCGTTTCGATGCCAACGAAGACAGTGAAAAATTTGGTGTCGCGCATCAACCCGAGCAGCACGGGGTCGTCTGAGAGGTTGATCGAGGCTTCGGTCGAAAACTTGAACGGATATCCGTGGCGTTCCTGCCATTCGCGCAGATCCGGCAGGAATTTCTTCACCGCTTTCTTGTTTCCGATGAGATTGTCGTCGACAAAATCGACGTGCCCACGGTAACCCATCCGGTGGATAGCGTCGACCTCGGCTAGCATCTGTTGGTTGGTTTTGGTCCGCGGCAATCGACCATAGAGCTCGATGATATCGCAAAACTCGCAATTGAAGGGGCAGCCTCGCGAGAACTGGACGGCGAGGCAAAGGTAAAATGCGGGCTTGAGCAGGTCGAAGCGCGGTACCGGGCTCCTGGTGACGTCGACCTGCATCACTCGCGCGTCAAAAACTCCGCGCTTGGTACCACTCGTCCAGGCGTCGATGAACTGATCGATAACGCCTTCGGCTTCGCCAAGGACCAGAAAGTCCGCGTGATCAAAGGCTTCCGGCGTTGACGTGACCGCTGGTCCGCCGATGACGACGGGTTTGCCGCGCCGATGACAGATATCGATCAGCTCCAGAGTGTCGGGCTGTTGCGGAATCATACCGCCGGTCATGACCAGATCGGCCCAGTCGAGGTCGCATTCGCGCAGCTTTTCGGCGTTTCGATCGACAAGTCGAATTTGCCAGTCGACCGGGAGGAGCGCCGCGACTGTGATCAGACCAAGCGGAGGTTCAACACAGCGCGCTCCCGCTATGTCGCACACGGGCTGAATGTTCCAGAACCAGTTTGGATTGAATTTCGGATAGACCATCAGTACGCGCGTGGTGGTCATAATCGCTGCGCTCACCCAATGGATCGACAATTGGCACGACAGCGTAAGCTGCAACCGCTGTGCAAACAAGTCGGATTCCAGATGGAACGCCGGTCTCGGCGAGTAGTCTGCTAGTTGTGTCGCAGTTTGCTGAGTTGGTCGTGTCCCTTGGGGTGGTGTAGGAGCTGCGGGTAAGTAGCCCGCTGCAGCGACCACCAAGAGCCTGGCGGTGGCGGGCTACTTATCTACGGTAGTGGTCATCGTAAAACACCAGTAGGGTTTGGTTGGAGTTGCTTCAACCGAACCGAGGATCCGACGATGACCGACGAGATGATAAGTCTTTCGCACCCGGCTGGAGAAGAGCGACGATGCCGATCCGTTGAGCGAGATGGTGGGATTTGCCGCGTAGCGTCTGATCTGTGTTAGAGCTGAGATTTAACCTGACAGTTGTAGCTGGTTTCCCGAGGCAGGAGAGTTGTGGTCGAAGAACTCAGCCATTCGGCTTTCGCCCTCACAGATCCGGGCGTGCGGCTTTCCCGCACCCGGCTCTTCCCGGAGGTAACCGCCTCATGCCGCCCGAGCCGCCCAAGGGTGAGTGATCCGAGGCGTTGGTAGAGGAAAGCGCTCGAGCATCGCTTTGAAGCGGTCCCAGGCGAGGTTCCGGGCCTTCTGACTGCGCTGCGGGACGCAGCGGAACCAGATGCGTCGAACCTCCTGATGAAACGCGCTCAGCGCGCGGGAGTTATTCGGCAGCCCACAGTAGGCGTAGTGGCGGGACTATCAGGAATTTCGTGCGGGGCGGGATAAATTAAGGGAGGTCCGACTCATCGGATTGGCGACCCCAGGCAGCGTGCAGCTGGTGCTGAACCGGTCCGAGCCGCCTTGGCCTCTGCGAGACGTCGCCGAACGCTCAACGGCCGCGTATCCGCCCACACCTTCTCGACATAAGCCAGGCACTCCTGCTTGCTGCCGATCGGCCCCACCTGACTCCAGCCATTGGGGATCGCCTTGAAGGTCGGCCACAATGAATATTGCTCTTCATGGTTGACCAGAACCTGATACTCGAAGTCATCCTCGTTCATTATGCGGTCCTTTCTGATGCTGCGTGTTGGCAATAGTTAATACGGCCACCTGCCGGCGTGTCAGGCGTGCTGGGTGCGGTCAGCGACGAGCGTTCATTGGGCAGTGTCGGCGACAGTCCCGAATGCGATCGGGGCCGGCAGAAATCCCACTGAGACAAAAAAACCCAGGTAGCGGTGGATCTGCGCCTCGCGGATCGGCGAGGGACTGATGCCGTGCGTCGCCAACATCGCCATTGTCTGTGTCGTGGCGACCCGGTACTGGCGTGCGGCGTTATGTGCTTCTTCGGCAATCTGGCTGATCGCGAAAACAACATCGGCATCCACGGTGTCGAGATCCTGCCTACCTGCTTCGAGGATCGTTCGACGCCAGCTCTGTAGGTCAACTGGTGCGAGGCGATAGCCGAAGGATCGCACAGCATCGATCAGCTCACATGCGCTCATCGGCGCGCAGTCGTCGATGTGGTATACGCGCACCTCGGTCCTCCGCGATGCGAGGGACACGACGGCGCGGGCGACGAAATCCACCGGTGCCATAGGAATCCTGTTTTCGATCTCCGGCGCAGAGCCGAGGGCGATGCAGGTGCGCAACAAGCGGAACAGCAAATCATTGACTTGGTGACGTCCCGTCTCCGCGTGCCCAGCAATTCTGCCGATTCGATAGACCTCGCCGTAAAGCCCGCGAGCGAAAGCCGCGAATACCAGTTGCTCGGCCACCCATTTGCTCTGGGCATATCCGCCGCGCAATCGTTCCGGGTATCCAACGACTGCAGTCTCACGAAGCACACCCTCATCATCGGCATCCTCAGGTGCAAATACGGATGCCGTCGAGATGTAGTGGATCGTTTTCGGCCGACCCCGTCCGGCGAAGCGCAGGATCTCCAGCGTGCCGCCGACATTCGCCGTCTTCAACATCTCGTATGGGAAAACAAAATTCACCAGCGCCCCATTATGAAGCACTGCTCCAACCCTGCCGGCGAGCGTCTCATAAGCGGCCTCCTCTATGCCGAGCCGCGACGCTCCGATGTCGCCCAACACCGGCGTGATACGATCGGCGAAGCCATCCTCCCAAACGCCGTATGACCGAAGATTGTCGCGCAACCGGCTCGTGGCCTCGGCGATGTCGCGCGCTCTGACCACACAATGAAGTCGAGCCCGCGTGCACCGCAGCAACTCTGAAGCGAGAAACGCGCCGAGGAACCCCGTTGCGCCTGTCAACAGTATGTCGCCGACCTCCATCAAAGGCTCGGGCGTCCCGGAAAACTGTATGTCGGCAGGCAACTCGGCCTCGCCAGACCAGAACTCACGCGGACGCATCACGTCCGCCCCTATGCCGTCCTCTACGAGTGCGGCTGCCAGACCCGCCACCGTGGGGTGCTCGAACACCGCGCGCACCGCCAGCTCCTTGCCTGTCGCCTCAGCCAGACGCGAGACCAGACGCACCGCCAGCAAAGAATGGCCGCCCAAATCGAAGAACCCGTCCCGCGCGCCCACCCGCGACACCCCCAGCAGATCCTCGAACGCCGCCGCGACCATCACTTCCGTTGCCGTCCGCGGCGCCACATACGCCGCCGCGGCGACCTCCATCGCCACCGCCGGCAATGCCTGGCGGTCGAGCTTGCCCGATGGCGTCAACGGCAGCCGGTTGAGACCGACATACCCCGACGGCATCATGTGCTCCGGAAGAACCCGCCGCAGCGCGGCCCGTGCCGCCTCCAGGTCGATCGTCCCCTCCAGCGCCACCACCTCGGCCGCCGGCCCGGCCGCGGCCTGGTTCCCGCCCGCCGCACTGGGGGGCGGCGACGGCACCAGATACGCCACCAGACGCGTATCCCCCGCGGCCATCTCCTGCGCCGACACCGCGCTCTGCGCGACCCCCGGCAGCGCCCCCAGCGCCGCCTCGATCTCGCCCAGCTCCACCCGCATCCCGCGGATCTTCACCTGATGGTCGAGCCGGCCCAGGAACTCCAGGGTTCCATCCGCACGCCACCGCGCCCGATCCCCGGTCCGATACAGCCGCGATCCCGCAACCCCGGAGAACGGGTCCGCGACAAACCGCTCCGCCGTCAGACCGGGGCGGCCCAGATACCCCCGCCCCACCTGCGCTCCGCCGATCAACAGCTCACCCGCGACCCCCACAGGCTGCAGCTCAAACCGAGCGTCCACCACGTAGATCTGCGTGTTCGCCATCGGTGATCCGATCGGGATCACTTCGTTCACTTCGGCCACCCGGTGGGTGGTGACCATAATGGCCGTCTCGGTCGGACCGTAACTGTTCCACAGCGTGGCCCCTCGCTCGCCCAACTCGTTTGCCAGCTTCGATGGCGCCACCTCGGCGCTGGATAGCAGACTCACACGCGAACCTGGGCGCCATCCGTCCGCGATCAGCATTTTCCAGACGGCCGGGGTTGTATCGATCATTGTGACCCCGGTCTGGTCGACGAGCTGGCCGACGTAGCCGGCCTCCGCAAGGCGCCGACGATCTGCCATCACCACATACCCGCCGATGACAAGCGGCACGCAGAACTCTTCTATGGACAAGTCAAACGAAGACGAAGCCAATGACAGCAACACCGTCCCGCCATCGAGTTTGAGATCATCCTGGGTCGCCAGCAGGAAGTTCGAGAACTCCCGGTGCCCGACCATGACCCCCTTGGGCCGACCGGTGGAGCCGGAGGTGTAGATTACATAGGCCAAGCTGTCTGGGGTTAATGGCGCGGTCCGCTCCGCGTCGCCGAGCGGCATATCGGACAGTCGCGCGATCGCCGCCGCGGTCGCCGCGTCGTCGACAATGACCAGCCGAGTGTCGGGCCGGTCGCCACCCGCCGCCTGCGCATCAGCTAGTCGCTCGGCATAGGTCCGCGTGGCGATCAGCACCGGCGCGGCGGCGTCCGCCAGCATCAACCGCAGCCGCGCCGGCGGGTATTCGGGATCCAGCGGCAGATACGCCCCGCCTGCCTGGAACACCCCCAGCAATGCCACGATCAGATCCGCCGAGTGCTCCAGGCACACCCCCACCACCGTCTCGGGGCCCACACCCAGACCGATCAGATGCCGTCCCAGCCGGCGCGACGCCGAGGCCAGCGCGCCGTAGCCGACCTCGCGCACCCCATCCACCACCGCAAGCGCGTCCGGCACCCGCGCCGCCTGCACCTCGAACAGCTCCACTACCGTCCGGTCCCGCGGGTAATCCGCCGCCGTCGCGTTGAACCCCGACACCACCAGTGCGCGCTCCGCCGCCGCCATCACCGGCAGCTCGGCGATCTGCGTCTCCGGCGCCGCCGCGATCCCCGACAGCAGCAGGCAGAACCGCTCCGCCAGACGCCGCGCACTCGCCGCGTCGAACAGCGCGCTGGCGTAGATCAGCCTGCCCTCCAGACCCGCTGCCGTTTCCGTCACATCCACAAGGAGTTCAAGCGGCGCGCTCTCCCGCGCTACCACGAACGGCACCACTGACACCTCCGGCAAAACGAGCTCTCGCTCCGTCGCCGCATCGACCTGGTTCTGTAACACCAGCATCACCTGCAGCAGCCGCTCATGGCTCAGGCTGCGCTCCGGACCCACCGCCTCCACCACCGCCTCAAACGGCACATCCTGGTGCTCGAACGCCGACAGCACCACGTCGCGCGTCGCATCCAGCAGCGCGCTGAATGCCATCTCACCCCGCACCCGATGCCGCAGCGCCAATGTGTTGACAAAAAACCCCACCAGCGGCTCCAGCTCCACCCGGCCGCGGCCCGCCACCGCCGCGCCGATCACCAAATCCTCGTCGCCCCCCAGACGGTGCAGCAGTGCCGCAAAAGCCGCCTGCAGCACCATGAACAGCGTCGCGCTATGCCCCCGCGCCAGTACCGTCAGCCTAGAGGTCACACCCGCCGGTACCCTGAACTCGACCGACCCGCCCCGGTAATCCATCACCGCCGGGCGCGGCCGGTCGGTCGGCAAGGCGATCGCCGGCGGCACCCCGCGCAGCTGCTCGCGCCAGTACTCCGTCTGCTGCGCTAGACGCTCCCCAGACAAAGTTGCCCGCTGCCACGCCGCGTAGTCGGCATACTGGATCGACAAACCCGCCAGCCCGGCCGTTTCGCCACGCAGTCGCGCTCCATACAGTATCGACACCTCACGCAGCAGAACACCCACCGACCAGCCGTCCAGCACCGTATGATGCCCACCCGCCACCAGCACCTGATCGTCCTCGCCCAGCCGCAGCAGATATGCCCGGAACAGCGGGCCGTGCTCCAGGTCGAACGGCGCCCCCACCAACGCCGCGACGCGCTCCGCCAGCGCCGCCTCGGACAACCCCGATGCCTCTTCGCCCGCCAGCGCGAACCGATCCACCGCCTCGATCACCTGCACCGGACGGCCCTCCACCACCGCAAACCGCGTCCGCAGGCTCTCGTGCCGCGACACCACATCCGATAGCGCCGCCGCCAATGCCGCAACGTCTAGCATCCCCCGCAGACGCAGCGCCCCGGTGATGTTGTAGGCAACCCCTGCACCCGCATCCAGACGCGACAGAAACCACAGCCGCTCCTGCTGAAACGACAACGGCAACGGGCCAGAACGGTCCACCGGCTCGATCGCCGTCAACCCGTCGCCGGCCGCCAGCGCATCGAGCGCCTCTGCCAGACCCGCCACCGTGGGGTGCTCGAACACCGCGCGCACCGCCAGCTCCTTGCCTGTCGCCTCAGCCAGGCGCGAGACCAGACGCACCGCCACTATTGAATCCATCCCAAGCGCTTCGAAGCTCGTCTCCACCCCGATGACGTTGGTCGGCAGGCCCGTCAGTTCCGCGACAACCTCGCGCACCAGTAGCAACGTGCCGCCTGGGAAGAAGTCGTCCGCCATCGGCTGCCAATGGCGCTCGACGCTGTCGCGATATTGCGCAAGCGTCCGATGACGCAAAACTTCAACGAGAGGCGGCGTCTGCGGCTCGCAAAGCAGATACGGATCCGGCGCGCGCTGAGCATCCGCCGCCTGCTTGTCGATGTCGCCAATTGTCGCCGCAAAGCCGGCGATCGTCTCAGTCAACTGCGCCGCCGTGGAGACGGCCAGCAGCCCCATTCGCGACGCGCGCGCCTCTGCGTCACTCAGCTGTGCCTCCAGGACCGGCACCGCCTGAAGGGATGTCGAGCCGAGATCCCGGCTCTCGACAATGGCGAGGAGCGTTGCCGCCGTCGCGACCTCGGCCAGCGCAAACGCCTCCGCCTCGCCCCAGCGGCGGCCGGCCGCCACGGCCGAGGCGAGAAGGCCCGAACGGCATCGCCCAATCCGCTCGACACAGCGCTCGGCTTCGAGCGCGGTCGACAGATGCGCCAGAAGATCGCTTTTCTCTTCCAGAAGCCTGATCCCGAGATAGACCCCAACCGTCTCGGTGGGACCCTCGCCAATTCTCAGCACGCGGGCATCGCGCAGCAGTCTCGCGGCCTCGTTCGGTTCCTCATAGCCGCGGCCGCCAAGGGTCTGAATCAGTCCATCGGCTGCATCCCAGAAAAACTCCGGTGCCGACATTTTCGCGACACTGTAAAGATCCTCCGGCAACGCTCTGCCCTGGTCGAGTACAGCACAACCATGATCGACGAACGCCGCAACTGCCGCGATCCGGGCCAGCACCAGGTCAAGCCGGTGCCGCGTGACACCATTGTCGATCAGCAGCCCGGTGCCGATCCGCCGCCGCTGGGCGTAGCGGACCATCAGCTGCGCGCAACGCTTCATACCACCGAGGCACAGCGCAGCGAGATTCATCCGCCCGAGCGCCGTCGCATGCAGTGCCAGTTGCATCCCCTCGCCGGGCAAACCAATCATCGTAGTGCTGTCGACAGAAACGTTGTCGAAGAACAATGTGCTCTGCGGAAAGCCACGCAACCCGAGCGTCAACGACTCAGGCCCCACCCGAAAGCCTGCCGTGCCACGCTCGATCAAAAAAATTCCATATCCCTGGAACCGATCGGCGGCGTCGTGCAGCCGACAGACTACCATCACATAGCGCGCCCAGGAGCCCAGTCCGGTCCACGATTTCTGGCCGGTCAAGCGCCAACGACCTGCTCCGTCCGCACGCGCCACGGTTCTCAGTGCGCGGGGATTAGAGCCCGCGCCGGGTTCGCTCAATGCGAAGGCAATCAGACTGCGACCACTCGCCAGTTCCGGGAGAAAGCGCTGGCGTTGTTCTGCTGTTCCGGCCATCAGAAGGGGCTGCAACGCCAGGATATTGTGCTGGCCGAGCATCACCATCAACGTCGGGTCGATCGCGGCCAGCTGCTCTCCGATACGCGCGGTATCCTTGAAGCTGAGGCCGAGCCCGCCCTGCTCGACTGGCACACGCAGACCAAACAGACCCTGGCGCCCGAAATCCATGATGATGGCGGGCTGCACCGTGCGGCGCTCATCGATCTCGAAACTGTTGATGTTCTCCGGCGCATAGTCGCGCAGCCAGCCAATCACCCGGTCCGCGGTCGCGCGCGAGACCGCTGGGTCGATCCGATCTCCGGCCAGCGTCGAGGCCCGCCATTCGGCGATGACCGCAAGTTCCCCGGCCAGGTACTGCTCGCGCGCCTTGCCGCGCTGCAGCTTGCCCGAGGTGGTGCGCGGCAAGGCGGCCGGACGCACCAGTGCGATCGCAGACGGGTCGATCTCGTGACCCGCAACCACAGCCGAGCGGATCGCGCGGAACAGCGCTGGCGCGTCCAGATCGCGCAGCGCAGCCCGGCTCAGCTCATGCATCAGTACGAGCCTCTCTTCGCCCTCGTCCTCCACCGCAAACGCGATCATTCGGTCGGCCCCGAATGCCGCATGGCTCGCCGACGCCGTCGTCTCCAGATCGGTCGCGTAGTGGTTGCAGCCGCGGACAATCACCATCTCCTTGATCCGGCCGAGGACATAAAGCTCCTCTGCCACGATCGCACCGAGATCGCCGGTGCGCAGGAAGCACGCCTCAGGGTCAGCGCCGGCGGAACTTGCCAGCCGCGCCTTGAACGTCTCCTGGGTGGCCTGCGGCTTGCGCCAATACCCCGCCGCCACGCTCGGACCCGACAGCCAGATCTCCCCCACCTCCCCGGCGGGGCGTTCCTGCCGCGTCTCCGGATCGACAATCCGCAACTCGTGACCGGCGATCACTCGACCGCACGACACCGCCGTCGTGATCCCGTCGCTCGTCGGAGCAGGATTCGTTCGTTGAAGCCGCTCTCGCGCGACGACACGGCCCGCGGTCAGGTCGATCGGACTCACCGCGAGCGTCGGCGCTGCATCAGCTGCTCTGACGGCGGTAGCCAGCACGACCACCTCAGCGAGCCCGTAGCTCGGTATGAAACTTCTCGATTGAAACCCGACCGCCCGGAATCTTTCGGCAAAGTCCCGCAATGTTTCATGCCGGACGATCTCAGCCGCGCACCCCGCCACCCGAAGCGAGGCGAGATCCAAACCGGCGATGTCCGCCTCGGCAACCTGGTCGACGCACAGCCGGTAGGCGAAATTCGGCGCTATCGTAAGGGTCGCCCGATAGGTCGAGATCGCCTCCAGCCAGCGCAATGGGGCCTGCAGAAACGACATGGGTGACATAAAAACGTTCGAAAGCCCGATACAGACCGGAAGCACAAGACCCGCCATCAGCCCCATGTCGTGGTATGGCGGCAGCCACAGCACCCCGATTGACGTCGCGTCGGCGTCTGCTACCGCCGCAATTCGCTCGACATTGGCGAGCAATTGCGCGTGAGCGACCATCACTCCCTGCGGTGCTGCCGTCGTGCCCGAGGTGTATTGCAGAAAGACCAGATCATCAGGACCGACGCCGGGATCCCGCCAGTCATCACGATGGTCCGATTCGACACCATCGACGGCCAGCCGCCATGGCAGCGATAGATCTGCGCTCGCCCAGGCTAGCAGCCTCTCCGAGAGGTCGGCGGTCGTTAGGATCACGCTCGCCGTGGCGTCTGCCAGGATCGTCGCCAGCCGACCCATCTGTCGCGCGTTGCGTGGTGGATAGGCCGGCACGGTCACCACGCCTGCCATCACGCAACCATAAAATGCGGCAATGTAGTCGAGCCCCGGCGGACACAATATCAGTGCACGATCGCCCTTGCCGCAGCGCTGCTGCAATGCCGCTGCGATCCTGCGCGCCCGCCGCTCCAGCTCGCCAAAGCTCAGTCTCGCCGCGGCCGGCGCCGTGCTTCCGCGATAGCTCAAAAAGACAAATCCGTCGCGATCCTTGTCGGATTCGGCGCGGCGGCGAATGACGTCGAGCAAGGTGCGGCCCACTTCCGACGCCTGACGGCGGATCGGCACGCTCGACCGGATGCGGTCGGGATCGCTGCGCGTCGTTTCGGCGCGAGGAACCAGGGCCGTTTGCCGAGTCCGGGCCGCACCCGCGCGATCATCCACCCCGCTCTCCCGGTGCCGTCTTATCGTCAATTTTTGTATATAGAACCGCTCATTTTAACATGTAAATGGTCTAAGAATACGGTAATATTTCCCAATATGAGGGGTGACGCAACCCATCGCTGGGCGGCGTACCATTCGGGGGATTTACAGATCGCAGGCCGCAGCGATGGTGGCGGTAGGGTCGGCACGGCAGCGGCTGGTCGGTTTTGGGGTCAGCATCGGCACGGCGATCCGCTAAATACAGCGATGGCGGTCAGAGGTCCACACCGAGTGTATTCGCGACTAAGTAAGAGCCCAAACCGTCATGCACTGTCGTCCGCGCCACTGGCAGCGGTATATTCGGGGATACCAGCCGAGGCCGAACTCGTCAAAGCCCTGATGCAGGGTTCCTCACCGCAATCTCGGCAAAATCGGTGAAGCGGCTCGGCATAGTCTCCCGAAAGAATTTTGCTACGCCAGGCGAGGTACGACTTTGTTCACCAGTCTTTAACGGCCGCAATAATGGGCTGCCAGCCGCGGCTACGACCGACAGACTGCGTCGCCTGGCCAACACCAACTCGGTCGATTGTGTTACGGAAGATGAAAGCTGGGCTGAAAGGGCGAACATCGCGTATTCCTATAAGACGCCGACATCTGTGCATCAACCATGCCAGCCGCATGCGACCGCCGCTACCGCGATCTGATCGGCGTTACCGCATAGGTGGCCGGCGCGACCCCTTATTGATGTCCGTTTGGGGTCAGGAACGGTAAACTCCCATAGAGCATATGTTCTCCGGATTACCCCAGATAGCGGACATGGTCCGAGAGCGCCGACCGTCTCTGGACTGACGGAGACGGCGGTTTGGTGTTGCAGGTATAGCTCGCAAAACTGCGTCACCATGGACCTTCCCGCTCACATTCTACTCGACTTCACGTCCAAAGCGAGTATTGCTGTCGGTGTTGACGGCCTCCTTCTTGCTCGCCGCCTCGCCTGGCCCGAACCGCCGGGCTTGTGGTGGTGCAAGCATCGCGACAGGCGCGGTGCGGAGATGGAGAACGAGGCCATGGCCACCAGGCAAACCAGTAAGCAGGCAAGAAACGAAGGCAGCGGCAAAGGTCGATGCCAGGGTTATCAATAAGCCGATCCGTGAAGTGGAACGTCGCAATCCACGGGCACGGTCACGCTCGGTAGCGGCCCCGATCGATCAAGCAGGGGCAACGACAGCAGCGGCTGACGGTACTGTCGTTCACAACAAATCCGAGCAGACGCGCTCACGTTCAAAACCCATTTCGGGGCGCACCGATGTGCGGGCGCCCAGTGTGAGCGCTACTTCTGGGCCACCAGCCAGCACGAAGCGGGCGAAGCTGATCGGCATGCTCGAGCGATCCGAAGGCGCCTCGGTCGCTGAGCTCGGGGAGCGGCTGGGCTGGCTGCCGCATACCGTGCGGGCCGCCATCACCGGACCACGCAAAGCCGGTCGTGAGGTGACGCGCAGCAAGGATGCCGATGACCGATCGGTCTATCGGCTCGCTCCACTCGAACCGGCCGGCGAGCGGTGACGGGTTATGCCGGTTCGGCAAAACGATAGCAGCAAGGAGGCGCTCTCGCGCCTCCCCCAACTCGATCTCGTCGAACTTCGTGAACTGTGGCGCCACCTCTACAAGAGTGCAGCGTCGCCGCGCCTCAGCCGCGAGCTGCTGGCACGTGCCGTCGCCTACCGGATACAGGAAGTCGCCTCGGGTGGGCCGCGCCTGGAGCTGCAGCGACGGCTCCGCCAGCTCGCACTAGAGCTGCAGCAAACCGGACAGCTCAGGATTCGCCCTCGGCTGAAACCCGGCACCCGGTTGGTGCGCGAGTGGCGGGGTGGAAGCTATGAGGTGCTGGTGCTCGATGATGGCTTTTCGTGGCACGGCACGCACTACCGCTCGCTGTCGGCGATCGCGCGACAGATCACCGGGACGGCGTGGTCGGGGCCGCTGTTCTTTGGACTAAAGCCCAACCGATCGGCTACCCGTCCGCACTCGCAGGCGTCAGTTCCGACCGATCGGCCGACGGAAGCCCGCAATGTCGCGGACTGAGGCGAGCCGCAAGCGCTGCGCGGTTTACACCCGCAAGTCGTCCGAGGAAGGGCTCGAACAGGAATTCAACTCGCTCAAAGCCCAGCGCGAGGCCTGCGAGGCCTATATCCTCAGCCAGTGCCACGAGGGCTGGGTGTTGGCCAGAACCCGCTACGACGATGGTGGGTGCTCGGGCGGCACCATGGAGCGGCCGGGGCTGCAAGCACTGCTCGCCGACATCCGCGCCGGGCGGATCGACACTGTCGTGGTCTACAAGGTCGACCGGCTGACCCGCTCACTGGCCGATTTCGCGCGGCTGGTCGAGATCTTCGACAAGCAGGGCGTGTCGTTTGTGTCGGTGACCCAGCAATTCAACACGACGAGCTCGATGGGGCGGCTAACCCTCAATGTGCTGCTGTCGTTCGCCCAGTTCGAGCGGGAAGTAACCGGCGAGCGCATCCGCGACAAAATCGCCGCCTCAAAGCAGAAGGGGATGTGGATGGGTGGCAATGTGCCGCTCGGCTACGACACAAGCGAGCGAACGCTGGTCATCAACCCCGCCGAAGCCACAACAGTGCGCCGTATTTTCGCGCTGTATCTAGAATTCGGCTGCGTGCGTCGGGTCAAGCAGGAGGCCGATCATCTCGGATTGAGCACAAAGCGCAGCATAACAGAAGATGGCATCGAGCGCGGCGGCAAGCCTCTGTCGCGCGGGCACATCTACCGGTTGCTTTCGAACCCGATTTACACCGGTCAGATTGCCCACATCGGCCAGCTCTATCCCGGACAGCATCCCGCTCTGATCGATGCCGAGATGTGGACCGCCGTGCAGGACCAGCTCGCGTCCAAGGCGCGCCGTCACAGATCAAAGGTGGACGCAGCCGAACCGAGCCTGCTGGCGGGGATGCTGACCGATGGTCAGGGGAACCGGTTCACGCCGTCGCACGCCGTCAGGAGTGGTCGACGCTATCGCTACTACGTCTCGGCGGCGCCGATTACTGAAACTGGCGAGGATCGCACGCCGGTCTTGCGTCTCTCCGCTCAAGAGGTCGAAGATGCGGTGATCAGAATCCTGGTCGAAGCCCTGACCCGTCCGGTGAGGTTGCTCGAAGGGTTCGGTACAAGCGGCACGCCCGCCGACCAAATTCGCAAAATGCTTGCTCGTGCGCCGCGTCTTGCCGCCGCGTTGAGCGGCTCACCCAGAAATCGAGCAAAGCTCGTTCGAAGCCTCGTCGAGAAGGTGATCGTCGACGAAAAGACAATCATCATTAAGATGCGGCCAAGCGCGCTGTTGGGCCGCGATGGCCCGTCACCCGCACTGGAGGACACGATCAGCGGTGCTATTGAGCTGACGGCAGCAGTCGCCTTCAAGCGGCGCGGGGTGGAAACCAAGCTGATACAGCCGGTACTGGATCAAACGAACCACAGCGCGCGACGCGATCCTGCGCTGATCAAGGCGATCGCGCGCGGGCGCGCGTGGTTTGACGATCTGGTCACCGGCCGCGTGCTGTCGCTGCACGCGTTGGCCGAGCGTGACGGCATCACCCGGCGCTATATCCGCCGGCTTGTTGGCCTCGCCTTCTTGAGCCCAGAGCTGGTCGACGCGATCTTGCAGGGCCGGCAACCCGTCGAGCTCACCGCGACGCGCCTAACGGAACTCGATCTGCCATTGGACTGGACCGAGCAGCGCAAACTGCTCGCAAGCTGAGCCGCACAACCAGGAGGTATGCCGCAGCCCGCGGCCCTCACCGCGGCCGCCGCGTGGTTGCGACGGGGTTGAGCTTTGCTGAAGCGGGACTGCATCAATGCCCGTCAGAGAAACAGAGCCAAACGAAGTCTTGTCGTAGTCAGCTCGTCCCTTTCTCACGTCCCAAACCAGGCCCAGACGGCGCCAGAGCCGCGACTTTGACTGACAGCGTGCGCGCGACCCCGCTGAGATAGACTCGGCGACGGAGGAAAGCGGATTCGAACCGTTGGTCCCACCTCAGAGGGCGGGGCTGTCGGGGCGTCACGCTGATCGCCGGAGTGGCGCGCCATAGCGCGGCTCTATCAGGGCGACATACCACCTACATACACATTTTGTGATCCCTTCTTCGCAGAGTGTGAAGTAGCTCACAACACTCGGTTAATCTTTCTTGTAGCGTCTCGTCGGCCTTGCGCGAGATAGTACGTGAAGAGGTGGCGGCCACGGCGAGCGCCTGGCTACGGGCGGCGATGTCGAGTGGGCTGGTTACGGCCCGGATCGTGGTATTTGCGGCGCGGGCGTAAAGTGCTGTGGTGTCGAGCTTGGCATGACCCGGAAGCGCCTGAATCACGCGAATATCGACATCTTGCTCGAGGAGGTGCGTGGCGAAACTGTGCCGCAGCGTGTGCGGCGACACGCGCTTCTTGATCCCGGCGGCCTGGGCGGCGGCACGGACGGCGCGGCAGAGCTGACGGGCCGACAGCGGCTCGACCGGGTTGCGGCCGGGAAACAGCCAGCCTCGCGGCAACAGCAGGCTGCGCCGCCGGCCCTCCCGCCACCAGGCGCGCAGCAGTTCGAGCAGCTGCGGCATTGGGTCTGAAGAGCGCAGAAAGCCTGGGGTCTGCCGGGTGCCGACAAGCCCGTCCCATGGTTGGTACCGCAGGGCGGGGAACGTTTCGCGAAACCCGCCTGTCAAATAAAACCCGGTGTCTCAGTTTGGCGTCTTGCGACTGCGCTGGGCTGGTGAGCTGGGCGTGCACTACGTCCCTAACTATCGAGAGTGAGGCTCGATTATGGCCAGTTTTGATAACAGCATCGAGGATCTCCGCAACATTTACCGGGTGTTCGACGGGCAGATGGCCGCCATGTTGCGGGTGAGCGGAGCGACGCACGGCGACGTCGACGCGCTCCTCACGGTGGTGTTGCGGTTTGCGGCCGCCCTCATTGTCAGGCACCCGGACCGGCGCGAGCTGTTGCCGGTGCTTCCCGAGAGGCTGGACCAGTATGTTGCGGAGATTTACGCCCTGCGGCGCGAAGCGGGGTATTTGGATGGGGACGCCCCTAAGGGATGATCCCGATGTCAATTCCTAATCTGTTGCGCTCCAGGAGATCTCGGGCCGCCTCTGCCGAGACGGCGCGCAAGTCATGCAGGACGAGACTTCCCAGGCACCGCCCACGCCGGCTACCGTCCGCAGTTGCTCTCCAACGAGAGCACGGCGCGGCGGACGGGGCACGGCTGTCGGCTGCCGAGCGCGCGGCACTGGTCGCGCGCCAGGACGCCGGCATCGCGGCCACGGCCGACTGGGCGTTGTGGAGACGCGATCTCGAAGCCCGCTGCGCCGTCTGCTGATGCCCCCTCGGTGCCGAGCTAGTGGATAAAATCTGACGGTTGCTACCCTCCAAAGCTGGCTCAAAACGGCGCAAACCCTCGATGCAGATGGGACCCTTCTGTTAGATTTTCACCACTAGTGGTACAAATCGTACGCTTGGTACCCGGTTCGGAGGGCGGCTCGCGACCCTAAGCGGCCATTCGTACGATCGGCCACTATGGCCTCGCCCCATTAGTGCCTCGCGCCCGCCTAGGGGCGGCCTCAAGTCAGTGGTAGGCCGTCATCGACCGAGGGTATATGATTGTGGGTGCCTGATCGCACCTGACGCCAGTTTCTGCCGATGACGCACAATAACATACTGTATGAGACGATACCGGTTGCTCGGATGGGTGTTCGAAAAAACAGTGACAAAGTAAAATTCAGTAACGAAGTAGTTGTCGCCACGGATTATTCCTGCTTTGCGTACATGTTGGAAGAATATATAAGCTATGGAGTTACCTCAAATGTGTTGCCTGGCTCCGCTCCGGAAATCCCCTTTGTTAAGCAGCTCCCAGAACTTTTAACAAAACGGCTCAAAATCCTAGACGACCAAAACGAAATTGAAGCAGTTGCTCGGATTTTATTTGGCCTTCGGCGGGAATTCAACATTGAGTTAGATGAAGAAAATAACAGTCTTAGCTTTCCTAAGGATGTAAGCCCCACGATTAGAAACAGAATATCCCAAATACACTTGGATGTGAAACGCCTCGCTCTCGGCTTTAATCATGGGCTTAATGTCGAGTTAAACACAGTAAATTCGGCAAACACTTTCGGCAACTCAGGAAAATAACTAAAGATACGAAGACGCGCGTTATTATGTCGCAATTTGAGGGTATCTTGTCGCGCTATGAGACTGGGTCGTTTGGTTCGATTATATCTAAAGACAACAGCCCAAGGGATCTAATTTCTATTTTTGACCGATTTTTGAATGACCCAGATTACATTACATTCTCACAATTGGTGTCGAAACTAAACGAAGCAGAAACGAGGGAAAGCGCCTTATTAGAGGTAAGAGAATTGGCGAGGCGGTTATCATCGTCAAGGTTCGTAGTAGCGACCTGGGATTACATCACTAAGATCCTTAAGGTATGGCCAGGTATCCCGCTCCCAGAATCTAAAGATTTGGCGGGAATAATAAGTGGTCGGACTATACCGGCTACTGTAGACTTAACTGAACCCCGCTCGCGCGCCCTTGAGAATTGGTTATCCTATGCGAAACAAAACCCGCCACTTGGGCGCGATGGGCGACAGCTCGAGGGCGTACAGTGGTTACCACCCTTGTCATCGATGAGAGTTGAAGGTCCGGGTTCTTTTTTTACGCTTGGGACGGTTGGCGAGTTGCTACAAGCCCTTGAAGCTGAAGTAAAACTCAGTGCAGCGTCGGATCCGTCAGATTCTCGCCAATCGGTGAATAGCGAGTAGACAGGCAGCCCTCCATCGACAGGATCATCCCGATTTTCCGCTTTCCACCCCGAGCGGACCCCCAGCACGGGTACCAAGCGTCAGTTATGGGATCAGCACACGCTTCGTAATTGTCCTTTGCCCGTTCCGCCATCTGCCCAAAATCGCGCCGATTTCCGGGACGGGCTCTCAAATTTCGAGGCCCCCACCTCGCGGCCCGGGTTTTCCCCGAGTAGCCGCGGCGGGTCCGGGGTGCCGAAAGCGGCTCGACGGAGCAACCCTCCGCCGAACAGCGGAGTGACGGGTGCACTACGAGCCGGCGTTGCGACGATACCCACTCAACTACCCATGCGAGCACTGGGCCTGCGCATGCTCGAGTGGCACGGAAATGCGGGTTCGCCTACCGTCTCCGCCTCTTTTACGCGTTAGAGTCGTCGCCTGGCGCCATATAGGGTTGCGGATAATGGAATGCGGGGCGCGATGTCGCGATGGGCACAGGTGCCGGCAGCGTTCGTTGCGAGGTAGGCGGAGATGTCGCCGGCATGGCAGGTTGTCGCCGGGCACGCCGCAGCCGATGGCCGGCTATCAGGCGCTGGTTAGGTGGCAGGCTATGCGCCGCGCGATGGGGTTAAAGGCGTCGCTCGGGGGCCGGCCGCGCGGGCGATGGGCGTGGCGGGCGAAGGACCACCGCGAAATGTGGCTGCGGTGCCTGGATGAGCTGATCGAGGCTCTTAGCCCACCTGTCGGCCCAAAAGGGAGTTGAGGCCGGAATTGTCGGAGAGAAGCCGACAATCTCGCGGGCGCACGCGCGCGACCTTTCGGGGTACGGAT
>Ga0306922_10001596_pt1 | contig 20407 bp, 20 predicted proteins | sample sta12Cox44000082_FD_203758 | JGI IMG/M metagenome (GOLD analysis project Ga0306922, IMG submission 203758) | Lab enrichment of tropical soil microbial communities from Luquillo Experimental Forest, Puerto Rico - statoxic.12C.oxic.44.000.082 (v2)... | ecosystem: Environmental > Terrestrial >... | reverse complement strand
AGGATGACATTCCCAGGTCAATCGCCGACAGCATTAGTGGCACGCTCCAATTCGCCGAGGGGAATTTTCTCGGCGTTGCTGAAGCCATGCCTGAGAACAAGTATTCCTTCGTCCCCACAGCAGGAAAGTTCGATGACGTCCGCAGCTTCGGCGAGCAAGTGAAGCACGTCGCCTGCGCCCAGTTCGCCTTCTTCAACGAATTCGAGGGCAAGAAGCCGCCCGAAGACTGCGAAAAGGGCGGGCACGAACCGGCAAAAACGAAACCCGAACTGATCAAGTACCTCAAGGATTCGTTCGACTACTCTAACCACGTACTGGCGACGCTTACGGCGAAAAACGCGCTCGAACGCGTCGAAGGCCGCTACGCCGGACCGAACACAAAGCTGGGGATTTCAGTCGTTGCCGTTTGGCACATCACAGACCACTACGGGCAGCTTGTAGAGTACCTGCGGATGAACGGTATCGTCCCCCCGATGACGCAGAAGTACGGACTGAAAGTCCGGTGACTGAGAAGGTCTGATGGTGGAACACGCGCATTGAGGCGGTGGCAGATCGTCTAGGTAATTTCGGCAAAGCTCAGAGTGCGTCAGACGCAGTAATTTTGGGCGGATTGTCGGGAAACAAGAAGTAATTCGGTTCCTTCCCAGTAACCCATCGCTCGTCCGCAGATTACTGCGCGTGAGCCGCGGGGAGCCCAGCTCCCCAGACCGGGCTCGTGACGGCGATCTTCTCGAAATTCGAAATGATCGCTTTGCCTCGAGGTATCGCGTTCTTCACGGCGGGCAAAGATAGGGACGCGTCGTGACTGGCCGTGCTGTCCCACACTTCAGTTACCCAGATCGTATTTCCGTCGGTAGCGTCTTTGGCCACAACGTAGATGAGACAACCTGGCATATCGGCTGCGCTCTCCTTCAAGATTTCGACCATTTCGTCGCGCCTGCCAGGGAGAAGCGTTATCTTTGCAATTAATCCCCACATACCGCTCGCCTCCTGTAGAACCCGTCAGAACGGGCGTGAGCGCCGCAGCTCCGAGGTACTCCAAAAATGTCCGCCGGTCTATTTGCACCCTGTCAATATACGCGTGCTTGATTGAGGAATGGAATGACCTCCGAGTGGATTGTCGGCTATACGGAAATTGGCCCCAAACGGCCTTCTGGGAAATAACTCTGATTTGTCGCCAAGGGTTTACCTAAACCAAGCCAACCGATTGGTCGTCGCTACGGCGTTTACGGGGAGTAATATGAGGGCGCTCCCGATCCTGATCCGCAAGTTCGGTTTGTCCGTACAGGCGCTCTTCTTCTTTCACCAATTTGTCGATGTGGTTCAGCACCGACTGATCTTCACTCCCGATTGCCCCGTCCGACTCCTTTCATAAGTGGTAGAGACATGCAGAATTCATCGAGTTTGACGCGCCCTCAATTGCGAAGAGGCAGAGCAGGTCTGTGGCAGCTAGCATGCGGGGCCTTTACGGGAAGAGCCTTTAGGTCCGGCGATTCGGACCCCCGAATCCGGCATCACCGGGTGCTAAAACTACACCCCCCTTCGACTTCGACGAATAGCGCGTTTTTCTATCCAGATGGAGGCTAGATCGAGCTTCGGTTGTACAGCGGTTTAGCAGCTTCGAGAGTCCCGGGCCCCGTTGTTGGAATCAGTAGTTTACAGAGGATCCCAATTCACTTGAATGTGCCGACTTTTCTCGAACCGCACACTCCTCGGCACGCATGCCGCGCGGCTTGGAAGTAGTTGCCCTGGTGCGATCAAGAGAACGACGACGTTGCTCTAGCCACCTGGCATCACGAGAGTCCTCGACTTTTTCCTTCCAGTCCAGCGATCAGTCGATCGATATCTGCCGTGGTCGTGTAAACGTAGCAAGAGGCGCGCACCGCGGCCGTTACGCCCATCCTCTTCAAAAGAGGAAGTGACGCGAGGTCTCCACCACGAACAGCGATCCCCATCGTGTCGAGTGCCTTGACGACTTCGAGCGCCTGGCTCCTCTCAAGGACGAACGAGAAAACTGATATCCGCTCGCGCGGTTCCATCGGACCCAGGATTCTCAATCCCTTCACTTTCTGAAGGCCCGACAAAGCGTATCGAGTCAGTTCTTGCTCTCGCGCCCAAAGCTTCTTAAGGTCCAAGGAAACCAAAAAGTCGATGGCTGCAGCGAGACCCACCGCACCGTGTACGTTCGGGGTGCCCGCTTCAAACTTCAACCCGCCTTCGGCAAAATGGGTCGAAGCCGAGTCGATCTCTACGTCGTGAGCCATGTTGCTACCCGACTGGAACGGGGGCATCGCGGCGAGTAGCTCGCGGCGCGCCCACAAGACGCCGATCCCCATCGGCCCACACATCTTGTGCCCTGAAAGCGCCAGGAAATCGCAACCGATATCTTGCACATCCACCGGAAAATGAGGCACGGACTGCGCGGCGTCTACTAGTACGACGGCAGCGGCGCGATGCGCCCGCTCGCAGATTTCTTTCGCAGGATTGATTGCACCCAGGACGTTCGAGACGTGCGGAAACGCCACGATCTTGGTTCGCTTCGACAGCAGCGCGTCGAGTTGGTCGAGCCGCAAGTGCCCATCATCACGAACATCCAAAACCCGCAGCGTCGCGTTCGCGCGCCGTGCCGCCAACTGCCAGGGAACAAGGTTCGAGTAGTGATCGGAAATCGTGACGAGAATTTCATCTCCGCTATTTAGGTTGGCCCTGCCCCACGACGAAGCGACCAGGTTGATCGCTTCCGTCGTTCCTCGCGTGAAGACGACCTCCTCCGGCCCGCGTGCATTTAGGAACTTTGCGACCGACACTCTTGCCTCCTCGAAGAAACCCTCGGAGCGCCGAGCCAGCCGGTGCAGGGCTTTCGCAGGGTTCGCGTTGTCGTGCAGATAGAAATTCGTGAGCGCATCCAGAACGGCTTTCGGACGCTGTGTCGTCGCGGCACTGTCGAGATACACCAGGGGCTGACCGTTCACGGATTCCCGGAGAAGTGAAAACTGGGCTCGGATATCCTGCGAGGCTCCGCTGCTCGTTTCCGCTGTCCTACTCTTACCCACCGGCTTCAGAACGGGAGCTAATGCGGGTATGGCTAAGGCACCTGAGATCGTTCGAAGAAAATCTCGTCGTGGTTTTCCCATCTGCCCTCCCCACGCTCCAACCGAATTGGGCTGGGCTCCGGCTTCAACTACTGAGTCACTTCGAAAACCTGGATCATCGCCCGGCCGGAGCCTGCTCGTCTGACAGCAACATATAGCCGGCCCAACTCTGGAGAGAAGAAGCTAGTGCGGGCTCCCTTCACTGTGGGAACCCGGATGACCTCTCTGTAGTGATCGGGGTCTTGTTGCTCAAAAACGGAAATGGCACCTTCACCGCCTGTCGCGTAGATGCGTTTCCGAGCTTGGTCGAAAAAGATGTCGTCACAGTCTCCAACGGCTGAAAGTTTTTGAACGGTTTTCCCACTTTCCGTAGCTATGACCAAGAGTCGCGCTGGGAAGCGAGTCACCACGAACAGCCGGTGATCTGATTCGTCCAGCGCCATCGCGTAGTTGGCGAGTGACATTCCAGTGCCCCACGTTGTAACGACCGAGTGCGCTTCCCGGTCCACAGCGGCGATGTTTCGCGATTTCGGTAAGTTCACGTAGATCCGAGGACCATTCTTTTCGAGCTGGAACGACTCTGGATGCGCACTCAGCTTCGTCTCTGTGACTTTTTGTCCCTCGGCATCCAGCTCCGCCAACGCGCCGTCTCCATATCCGACAAAGACCATCTGACGAGAAGAATCGTATCGAAGGTTATCCGCGTCGTCGCCATACTCGACGGTTTTGAGGAGCTGCAAAGAAGTCCCATCAAAAATTTTCACCGCGCCGTCCTTGGAACTTGCGATATATAAGCGGTCACTGGCTGCGACATAGAGCGCACCTTGCGGCTCTTTAAGCCCAGAAATCGTATTCGTCCGTTTGCCTCTCTTGAGATCGATAACTTCGACCGTGTTATTCCCGAGCGCACAGACAAACAGCCGCTCTCCTTTGACATCAAGCGACATGTGGTCGATACGTCCCTGCACGTCCGGTAGTTCGATTGTCTTTACCAGCTTCAAAGGATCGCTCGCTTGGGCCCTTACCAGCGAGACCGGAAGGAAGACAATGATTGCCATGCAGAGCGTTGCTTTCGCGACGGCCTGCCTCCGCTTAGCGGGAACTGCCTGGAATCGGATCATTCGATTTAATCCTTTACCGGCAACCTTAGATCTGCGATGAATTCGGCTTCTTCCGGGGGCTGGACCGACGCGAACTGGCGATACAGCACTAAGTCGTAAGCGATCTTGAGCATCCCCGCCACAAAGAAAGGCACGTCGATCAGCAAGGGCCGTGAGAACAGAAACCCGGCAAAAATAGGGCTAATCGCTGCACCCGCCGTCCTCGCCACGCCGGTGATACCTCCGGCAGCGGATCGTTCCTCCGGCCGGACCACCGCCATCGTGTAGGACTGCCGGGTCGGGACATCCATCTGGCTGATGCTGAATCGGACCAGCAGCATGATCACTGCGAGCGTGAGGTTTGGCATCAGCGGCACAAGGATGAGCAGCACATTCGACGGCAGGTGTGTGACGACCATCGTTCGGACCAGCCCTATGCGTGTAGCAAGGCGCGAGGCGAACAAAGCCGATATCCCTGCGAGAATATTCGCCCAGAAGAAAATCACGCCGAGCTTTGCGGGCGGCGCGCCGAACCGCAGGTAGAACCAGTACGCCGCGAAGCTCTGCACGACGAACCCTCCGCCGAAGGCGTCGAGCGCAAACAGGCTGGACAACTTCAACACGGTAGAGCGCGAATGGCCTACGCCCAGAAAATCGTTTCTGGATGCCGCTGCGCCCGCTCCCGTCGTGCCCGCAGCCACTTCTGTGGACGACGACAAGCACAGAAAGAGAAACGCGAGCGCGATGCCGAGAGCAGCGTAGAGAAGGACGACGACCCGATAGCTGCCGGCACTCGACAGAGACGTTCTCTGCGCAAGCCCGGCGGCCGCTCCACCGCAGAAAGCCCCGAGCGCCGCCGCAACCGAGCCCACTAGCGTGTGCCATGCGAACACTTCCGTCCGGCTGCGGGCCGGGACTACGTGTGACAACGCGGCCTGTTCGATCGACAGAAACGGTCCCACTTCGTGGCCGCTTGGACTGATTACGCCGATGGTGCCCGCAATGATGAGGAAGAGAAGGTTCCTCGTCGAAGCGAACGCTATGCCCGCACCTGCCATGAGAATTGCGCCGGTGATCAGGATGCGGCGACGCCCGAAACGGTCGGCCCGCGTCGTGAGCAGGAGAGAAATAACGATGTCCCCGGTAAGCGTCAATGTAAGCAGAAGGCCAACTTGAGCCGCACTAAGTCCGAGGCTGACCAGATAGAACACCAAGACTACGGATAGAGCGCCGTACGCAAAGAGACGCGTGAATCGTGTGATGAACAGAACTACTGCGTCTCTTGGCAACGCGCAAAGCGAAAGCACTGGGTTAGCACTCATGATTGGAATGACCTCTTTAGTTCCCCATGCCCTGGGCGGGACCGCCTTTGCCCAACTCATCGAGTGCCGCCTTGAATCCCGTGGCCAGTTTTTCGTCGGGCCCTCTGCCCCAGTAATGAAGGAAAATCACCATTGGTCGGTCGCCGGTCATGTGGTGATGGATCGCCACCACGTCAAGACCATTCTTGCGAAGCGCCTTCAGCACAGGGGTGACTTCGCTTTCGAGCATCGCCACGTCGCCCGCAATCGCTGCGTCCTCTTGTGTTCCCACGAAAGCCGCCCAGGTGTTGAGCCCCATCCGGGCGTTAATCGTGGCTCCGTTTTCCTTCATACCCAGGTCGTCACGCCCGATGGTGATCTTGTAGACTGCTCCCGTTTGTTCGCCGTCATGCCCAACGATCTTCGCGAGTTTGGCGGGGTCAATGGGAGTTCCGCCGGTCCTAGCTGGGGTCGCAGCTTGCGGCTTCACATGGCCGATGAGGTCTAAGGCGGGTTTCACGCGCTGCGCAAGGTCCGCAGCTTTTCCCATACCATGCACATGCATGTAGTAGACGTGCGGGTCATCCCAAAAGAAATGATTGTGGAGAGCGGTCACATCAATGCCGTTGTCAAGGAGTGCGGACAACACCGGATTCACTTCTTCTTGAAGCAGCACGAGGTCACCCATCATCACGTCGGAACCATCAGTTGCTTTTGTGAGTGCAATCCAGCCGCCGAAGCCGAACGGCGTCGGCGTGGGAAATCCCTCAATCGTCATTTTCAAATCGTTTCGCGGAATATTCACTTTGAGCACGCCCGCCTTGAAATCACCTTTCCGGTCGAGAGACTCCAAAACCCGCTGATAGTCTCTCGGAACCTCTTGTGCGGCTGCGGCCAGTGAAAACGGGCAAAAACAAACGCACAAGAGAACTATCTTGCTTGTGATCCCACGAATCATCGGAAAAACCTCCATAGATCTGGGGGTCTGGATGCCGACCTGGCACGCCTGTCGAAACCTATCTGCTGACGTATGTATTCCAACAGCGCGTCGTAGATCGGAAATTCTCGAGCGAGGCGCTCCTCGTCGCTGCTTGCACAAAGAGCGAATCCCTGAGCGATGGCCCGTAGCCCGGGACTCTCTGGCGAGCGTTTTTCCTGTCCTTGGACGTCTGCGCCTCTAACGATAAGCCCGAGACGGTGCAGCGCCGGATCGGTCAAGTTGTAATCTTCAAGAATCGCTTCGAACGTACAACGCTCGCCTCGATGGTTCAGCCTCACCTCGGGAAATCGCGTTGCATCGAAAGGAATGGCACCTTCTTGGCGAGCTCTTTCAAGAAGCTCCTCTTCGGGCACGAACAGGAATTCAGCTCGCGGGTCAATGAATCGTTGGATCAGCCAGGGGCATGCCACTCGGTCCACTTTGACGTTCTGCCTTGTGATCCATCGCATGGCTTCACCCCTTGGACAACGACTGGTACAAGCCTTCTGCCAGCTGCATCCCGCGTTCGAGGAGTTGCGCGTCACTCAGGTTCTGTTTCGCCCACCCTTTCATGACCTCATCGATGCCAAAACCTTCCCTCCTTCCGAACTTCTCGTCGAACAAATCCGCGTCGTGAACGATTTGACCCATGATCTGGACAATCTTGTCGCGGATGTGAAACGCCTTGGTTAGGGTCTCGAACGTGCAATCGTCACCTTGGTGCCCGAACCCGCCTTCATACATGTCGAAAGGCACGACGTTTTTGAATTTGTTCTCACCGACAGCGAATGCAAAGCGAGCACGCGGGTCGACGTACTTGCGGATCAGCCATGCGGACATTACGCGATCAACACCCGGACGAGGCCTCGTGATCCACACCCGTCCACGGTAATCACCAGGCGAAATCTTCATCCTGTCCGAATCTGGGTTGCGTGGTCCATTGAGTGCCGCCAGAGCGCGCTCTGCCTGATCACGCATAGGGCTGCCAAAAAAGTCGATGGCGGAGATTTCCTGAAACCGTTGCCGGAGCCGCGCGATTCGCGTTGGCGAGACCTTAGAAGACTGCGGGCCTGCCGCTTCGCTCAAGAGCTTCCGATAAGCCTCCGCTCTTGCTTCCGAGAATCGCTTCTTGAGCTGCGGTGTAGCGCAGTTGTCGATAGATTGCACTTCGACGACGGAAGCATCCCCACGGGCGCTACGAATAGTGGTCGCGAGCCACTCAAACTTTTCGCGGTTCGCGATATCGTTCGGCAGGAGGTAGCCTGAGTTGCCGAGTGGCAGCGAGCCATATCGCTGTAGTTTCCGCCAGACGGATACGCGCAGGCTCGCTCCCTTCCTAGGCAGACTGAAGACCAGCAAAAGCCACGGCGAGGCAGGGATGGTTGATTTCTCTGCTACAGACATTGCACTGAATGTTATACATCTTACACAACTCGATGGCAAGACGTGTGGGTCGGCCAGGCAGGCGGACCATGAATAGGACTTGCTCCTATATCGGGCGTTCGTACGAATGGCTCCGACGGAGGAAGTTGTTAATGTTATGTTTAGGTCTGAACCGGAAAATCGAAGATTGGCAGAGGAAGGCCCATGAATTACACGGCCCTATTACGTTCAGCGATGGTTGCGCTGCTGCGCAATAAGTTGCGCAGCCTCTTGACGGTTCTCGGCATTTCCATCGGAATCGCCGCCGTCATTTGTGTCGTTGCTATCGGCAAGGCCGGCCAGGCCCGGGTCGAACAGCATCTCAACAACCTCGGTGACAATTTCGTCTGGATCGAAGCTGGTGGCCGTGCCGTTAACGGCATTCGCACCGGCACGCACGATACGACAACCCTCGTCGTAGCCGACGCCATTGCCATCAAGAATCAGGTTTCGCTCATCAAAAGCGTGTCCCCTAACGTTGACGACCCCGTCCACGTCGTCTACGGCAATCAGAATTGGCAGACCCGCTATCGTGGTATTGCCCCCGAATACTTCGAAATCGGGCGCTGGTTCGTCGATCAGGGTGCCGTCTTCTCCCAGGACGACGTCGATCGCGCTGCCGATGTCTGCGCCGTGGGCCGCACGGTTCGCTATCAACTGTTTGGCGCCGAGGACCCCGTCGGCAAGGTCATTCGCGTCAACAATCTTCCCTGCAAAGTCGTGGCTACTCTTCTTCCGAAAGGTTTGTCCCTCTCTGGCCAGGACCAGGACGATATAATCATGCTTCCTTACACGACTGCGCAGAAAAAAATCAAAGGCATTACCTGGCTTGATGACATTCTCTGCTCGGCTGTTTCCCGGGATAACGTCAAGGCGGCCGGCCAGGAAGCTGCCGCTGTTCTCCGCGACCGCCACCATCTCCGTCCGGAGGAGGAAGACGATTTCAATATCCGCAATCCAGAAGACATCATCCAGGCACAACTCGAAGCCAGCAAGACCCTCACTGTCCTTCTTATCGCCATCGCTTCCGTTTCTCTTATAGTCGGAGGCATCGGCATCATGAACGTCATGCTCGTCTCGGTGACTGAACGGACGCGCGAAATTGGTGTACGCGTTTCTGTTGGCGCTACTGAAGAATCTATTCAGTTTCAATTCCTCGGCGAGTCCGTTGCACTCAGTCTCGTAGGAGGCGCTGCCGGAGTTCTACTCGGCATAGTTGGCTCGTACCTCGTCGGCCAGACGCTGAAATGGCCTATTGAACTGTCCCCCGAGGCCGTTCTTATAGCGGCGCTTTTTTCAATCGCTGTCGGCGTGTTTTTTGGCTATTACCCCGCGCGCAAGGCGTCCTTGCTCGATCCGATTGAAGCCCTGCGTTACGAATGAAGGCGATGACAGAAGGGAATATTCTATTTGCCCAGATATGGAGATCATGAAATCAAGGTTTAAGTGGCTGACCATCGGCGCGGTCCTCATTGCTGCCGCAGTATTCGCTTATTTGCGACTCACTGGTAGCTCGCAAATCCAAAACTTCACCTCGAAGGTCGAACGCGGGCCGGTTGACGATGTCGTCGAAGCGACGGGAACCATTAATCCCATCATTACTGTGCTCGTTGGCTCTCAGGTATCTGGGACCATCGCCGAACTCCGCGCCGACTTTAACTCTCGCGTACATAAGGGCGACATTGTGGCAATTATTGATCCAGCGCTCTTCAAGGGCGCTCTCCTCGAAGCTAAATCCGACCTGGCAAACTCCAAAGCCAATCTCATCGCCGCCCGTGCCAACCTTGAAAGGCTCAATGCTGCTCTCATCCAGACTAACGCTGACTATGACCGAGCAGTTGGCCTCAGCAAGGGTGGCGTCCTGAGTCAACAGCAACTCGACATTGCCAAGTCGAACTACGATTCCGCCAATGCGGCCGTGAACGCTGCCGTTGCCAACATCGCCCAAGCCGAGGCTCAGGTTCAACAAAAAGAAGCCGCTGTCAGCGTCGCCCAAACGAATCTCGACTACACCATAATTCGTTCCCCCATCGATGGCACCGTAGTTGCGCGCAACGTTGATCTCGGCCAGACTGTCGCTGCCTCGTTCTCGGCTCCCACTATCTTCACTATCGCCAAAGACCTCAAAACCATGTGGGTCTACACCAAGACTGATGAGTCAGACGTCGGCAGCATTCCACTAGGGAAACCCGTCACTTTTAAGGTTGACGCTTTCCCGAAGGAGACCTTCCACGGTGTCGTCAAGCAGGTCCGGATGAACCCCACCATGGTTCAGAGTGTTGTGACTTATGACACTATCATTGAATTCTCGAACGCCGACCTCAAGCTGCTCCCCGGCATGACTGCTTACGTCACCATCCCTCTCGCTTCAGTGCAAAGTGTCCTTAAAATCCCCAACACCGCTCTCCGTTACAAGCCACCGTACGCTCCCGACGAAATCCTCGCCATGTACAAGCAGTACGGCATTGACGGCGCTGAGCGCGCCGAAGCTACGTCCGATTCCGTGGCTGCCGCTACTCCTCCGCAATCCTCATCGCCAAAAGCCTCTGCGCCGCAACCACCGGCGCGTCCCAGAGCGGACACAGCCGTCGTATGGAAACTCCATTCCGATAATTCCATGGAGCCCGTTAAAGTCTCGCTCGGCATTACCGATCATGCCTACACCCAAATCACGGGTGTTCTAAGAGGTCAGCTCAACGAAGGCGATGAGCTCATCATCCGCTCGACGCTCCCCAAGAATCAGACGCCTGGCACTCTGCGCCGATAAACTTATGGCCGCCGATCAACTCGACTCTGCGGCCACTCTCGTCACCGTTCCTGCGGTCCTCCGCGTAGTCGATCTCCACAAATACTATGATCTCGGCGACACGCGCGTTCATGCTCTCCGTGGCGTGAGCCTCGACATTCATCGCGGCGAATTTGTCGCCATCATGGGGGCTTCTGGTAGCGGAAAGTCCACTTTTATGAACCTCCTCGGCTGCCTTGATCGCCCGAGTTCTGGGCAATACCTTCTAGAAGGTGCCGATGTCTCGAACTATGACAAGCGTGCTCTGGCCCACATTCGTAATCAGAAAATTGGTTTTGTCTTTCAGGGATTCAATCTGCTCGCAAGAACAACAGCTCTGGAAAACGTCGAGTTGCCGACCCTTTACTCAAAACTCGATCGCGCAGAGTCCAAAAAGAGAGCTGCCGAAGCTCTCGTGATGGTCGGCCTCGCTGACCGCACGCAGCACTACCCTTCACAAATGTCAGGTGGACAGCAACAGCGGGTAGCCATTGCTCGTGCGCTCGTCAATCGCCCGGCCATCCTGCTTGCCGACGAACCGACCGGAAACCTCGACAGCCGAACCTCGGTTGAGATAATGGCGATTTTCCAAGCACTCAACGATAAAGGCCTGACGATTGTTTTGGTGACTCACGAACAGGATATCGCGCAATTTGCCAAACGAGTTCTGATCTTTCGAGACGGAAAGGTTCGCAGCGATGGGCCGGTTCTCACTCGGCCAAGGGCCTCAGAAGTGATACGGACGATGCCGACTCTCGAAGATTAAGAATTGGAGCGGGCGGAGGTTCAAACACCGTTGTAAACTCAGACGGAAGAAGAGAGACGACGTGCCAAGGTGGAGGCCTTCGCCGAGGAAATATAGCGCAACAATAGGGCAAAATCATGGGGGTCAATTAGGGGTTTACCTGTAACTTACTTGAGCGGCCTGAGACATAGGTAACACTTCGTACCGGACACATAGGTTACACTTTCTCCTTTTTTTAGGGAGGAGTGGATGCCTTGGAAGGAGTGTTCGGTGATGGACGAGAGAATGCAGTTTGTGGCTCGCCGGCTAGGCGATGGCGGAGCTTTGCAGGGAGTTTGGGATCTCTCGAAAGACGGGCTACAAGATCTTCGATCGTTATCAGCAATGCGGCATTCAGGGGCTGACCGACCGCAGCCGGCGTCCCTACCGCTACGCCAATCAACTTCCGTTTCAGGTCGAGAACTTCATCATGAACGTAAAGCACGAGCATCCCAGCTGGGGTGCCCGCAAGATCCGCGAACGTTTGCTGCGTTAAGTGTTCACGGGCTGTTGAATAGCTGGCTTTTGCTTATCCGGTTGTTTCAGCATGGCCCAGCATGTTCGGCCGCAGCTGAGGGCGCGTCCCTACAGCCTGTGGTTACCTGAGTCATCCGGATAAGCATGAGCTGGCTAGACCTTGGCGCCGAAGCCAAGCTTCCGGAGGACGTCGTCCATCAGGCACCACTTCGTGATGCCCGACTGGAACAGATTCGCACCCACGAACGCCGTGAACCAATACCAGTTGTGATTCACCCACGTCCCCAGTGTGAGCGACACCAACACGAAAGTCCCCGCGATAATCCGGATATACCTCTCGATCGTCATACGCTCCTCCGTTCACTCATGTAATACAGCACCGGCACGGCCATGCGCGAAAGCAGCGTCGACGCCACTTCCCCCGCCATTAGCGAGATGGCCAGTCCCTGGAAAATCGGATCGAACAGAATCACACCAGCGCCGACCACCACAGCCGCTGACGTCAAGAGCATCGGCCGGAAGCGCACCGCGCCCGCGTCCACCACAGCTCGCTCGAGCGACATGCGTTGCTCGCGGCGCAGCTTGATGAAGTCCACCAGAATGATCGAATTCCGCACAATGATTCCCGCGCCCGCGATGAATCCAATCATTGAAGTCGCCGTGAAGAACGCGCCCATTGCCGCATGTGCCGGCAAAATCCCTACCAACGTCAACGGAATCGGCACCATGATCACCAGCGGTGTCTTGAACGACTGGAACCAGCCCACCACCAGCACGTAGATCAGCACGAGCACTGCAGCGAACGCCAAGCCCAGGTCGCGAAACACTTCATACGTGATGTGCCACTCTCCGTCCCACTTGATCCCGATCTTCTTGACGTCGGGCGGCTGAACCGCGGTGAACTGCTCGATCTTGTAACCCTCGGCAATCTGCAACCCACTGATTTTGTCGCCGAGCTTCCCGATTGCATACACCGGGCTCTCTTCTGCTCCCGCCACATCGCCAATGACGTACACCACATCGCGCAGATTCTTCCGGTAAATGTTTCTGTCGATAGTGGTCTCGTGCACCCTGGCCAGCTCGCCCAGAGGCACCATGGCGCCGTCCGGTGCATTCAAGTACAAGCCGCCCAACGCCTCCGCGCTCGAACGGCTGGCCCGTGACAGTTGCACGTGGATCGGCACGTCTTCGCGTTCGGCCGGGTCATGCAACAAGCCGGCCTGCGCCCCGCCCAGCGCCGTCGCTACCGATTGCGAGACCTCTGCACTCGAAATCCCACGCAGCGCCGCTTTGTCCTGTTCCACCTTAAAGTCCAGCTTCTTCTGGTCCGCCACCACGTACCAGTCGACGTCGACCACGCCCGGCATCTCGTCGAATATCTGCCGCACTCGCCGAGCCAATTCAATTTGGCGTTTGTAATCTGGTCCGTAGATTTCCGCCACCAGCGTGGCCACCACCGGCGGCCCCGGTGGCACTTCCGCCACCTTCACGCGCGCGTTCCACTTCGTCGCAATGTCCTGGATCGGTCCGCGCATCTCTTTCGCCAGATCGTGGCTCTGCCGCTTGCGCTCGTCAATCGACCGCAGATTCACCTGAATGTCACCCTGGTTCGGTCGGCACCGCAGATAGTAGTGCCGCACCAGCCCATTGAAGTTGTAAGGGCCCGACGTCCCCACGTACATCTGATAGTTCAGCACTTCGGGTTGTGTGTGCAGATACGCACCAATTTCTTGCTCAAGCGCCAGCGTGCGTTCGAGTGGCGTCCCTTCCGGCATATCCACCACGACCTGGAACTCGCTCTTGTTGTCGAACGGCAGCATTTTCACGCGCACCGCTTTGAATGCCACCAGCGAACACGCAAGCAACAGCAGCACAACGACCGACGCGAGAAACATCCAGCGCTTCGTCGTGTCTGTCACGAGAGCCGTCATCACCTTACGGTATGACCGGGTGCTCCAGCCTTCCGCTTCACCTTCGGCGTTCTTGCGAGTATGTCCGCGCAACAGTCGCAGCGCGGCCCACGGGGATACCACGAACGCGATGATCAGCGAGAATAGCATCGCCGCCGATGCGCCCACCGGAATCGGCCGCATGTACGGCCCCATCAGTCCACGCACAAACGCCATCGGCAGAATCGCCGCGATCACTGCAAACGTCGCCAGAATCGTTGGATTGCCAACCTCGTTCACCGCTTCGACTGCTACATTCGCCCAAGGCCGGCCCTTGTTTTCCGCCAACCGGAAATGACGCACGATGTTTTCCACAACCACAATCGCGTCGTCGACCAGGATACCAATGGAGAAAATCAGCGCGAACAAAGTGACGCGGTTCAGCGTGTAACCGTAGGCATAAAAAATGAACAGCGTGAGTGCCAGCGTCACGGGAATCGCCAGCAGGACCACGCCTGACTCGCGCCAACCGAGCGCCAGCGCCCCCAGCAATGTGACCGACAGCGTCGCGAGGAACAGGTGCTTCAACAGCTCGTCCGACTTATGCTTGGCGGTCTGCCCGTAATTCCGAGTCACCGTTACTTGCACGTCGCTCGGAATCACGTATCCACGCAGCGCATCGATTCGCGTCAGCACATCCTTCGAGACATTCGTCGCGTTTGTTCCCTTGCGCTTCGCCACCGCCAGCGTCACCGCGGGATACGTCATGGCATCCGCATTCGCTCCGCCAGCGCTGTAGTAAACGTAATTCGCTGCTTCCTCCGGCCCATCCGTGATATCCGCAACGTCGCTCAAATAAACCGGTCGCCCGCCTAGCACTGTCACTACGGTCTTCCGGACGTCGTCGACATTCTGCAGGAGCGCACCTGACTCCACCGCGATCTCCTGGTTCCTTTCAGCAAAAGACCCAGAGGTAGAACGCTGGTTGCTGGATCGCAGCACACTCGCAATCGCCAATGGGCTGGCGTGATACGCCGCCAATCGCTGCGGATTCAGCGTTACGCGCACCTGTCGTCGCTGCCCCCCCCAGCAGCGTCGTCTCCGAAACGTTCTCGACTTGCTTGACGCTCTGCTGCACTTCCGCCGCGATTCGTCGCAGTGTGTAGCCGCCGTAATTCTTGCCCCAAAATGTCACCGCCAGCACCGGTACGTCATCGATTGACCGCGCCTTGATCAACGGCTGGGTCGCGCCCTGCGGAATGCGGTCGAAATTTGAGTACAACCTGTTGTACGTGCGCACAATCGCATCCTCTTCTTTTGTGTCCACGTAAAACCGCACGATCACCAGCGCGCCGCCCGGCTGGCTCGTCGAATAAAGGTATTCCACGCCCGGCACATCGCGCAGCAACTGCTCCATCGGAATCGTGACTCGCTCTCCACTTCCTGCGAAGACGCTCCCGGCATGCCCACGAACACATCCAACATCGGCACGACAATTTGTGGCTCTTCCTCGCGCGGCGTCTGCAGGATGCTGAACAGCCCCAGCAACAGCGACCCGATGATCACTAGCGGAGTCAACCGCGAATCGATAAACGCGTGTGCAATTTTTCCTGCCAGGCCCCGGTTCACAAATGCTTCTCCTCGCTGCTTTCGGCCGTCTGTGTCGTTTTCTTTCCATCCAGCTCTTGCGCGCCGGGATTCAACACCACGACGTCCCCGGCTGTGAGACCCGACAGCACTTCCACCTGTCCATTCAAGGCTTGCCCCAGCGTGACCACGCGCCAATGCACCAGTCCCTTTGGGTCCACCGCGTAAATGGCCCGCAACTGCCCGCGCGCAACCACCACCTCCTGAGGCACAACCAGCGCCGTCCTCTCTCCGTGCGTGAAAAACGCTCTTCCAAAAATTCCTGATTGCACTTTCGTTTCGCGGGGCAAGTCAATCCGCGCATTCAGCGTATGCGAGCCGGGGTCCGCGGCTGCCTCAATCTCCGCGACCCTGCCCTCTATCGCTTTGCTGTAGGGACCCCCTTCTGAGGTGGTCCGCTCCATGAGCAAATCCAGCTCGATTCGCGCCACGCTTGCCCTCTTGACGAACGCGAGCGCTTCGGTCGGCAGCGTCGCCTGCAACTGATACCGCGAGGTGTCCTCCACCACGAACAGCGGCATACCGGGCGACACTAGCGATCCCGGCTCAACCATGCGCCGTACGACACGACCGTCAAACGGCGCGACGATCCGCGCGTAGCTCGCCACGCTCTCCGCCGCATGCACTTCCGCCTGCGCCTGTTCCCTGCCCGCCTGCGCCTGCTGCAACGCCGCCTTCGCTTGCTCAAGTTGTGCTTGCACTGCTTGCTGCTTCGCGCTGATCTCATCGAATTCCTGCGGGCTCACCGATTTCTGCTCTTTCAGATACACGTACCGGTCGTACGTCTTTTGCATCACGTCTGCTTGTGCCTGTGCCGCAGCCGCCGCTTTCTGCGCCTGGCTGACTCCCGCTTCTGCCGCTTGCGCACCGGCCTGCGAGGCATTGTGGTGCGCCGTAAGCTCGCGTTCGTCCAACTGCGCCAGCAACTGTCCCCGATGAACCGTGTCGCCCTCCTTCACCGCAACCTGCAATGCCGTGCCGATCGTCCGCGCCGCAACCTGCGCCGTCGCCGCCGCAATCACCGTGCCCGCGGCCTCCAGTTCGTCCGGCACGCTTTTCAGTTCGACCTTCTGCAGCCGCAACCCCGAAACCGTCTCCGGCTTCACAGCCTTGTTCTCGGTCCCGGCACAGCCCGCCAGCAGAGCGCCCGCTAGCAATATGGCGAAGAATGTCGTTCCCTTCTTCATCTGCTCCTCACTCGCCATTCCGTTCATGGCCTGCCTGCCTCCGCGGTCTTGCTGGCATCTGCAATCAGTTGCGACTCCGGTGTCAGCACACCGGCCGCGCGTTCAAGCTGCGCCTGCGCCACTTGCCAATCCTGCAACGCGTTCAAGTACAAGGTGCGCGCGTCGAGTTGCGCCGCCTGCGCGCGCAACAGTTCCGTGATCGTCGTCAGTCCCGCTTCGTAGCGGTTCTGCACTATGCGCAAACTCTCTTTCGCCTGGTCCGACGCATCGCGTGCCGCTGCGGCTCGGGCCGCCGCCGCTTCTGCATCCAGAAACGTTTTTCGCACCTCCAGCGCCACGCCACTGCGGAACCATTCCACTTTGTGCCTCGCCTTGCTCGCATTCGCCTCCGCTTCGGCGACCCGCGCTTTCGTCGCCCCGCCCGCGAACAAGTTGAAATCCAGCCGCGCACCCGCGGTCCAATTCGTTCCAGACGGTCCGCCGAGCGTCATCGCATCGCGCTCAGTTGTGCCAAACAACGCGATCGTCGGTCCAAACTCTGCCTTCGCCGCTTTCCTCTCGTCGTCCACTGCTGTTTCCTGCAATTGCGCCGCGCGCAACGCCGGCCGCTGGGCCAGCGCCGTCTGCGTCCATTCCTGGAGCGTCTTCGCCGATGCATTCGGTTCGACCAGGCTCCCCGCCAAGTCCAATTGCCGCTCGACTGGCAAGCCCATCAAGCGAGCCAGCTGCATCTGCGCCAGGGCCAAATCGTTTTGCGCTCGAATCTTGCGGTCCTTCATCTGCGCCACAAATACCTTCGCGCTGAGCAAATCCGAATCGACGAGCGTCCCGGCCGTGTGCATGGCTTCCAGGCGCTGCGCATTCGCGTCGGCCGTCTTAACCGCGCCTTCCGCCGCTTTTTTGTTCTCCTGGGCCACGCGAATCCCGTAATACGCCTGCACCACTTCCAGAATCAAATCCTGCCGTGCTTGCTCGGTCTGGAAGTCCGAGACGGTCACCAGCTCCTTTGCCGACCGCTGATGAAAGAGCGTTTGCCCCGAATCGAACAGCCGCCATTGACCGTCGAACCTTGTCTGAAAATTGTCGAGGGGAGTCGGTGTGTTGAGTTTGTTCAACGCAAAGTCTGCCGCGGTGAATTGCCGCTGTGTCAGCTTCGTGCCGAACACGTACACAGGATTATTCCCCGCGTGAAGTCCTGGCGAAAGTCGAATCGCGGGTACCACGCCGATTGCACTTGCCTCAGCCGCGCGCGCGCCGCGTCGGCATCGTCCCGACTCGTGTGAAACGCCGGATTCTGTTGCAGCGCGCTTTGTACAGCTTGCTCCAGCGTGACGGGGGAACTCTTCGCGGCGTCCTGCGCGTGCGCGGGGGCAGCACTCGCCGGCGCCAGTGCCGCCACCACAATCGCAAAAAAGTGGAAGGGCCCGAATCGCACTGCGCGCCTCAACCGTTTCTTCGCACTTCAGCAACTTCCGGCTTGAGCCATGCGGTTTCGTTCTCGCGAATTTCGTGCGTGGTCTCGAGCTTCGCGCTCTTGCTGATCATCGCGCCCACGCTGCAGTACTTTTCCTCCGACAACTGAATCGCATGTGCGAGCGCGCCCTCATCCACGCCAATTCCTGTCACGACATGCCGGATGCGCACCGTCGTGAACACCTGCGGCGGCCGCTCCGCCTGGTCCGCCTCCACCACCACCTCGTATTCCGTCACCTTCTGGTGGTGCTTCTGCCGCAACATGGTAATCACGTCGAACGCTGTGCAGCCCGCCAGCGCCACCGCCACCAGTTCGATCGGCTTGGCCCCCGTCCCCCCGGCCGCGTCATCCAGCACCAAATGGTGCCCGCTGCCCGTTTCCGCTACGAATTGCCTTTGCCCGCGCAACGCTTGCGTGAGCTGAACTCTTGCCATGATCATCACGTTTGCTTCACTTTCCGACGGCAGCGCCAGCTGCCTTCGCGGAATAAATGCAATCCGCACGGATTTGTTACAGGGAAAGTAAGGGGCCCCCGGAGTGTGCTAAGGTGAAGGAAATGCGCCGCGAAATCGAACAGGCTGTCGCACTTCTAACCAAAAAAGATGAGGGAGCAGTCGAAGAAGCCCTTGAACTCCTTCAAGGCACTGTGTTTTCCTTCAGCATGAAAGTCTGCGGCCGGCGCGAAGACGCCGAAGACACTATGCAGGAGGTCCTCGTCAAATCGCTGCCGCATCTTTCGAAATTCGATACTCCCCACGCGCTCCTCGTCTGGCTCTACCGCGTCGCAAAAAATTGCTGCCTCATGTCGCGCCGCCGCAGCAAATTTGCGCCCAAGCAAGATCTTTCGCTTGATCAACTGATGCCCGACAGGCTCGAATTGGAGTTGCTTTCGAAAGAAGGCCCCACAACGCCCGAGTCACAGGCGATTCGCAATCAGCAGGCACGCCGCCTGCGCGAGGCGGTTCAAAAACTGCCACCGCAATACCGAATCATTCTCGTGTTACGCGATATGGAAGGACTCACGGAGGAAGAAGTCGCCGAAATCACTGGTCTTCGTTCCGGGACCGTTCGCGTACGTCTTCATCGCGCCCGCCTGTTCGTACGGAAGGAGCTGGCTCAGGCAGGTCAGACGGCGTCCAACTCAAGGGGGTGTTTTGCTCGTTCGACCGTCGCTGACTCAGGCCCATCTGTGAAGCGCCCCGTTTCCTGCAAGGCGCTGTTCGCCGAACTCTCTAACTATCTTGACGAGAAACTCGACGATTCGATGTGTGGAAAACTGGAGCGCCACTTAGACGGGTGCGAACCCTGCAAGGCCTTCCTTGCTTCACTCGAATCCGCCATCGGGCAGCTACGACATCTACCGCCCGAATCATTGAATAGAGCAAGGGTGGCAAAGTTGCGCCGGGAATTGCTGTCGCATTTTCCTTCCTTTTAGGCCGATTCTGTGGGGATTTTTTGCGTTCGAACTGACAACAGACGACGTGCCTCCCGACACTTCGGAGCAATCCGGACACACCGCGCCGTGACGCAGGTCACAATAGGACTTGCTCTTGAGCGGCGTGTACCAGCCTGCAGCAGGTTCTCTTCGCTTCATTCTAGTATTGGGGGGCAGGCAGTTTCAGAAAGAAGGGCGGCGATCATGGGCCCGATGTCATCTGGGACTCCCGCAGCCGCAGTGATGTCTGCAATATGGATTAATAGCATTCTTAGTTTTGCTGTTCGCAGTCTAGGTCGCAGGATGGGTCACGGGAGTCCGGGCCAATGGCCCCTCCGAGGACGGTCCGGGATGGCGAAATGTTTCAACCGAAGGCAGACTACTGTATGTAGATGGATACGATTCGGGTTATCGTCAGGGCTCCTTCGATACCTTCGATCGGTTCCAAGACCGTTTGACAGGAGCGATAGTAAAAAAGCAGATCACCCCTGAGGGTGCGAAAAGGCTAAGGTCAGCAAAAGACGAGGAACCATCGCCAGACGATCCTTGGACAATCAAAATGAGATGGGGCGGCTGAAAGGCCACGAAGGTAACTGATGAGCAAATTAAGGAAGGGATGGACAGATTCTACGCAAATCCTGCGAACCAAGCGATCTGCTGGCACGACGCGTTTATGGTCGTTGTTCACTCGCGAGCAGGGCAACGCTTCTCTGAGGCCGAAATGAGTGAATTGCGCCGCATTTCCGCAAAGCAGGGGTGTGGATAGCCGGTCAGGCTCAAGGCGGCCGAAAACAAAAAAAGTGGGACGCACGGCTATTTGTTAGGAATGCGGAAA
>Ga0306922_10001594_pt1 | contig 20438 bp, 19 predicted proteins | sample sta12Cox44000082_FD_203758 | JGI IMG/M metagenome (GOLD analysis project Ga0306922, IMG submission 203758) | Lab enrichment of tropical soil microbial communities from Luquillo Experimental Forest, Puerto Rico - statoxic.12C.oxic.44.000.082 (v2)... | ecosystem: Environmental > Terrestrial >... | reverse complement strand
TCTCGCGCTAGAAACCGGCCATCCGGCTCGGATTGCGCGATATGCCGGAAGCCGCGCAGCTTCTCGAATCGCGCATACGCCTCCAACCGATCGCCAAGGTCACGCGCGCGGAGATCCACCCAGCCCGCCACACCTTCAATAAACGGGTACGTATGCGCCAGATCGAGCAGGAACGCGGTTTCGGCCTCCGATTGGTCGGCTTGAACCGCGATAGAGGCGTCGATTGCGTTGCTGGTCAACTCCCCCCTGAGATGCTCGGGAAGGTAATCGCGGCGCAGCCGGGCCATCGAATCAGTGATCCAGGCATCGCGCTTGGCGTTGTATCGCCAGAAGTGCTGGTGAGCGTCAATCCTGCGTTTCATGAGCAGACCATACCGCTCCGCGCCGCTCGCAAGTAGGAGTATATTGGGTTGTCGCAACACCTGTCAAGGCAAAATCGGCCAACTTGATCGCTAACTTTACTCGCGGCTTGACACTCTCGGCTCAATTGCGCGACAACGGTGAGTCGGGCCGGACTTGGACGGCGGCCAGCAGGAGGAGTTCGTTGCCGGTTCGGATGAAGGACATCGCTCACGATTTGGGCGTGTCCCTGATGACCGTCTCGAAAGCTCTCCGCAACCACAGTGACATCAGCCAGCAGACCCGCGACCGCGTGCTCAAACGGATGCGGGAATTGAATTACCAGCCCGACTGGGTGGCGCGCAGCATGGTCACCGGCCGAACCTATCTGGCCGGTCTGGTCCTCCCGGATCTGATGCACTCCTTCTTTGCCGAAGTGGCCACTTCGGTGGCCCGCAAGCTGCAGCCCCTTGGCTATGAAGTGGTGATCTCGAACACCGAAGAAAACGCGCGACTGGAGCAACGTCATGTCGAGGTCCTCATCGCCCGCAAGGTGGACGGCATGATTCTGGCTTCGGCTCAGCACCAGAAGAAATCCGCCCTGTTTGAAGCCCTCGACCGTAGCGGCATACCCTACGTCCTGATCGATCGAGTCATCCCCGGTGTCAGCGCGAGCTATGTTGGCGTGAAGGATGATGACCTGGGCGCGCTGGCAACCGAGCACCTGCTGGCTCAGGGCTGCCGACGCATTGCGCACATCCGCGGACCAGCCGTTTCCACAGGGCGCGGGCGCCTCCAAGGTTACCGCCGGACGCTCGAACGCGCCGGCGTCAAGATTAAACCGGAATACATCGTCGAAGGGGATTTTGGCGACACTGGCGGCTACCGCGCCATGCTGCGCCTGCTCCAACTGAGCCCGCTGCCTGATGGCGTTTTCTGTTACAACGATCCAGTCGCCGCCGGCGCCATCAAGGCGGTCTTGGAAGCCGGCCTCCAAGTCCCGGAACAGATCGCCATTATTGGCGCCGGCAACGTCCACTACTCCGACCTGTTGCGCATTCCTCTCTCAACAGTAGATCAGAGCAGTTCCGTCATCGGCGAGCGCGCCGCGGAGTTGCTCTCGGAAGCAATGAGCGCCAAGAAGCGCCCAGAGCCACGCCGAATTTTCATCCCGCCGCGGTTGGTGGTGCGGGATTCCAGCCGCCGGACGCGCTAATCTGCAGCCCGCCAAAAGGCCCAACTTTAGCGTGAAAGTGCTTGACATCTGCCTTCCCGCTGTCGCAAGATGAGGCCAAGGTTTGGAGGTCTGATGCGATCGGTCTGCGTTGTCATTCTGGGCCTCTTTCTAGTGCTGCAGTTGGCGGCGCAGGCGCCGGCGGCCAACGCCCCACAGTCGCGTCTCGAATGGTGGACCCAATCCCGTTTCGGCATGTTTGTTCACTGGGGCATCTACACCGTCCCGGCCGGCGAGTGGAACGGCCGCGAAATCAATGGTCTCGGTGAGTGGATCATGAATCGCGCCAAGATTCCCGTCGGCGACTATGAGAAACTGGCCGCGCAATTCAATCCCGTCCAGTTCGACGCTGAGAAGTGGGTTTCGATCGCCAAGAACTCCGGCATGAAGTACATCACGATCACGTCCAAGCATCACGACGGTTTCGCGATGTACGGCTCGAACGTCAGCCCGTATAACATCGTCGATCTGACCCCCTTTCACCGCGACCCGATGAAGGAACTCGCCGCCGCCTGCCAGCGCCAAGGCCTCAAGCTGTGCTTCTACTATTCGCAGACTCAGGACTGGCATGAGCCCGATGCCGTGGGCAATGATTGGGATTTTCCCGACGAGCGGGCCAAGAATTTCCAAAAGTATTACGACGAGAAAGTGATTCCGCAAGTCCGCGAGCTTTTGACCAACTACGGGCCGATCGGCCTCATCTGGTTCGATACCCCTCGCAACATTACGGTCGAGCAGAGCCGGAAGCTCGCCGACCTGGTGCACATGCTCCAGCCGCAATGCCTGGTCAGCGGCCGCGTCGGACATGGCCTCGGCGACTACGATTCCGCCGGCGATAACCAGATAAGCGTCGGCGCCGTCAAACGCCCCTGGGAAACCCCGGTCACCATCAACGACACCTGGGGTTTCAAGAAGAACGACCATAACTGGAAATCCTCTCGTGTCCTGATCCGGCAATTAGCCACCACGGCGAGCCGCGGCGGCAATTATTTGTTGAATGTCGGCCCCACCTCTCAGGGCGTGATTCCGCCCGAAAGCGTTGAGCGCCTGCAGGCAGTCGGAAAGTGGATGTCCGCCAACAGCGAATCCATCTACGCAACGTCGCCGAACCCTTTCCCTTATGAGCTTCCCTGGGGAGTAATTACGACCAAACCCGGCAAACTCTACCTGCACGTCTTCAGCTGGCCGCAAAACGGACTTACCATGTACGGAATGCACAGCAGGGTGCAGGGCGCTGCGCTGTTGGCCAATCGCGCGCCCGTGACTTTTTTGCAGAAACAGGACAAGGCCAACGGCGTGGCGGCGCTGAATCTGAAACTGCCGGCCACGGCTCCCGACCCCGACGACTCCGTCATCGTACTCGACCTGGCCGGTCCCCTCGAAGTCGATCCGTCCCTCGAACAGCAGCCAGACGGCACCGTTACCTTGCCGGCCCATCTAAGCGAGTTCCACCGTTCTGCTGAATCTCAAGCGCAACTCGACTCGCGCGGCGTCGTGGAGCGCTGGACCAACCCTCAGGATTGGATGGAGTGGAGCTTCAAAGTGAACGCCCCCGGATCCTTAGATGTCGAATTGATCACCTCTCAGCAAAAATACGGCGGAGGCTGGGACGGCCAGCAGCGGCTGGTCGTCGCTGTCGCTTCACAGACCCTCTCGGCAGTGGTTGCCGACAACGGCGCTCTGGAGAACCCTTCGAATCCGTACTGGCCATATGTCATTTCCAAAATGGGTCGCGTCCGCTTCAACAAGCGAGGCACATATAATCTTTCAGTGAAACCCGAGGATTTCCCGGCCGGCCAGATGTACGGCCTGACCCTGGTCTCAATCCGCTTGCGGCCCGTGAAGTAGCCGTTGCCGGGTGCCGCTTAGTCAGAACTGGAGCCTGAGGCCGAATTGCATCTGCCTCGGCGTGGTGCCGGATGCCAGAGACGTAATCTGCCCCGCGTTGGCGTTGCTGATTATGGTGCCCGAGGGTACTTCCCAATTCTGCACATTCAACAAATTGAATGCTTCGAAGCGCACCTGGACCATCCATCCCTCCCGCGGCAGCGGGAAGCTCTTGAATATCGAGATGTCCAAGTTGAGCACCGCGGGCCCCCGGAACCCATTACGGCCCAGGTTTCCGAACGTGCTGGAAGGTATCGCGAAAGCACAGGGGTTGAACCACGCGGACGTTGTTCCGACAGCATCCGGCGCGCGCCCGCCTTGCGTGACCGTCGTCTGACAGGCCGGATCGGGATTCGCGGCGACCGGCCTGACTGGAACGGATCGTCTATCAGGTTCGGCCGTGCGTAGGTGCCCGCTATAGGTCGGCTTTGGCGCACCTTGACGCGGTCCTCCCTTTAGCGTTAACGCTTTGGCGTGGTTGAGGCGCAATGGGGCGTAGCGCCCGCAGCCCTTTTAGAATGTCAACTTGGCGCCTAACTGGAACTGACGGGCGCCGCCTCCCAAGCCTCCGGGGAGCATGTTGGCCAGACCCGTGATCAAACCGAAGTTAGGGCTGGTGTAGTCGGTGTTCGGTTGGCCCCACTGCGGGGTGTTCAGCACACTAAATGCTTCGCCGCGAATCTGCAGTTTCCAGCGCTCCGCAAGGTTGAAGGTGCGGAAGAGCGAAGCGTCGAGATTCCAGTACCCGGGGCCGTCGATGACGTTTGGTCCCAGGTTGCCGAATTGCAGCGCCGCGGGCGGCGCGAAGCAGTTGGCGGTGGTGGACGCGCCGCATTTCGTGTTGTCGAACCAGGGATGGTCGAAGCCATCTCCATACAACACGTGAATCGGCCCGTAATGGTTGAGTGTGTTCTGATTTCCCGGCGCTTTCAAACCAGCACTGCTGTAAGAGAACGCCACGGTGCCCCCGTTATTTCCCAACGGCGCGCCGCTGGCGATGGTCAGGATGCCGTTCACCTGCCAGCCGCCCAGGAGCCACGAGGTAGGGCCGGATTGCAGATGCTGCTTCCCTTTGCCAAATGGTAGCTCGTAAACATAGCTCTGCACGAAGAAATGTTTGCGGTCGAAGTTCAACCGCTGCCAGTTCCGACGTTGATTGATGAAAAACTGCAGAAACGAGTCCTCGGATTGGTATCCCAAGGCCTTGCTGAACGTGTACGCGGTGGTCATCGCAAAACCCCCCGAGAACCGCTTATCCAGCTTCAGTTGCAGCCCGTTGTACATCGAGCTGTAGCCGACATACCGTAGTTCCGTATTCGCCTTGCGGCGGAAGGACAGATACTCCGGCTGGCCCTGGACATCAGCTCCAATCGTGGTTGAGGCGTTCAGGTTGTAATTTGCGGGCTGGTCCACCCCGTGGTTGCCGACGTAGGCCACATCCAGCACGAAATTAGACGGCAGCGTTCGTTGGATCGCGAAGTTCCAGGATTCGACGTACGGCTCGCGGAAGTGCGGGTTGACCTGGAAGTAGACTTGGCTTGGATCGGGATTGACGATGATCCCATTGGAAGGAATCACCGCTGGCGTCGCGGCCGGAAAGCCTGCCTGGAAGCTGGCAATCTGTCCGTTCGGTAAAACCGCCGGGCAGATGCTGCAGTTAGGCTCGTAAGCGTTGTTCTGCTTCACCGGGAAGTTATAGGCATACGTGTTGTCCGGAAAGGGAGCGTAGCTGATTCCGAAGCCCGTGCGGATGACCGTCTTTTCGCTCAAGCGGTAGGCGATGCCCAACCGCGGTGCGAAGTCTTTGTAGTGCCTGTCCAGCTTCAGGTCCATCGGATTACCGCCGACGCCGGCGAGGACGAGCGTGTTGTTGCCGGGTTGGTATTGCGAGAATCCGGCGGTGTGGGCCGGTGTAGCGGGCGGATATAATTCCCAGCGCAGGCCAATGTCGACGGTCAGCTTGGGAGTGACCACCCATTTGTCCTGCACGAACGAAAAGAATTCCCAGGCTCGGTAAGCGGGGAAGATGATGGGCAGGTCGCGGCCGACCTCGCCCGGCACATCCAACAGGAAACTGGCCAACGCGTTGCCAAAGCTGGTCGGGGCGGTGCCGCTGGAGGTCTGGTCCACCTTGAAATGGAAGAGGCCCCGCGGGCTAAAGGTCTGAGTCTGCAGAAGATCGTCGCGAATCCGGCGCATGTCGAAGCCGAACTTGATGGTATGGTTCCCCCTGTTCTTCGTCCAGATGTTCGTGAACAGGACGTTCGTCTCCGCGCGGATCCAGGGCAGGCTGGGTGAGAAGCCAAAGAAGGGCGCGTTGCCGAAGGTGTCCAGTTGCACACCAAAAGGACCGCTGGTGAATGGGCTGACGTTGACGCCGGGAACGCCCAGTTGGTCGGCAACGTTCTGACCGTAGCCTACCTGCTGCGCGTCGTTGCGGTAGCGGTTCACGCCGAAGCGCGCCTCGGTGAGGAATGTCGGCGAAAAGATGTGATCGTAATTGATCGCGCCGCTATGGGTTCCCTGAATGCCGGTGCCTTCGAAACCCGCGCCTCCGGTTCCTCGAGGCCCGCCATAAATGCCGTAGACCGCGGCGTCGAAGGTGACCGGGCGGGAGAAACTATAGCGCACGGAAATCCGATCCTTGTCGGTCTGGTTGTGATCTACTTTGACGTCGAATTGGTCGGAGTTGCGATAGAACGGGCTGGTTACGAAGTAGTTGTTGGTCAGGCCGGCGAGGTTGGGCTGCGGGATAAGACTCAGGATGTTGGCCGAGATCTTATTGATCTGGCTTTGCGGGATGCGGTTTCCCGTGAACGGCAGTCTCCCGGCGCCGGTGGCCGGATCGCCCGTGTTCGGGTCGTAAATCTGGGTCGGAGCGACGCTAAGATCACCGGTCCGCTCGGCGGCGGTGGGTAAGGTGAGACGGTCGTTGTTGGCGCTGTGGTCCTCGATGCGAAGAAAGTCCGCGAAGAAGAAGGTCCGGTTGCGGCGGATCGGGCCACCCAAAGTGCCCCCGAAGTAGTTGTAGGTGAAATGACCGCGCGCGGCATCGAAGAAATTGCGGGCTGAGAGATCGCTGACGCGATTGAACTCGTAGGCCTCGCCGTGGAATTGATTCGTGCCGGACTTCAGGATCACGTTGATGGCACCGCCGGTGGCGCGTCCCAGTTCGGCATCATAATCGCTGGTCGAGATGTCCACCGTCTGAATCGCCTCTTGCGGCGGGATGAGCACCTGGAGCAGGCCGGTGCGTTCGTTGTCGTCGATCCCTTCAAGCTGTAAATTGTTGCCGAGCCGTGACTGGCCGTTGAACCTCGTAGCGTAGCTGGTCTGGGGGTTGAAGAATGCGGAGTGTTGGGATTCCACGCGCGTCGAGCCCGGCACCAGAATACTGAGGCTCTGAAAGTTGTGGCTGGTGCCGATCGGCAGGTCTTGAACTGACTTGGTTTCCACGCTGCGCCCGGTGTCGGCGCGTTCTGTTTGCAGCATCGCTGTTGCGGCGACGACCTCCACGGTTTCGGTTAGCTGGCCGGGTTCGAGCGTCAGATCGACGCGTCCGGTGGTGTTCACCACCACCTCCACGCCGGGTCGCGAAGCCCGCTTGAAACCGGTTTGTTCGGCGGTCAGGGTGTACGTTCCGGGAGGGAGGTCGGAAAACGTGTAGTTGCCGCTCTCATTGCTACTGGTCCCCCGGCTCACGCCCGTGTTCGTTTCCGTAAGCGTGATCTTCGCGCCCGGCACGGCCGCGCCGGAGGAGTCGATAATCGTTCCCACTAACGACGCGTTGACCGCCTGAGAGAACGCCGCGCTGGCTCCGGCGACGGCCAGCAAAAGGAGAATCACTATATACCGTTGATTTTGCACTTCGCTCTGCCCCCTTTTGTCCAATTTGAGGCAAAGTATATGCCTCAACCCGGAGCGATGCAAGGCCTTTAACGTTAAAACTGTAACGTTAAAACAGCGATCGTTGGTCGGTGGCCTAGCTGCCTGACAGGCGCTTGGCCTATGTCTCGCCGGCTGGTCGAAATCGGCCAAAGGGGGCGGGGACCCGTTGTTCAACATATCGGATTGGCGTCAGCAAGAGGCGCCCACAACAAGATCAAAAGGTAATGAATGGCCCGGGTTGCGGCCGCCGGGAGACTGCGCTAAATTGCCGTCGCCCCAAAATATCGCCGCCTTTACCGGTAACGGTTCGAAGGTTTTTGGAGATACAATGAATCTCGTTCGGCCGACGAAATTCCAGGAAGCAGCTGTCGCGGTGGGGTTTTCCCCTGATTCCTGAAACTTCCGAAAGCCGTTGAGTTGGGTATGAGGCGCACTCTTCAGCTCGATCCAAAGGACAACGTCCTGATCGCTTTGGACGATCTCAAAGCCGGCGAGACTGTTGGCTGCGACTTGGTCTCTGACATACCGAACAAGCACAAGTTTGCGATACGCGATCTCGCTGTCGGCGACGCCATTTACATGTACGGTGTCTTGGTTGGGAGGGCTCGCCGGCCCGTGTGCCGGGGCGAATTGTTATCGCCCGACAATATATGTCACGACGCCGAGGCCTATGCCGCATCGGCGCAACTGTTCCGGTGGACGCCACCGGATGTTTCTCGATTTCGCGAGAAGACCTTCCGGGGATACCGCCGCACGAACGGAGAGGTGGGCACGCGGAACTATTGGATCGTATTGCCACTGGTCTTTTGTGAAAATCGCAACATCGACGTGTTGAAAGAAGCTTTCGAGGAAGAGCTTGGCTTTGCGCCCCCGCAAATCTACCGGCACCGCATAGCCAACCTCGTCCGGGTTTATCGCCAGGGCCACGCCGGCGAACTGGAGGGACCGGGATTCACGGAGAACCGAAAAGCAGGTGCCCCGGAAAGAGTTTTTTCAAATCTGGACGGGATCAAATTCCTGAGGCACGAAATGGGGTGCGGCGGCACACGAGAGGACTCGAATGCCCTGTGCGGCCTCCTGGCCGGCTATATCTGCCACCCGAACGTCGCTGGGGCCACCGTGCTCAGCCTCGGGTGCCAGCACTCTCAAGTACCAATCTTGCAATCCGCGATCGCCCGGCGCGATTCTGTGTTTCGCAAGCCGCTGCACATTTTTGAGCAGCAGCAGTTCCGCTCGGAATCGGAGATGCTGGACCAGGCCATCAGGCACACGTTTTTCGGATTGGTAGAGGCGAATAAAGCCGCGCGTGAGGAGGCGCCAATCTCGGCCCTGAAGATCGGCCTCAAATGCGGCGGCTCAGACGGCTTCTCCGGAATTTCCGCGAATCCCGCCGTGGGGCACGTCGCGGATCTCGTCGTGACGCTGGGGGGCACGGCCATCCTCGCGGAATTTCCAGAGCTCTGCGGGGTAGAGCAGGAGCTGATCAACCGCAGCGCGAGCCCGGAGCTCGCAGCGCGTTTTATGGATTTGATGCGCACGTACGCTCGCCGCGCGGAGGCGGCAGGTTCAGGTTTCGAAATGAACCCGTCACCGGGGAACATCCGGGAAGGGCTGATTACTGGCGCTATGAAGTCGGCGGGTGCGGCACGAAAGGGTGGAACGTCGCCGGTCACCGCGGTGCTCGATTATCCTGAGCGCGCCGTCAGGCCGGGCCTGAATCTGCTGTGCACACCTGGCAGTGACGTCGAATGTGTCACGGCAGAGGTGGGTGCCGGAGCTAACCTGGTCTTATTCACGACCGGCCTCGGCACGCCAACCGGCAATCCCATTGCTCCGGTAATCAAGATCTCAACCAACTCTACGTTACGCGATCGGATGGCCGACATTATAGACTTTGATGCTGGTGCCATCGTCACTGGGGATTCCGGCATTGAAGATACCGGAGAAGCCCTTCTGCAATTTGTTTTGCGCGTCGCCGGCGGCGAAGCGCGCACGAAATCCGAGGTGGCCAACCACGACAATTTCATTCCCTGGAAGCGAGGTCTCTCGCTTTGATCCCGCGCGCAACTCTGGCCCCCCCGGGCGCCGTTGTTTTTGACTGGATTGCCAGCCGCGGAGCCGGCAGGGTGCCTCAGCGCTACCGGTCGCGATTACACTTCTCAGCGGAGCGTCGCGAGTGTCTTTTAGCCCTCAATGGTCGGCAGCGTCCTGGCGCCTGAGTGTGTCATTCTGATGCCTGATCCTGGCCAGCTCTTCGGGTTGGGCGACAAGAGTGCCTTGATCACCGGGGCCGGCAGTGGAATCGGCCAGGCCATTGCCGCGACATTTGCGGCTCGAGGTGCCTGCGTTCATGTCCTCGATATCGATCCGCGGAAGGCCCGGAATACGATGGATCGCATAACCGCGTCGGGCGGGAAAGCCGCTGCCCCTGTCTGCGATGCATCCGATGACTCCGCGATCGCCGAAGTCGTGAAGAGAATCGTAGGCGACTGCCGCATCCATATCCTGGTGAACAGCGTTGGAATGGCGCATGTCGGAAGATTGGAATCTACCAGCCCGCAGGATCTCGATTTGATCCGCGTGAACGTCAGAAGCTATTACAACAGTATGCACGCGTCGATCGGGCACATGAAGCTCAACGGGCGGTGGTGTAATCCTGAGTATCGCGTCCATTGCCGCTTCTGCGGGCCTGAAGGACCGCTTCGCCTATGCGATGAGCAAGGGAGCTGGAGTAGCGATGACCTACTCGGTTGCGAAAGACTATCTGGAATATAAAATTCGGTGCAACTGTATCTCTCTGGCCCGAGTACATACAACGTCTGTCGATGGTTTTCTCCATCAGAACTACCCGGGACGTGAACCGGAAGTCTACGACATCCTGGCTCGCTCGCAGCCCATCGGAAGAATGGCGCAGCCCCACGAAATTGCGTCGCTGGCGCTGTTTCTTTGCTCCGAAGAGGCTTCTTTCATCACGGCTGTGATTATCCGATCGACGGCGGTTTCTTCACCCTGCGGTGATAGTCATGATTGAGTGGCTGGTGGTTGGAATCGGTGACATTTCGACGAAACGTGTTCTGCCGGGAATTCTCGCTGAGCCGCGGAGTCGATTGGCCGGTATCGTGACTCGCCATCCGGCTAAAGCTGCCCCTTATCCTGTTCGGTCGTGGACTACGCTGGACGCTGCATTGGCGGAGTGCGCGGCCGAAGCCGTCTATATCGCCACACCCGTTTTTCTGCACGCCTCACAAACCGTTGCGGCGTTGCGGGCGGGCAGGCATGTGCTGTGCGAAAAACCGATGGCGGTGAGTTATGACCAGGCTGTCGAAATGCAGAAAGCCTGCCAGGAGACGGGCCGGACGCTCGGCGTCGCTTATTACCGCCGCATGTATCCCAAAATTGAGAGGGCCCGCGAGCTGATTGCCGCCGGGGCGATCGGCCGGCCCGTCTTCGCCGAAGCCAGTTCCCACGACTGGTTCTACCCCACCGATGGCTTCCGTTCCTGGCTGACTGATCCGGTGAAGGCCGGAGGCGGTCCACTCTATGATATTGCCTGCCATCGCATCGATCTGATGAATTACTTTCTCGGCCGACCCGTGCGCGTAACAGGACATCTGTCGACGTTGATACAGCCCATCCCTGTAGAAGATAATGCTTCTGTCCTCATCGAATATGATTCGGGAGCGCGCGCACTGGTAGACGCTCGTTGGCATTCCCGAATCGTTCGTGACGAATTTCGGATTCGAGGTACCGATGGTGAGTTGGATCTAAGTCCGCTTAATGGGCCGGAACTGGTGTTTCCTGGACGTACAGAAGATCTCCCGGCTCCCTCCAACCGTCATTACCCGTGCATTCAGGATTTTGTGAACGCCATATTATCCGGTCAAGCGCCACGCTCCAGCGGCGCCACGGCGCTCGTGACCGATTGGGTGCTTGGCGAGGCAAAGGGTGCCGCGATTCGTCCGTAATGGGACTATGCATACCGCAGATATCGAGATGATTGGAGTCGGTGCGCCTCTCACGATGCCGGTTCCAAGCTCTTTCTGCCAACCTTCTCGCGACACTACGGTCCATGTTCCGTCTCCGGGCTGAAGGCGAGATCAAAAATCTCGTACTTGGGACACCAGATCGGCTTTCTGCGGCACGGCGCCAAAAAATCGTTCGCGATCACGACCGGATTATCGGCGACGTCCGCCACCAGGTTGCGGATACGAAGATCCAGGAGATGCGCTCGGTCTCCCCAGTCCCCCCTTGCCAGCGGGCCTAGGTGGAGCGTGGGATCGGGTCCGCCTGAGGTCGCATTCTTCATCGACCAAGTGACACGACTCGCGGTGCGGAGTATCCGTTTTCACACTGCGGTCGAATGCGAATCACATTCGAATTTATAGCACCTGCAGGAGCCACTTGGTTTGCATTGCAAAGCGCCCCGACGCAGTTGCTGGAGAGGGGTCGTTCCTCGCTGACGCCGAAGGGGCGATCTGGCCAATCTTCGCAGGTCCTGGCCATCAGCCCAGCGTTCCATCTTGCGCTCTTGCTGGCGGCTCCCAGTCTTCCGACTATTGGCCGCTCGCCCGTATCCTCGTGGCTGCGGCGCAATTCTGGACCACGCTGAAATAGCGGGCGACTCCATCCGTACCTACATCGAATGGATTTGCTTCACCCGGTTGGCGGTTGGAGGCGCTGTGGGCTTTGAAGAAGGCATCGTCGAACTCGGAATGATTCGACATCAGGGCGGTTGCCCCGAAATCGGCAGCGGCCTTCGCCATCTTCTTCGATGAGGCGATATAGCCGTCGTAGTATGCGGCGCTCGCGTTGAACGGGATCGCCGTCCCGCCTACGTAAGCGACGCGTAGCGGCTTGCCGTTATCTCGCACTTCGAAGAGGTACGAGAGCGTTCCTGGAGTGTGGCCCGGCATCGTGACGATCTGAACGGAGGCATCACCCACGGAGACTTTCATCCCGTTTGTGCCCTCCATGTCGTGCTTCGGTTTGCCGCCGGCGTGATTGGTCGATTTGTCTATGGCCTCCCAATCTTCCGCTCCGTAAATGACGTGTGCGCCCGGAATCTCGTCCTGAAGCAACTTGGCTCCACCGTCATGGTCGGCATGAGCGTGCGAAAGAATGACATATTTGACCTTACTCTTATCCAAACCGAGCTTCGTCAGGCCGCCTAAAATTTCATCGTTCGCGGCGTAATCAAACAATGCCTCGATGATGATAATGCCTTGGCTGCCTACGATGCCCCATGCGCTATGAATCTTGGTACCGAGGAAATACAGATTATCGGCGACTTTAGCGGGTTCGGCATACCACGTATCCCTGGCAGGCGGACGACGAGGTGCTCCGCGGGCGCCGGCTCCCGCAGCCGGTGCTCCCGCAGCCTGGAGCCCGGCTGGAACTGGAATGCAGAGGCGAAGGAAGGTCCCTCCCCACTCGGTAGCAGCGGCAATTTTGGCCGCACCGAGGTAAGCCTCCACTGTGGAGGGAGGCGTCTGCGCGGACGCGATCCCCGTCATGGCGACCCAACCGGCGGCCAGGGCGGTAATTGTAAGTGGCTTCATCTCTGACTATCCTTTCGTGTTTTTGCCCTTCGCGCAAGCCCAGGGGAAGTGCTCATTATCGACCACGTGAAACAGGAGTCTGAGGAGTGAAGATTGCGCCTGAGCCTCGCTCTCGGCCTGCAGTGGGCTGCAGAAAGGCGAAAGCAGCTTTGCCTGTCTAGCCGTTCAGGCAGCGCGGAGAGCCGCGCGCTTATCGAGACTGGCTCGCGGCTGTTCCGGCCTCCAAGCGCAGGATTTGCGCGCGCATCCGTGCGGAAGAGAGCGAGCTCACCTACGCGCTTCAGGAGAATGGTTCAGGAATCAGCACGAGTGCTGGATATAGCGTAAGATAAAATAACTCGATATGAGAAGCTCAACCGCTGCCGGCATCACCGCCGTCTCGCTGCTCGCCACCAGCGCCGCTTTCGGATTTCAAACTGCCCCAAAACCAAACTTGCCCTATAAGGCGATCGACAATCCAGAGTTCATTCCCGCGAAGGAAGCGAGCTTCATGAGCGATCGTGACCGCATGATTGGCGTCACGGAGGGCAAGATTGCGAAGGCCTACCCAGCCGGCATCTTGGCACAACACGGACTGGTACAGGACAGGCTTCCCGATGGTCCGATCGCTGTGACCTGGTGATCCTACTGTAATACGGCCCTCGTGTTCAGGGCCGAAGGGCGGGGCAAAGAGCTACACTTTGAAAACGCCGGTGTGATTGGTGGCAACGAAGTCTTTCGCGATCGGGAAAGCGGAAGCCGCTGGCAACAGTCGAGCCTGGAAGCTATTTCGGGTCCCATGAAGGGCGAGCACCTCCAGCTCCGCCCGTTCCTGTTGACGAACTGGGGCGAGTGGCACAAGCTTCATCCGGATACCGTGGTGTTGAGACCTCTGCCAGGCTATGCCGAGCGCATTCGCGAAACGAATCAGAGGGTGCTAGAAGGCCTGTTGCAACGGGGGAATGCACCTGACGACGTGCTGCGCACCGACAAGCGACTTCCGCCAAAGACCATGGTCCTTGGCCTCGATGTAGAAGGGACGAACAAGGCGTTCCCGCTGGACGTGCTTCGCGAAACCCGTGTGATCAACGACAACTTAGGCGGGGCACCAGTCCTGATCGTACATCAGCCCGGTTCAGATACAACGACTGCTTTCTCCGCGCGTTTGAACGGAAAATCGCTAAAGTTCAATTCTGCCAATCCGGATGCGACCGAACTAACCGATCTCGAAACGCATTCCCGATGGGATCCCTATGGCCATTGCTTGGCGGGGAAGCTCAAGGGCTCAAACCTGCAGTCGCTCATTCTGGAGCCGGAATACTGGTTTGCGTGGTCGGAATTTCATCCCGACACCGCCATCTACGGCGTGGGGCATTCCGGCACGCGCTGAACCGGGCGCCAGTCTACTCTACCGTGGGCCGCTGCCTGGACCGGGCATCGTCAGGGTCTCGCCTTTTTTGGCAAAGATCAACGCCAGAAGCTTAGCCGGCTCTGTACTGCTGGCGTTCTTGGAGACTTCATGTGTGCTGCCGGGCGGTTCGTAGAACATCTCTCCGGTCTTATATACCTTCTCGGGTTGCCCCGATACCTTAGTGACCACGTTGCCTTCGAGCACGTATGCCAGAACGAAACCGGCATGGTGATGCATTTGACCAACGCGTCCCGGCGGGTACGGAACCTCACTGACTGTGACTTGCCAGTCATCCATGGTGAGATTGGGGAGATCGTGTACAAAGACGGGACCGCGAGTGCCTTCGCCCGAATTATTCTGAGCGCTGGCGGCGGCCTCCGTAAGGAGAGCTAGAGCTGCGGCTAAAGCATCGCGACGAGTTGTCATGACAATCATGTTAGCGTAGGACGGTCCCGCAGGTTTACAGGGAAGCCCAGGCCCCTACCTCGCCGAAATGGCGACAGCAATGGCGAGCCAAATCCTAGGTGTCACCGTAGCCTTTCGCGCGAGTCTAGTTCGGCCCAACAAAAGTCTGGGACCCAGAGTCTTCGGTGGAGCCGACTCCACGCGAGCGATCTCTCTGAAGCCTGTTATAAGCGGTGATGGTCTTCCAGATGCCCAGGGCGAGGCAGCGGCAGCTTGCTGGGGATCACGCCGGCCGTGCTTCGGAAACGGCATTCGGGGCTCCGCGTTTCAACGCCACCAGGCCCCCTACGGCGCCGCCGAGCACTTTCAGCGCGTGCGCGATCACATATGCGATCGGTTCCGGCCGACCGAGACTGATTCCAACATAAATCACCGTCGCCGCGAAACCAACAAAGGCGCCGTGGAGCACGCGGCGCTGCGGCGTCTTGCCCGCGATCCATACACCGAACACGAACGTCGCGGTGAACGACGCGGGCGGCGCGCTGTAGAGAAGGCTCTGCTGTCCAACGAGCAAACTGAGCGGTATGACAATAACAAAGATCGCTAGCTCCGCGAGAAAACCGCCAAGCAAAATCCAACCCCAACGGATTCCCTTCATCTTGTTCTCCCGCAGGAGCTTTCGAGGAGGAATAGACGTGGCGCTCACGGCCGTTGAATCAGCTCAAGGCGGTTGCCAGCCGGATCGATCGCGATGCCTATGACGACGCCGGCGTTTCTGAAGGGACGCGCATCGCCGGCCATCGACCCGCCGGCGGCCCTGATGGCGGCGACGGTCGCCGCCATGTCCTTCACGTTAAGGATCAAGTGCGCGATCGGATCCTTTAGGTCGTCGGAGTCACGATGCATAATTACGATCGGCTCGCTCTTGATGGCCTTTGCGGCGTCTATCGTCGCGCCAAAGTTGACAAAGATCTCTGGCCCTCCGGGTGTATCGATCCGATTGACCTCCTGCATGCCGAAAGCGGCCTGATAGAACTTCGCTAACGAAACAGTGTCTTTCGCGCCAATTCGAACCGAGTTTAGCGTCACTTGGGCGCGTGCGGCGCTCGCGAGCAACAGCGTGGCGGATACCGTTATCGCAGTTGTGAATATTCTCTGCATCAAAGTCTCCAGTCGCAAGTCTCATTCATGATAGACTACGTCGGCATCAAAGGTGTACCGTGCCCGTTCTCACATCTGAACCCCCCGCGCGGATATCCCCACTCCTTCGGAGCCCTTGGCGTAGTCACGTTCTTTAGACATCCTTATGATGCCTAGCGTGGCGCCTTTATACGAACGGGTGTGGGAAGGCCCGAGCACGCCTGCCATGTTGGGGACTTGCATTTGCCCATGAGGCGTTGACGTCGATTGTGTCGAGCAAGGACCCGCGTTTGAGACGGCTCTGGCGGATTGAGGTCTATCAAAGAGTCCACCCCGTCTAAACGTCGCGGGTTCAGCTTGTCAATCTCAGCCGGACGGCGGAGGGCGACCCAGGGCTGCCACCGTCAAGGTAGAATCGTTGCTATGGTGCCGGCCCCCTGATGGCGTGGTCTGCTCTGTTTTGAGATTCTAAATCCAATGTAGAGGAGAAACTACAGTGCGAATCGCTTGGATCATGACATTTGTTTGCAATGCAGCGGTTGTGAGCGCACAACAGCCGGTGGCCAAAGGCTTCAGCAGCGCGGCGGACGTTCAGGCAATGATTGAAAAGGCGAAGAACGAACGCAAGTCGGATCAGCCGAATTTCATTCAACCGATTCTACAGGCGGCTCCTTACAACGTAAATCTGGAGTATCGTGTGCAAGGAATCGATACCAACCCCAACATCCACGACGTGGAGGCCGAGATAGTTTACGTGGTTGATGGCGCGGGAGTCCTGACCATCGGAGGCAAGCTGAGGGACGAACGGCGCACGAACGACAAAAACCGCACAGGCTCAAAGCTCGAGGGCGGAACGCCACGGCGAATTGCCAAAGGGGATTACGTGATGATTCCTGAAAACACTGCGCACTCATTCACGCAGGTGGAGGGTCGGCTGGTCATTATGTCCGTGCACGTACCAAGGGGCGGTACGGCCAATTAACCTGCGAATCATAGGGAGATGAGCCGCCAGGGCCCCTTCACCGGGGCCAAGGCTCGTGGTAAGAGGAAAGTCCTTCCTCACGCCACGCCGGTCGATCGGGGCAGAGGTGCCACAATTCTCAGGAGTCGACGAACAGACATTTTCAGGGTTCAGTCCGTCTCTGGTAAAGAGAAACAGTTCCCGGGGTGGGCCCGCGAAGGCAGCCACGTGAGCCTGCCGCATGCGCGCTGAGTACGCATCACCCATCGCAAAAACGTCCGCGACGATACCTAGCGCAGCGGCAGCCAGTAAAAGCATCCGATTGCTGAAACGCATTCGATCGTTCCAGTCTATGCAGTTTTCCCCGGCGTGGGGAGCCCGAGGCAACGCACGCAGACAGAAACGCCCTGAGCCCGCCAGACCGCAAGGAGCATCTCTATGGCAGCATTAGGGAGGTTGGTGATGAAGCCGAACCGCACGTGTTCGATTGCGGCAATGGCACTTTGTTTCATGTTGGCAGCCTGCAACCGTCCTACAGAGTCGGCAAGTAATCCGCCATCTGCAGACAGCTTCCACGTCGAACTCTTCGAAGTCCGCGTCGGAGAAGCCATAGAGAACGTGAACGGCGCAGCAGTGACGAGCGCATTCTTCCGGGAGGCGAACGTTTTGCCGCTCCTCGGCCGGGAGTTTCTCGACAAGGAATATCAGACCGCAAGCGCACGCGTAGTGGTAATGGCGGCTTCTCTTTGGCAGCGGCAATTCGGCGGCGACCCAGCGTTGATCGGCAAGAGTCTGCATATTAACGAACAGCAATACACCGTCGTCGGGATCCTCCCCAAGTCATTTCAGTTTCCAACCGGCGCCGAACTCTGGATTCCGCAGGATCGGTGAGCATACACATCCACGGGCGGCGTAACGCCCGACGCTTTCCCTGCCGTGCGATCTAGTACGAACGCACGCGCGATTGGTCGGACGGAGCCCTCTCGCGAAATCAGTCCTGGGAGACGCTCCGACCTGAGCGATGGCCACGGCTCGCCCTAAGTCCGGCAACTGAACCGCCCGCGGCTGCGGGGAGTCCTTCGCCAAACGAGAGATGCCGCCTCGTTTCGTGATAGCAGGGGAAGACAGGGTTTGGCGCAAAGAGCCTGGACAAAGTTGCAGAGGCGGCTGGGTTGACCTCGCTGCCTGATAGGGGGGATACTCGGGAGCGGGGGGCAGCTCATGATTCGTGACCGGATCGTCGTTCTTCCATTGCTGACCCTGGCTCTGGCAGAGGGATTCCCGCTGTCGGCGCAATCAGTGGTTTCGACACACTCCGGGGTCATCTACTTCTTCGAAGGCTCGGTATGGAACGGCAACGACCGGCTGGAACAAAAGTTCGGTAGATTTCCGGACATCACGGAGGGCGGCGAACTGCGGACCGAACTCGGCCGGGCGGAAGTGCTTCTCACCCCGGGCGTGTTCCTCCGTATCGACGAGAACACCTCGATCCGGATGCTTTCGAACAAGCTCTCCGATACACGTGTCGAGCTCGTCGGCGGTTCGGCGATTGTGGAGTCGAACGAAGGGGGGGCGGACACGTCTGTTGAACTGATCTACAAGAACTGGCACGTGCGCCTCCCACATGAAGGAGTCTATCGGATCGATGCGGAACCACCGCAGGTCCTGGTGTACAGAGGGTCGGTGGAGGTTGCCGCCGAGGGAACAACGGAAACCGAGTATGCGGGCGAAAGCCAGGTCCTTCCGTTGGCGGCGGTCCTCGTGGCGGAGGAATCCACAACGTCCGGAGGCGACGCATTCAAGAACTGGGCCATGAGGCGAAGCCAGGCCGTCTCAGCCGATAATGCGATCGCCGCCGACATCTTCGACGATCCGCGCCAGATCGACGCTTCCGGGCTCGCCCTTGAAGGTTTCAGCTACTTTCCACTGACGGGCATCCCGTCGATGAGCATCACCAACCCGCACGGACTCAGTTTCTGGAGCCCGTACCAATCGACGCTCAGTTCGATCTATTCACCGTGGTATCTGTACGGGCCTCAGTATCTCGGATGGCCGCGGGGCCTCCCCCTTTACTCAAGACCGATCGTCGCGTGGCCTGCGCGAGTCGGCATCGGGCTGCACCCGGGCGGCTTCGGTTCGCCCAGACTCACGGTTGTGCCCCGACCCCCGGTTGTGCCCCGACCCATCGGCGCCCCCCATTCAGGGTTCCACGCTACCGGTCGCCGGTGAAGGATGGCGATCAGGAGATTCACTGGGACGGGGCGTAATAGCCACTCCTCCAACGCACTTTGAGACTCGGGATGCCCGCAGCCTCAGACACTTTCACTTCGACTCGGCGATATTTCCCGTCCTTGTTCTGGTTCTTCGGAGAGTAAGCTAGAACGTATTGGTTTCGTAGCTCGATTCCGATCCGGGCGGCGACACCAGGTAGGTCGTTGGGATCCGCGGCGCTGAAGGCACGACCGCCGGTCTGTTCCGCCAGCTCAGAAAGTAAACGCGGTCCGGAGACCTCCTCCCTCGTCAAGGCCGGAAAAATCGAGGGCTCAAAAACACCCATGGCATAAATTTGCACGTCGGCTTCGCGTACCAGCGACTCAAGGTCGTCGGCGGAATATCGGCTGTTGTTGTCGCCGCCATCGGAGATAATCAGCACCGCCTTCCGCGGGTTCTTGGCTTTTTCCATCTCGTGCAGTGCCAGTTCCCCGGCATCGAGCATTGCCGTCAGCCCGCCCGGCCGCGCCGACATCAGCTTGTTTTCGATAACCTCCATTCGGCTACTGAACCCGGCCGCCAGTTCGGCGCGATCGCTGAACTCGACAAGGAAAGCTTCATCCTGCGGATTCATCGTCTTGAGGAATTGAACGACTGCCTGGCGCGAAGTTCGCAGCTTATCGCCCATGCTTCCGCTCATGTCGAAGACCAGTCCCACCGAGAGCGGAACATCCTCGCCGGAAAAATGTGCAATGGTCTGCTCGATGCCGTCTTCCAAGAGATGGAAATCCTGCTGCCGAAGCCCCAGCACGAAGCGGTTCAAGCGGTCTGTGACGGTCACGGGAATCAGCACCAGGGTGGAGTCGACATTGAATCGGGGTGTAGGCGGCTGGTTGCTGGTAGCGGTCTGGCTTGTCACTGGCGTGACCGATGACCCTTCGAGGATGATGAGAAACAACGCCCAGCCTATTCGAGAACGGGCCAACCCAAACTGCACGAGCGAACTCCTAATTGTAAGCAAGTCTAGCAGTTTGAGATGTTCGAGAAAAGTAAGGATGTGCCTTGCCTGGCACTGCCCTTAAGCCGCTGAATCCCTCTAGGGACGGCTCGAACTCGAACTCCAGGTGCGATTTGAAAATAAGCTGTCAGTCCATCGGAGAGAGTCCGCACCGGACGCCACGCTTCAGGCGAGCTGGGGACCAGCTTGAAAGCGGCTGCTCGGAGCGACCTGATGCACCTGCTTGAGGGCGCTACGAGGACAGGCCCGGGCCCCAGTTCGCGGGGCCACTCCAGATAACGCACAACTCTTTGCAGCAATAGCGGTAGGCCGCTCGGCAGGGCTGTCGACGGTTTCAGCACAACAGCTACCCAATGACTCTGATGGACTGTAAAGTGCCAAATATGGATGCGTATGACGCCACATTG
>Ga0306922_10001593_pt1 | contig 20447 bp, 21 predicted proteins | sample sta12Cox44000082_FD_203758 | JGI IMG/M metagenome (GOLD analysis project Ga0306922, IMG submission 203758) | Lab enrichment of tropical soil microbial communities from Luquillo Experimental Forest, Puerto Rico - statoxic.12C.oxic.44.000.082 (v2)... | ecosystem: Environmental > Terrestrial >... | reverse complement strand
CATGAGCCACGATCGCTGACGGCGAAGTATCTGCGACAGGAGCTGGCCATCCCGGTGCCGACCTCTCGCCGGCGCGGCACGGGGCAGAAGGTCAGGCTGCTCGGCGCCACGGAGCACAACCTGAAGAACGTCGATATCGCCATCCCGCTGAATCTGCTGACGTGCGTCACGGGCGTCAGTGGCTCCGGCAAGTCGACGATCGTCCACGACGTCCTTTACGCGGCGATCAAACGCGCGAAGGGCGCATGGGACAAACGAGTGGGGACGTTCAAAAAGCTCGAAGGCGCGGAGTTCATCACGGACGTCGTGCTCGTGGATCAAGCGCCGATCGGCCGGACGCCGCGTTCGAACCCGGTGACGTATCTCAAGGCGTTCGATCCGATTCGAGAGCTGTTCGCGGCGACCAAGGACGCGCGCTCGCGGGGGCTGACCGCGAGTCACTTCTCCTTCAATGTGCCAGGCGGGCGCTGCGAAGCCTGCCAGGGTGAGGGTGAAGTGCGTGTGGAGATGCAGTTTCTCGCGGATGTCTTCGTTCCGTGCGACCAATGCGACGGCAAGCGCTTCAAGCCGCAGGTCCTGGAGGTTCGCTATCGCGGCCGCTCGATTCATCAAGTGCTGGACCTCACTGTGCGCGAGGCGCTGACATTCTTCAGCAGCTCGCCGAAGGTTTTGCGCCGCCTCCAGGTCCTCGATGAGATCGGGCTCGGCTACCTTCGCCTCGGCCAGCCAGCAACGACGCTCTCCGGCGGAGAGGCGCAACGGATCAAGATCGCCGCGCATCTGTCGTCGCACACTGGAGAGCGGCTCCTGTATATCCTCGACGAGCCCACGACCGGGCTGCATTTCGACGACATCGCGAAGCTCCTGACCGCCTTCCGAAAGCTGCTCGAGGCCGGACACACGCTGCTTGTTATTGAGCACAATCTCGATGTGATCAAGACGGCCGACTACATCATCGATCTCGGGCCCGAGGGCGGCGAGGACGGGGGATCGGTGGTCGCGACGGGGACGCCCGAGCAGGTTGCCCAGGTTGACGGCTCGTATACCGGCCGCTACCTCAGGCCGGTCCTGGCTGAAGGCCGGTCCCACGCGTACGCAGCGGGGCGATAGACGTCAGTCCCGATGCTGCAGGCATCGTGAAGGTCCCTCGAGCGTTCTACGATCGCGCCACGCTGGACGTTGCCCGTGATCTGCTCGGCAAAGTGCTGGTGCACAACCGCCGGGGCGCCCTGACGAGTGGCGTGATTGTCGAAGTCGAGGCCTACATCGGCGAGTCCGACCCGGCATGTCATGCCGCGCCGGGTCCGACGCGCCGTAATGAGCCGCTGTACGGCCCGCCTGGGTATGCGTACGTCTACCTGAACTACGGCATTCATGCGCTCGTCAACATCGTGACGGAGCCGGCCGGTTCGCCCGCCGCGATTCTGATTCGTGCGCTCGATCCGCTCGACGGGGTGCCCACCATGCGCCGCCGCCGCGGGCGGGCGATGAAAGGACGACGGTCACGATCGAGCGGTGGGGGGATGCCAACGTCGGAGCTCTGCCGTGGACCCGGGAACTTGACGATGGCCATGGGAATTACGCTCGAGGACAATCGCGCGGATCTGGTTGGCGATCGACTCTTCGTCGAAGACGTCGAACGCGACGTGGCGATTGCACCGGGCCGCGTTTCGTGGGGCCCCCGCATCGGGATCCGCCTTGGCGCGGAGCGTCCCTGGAGGGTCTGGATTGCAGGACATCCCGCTGTTTCGGGCCGCTCTTGACGTCGTCCCCCCGTCAGCGCCACACTATCTGCCGTGGTCGGTGCCACCTGCATGTGTTGCGGCTGTTGTTGTTGCGGGCTTGTCAGCCCCCGCACCAATGGTCTAGCCATATGCACACCGGCGATCACTCGATGATCTGACCGCAGACAGAAGGCGAACCCAAAGGCCCGGGAGGCTTCACCTCTCGGGCCTTTTTGTTTTTATGCGTGACCTGTTGCCGCTGTTTCTCGATCTCAGGGGACGAGACGTGCTGCTCGTCGGGGGAGGTCGCGTCGCTGCAGCCAAACTCCGTCAGTTGCTGGCTGCGGGCGCGCACGTCCGTCTCGTGTCGCCGTTGATTCGCGCCGAGATCGAGCGGGTCCCGGTGGCTGCGACGTCGCCAGGTCGCGACGACGAGCGCACCGCGGGGAGCGGGTCGAGCCTGGAGATCATCCGCCGCGCCTTCCTTCCCACGGATGTGGATGGGGTCTGGCTGGCGGTGGCGGCGGCGACGCCGGAGGTGAACCGCGCGGTGGCCGGGGCGGCCAACGAGCGGCGCGTGTTCGTCAATGCGGTGGACGATCCCGACAACGCCACGGCTTACATGGGCGGCGTGGTGCGGCGCGAAGACGTGACGATCGCCATCTCGACGGGCGGCGACGCGCCGGGGTTGACGTCGCTCGTCCGGGAGGCGCTCGACGCGGTACTGCCGAGTGACCTTCATGACTGGATGGAAACAGCACGAGCACAGCGCATTCGGTGGCGCCGCGACGGTGTCCCCATGGCGGCCCGGAAGCCGCTGCTCCTGCGTGCGCTGAATGCCCTGTATCGTGACGTGCTTCACGGTGACGAACTGCAGAGTGAGGCAAGCCAAGATGACACTCGGCGGGCGCATGGCCCGCAGACCCCGCTGAAATGTGAGGCGCCGTCGGGGGAGACGTGGAGCGCGCGGATTCCTTGGCTCAACTCACCGGAGGACTCGTGGCGGTGACCGGGCACGTCTCGCTCGTGGGCGCCGGCCCGGGAGACCCCGGGCTCCTGACGCGGCGCGCCATCGTGCGACTGCGGCGCGCCGAACTCGTGCTGTACGACGCGCTGGTAGACGAGCGCGTCCTGCGCTACGCGCGCCGGGCGCAACGTTTCTACGTGGGGAAACGCGCCGGGCGTCACGCGATGTCGCAGGACGCGATCAACGCGCTGATGATCCGCGCCGCGCGACGCGGACGCCGTGTCGTGCGGCTCAAGGGTGGAGATCCGTTCGTGTTCGGCCGCGGCGGCGAGGAAGCGCTAGCGCTTCGACGCGCCGGCGTACCGTACGACGTCGTGCCGGGGATCTCGAGCGCCATCGCCGCACCGGCTGCCGCCGGTATTCCTGTCACGCACCGCGGCCTGGCGACCGCGTTCCTGGTCGTGTCGGGCCATGACGAGCGCGCCTTTGCGGCGGCGACGAAAGGGATCGCGGCGAACCAGCTGACGATCGTCGTCCTGATGGGCATGGGGCGCGCGTCCGCGATTGCGTGGAGCCTTGTGAATGCCGGCTGGGCTCGGGGCACGCCGGTGGCCGTTGTCTCAGACGCCTCGACGCCCAGGCAGCAGGTGTGGCGTGGGACGCTCGACGAGTTGGGAGCAGGCATTCCCGCCGCCCAGGCTGGGTCCGCGGGCACTATCGTGATCGGCGACGTCGTGAACGTGAACATGCAGGCAACGCTCGATCGAGTCGTTGCGTACGGGAGCTAGTCATGTCCGTCTTGGATGATCCGAAGACATTCGGGCGCGCGCGCCTGTCGTTTGCCGACGCGCGCGACATCGACGAGTTCGTCACCACGCTCGAGCGCTTCGAGCGCGGCGAAATCACACCTGATGAGTGGCGGCAATTCCGCCTCGTCCGCGGCACCTACGGCCAGCGACAGGCGGCGGACGCCCAGATGTTGCGGGTGAAGATTCCTCAAGGCGTCCTCAGCGCCGGGCAGATCGAGGCGCTTGCGGACGTCGGGGAGCGTTACTCACGCGGGTTCGGCCACATCACGACGCGCCAGAACGTCCAGTTTCACTTCGTCAAGCTGCACGACGTCGAGCCGGCGATGCGCATACTTGCCGATGCCGGCTTGACGACGAGGGAGGCGTGTGGCAACTCGGTCCGCAACATCACCGCCTGCCCGTATGCCGGTGTCGCGGCGGACGAGCGGTTCGACGTGACACCTTACGCGGAGTCGCTGACCCGATATCTGCTGCGGCGCCCCATGAGCTCGACGCTGCCGCGCAAGTTCAAGATCGGGTTCGAAGGATGCTCGACCGATCATGTGATGACCTCCGTCAACGACCTCGGGTTTCGGGCGGTCGTGAGCCCGCACGGTGGACGCGGCTTTCGGATGACGGCTGGCGGCGGGACCGCCATCATGACGCGTTCGGGTGGAGTGGTGCACGAGTTCCTGCCGGCCTCCGAGATCCTCCGTGCTGCCGAGGCGGTGTTGCGCGTGTTCAAACGCTTCGGCGACTACCAGCACAAACAACGCAATCGCATGAAGTTCATGATCCGGGAGCTCGGATGGGCGCGGTGGCGCGAGGAATACGATCGCGAGTTGACCGCGTGCCGGCTCGAGGGCACGGTTCCCAGCCTTGACATCGATCCGCCCGCCACTGAGCCGGAGCTTGACGGTATGTCCGATTCGCCGCCGTCTATCGGCGATATTGCCGCGCGCGTTTCCGCGGCGCGCATCTCCGGTCCCGGACTCACGCCGGTTGTCACGCCGATTGCGCGGGTGGCAGAGGAGTCCTACGCGCGGTGGCGCGCGACCAACCTGCGTCCTCAGAAGCAGCCGGGGTACGTGCTGGCTGTTGCGACGGTTCCTCTCGGGGACCTGACAAGCGAGCAGATGCGCGTGATCGCGGAGCTGTCAACGGCTTACAGCGACGGATCGGTCCGCGTCACACCTGAACAGGACCTGCTGTTCCGCTGGGTGAAGGCGGGTGACGCACGGGCGCTCTACAGCCGGATGGCGGCAGCGGGGTTGGGACTAGCCGAGGCCGGCACCGTAGCTGACGTGACCAGCTGTCCCGGTGCCGAGTCGTGCCGTCTGGCGGTGACGCAGTCGCGCGGCCTCGGCCGCCTCGTCGAGGCGCATTTGCGGGAGCGACCTGAGGTGGTTGCGGCGGCCGACGGCGCGCGAATCAAGGTGAGTGGGTGCCCGAACGGCTGCGGCCTCCACCACATCGCGACGATCGGGTTCCAGGGCAGCGTCCGCCGCCTCGGGGCCAAGGCGGTCCCCCAGTATTTCGTCATGGTAGGAGGCGGCGCAGTCGACGACGGGGCGACCTTTGGTCGGCTCGCTGCAAAGATTCCAGCCGGCCGGATCCCCGAGGCCGTCGACCGGCTCGTCGCGCTCTATGTCCGCGAGAAGCAGGGAGGGGAGTCGGCGCCCGCCTTCTTCCGCAGAGTCGCGCTCGAAACCGTGAAGCCCGTGCTTGCGGACCTCGAGCGTCTCGACGAGGCCGATGCGGTCCCGGCCGATTTCATCGATCTGGGAGAGGCGGCGGAATTCCAGCCCGAAGTCATGGAGGGTGAGTGCGCAACCTAGGAAGCGCGAATCACCCTATTTACATACGTCGATGCAATTGATATAGTCCTCGGGACAACTGAATACGCACTTCTTTATCCAGAGTGGCTGAGGGACAGGCCCGACGACGCCACGGCAACCACGCGACGATTTCGCAACGGAGTGACCTCCGAGCAGTGTCGCGGTTCAGGTGCCAATTCCTGCCCCGGGTCCGGGACGGACCAACGGGGAAAGATGGAGGAGGATGTCTGTGGTCCGCGTCGCGCTCCTTGGTTTTGGCACAGTCGGCTCCGCCGTGAGCCGCCGGTTGATCGAATCTGCCACTCACGCCGACAACCCGATCGCTCTGACGCACATTCTCGACCGCCACGCTGGTGAAAAGGCCTTCGCGCCCGAGTCCGTCGCCCCTATCGTCTGGACGACCTGCATCGACGACATCCTTCACAGCGATGTCGACATCGTCATCGAGGTGATTGGCGGTATCGAGCCGGCGCTGGAGTGGGTACGGCGTGCGCTCGGGACTGGAAAGTCGGTGGTGACCGCCAACAAGCAGCTGGTCGCCCGGCACGGGCCCGAGCTGTGGGCGCTCGCGTCGCGTCAGGGCCGGCAATTCCGCTTTGAAGCGGCCGTCGGCGGGGCGATGCCGATCGTTCGGGCGATTGTCGACGGTCTTGCCGGCGATCGGTTGTCGCGACTCGTGGCGATTCTGAACGGCACGACGAACGCGGTGCTGTCGCGGATGGAGGCCACGAGCTGCTCGCTCAACGAGGCCCTCGCCGATGCCCGAGACCGCGGGTACGCGGAAGCGGACCCACGCGCCGACCTCGACGGCGACGACGCGCGAGCCAAGCTCGCGATCCTGTGCGCGCTGGCGTTCGGTGTGCGTGTAGAGGCGAGCGATATACCAGCGCGTTCGGCGCGGTCGATTCAGGCCGGTGATTTCATCGAGGCGCAGCGCCGGCAGAGGACGATTCGGCAGCTCGCGCACGCCGAGTACGATCGCACGCGGTCCAGGTTGTCGGCGTGGGTCGGCCCCGTCTTCGTCTTGGCCGACTCGGTGTTCGCGCGCGCGACCGGCCCACAAAACGTCGCGGTCGTCACCGGGGAGCACTCGGGGGAGATCGGCATCTTCGGCGCCGGTGCCGGCGGGGATGCGACGGCGGTGGCGATTCTCGGCGACGTCGTGTCGATCGCGCGCGATCGCGCGGCGATCGTTCCACCGCCGCGACTGACGTCGGATTTCACCCTCGAGGTCTCGAACGGCGGGGCGTTCGAATGGGCGGGTGCCTTCGCGGCATCCCCAGCGCAGCGACTGCGCGGTAGTGCCGAGGCGGGCCCCGCAGCGCAGCACGTCGGTCTGGGTGCAATGGCGGGTGCCGTAGTGGAGGCCATATGAGCGCGCTTGTCGGGTTGCAGTGCCACTTGTGCAAGACGGTATTCCCGTTGGAAGCGCTGTATGTGTGCGATCGCTGCCTCGGCCCACTCGAGGCGGTCTACGACTACCGTGCGGTCCGAGTGACGCGCGAAGAAATCGAGCGGCGCCCGAAGAACCTCTGGCGGTATCGCGAGCTGCTGCCAATCACTGGGTCCGCGAGGACCGGGTACCACTCGGGCTTCACGCCGCTCGTCCGATGTACTCGGCTCGCGGATCGTCTGGGCGTGCAGGAGCTCTACGTGAAGGACGACTCGGTGAACCATCCGACGTTGTCGTACAAGGATCGCGTGGTGTCGGTCGCGGCAACGCGCGCGCTGGAGCTGGGCTTCAAGGTGCTGGCCTGCGCCTCGACCGGGAATCTGGCCAACAGCGTGGCCGCGCACGCGGCGCGGCTCGGCGTCGAGTGCTCCGTCTTCATTCCCGACAACCTCGAGGCAGGGAAGCTGCTGGGGTCGGCGGTCTTCAACCCGACCATACTCGCGATTGCGGGCAACTACGACGATGTGAACCGGCTGTGTACGCAGGTCGCCGATCGGTACGGCTGGGGCTTCGTCAACATCAATCTGCGCTCGTACTACGCGGAAGGCGCGAAGACCTACGGCTTCGAGATTGTCGAGCAGCTTGGCTGGCGGTATCCGCGGCATGTCGTGGCGCCGGTTGCCGGCGGCACCCTCCTGCCAAGGATTCTCCGCGGATTCCGTGAGCTTCGCGAAGTCGGCCTCGTCGACGGCGATCTGCCGCGCATGTATGCGGCACAGGCTGAGGGTTGCGCGCCCGTCGTCCGTGCGATCGAGGCTGGTCTCGATTATCCCGAGCCCGTGCGCCCCGACACGCTTGCGAAGTCAATTGCGATCGGAAACCCCGCGGACGGCTTTCAGGTGATCCAGTCCATCAAGTCGACGGGCGGGACCGGGACCGCCGTATCGGACAGGCAGATCGTAGACGCCATCCGTCTCCTCGCCGAGACGGAAGGGATCTTTACGGAGCCGGCGGGAGGCACGACGCTTGCGGCGGCCATCGAGCTCATCGCTCGCGGCGTCATCCCTCGCGACGAGTCGATTGTCGTCTCGGTCACCGGCAACGGTTACAAGACCAGCGAGGTCGTTGCCAATCAGCTGACAACGCCGGTTCGTTTGTCACGCCGTTTCAATGATTTCGAGGCGTGGCTCGAATCGCGCCTGACCTCAGCGTCGAGCGCGCGAGCTTGACGTCGAAACGATCGGGAGCTTGAATTCCATCGCCCGGCCGTTGCGCAGCACCTTGACCGTCGCGGTCGTGCCGATCTTCGCGTCCGCGACGACGCGTGAGAACTGTGCCGGATCGGAAATCGTCTGGCCATTGAATCCTACGATCACGTCTCCAGGTCTCAGTCCGGCGTCGTAAGCCTCCGACCCGCGGTTCATGCGGGAGATGACTGCGCCGCTCGTGCTCGGGGCTCCAACCTCTTCAGCAAGCTGGGGCGTGAGCTTTTCGATTCCCACATATCCGATCGACCCACGGCGCACCTCGCCGTAGCTCATCAGATCGCTCACCACTCTCCTCGCGAGATTGCTCGGCACGGCAAAGCCAATGCCCTGGTAGCCGCCGCTCTGGCTGAAGATGCCGGTGTTGATCCCGACGAGCTCCCCTCGTGTGTTGAGCAGCGCGCCGCCGGAGTTGCCCGGATTGATGGCGGCGTCGGTCTGAATGAAGTCCTCGTAGTCCGCGAATCCAAGCTGCGCGCGCCCGGTCGCGCTGACGATGCCGGCGGTCACGGTTTGGCTGAGCTGGAACGGGCTGCCAATGGCGAGCACCCATTCGCCGACCTTGAGCAGCGACGAGTCGCCCCACGGCAGTGCGGGCAGGCCGGCGACGTTGACTTTGACAAGGGCGATGTCGGTCGCGGGATCCGTGCCGATGATCTTCCCACGCACCTCGCGCTTGTCTGGCAGCGAAGCCGTGACCTCGGTGGCCGCTGCGCGGACGTTCTCGCCGATGACGTGGTTGTTGGTCACGATGTAGCCGTCGGGCGAGATGATGACGCCCGACCCCAGGCTGAGCGATCTGCGATCGCGCGGCGCGAACATGTCGCTGTCCCCAAAAAAGTAACGAAAGAACTCGTCGTCTGGAAACGGCGATGTCTGGCGCGACCGCACGACCGTCACCGAAGAGATGTTGGCGACGCCTTTGACGGCTTGGGCGGCCACGCGAGTGAAGTCCGGCCCCCCGTTAGCGGCGGAGACGGGAGCGTTCGTCGCCGCGCGAGACGGATCGGTCGGCCGCGCCTGGGCGTTGAGGGTCGGGGCAGCTTCCTTCCGGTCGATTACGCCGGAGGCCGCTTCCAGGAGCCGGCCGGTCGCGCGCGAGTCGGCCGCCATGCGCATGCGGTCCGTGACGACCAGACCCGCGACGAAGCCCGCGGCGACGAGAACCAGGGAAAGCAGGAACCTGCGGAACATCTCACGAAACGGCGATCCGGCGTGTCCCCCGATCTGTTGCTTTCGGCATCGTCACTGTCAAGACGCCGTCTTTCATATCCGCGCTGATCGCGTCGATATTGATCGGTTCCGGGAGAGCGAAGGCCCGCGAGAAGCTGCCATGACCACGCTCGACTCGGTGGTATTGTTCGCACGAGACAGGTTTGTGGGGGCCGGCGGCCGCGCGGGCCCCCCGGATGACGATGCGGTTGTCCTCGGCGTGGAGTTCGATCTGATCGCGCCTGAGGCCAGGCAATTCGGCGGTGAGGACGAACTCGTTCGGCGTTTCATACAAGTCCACCGGGGGCGTCCAACCCGGGGCGTCGGCGCCGACGAGATGACCGAGCTGCTCGTGGAGCGCGAGGAGGTCGCGCAGCGGATCCCAGCGCGTAAGTGCCACGTGTGGCATCGTAGCACGGACCGCCGGCCTTGCGAGTGTGGTCGGTCGTATCCACATGTGCTACGATTCCAAGGATATACGGACACCTGATGGCTTCATCTGTTCAAGCGACGCGGCTTCGGAAGGGCATGCTGATCAAGCAGGGGAACGATCTCTTCCGGATCATGGACCTGCACCATCTCACGCCGGGCAACAAACGGGCGCATATACAGGCTCGGATGCGGAACATCCGCACCGGCACGCTCGCGGACCACAAGTTCCGCGCGGAAGAGGACGTCGAGCGCGCCGTGCTCGACGAGCGCGAGATGCAGTATCTCTACACCGACGGCAACCATTACTACTTCATGGATACCTCGACCTACGAGCAGATTCACATCTCGGCGGAAGCCATGGGCGACTCCAAAGACTATCTCATCGCGGACGCGATCATCCGCGTGGAGTTCTACGATGTCGAGCCGGTCGGCATTGAGATGCCCCAGACCGTCGACCTGATCGTGAAGGAGACCGTCCCGGGCATCAAGGGCGCGACCGCCAGCGCACAGGTGAAGCCGGCGACGCTCGAGACCGGGCTCGTGATTCAGGTGCCGCCCTTCGTGAATGAAGGCGACCGGGTGCGCGTCAACACCGAGACCGGGGAATACCAGGCGCGGGTCTGACCCGCGGCGCCTCATGGATGTTGCTCGCGGCAGACCGCGCCACGGGTGGATCGAGGTCGTGACCGGCAGCATGTTCAGCGGCAAGAGCGAGGAGCTCATCCGCCGCCTGCGCCGCGCGCAGATCGCCAAGCAGAAGGTTCAGATCTTCAAACCGCTCGTCGACGACCGCTACAGCGGCGACCACATCGTCTCGCACAGCGACATGCGCATCCCGTCGGAGACCGTCACGTCGTCCGAGGAGCTGGTCGCGCGGGTACGCGACGACACCGAGGTCGTCGGCATCGACGAGGGGCAGTTCTTCGACGCGAACCTGCCGGCCGCGTGCAACAGCCTGGCGGATCGTGGCAAGCGCGTGATCGTGGCCGGGCTGGACCAGGACTACCTCGGCCGCCCGTTCGAGCCCATGCCGCAGCTGCTCGCGATCGCCGAGTACATCACGAAGACGCTCGCGATTTGCGTCGTGTGTGGCGACCCGGCCAACCACACCCAGCGCCTCGTCGCGAGCAGCGATCGCGTGCTCGTCGGCGCGTCGGGGATGTACGAAGCGCGCTGCCGCCGCTGCTTCGATCCGCGCCTCGCTGACGCCAAGCCGTAGCCCGCCCCACATTTTCGTATGATCGGGGCGTGAACGTGCAGCCGGTGCTGCTCTTTCTCGGGGCGGCTTTCCTGGTCGCCAATGCCGTGCGCATTGCGGAGTACTTCCAGTTCCGCAGGCGCCGCGACCGGGCGCTGCTGACGTGGACGGCGTCCCGGCCGCCGTACTACTGGCTGAGCCTGAGCATCGGGGTCGTGCTCGGGGGCCTCATTGCGCTCAAGATCTGGTCCAACCGCGAGGCCTTCCGGCGGGGGGACATTCATCGGTATCCCTTCGGCGAGATCATGATGTTCGTTTACTACGCGTACCTGACGCCGCTCATCGCAAGAATCCGTCGTGGGTTCTATCAGGACGGCATCTGGACGGACACCTCGTTCATCCGGTACGCCGACGTCGGCGGCATCAGCTGGCGCGTAGGAAAGCATCCGGACGAGCAGCAGATCACGCTGCTCATCACCTCCAAGCTGCGCAATCTGGCCCGGCGTCTCATCGTGCCCGCCGACAAGTATGCGGCTGCTCGCCGTCTGCTGCGCGACAAGATCGGCGATCGGGAAATCCACTTCGGCGGGACCGGCCTCGATCTCGGCGTGGAAGACGACCGCGACAGAATCTAGTGCAAGGTAGAAGCGGCGGGCGGCCGCCAGAGCTGCGGGTTGGCGGCCGCGAACGCCTGTGGCACGTGGCTCATCGACGGCCGCACAGCATACACACGCGAATCTGGCTTCACATCGACGTTCCTGAAACCTCGAAGCGTTCGCGGAATCGGCGGACCGTCTGCGCGCGTAATCGGCGTTTCCTTCAGCGTGATAAGCAGAAACGTCGAGCTGTCGTTGGCCTCGTAAACGAGCCAGGCACCATCTCTGGGGTTCGCCGTCCGGATGGCTCTCACGAACCTGCCTTCCTGGCCGGGATGGATCTGAAACGTGGTCACGCGCAGCACGCGCATCCTCGAAAAGTCGGCCCGGCTCGCGGGCCGATCGATGTCATCTCGCCGCGTGGTCAGCGTGCTCTCCGACGACTCGGTCAATTCCGTCAGGCGCTGTTGGAGCGCAACGAGGTCTGGGTGGGACTCGATGGCTTGGCGGTAGGTCTCCGCAGCGCGGTCGGGGCCTTCCGGCGAGTCGTAGAGGTTGAGGTAGAGGATGTCGTTCGAGTCTTTCGAGGACTGGAGGCAGATCCAGTGGAGCTTGACCTTTGCGCGTTCATACGCGCGAACAATCTGCGCCTCGAGCGAGGCGTATGCTCCTGAGCTCCGCGGCTTCACTCTGACTCGCACGAGGTTGAGAAACCTCGGGCGGGCCCCGGCCGGTGGCGGTCCCGGGTCGCGTCCCTTGGCCGACCGGGAGACGGGGGGCGCTCCGGCGGCCGGCTCCAGCGCGGCCGATGCGACGCGGCCGCACACGAGCGCAAGGAGAGCGCCGGTGCACACAGCTCGCGCGGCGAGTGTGGCGGGCACGGTTAAAACCTGGACGTGAAGAGGCCGATGAGCCCTGGGCCAGTCGCCATGGGATCTCCAAGCCAATCGGGCGGCATGAGCCACACGAATGCAAGAATCGCGATCACCCAGAGATCGTAGGGGAGCGTCGCGCGGTCATCGGTCCAGAAGAACGCGCGATTGAAGACACCGGCCAGCCCGTCCTTGGATGGCAGGGGGAGGCGATTGAGCGCGAGATACGTGTAGTAGATACGGTTGGCCACCGCCAGAATCGACAGCACGAGGATGACCCAGAGGACGCCGGCCATGCGGTTCGTAAACGCGCCGATCATGAAGAGGACAATGCGCTCGGGTCGCTCCATGAAACCGACCTTGCACTTGTCGACCAGCGATTCGGCGCGGGCGCGCGCATAGCTCGTCATGATGGAAAAGATGAGCGCAAGCGCGGCGACCATGACATAGTCGGTGCGTCCCATGCTCGAGTAGAGGTAGATCAGTCCCACGAGCAACGCGAGATCCGAAAACCGATCCAGCGTGGAGTCCCAGAAGGCCCCGAACTTCGACTGCAGCTCCAGCTCGTGCGCGACCTTGCCGTCGATGAAGTCGAAAATGTTGGCGACGATCATGATGACCCCGGCCAGCATGAAGCGTCCGAGCGCCAACGCCCACGCGGCCAAGACGTTGATGACCACGCCAACGAAAGTCAGGACGTTCGGGTGGACGCGGAGCTTCACGCACGCGCTGATGATCGCCCGCAGCGGGAACAGGCAGATTGCGCCAATTGCCCCGGTGAAGGTCATCCGGCGGCGCTCGCCTCCACCGAGTGAGGTCGAAGCCACACTTTCAGGGCTGGTCACTCGGACCGACGTTGGCACCGAGGAGCTTATAATGGAAGGTTCAGACACCGAGCGAAATCGCGACATAGTAGCGTATGCCCATCCATGAACTCAAGGATCAGATTGCGCGGCTCCCAGAGCAGCCAGGGGTGTATCTGTACTTCAACGCCCTGGGAGAGACAATCTACGTGGGCAAGGCGCGTGCCCTGAGGGACCGCGTACGCAACTACCTGGGGGCTTACGGAAACGACCCGAAAACCGACGCCCTGCTGGATGAGGTCAGTCGGCTGGAATACATCGTCACAGATTCGGTCGTCGAAGCCCTCGCGCTCGAGAACAATCTGATCAAGCAGCGAACGCCCAAATACAACATCCTGCTGCGCGACGACAAGAACTACCCGTACTTGCAGCTGACGACCAACGAGGCCTTTCCGCGCGTCCTCGTCGCCCGCCGCGTCGAGCGTGACGGCAGCTTCTACGCAGGCCCGTTTCTGCCGGCACATTTTGCGCGCAAGACCATGGCGCTCACGCACCGGCTGTTTGGCATTCGATCATGCAACGAGGTCATCACCGGCAAACGGAACCGTCCCTGCCTGGAGTACGACATCAAGCGCTGCATCGCACCGTGCGTCGATACGCTGTGTTCGACCGCGGAATACGACAGCGCGGTCCAGATGACAAAGCTGTTTCTCGAGGGGCGCAACGAGGAGCTGGTGACCGAGCTCCGCCGCCGCATGCTGAACGCTGCGGCCGGCGAGCGGTTCGAGGAGGCGGCGCAGGCACGCGATTCGATGCGGACGGTCCAGACGCTGCACGACCGCCAGCAGAAGATGGCGACGGCCGAGCTCGGTCACCGCGACGTGTTCGGCGTCAAGCGCGGACCTGCGGGCGTGGTCATCCAGGTCTTTCAGGTCCGCGGCGGTCGCGTCGTCGAACGCGTGGAGTTGGGGACCGACGACGCTATCGTGGGATCGAGCGAAGGCGAACTGCTTGTTGCCGCCATCCAGCAGTTCTATGAGGCGCGAAGCGTGCCGCCCGAGATTGACGTGCCGGTCGAACCGGACGAGCGAGAGGCGCTCGAGAGCTGGCTTGGCGGCCGGGCCGCGCGGCGCGTGAAAATCTTCATGCCGCAGCGCGGGGAAAAGCGCGGCCTGGTCGACCTTGCGAGCCGGAATGCCGCCCTGGCGTATCAGACGCGGTTCAATCAAGCGCGGGCCGCCCAGTACGATGCGCTCGAGACGCTGCAACACGTGCTCGCGCTGCCCGCGCTGCCGCGGCGCATCGAATGTTTCGACATCTCGACGATTCAGGGCAGCGAGACCGTCGCGTCGATGGTCGTCTGCGAGGACGGCCGCATGCGCCCCTCGGAGTATCGGAAATACCGGATTCGCGGCGATTCGCAAATCCCGCTCCTCGCATCCGGACAGCGAAGCCGCGGGAGCCACGAACCCCGAATCCCGCTCCTCGAATCCCGGCAGCAGGACGATTTCGCCGCGATGCACGAAGTCGTCGGGCGCCGGTGCCGCAAGCTGCTCGAGCAAGGGGGCCCCTTCCCTGATCTCGTCCTGATCGATGGCGGCCGCGGCCAACTGTCGGCGGCGTACACGGCTCTCGAGGAACTGGGGCTCGCAAACCTCGTGGCAGTCGGCATCGCCAAAAAGGAAGAAGTGCTGTTCACGCGTGATCGGGAGGAGCCAATCGCCCTCGCGACGCATGATCCGGCGCTGCTGCTCGTGCAGCGGATTCGCGATGAAGCGCACCGTTTCGCGGTCACCTTTCATCGCCGGGCGCGCGCGATTCGTGATCTGCGATCCGAGCTTGATCGTGTGCCCGGGATTGGGCCGCGCCGGCGCAGGACCCTGCTGACGACGTTCGGGAGCCTCGCTGGCGTGCGGCGGGCCACTCGGGAAGAGTTGGCGGCGGCCGTAGGCCCGCGCACGGCCGACGCCGTCCTTGCGTTTTTCGCGAGTCGGCCTTAACCTTTTACCCCAACCGTTAACCCTTTGCCGGACATCAATTTCGCGCAAGTCTTCATTTCTTTTGCCGTGCTCCTCTTCTCGTTGACCGTGCACGAGACGGCGCACGCCTGGACCGCGGACCGCCTCGGCGATCCCACGGCGCGGCGGCTGGGGCGCGTCTCACTCAATCCGGCCGTTCACGCCGATCCCATCGGTACCGTGCTCTTTCCGCTGGTGGCTCTGATCACGGGCGTGGGGATCATTGGCTGGGCGAAGCCGGTGCCAGTGCAGACGCGGCAGCTGGGACATCCGCGTCGGGACTACATCCTGGTTGCGGCCGCGGGTCCCGCCAGCAATCTGATCCTCGCGTTCGCGGCGGCGACGCTGCTGACGACACTTCCCGTGTCGCCGGCCGTCGGCGCAACGACCTCTTCGGCGCCTGTAGCGACGATCCTGGTCACGACAATGCGGCTGAACGTGTTGCTGGCCGTCTTCAACATGGTCCCGATTCCACCCCTCGACGGGGGCAATGTCCTCGCCGGGTTGCTGCCGCCGCCGCTGGCTTCGACCTACAACCAGCTGCGACGGTACGGGTTTGTCCTGCTCTACCTGCTGATTCTCACTCCTGGCTTCGACATTCTCGTCGTGACTCCTTACCGCATGATCTTGTCCTGGCTGCCTGCGAAGTGACCTCCTCGGCCAAAGCGCGCGTCGTGTCCGGCATGCGCCCGACCGGTCGTCTGCACCTCGGTCATCTGGTGGGCGCACTCGGCAATTGGGTTTCGATGCAGGACCAGTACGACTGCTTCTACTTCGTCGCGGACTGGCACGCGCTGACAAGCGATTTCGCCGATCCGAGCCTGCTGACCTCTTACGCGTACGAGAACGTCGCCGATTGGATCGGCGCCGGGCTCAACCCGGAAAAGAGCACGTTTTTCGTGCAGTCCCTTGTGCCGGAACACGCGGAGCTGTACCTCCTTCTTTCGATGGTCGTGCCGGTGCCCTGGCTGGAACGCGTGCCCACGTACAAGGAACAGCAGGAGAGTCTGAAAGACCGAGACCTGTCGTCCATCGGGTTCCTCGGTTATCCGCTGCTGCAGACGGCCGACGTCGCGATGTACGACGCGAGACTCGTCCCGGTCGGCGAAGATCAGGTCGCGCATCTCGAGCTCGCGCGCGAGGTGGTCCGCCGCTTCAACAACTTTTATGGGGACGTGCTCATTGAGCCGCAGCCGCTCGTGAAGACGGGCGGGTTCGGGCGCCTGCCGGGGCTCGACGGCGGGAAGAAGATGAGCAAGAGCGTTGGCAACACGATTCACTTGGCCGATACGGCCGATGAGGTCGTCAAGAAGGTTCGGCAGATGTACACCGATCCCAACCGTGTCCGTGCTGACGTGCCCGGCACGGTCGAAGGCAACCCCGTATTCGTCTACCATGACGCCTTCAACCCGGACAAAGCAGAAGTCGAAGACCTGAAAGCGCGCTACCGCGCCGGGAAGGTCGGGGACGTCGAGGTCAAGATGAAGCTGGCGGCCGCGTTGAACGCCTATCTGGAGCCCATCCGGCAGCGCCGCGCGGCCGTGCTCGCCAGACCCGATCGCTTGAAAGAGATTCTGTTCGAAGGGTCGAAGCGCGCCCGGAAGGTCGCCGTCCGAACGATGGAACGGGTGCGCGCCGCGATGAAGGTCGCGTACACATGACGGAGACGCATTCGGATTTCGAATCCGCGCCAGACGCGTTCCCGGTCAAGCTCGCGTCGTTCGAGGGACCGCTCGATCTGCTGCTGCACCTCATCAAGACGAACGAAGTCAACATCCACGACATTCCGATTACGCTCATCACGAAGCAATACCTCGAGACGATGGAGCTGATGCACGAGCTGAACCTCGATGTCGCTGGCGAGTTCCTGGTGATGGCGGCGACGCTCATCCACATCAAGTCGAAGATGCTGCTGCCGCGCCCCGAGACGGCAGCGGCCGTCGAGGGTGAGCAAGAAGATCCGCGTGACGCGCTCGTTCGCCGGCTGCTCGAGCACCAGAAGTTCAAGGCCGCGGCAGGCATGCTGCACGAGCGCGAGCAGCTCCGGGCCGCGCAGTGGCTCCGTCCTGACGAGCGGGTGGCGGCCATCACCGGCGATGACTACGAGCCGGAGCTCGAGGTCGACCTGTTCAGCCTGTTGGCGGCCTTTCAGCAGGTCGTGCAGCGAGCCAAGCTGCGACCCAAGGTGCTGCTTCCGCCCGAGCAGATTCCCGTCGAGGTGCGGATCAACCAGTTGCTGGCCCGGCTGTCAGAAACGGAAGCATGCGGCTTCGAGGACCTGTTCGCGGATGTCGGCGATCGCAGCGGGCTCATCGTGACATTTCTCGCGCTGCTGGAGATGATTCGGCTCAAGCTCGTGCGCGTGTTTCAGTCGACCAGCTTCGGTCCGATTCGGGTGTACAAACGTCCCAGACCCGCGGATGCGCCGCATCCCATCGGCGATCCCGAGTCCGGGCACGCGGACTCAGGGAGTGAAAAGAAACATGGATAAGAAGGCTTCCGCCGAGCTGAAGGCGATTGTCGAGGCGTTGATCTTTGCCTCACCCGAGCCACTGACGCCCAAACAGATCTTCAAGCTGCTCGAGGTGGAACCGCGCGAGGACGTCCAGGCGGCTCTCGACGAGCTGAAGCGCGATTACGACCGGCCCGGCGGCCTGCAGCTCGTCGAGGTGGCTGGCGGCTATCAGATCGTCACTCGGCCGGAGCTTCACGATTGGGTGCGCAGGCTCTTCCACGAACGGACGACCCAGAAGCTCACGGTGCAGGCGCTCGAGACGCTCGCGGTCATTGCCTACCGGCAGCCGGTCACGGCGCTCGAGATCACCGAGATCCGCGGAGTGAACGCTTCGGGCGTGCTGAGCACCCTGCTCGAGCGACACCTCATCAAGATCGTCGGCCGGAAGCAGGTTGTGGGGCGGCCGTTCATGTACGCGACCACCAAGGAGTTCCTGATCCGTTTCGGCCTGAATGATCTGGCCGACCTGCCCAGAGTCGAAGACATGGCCGAAGCCCTGGGTCTCGACACGCCCCTCCTCGTGGAGCAGCCGGCGAGCGACGACATGCTCCCCGCGGAAGAGCCCGATGTCGCTTCAGGCGGAACGGGCGGCGCTATTCATTAGCTTTCGAATCTCTTGGGGCGTGAGCTCCCTCCACTGCCCGACTTTCAGGCGGGGATCACGAATGGGGCCGATCGCGACGCGCTTCAAGCGCGTGACCGGATGCCCGATAGCCTCGCACATCCTGCGGACCTGCCGATTGCGCCCTTCGTGAACGGTAATCTCGAGCGTCGCGTTGCCAGGAGAGGCGTTCCTCGCGGAAGGCCCGCCGGGCGTGTGCTTCACCAGAGCGACGTTCGCCGGTGCCGTCCGGCGGCCTTCGAGCCGGATGCCACGCGCGAGACGCTCGAGATCGCGGGCGTCGGGCACGCCCCGGACGCGCGCCTCGTAGACACGTGTCACGCCGTGCCGCGGATGGGTCAGCCGGGCGGCCAGCTCGCCGTCGTTGGTGAGGATGAGCAGACCCTCCGACTCGAAGTCGAGGCGACCTACCGGATACACATAGTCGCGCACGCCGAGCAGGTCGATCACGGTCGGCCTCCGCTCCGGATCCGATCGCGTCGTCACATACCCTCTCGGTTTGTTCAAGAGGATGTACCGATGGTGTTCGACGATCGCAATCCGCCGGCCGTCAACGCGGATGTCATCGCGGAAGGGGTCTGCCCGTGTGCCGAGCGCGCGCACGGGCGCGCCATTCACGGTCACACGTCCGTCAAGCATCAACCGCTCGGACGCGCGCCTGGACGCGACGCCTGCCTGGGACAGGATCTTCTGCAGCCGCTCAGCCCCCATGGAGGCGCATGGTAACCTTGGCGCGGGTGGGCCAGAAAGGGCGGGAAGCGCGGGAGAGGTAGGAAGCGCGGGAGGAGCAGGACAGGGCAGGACGGCGACAGGAATGCGACCTCTGATCATCGCCATCGATGGCCCTTCGGGCGCGGGCAAAGGCACCGTAGCAAGGGCGGTCGCAAGCGAGCTCGGATATCGTCACATCGACAGCGGGGCGATGTATCGCGCAGTTGGCTGGAAGGCGATCAAGTCAGGCCAGGATTTCGACGAGGACGCCGTCGCGCGTCTGGCCGAGCACTCGGCGATCGAGGTGACGCCGATCCGGGTGGCGATCGACGGAGAGGATGTGACCCGTGCGATCCGGACGCCGGAAATCGACCGAGCGGCGGCTGCGGTCGCGCGGCTGCCCAAAGTCAGATCGGTCCTGGTCGCGCGTCAACGGGCACTGGGATCAGGCGGCGCGATCGTCATGGAAGGTCGCGACATCGGCACGGTCGTCTTTCCGAACGCGGACGTGAAGATCTACTTGGATGCGTCGACCGAGGAGCGGGCGAGACGGCGGGCGAACGATCCCGCGCAGACGGGAGGACCTGCTGCGGTTTCCGAGGTCGCGACGCTTATCACCGAACGAGACGAGATCGATCGCACGCGCGCGGCGTCACCCCTCTACGCTGCGGTTGATGCCACCCTGATCGACACGACGGGGAAGTCGGTCGACGACGTCGTTCGGGAAGTCCTTGGGGTAATACGAAACAAACATGGCTGATGGCTAAACTTCAGTCCCTGTCCCGATAGTCCTCGGCCGACGCGGGGTCGAGCTCCCATCGGTGCCGGTCCCGCTCGATGACTTTGTCGCCGGATTTCAGCTCCTCGTTGTCCTCATACTCCACGCCCAGCGCTTTGCCGATGTCGTCGACGACCTCCTGATCCGGCGTTGGATTGTCGCCGCCGGGCGCCTCGTCACCGCTGAAGTACGCGTTCTCGTAGTCCGCGTCGACGTCGCCGGCCGTCAGGCCCGGCGACATGCTGTGCCCATGCTTGCGCAGGTTGTCTTCGAGCTCGGCTCGGCCGCTGCGGGCCGCGGAGCTATGCGAATCCATGTCGAGCGATGATGGCGGCGTGGGGACGATTTCGTCGAGCGTGCGGCGAGCGCGGTCGAGTCGTGGGCGTTTGACCTCGCCGAGAGGGCGAGCAACCTTAGGGCGTTTCCCAGAAGCTCGGCGCATCGCGCCTTTGGACGCGCTCTTCCGAGAGGCCCGCACGACGGCTTTCGTCGGGGCTCGTTTCCTGGCGGCGGTTTTTCGTGCGGCTTTCGTCCGGGCGCGGGCCGCAGCCGTTTTGCGCGCCACTTTCGCCCCGGCTGGCCGGGAAAGGCGTCGAGGTTGAGAACGTGAGACGATCCGCCGACGTGGACGCTTCGGTCTGGCCATGGCTTCAGCCCTTTCGGAACCTTGACAGTTTGGCGATAAGTGTCGTACGCTCTGTTGCTTATCGAAATT
>Ga0306922_10001591_pt1 | contig 20462 bp, 20 predicted proteins | sample sta12Cox44000082_FD_203758 | JGI IMG/M metagenome (GOLD analysis project Ga0306922, IMG submission 203758) | Lab enrichment of tropical soil microbial communities from Luquillo Experimental Forest, Puerto Rico - statoxic.12C.oxic.44.000.082 (v2)... | ecosystem: Environmental > Terrestrial >... | reverse complement strand
CGGCCGGCCGATTTGGCCGCGTACATCGCCATGTCCGCGTTCTTGAGGATCTGATCGAGATCGGTGCCGTCCTGCGGTGCCATCGCGATGCCGATGCTGGCGTCCGAGGTCACCTGGTGGCCGAGACAATCGTAGGGCGCGCGGATTGCCTCGAAGGTCCGTCGCACCAGCTCGACGACCTCGGTGGGGTTCTTGACCGCGGTCTGGACGATGGCGAACTCGTCGCCGCCGAGCCGGGCGACGAAATCGCTGGTCCCGACGCATTCCTTGAGGCGCGCGGCCACCGATTTGAGCAACTGGTCGCCGATCATGTGTCCGAGCGAATCGTTGATGCTCTTGAATTCGTCGATGTCGATGTAGAGCACCGCCAGGTGCTCGCTTTCGACGATATTGACGAGCTCCTGCTTGAGCCGTTCGTGGAACAGCGCGCGGTTTGGCAGGTCGGTCAGCGCGTCGTAATGCGCAAGATGCCTGATCTGCTCCTCGGCGCGCATGCGCTCGGTGATGTCTTCGTGGGTAGTCAGCCAACCGTTCTTGAGCGGCTGATTGACGATCTGGATCAATCGGCCGTCCGAGGTTTCGACGATACTGTGGGTGATCTTGCCCAGAGCCACATTCCGCAAGACGGTCGTGACAAACGCATCGACATCGCCCTTGAACGAGCCGGTCTGTTTTCGGTGCGTGACGAGATCGCGAAAGGCAAGGCCTGGCTTCACGAAATCGTTGGAAAGCCCATACATCGAAATATAGCGCTCGTTACAGACAACGAGCCGCTCAGATGAATCGTACAGCAGCAACCCATGCGTCATGTTGTTGATCGCAGTATCGAGGCGCTGCTTTTCCGTCTGGTGTTGCTGCAAAAGTTTTCGGACGAAAAGGAACAGCATCGCCGTGATCACGAGCACCGAAAAGCTGGCGACCAGGATCAGGAACCTGGTTTGCTCCCGCCAATCGGCAAGAGCCGCCGCGACCGTCATGCTCGCGACAATGGAAATGGGAAAATTTTTCAGAGCGTAAGCCGAAGCAATGCGTTCCTGGCCGTCGATCGGGCTGGTCAGGCGGATGGTCCCGCGACCGGAAGGCGACGAGATGTAGTGATAGATCGGGCTGCTTCGGACATTCGATCCGATCATTCGTTCGATGTGCGGATAGCGCGCCAGAAGTGTCCCGTCGCGCAGATACATCGAAATCGCCGCGCCTTCTCCCAGCACCACCGAGGCAAAATATTTTTCGAAAGTCGCCGGTGCAATGGCCCGCGACACGACCCCGATGAACTCGCCCTGCGGTCCGGTCAATTTGTGAGCAACGATGGTCGCCCAGCCCGGCGCCGAGATCCTGGCCCGCGCCATTTCGATCATGACCGGAGTAGTTTCCGTTCCGGATTTGAAGGCGTGGAAGTAGCCGCGATCGGCAATATTGACGTCCGGCACCGGCCAAAAATCCGAGGAATTGATCAGTGTGCCGTTGGCGTCGAAGACGTTGATGCCGGCAAGGTCGGAATAGGCGCCGATCTTGCCCCTCAAGGTCTCATGCCATTCCAGGGTAGCCAACTGGCCCGCGAATGTCTCGGACGTCATTCGGTCTGACCTGGTTTGCGCCGCGACATCTTTCAGGATGGCGGCGAAATCCTCAAGCTGCTGATCGAAATGGCGCGCGACCAACAATACGGTGTTTTCCAGTTCGCGCTCGTTGCTGTTCAGCGCGCGCTCGCGGAAATTGCCGACCATGATCGTCGTGCCGATGGCAATTGCCGCGATCAAAAAGACGCCGCCGGCGATGAGCCAGCGGATCGGAGCACTGGAAAGGAACGCTTTCAGATCGAAAGAGGTGTTACCGTCTGCCGTCATGGCTGAGATCGTTGTCGAGACTGCCCAACACCGGAGCGGAACACTCCAGCCCAATACAAGAATACCTAGACGGTATGGAGGTGAGGTTAGGAAGTTGGGTTAAGCCCGGGTTAAATCGAGTGTCCCGCCCGTTTCTACAACCAAAGGAGGTATATCCGCGACTTTCGCAAAAGGACGGCTTTTGTCTTCAGAACGAGCCAGCAAAAACGTTCGGCAGCGCTGGCCGTACTCACCCCCGAAGCGTCAGTCTCGTGCGCGATAATGGCCGGACTTGCCGCCGATCTTTTCGACGAGGTGAATGCCCTCGACACGCACGCCGCGTTCGGCAGCCTTGATCATGTCGTAGATCGTCAGGCAGGCAACTGCGACCGCGGTCAGCGCCTCCATCTCGACCCCCGTCGGACCCGTCACCTTGACGCTGGCGCGAACGACGCAGCCGGGCAGTTTTTGGTCCGGCGTGATGTCGATTGTGACCTCGGAGAGGGCCAGTGGGTGGCACAAGGGGATGAGATCCGAGGTGCGCTTGGCCGCCATGATGCCGGCGAGCCGCGCGGTACCGAACACATCGCCTTTTTTGGCATTGCCCGACAGGATCAATGCCAGCGTCGTTTTGCTCATGACGACCCGGCCTTCGGCTACGGCAGTCCGTTCAGTCGCTGCCTTGTCGGATATGTCGACCATGCGCGCTTCACCCTTGGCATCAATATGGGTGAGGGTGGAATTCGCTCTGGAGGAACGCCGCGCCATGCCTCACCGAGTCCCGCCCGCGTCGACGCCGCCTGCCAGCAGCGCCCGTGTGGCAGCCGCAACGTCGGCCTGGCGCATGAGACTTTCGCCGACCAGAAACGTCGAGATGCCGACGCGAGCCAGTTGCGCGAGATCTGCTGATGAGAAAATACCGCTTTCGCCTATCATCAGGCGGTCCTTTGGTATCAAGGGTGCCAAAGCCTCGCTGGTCGCAAGCGTTGTTTCGAAAGTGCGCAAGTTGCGATTGTTGATCCCGATCATCGGTGATCGAAGTTTCAAGGCGCGGTCGAGCTCGGCCTGATCATGGACCTCGATCAGGACGTCCATGCCGTGCGCGACCGCCGCATCCTCGATGTCTTTCGCCGCGGCATCGTCGAGGGCCGCCATGATGATCAGGATGCAATCGGCGCCGTGGGCGCGCGACTCCACGACTTGATAGGTGTCGTAGATGAAATCCTTGCGCAGGACCGGCAAGCTCGTCACGGCGCGCGCCGCCACCAGAAAATCGAGATGCCCCTGAAACGACGGCGCATCCGTCAATACCGAAAGACAGGTGGCGCCGCCGGCTTCATAGGCCCTCGCAAGCGCCGGAGGGTCGAAATCGGCGCGGATCAGGCCCCTGGAGGGTGAGGCCTTCTTTATTTCGGCGATCAGCGCACAGCCGCCGCGCGCGAGCCTCTGGCGGATGGCATTGGCAAAGCCGCGTGGGGCGGGCGCTGCCTTTGCCTCGGCCTCAAGACCGGACAACGGACGGGAACGCTTGGCGGCAGCGATCTCCTCCTGCTTGTAGGTCTCGATCCGGGCCAGGATGTCAGACATGGCAACGCCCCGCGCTCAGCTGTTGGAGACCGCGACGAGATGCTTCAGCCGCGACGCCGCGGCTCCGCTCTCGATCGACCTGGTACCGAGCGCGACACCTTCCTTCAGGTCTTTTGCGTGGCCGGCCACGATCAATGCCGCCGCGGCATTGAGCAAGGCGACGTCGCGATAAGGGCTTGGCATTCCGTCGAGCACGCTTTTGAGCGCAATGGCATTGGCATGGGCGTCGGCGCCCTTGAGCATCTCACCGGCGACACATTTGAGTCCGGCCTGTTCCGGTGTCACCTCGAAAGAACGAATGTTGCCCTTTTCGAGGGCCGCAACAAAGGTCGGGCCGGTGAGGGTGATCTCATCGAGTCCGTCCGAGCCGTGCACTACCCAAACCGATTCAGAGCCGAGGTTTTTCAACACCTGCGCCAGCGGCTGTACCCATTGCATCGAGAAAACCCCGACCATTTGCCGGGTGACGCCTGCCGGATTGGAGAGTGGTCCGAGCAGATTGAAGATGGTCCGCGTGGCAAGCTCGACACGGGTCGGGCCGACGTTCTTCATCGCCGGATGGTGCGCCGGCGCGAACATGAAGCCGATGCCGGCCTCCTCGACGCAACGGCCGACATGCTCCGGCGAGATGTCGATCTTGACGCCCAGCGAAGAAAGGACGTCCGCGGACCCCGAACGCGAGGAGAGTGCGCGATTGCCGTGCTTGGCGACCGGCACGCCGGCGCCTGCGACAATGAAGGAGGCACAGGTCGAGACATTGACAGAGCCTGAGCCGTCGCCGCCGGTACCGACCACGTCGATTGCCTCCGGCGGAGCCTTGACCCGCAGCATCTTGGCCCGCATCGCCGACACTGCGCCCGTGATCTCCTCGACGGTTTCGCCTCGCACCCGAAGCGCCATCAAAAGTCCGCCCATTTGCGAGGGCGTCGCTTCGCCGGACATCATGCTGTCGAAGGCAGACACGGCCTCATGACGCGACAGTGTCGCACCGGTAGCCACCTTGGCGATGAGAGATTTGAAATCGTCCATCACGTGCTTTCAGGAAACCGCGAAAACAAGACCGTCAAGAGCCATTCGGACAACCTGCTTTTCTGGCGCGACGCCGGCATTGTCGTTCAAGATCAGTTATTCGCGCCGGTCACCTGCGCGAAGGCGGTCTGGTTGACGTTGGTACCGATATCAGACTCAAGCTTCGTGATGAATTGGGCGAGTTGCTCGTCGGTGATTGCCCGTTTGATGTTTTCACTCAATTTCTTCATTTCGTCCGACGCAAGGTCGAGCGGAGGCATGGTGATGTCGGTGACCCGGAAAACGATCCAGGCGTTGGCGGCGGGGTCGGGGACTTGTCCCACCCCGTCCTTGGCGGTGCGAAACGCCGCGGCGACTGCGGCCGCGGGCAGGCCCGGGAGGGAAGCGTCGCGCTTAAATCCAGCGGCGGTTTCAACGCTCAATCCTACTTGCGCCGCCTCTTCGGCGAGTTTGCCGCCCTGTTCCAGCTTCTGGACCAAGTCGGTCGCCTTGGCGCGCAGCCGGCTCGCGATCTGGTCGTCGCGCCATCGCGTTTCGACCTGATCCTTGACCTCGTCAAGATTGCGCTCGCGCGACGGAGTAATGCCGAGAACGTCGTACCAGACATAGCCGCCATTGAACGAGATCGGATCATTGTCGACGCCGACGTCACTGTTGAAGGCTTGCGAAACCACGTCCAGTCCACGCGGGATGTTCATCGCCGGTTGTCCGCTGGAAAGCCGGCCCGAACGGTCGACCGCGTCGATGGTCACCGGCGCAAGGCCCAGTTTTTGCGCCGCTTCAACGACGCTTGCGCCACCGCCGCGCTCATCTTCCATCTTGTCACGCAGTTCAGCAACCTTGGTTCGCGCACGCTCCTTGGCAATGTCCCTTTTGATTTCCGAGGCAACGCTCTCGTAGTTTGCTGCTACTCCCGGCTCGATCTTGCCGACCTTGACGAGCGCGACGCCGAATCTGCCCTGAGCGGGCTGACTGACCTCGCCGGATTGCAGCGAGAAGGCGGCGTCTGCGATGCCCTGATCCGCAATCGATGACTTTGGAATGACACCGAGATCGATGTCGGCTGGATTGAGGCCGCGCTCCTTGGCCAGATCGTCGAACGACGACCCGGATTCGATACGGCCGCGCGCGGCCTGCGCCTCTTCGGCGTTCGGGAAAACCATCTGCCAAACCTGACGCCGTTCGGGCGTCCCGTACTTGTCGCGCCTTTGCTCGAAGACCTTTTTCGCATCCTCGTCGGAAACCTCGCTCCATTTGCCGATTTCTTCCGGCGTAATGACGACGAAGGAGATCTTGCGATATTCCGGTGCGCGGAACAGCGCCTTGTGCTCGTCGAAATAGGCGGCCAGCGCTTCCGGTGAAGGCGGATCGATCGTGCCGGCCTGAGCGGCGTCGAGTTTCAAGTATTCGATGGTACGCTGTTCATTCTGATACCGCGCCAGCGCGTCCAACAGGACTTTGGGCGTCTCAAGCCCGGCCGCGACGCTTCCCGCGATCTGGCGGCGCAGCGCCACCCTCCGCTGCTCGGTGATGAAACGTTGCTCGCTATAACCGAGCTGCCGGATGACGTTCTGAAAGCGTGCCGGGTCGAACGCGCCACTGACGCCCTTGAAATTGGGGTCGCTGAAGATCAGGCGCATGGTTTCTTCAGGCGACTGCCCGAGTCCAAGCCGGCGCGCCTCCTCGTCAAGCGCTGCCTCCGCAAGCGTCTGCTGGAGAACCTGCCGGTCGAATCCGATGGCGCGGGCCTGATCCATGGTCAGCGGGCGGCCGAACTGGCGGCCTATCTGTTGCAGCCTTTCGTTGAAGATCTGGCGGAACTGCTCGGTCGAGATCTCGGTGCGGCCGACCTTGGCCAGCGTCGATTGTCCAAAGCCCCGGAAGATGTCGGCGATGCCCCAAATGCCGAAACTGACAATCAGCACGCCCATGACGGTCGCCATGACAATTTTGCCGAGCCAATTTGATGAGGCTTTGCGCATTCCTCGAAGCATGGGATCCAACTTGTTGGCAGGAGGGAACCGGGTCCGCGCCCGAGGGAATATCGATAACCGAATTCCCAAAAAGGGGCGTCACCGGACTGAGAACGCATCATAAAGTGGCAGGCTTGAGGTCGCAACCATGGTGCACCGGACCGCGAAACGGTAAACGGCCCGGAAAGTCGTTGTGGCATGGCTGCGAGGGCTCTGGTAGCGCTTGATGGCCAAAATTTCATGGAAATTCCCGAGATGACCAACCGAATTCGGCCATTGATTGCCGGCAATTGGAAAATGAATGGCCTGAAGGCATCGATGGCTGAATTTGAAGCCATGCTGGCAGGCGCCTCGGCAGTCGCGAGCAAGGCTGACTTGCTGGTGTGCCCGCCGGTGACGCTGATCGCGGCGTTCGCCGAAAAATCGCGCGCCTCGAAGCTGGTGGGTATCGGCGGTCAGGATTGCCATCCCGAAGCGTCGGGCGCGCATACCGGCGATATCTCCGCCGAAATGTTGGCGGATGCCGGCGCGAGCGCGGTCATTGTCGGCCATTCTGAACGGCGGGCCGATCATGGTGAGAGCGATGGATTGGTCCGCCGGAAGGCCGAGGCCGCCTGGCGCGCGGGGCTTGCGGCGATCGTCTGCATCGGCGAGACCAGAAAGCAGCGTGATTCCGGTCAAACGCTCGAGATTTGCCGCGGGCAACTCGAGGGATCGCTTCCGGATGGCGCGCGCCCGAACAATCTGGTCGTTGCCTACGAGCCGGTCTGGGCGATCGGCACCGGGCTAACCCCGACTGTCGAAGATGTTAAGCAAATTCATCAGTTTATCCGGGATACTCTGATCGGCCGGTTCAGTGGGGAGGGGGGTGGAATCCGTATCCTCTACGGCGGTTCGGTCAAACCCTCCAACGCGCGGGAACTGCTGGGTGTCGGCAATGTCAACGGCGCCCTTGTCGGCGGCGCGAGCCTAAAGGCGGCCGACTTTCTTGCGATCGCAGGCGATTGTCCCTAACTAACGACTGAGCGGGGCCGGGGGTGGCAATGCCTGGTCCGATCGTGTAACACCCGCGCAAATTTAATCCCGCAAACCCGACCGTCTGCCCGGTCGCAGTCGTTGGTTTGTGACGGAAGGTAAAAATGCAGACTGTCATTATCGTGGTGCACCTGATGATCGTTGCGACGCTGATCGCGACGGTGTTGCTGCAGAAATCCGAAGGGGGCGGCCTCGGCATGGGCGGAGGCGCCGGATTCATGTCGAGCAGGGGCACGGCCAATCTGCTGACTCGCACGACCGCTGTGCTGGCTTTCGGCTTTTTTCTCACCAGTCTGGCTTTGTCCTGGATCGCCAGTTACGACCGCAGGCCAAGTTCCGTCATCACTCCGTCGTCGCAGTCCCAGCCGGCAAACGGCGCGACGCCCGTGGCGCCGCCAAGCAGCGGCGGCGGCCTGCTGGACTCGCTGAAGAAATCGGATGAGCAGCAGAATCAGCCTGCCCCGTCCGGTCCGCAGGCGCCGCAGTCGCAATAAGCAGGATGGCCATGCAGGATCGCAGCTACTGACCGGCATTAACCGTCCCTATCAAGCTACTGATAACACATTCAATTTGGCGTCACCCACAGCCTGGCAAAATGTTTGCTGAAGCGAGGCGATTCGCTTTGGAGAATCGTGCCGGTAGCCTTAAAGGTTAAGTCCCATGGCGCGGTACATCTTCATCACCGGCGGCGTGGTTTCTTCGCTCGGAAAGGGTTTGGCATCGGCAGCGCTTGGCGCGCTTTTGCAGGCGCGCGGCTACCGGGTGCGGCTGCGCAAGCTCGATCCCTACCTCAATCTCGATCCCGGAACGATGTCGCCATATCAGCATGGCGAAGTGTTCGTGACCGATGACGGCGCGGAGACCGATCTCGATCTTGGTCACTACGAGCGCTTCACCGGGCGCCCCGCCACCAGGGCGGACAACATCACCACCGGACGCATCTATCAAAACATCCTGACCAAGGAACGGCGCGGCGATTATCTCGGCGCAACCATTCAGGTGATCCCGCACGTCACCAATGCGATCAAGGAATTCATCCTCGACGGCAACGACGAATACGACTTCGTCCTGGTCGAGATCGGCGGCACTGTTGGCGACATCGAGGGACTGCCGTTCTTCGAGGCGATCCGGCAGCTGAAGAACGACCTGCCGCGCGATCACGCGATCTTTATCCACCTGACGCTGCTGCCGTTCATTCCCAGCGCCGGCGAGTTGAAGACGAAACCGACCCAGCATTCAGTCAAGGAATTGCGCTCGATCGGCATCCAGCCGGACATCCTGCTCTGCCGCACCGATCGTCCGATCCCGAAGGAGGAGCGGCGCAAGCTCGGGCTGTTCTGCAACGTGCGCGAAAGTGCCGTGATCGAGGCGCGCGACGCCGACAACATCTATGCCGTGCCGGAAGCCTATCATGCGGCCGGCCTCGACGACGAAGTGCTCGCGGCATTCGGCATTGCGCCGAAACTTCCTCCGGCGCTGGAGAGCTGGCATGTCATCAATGAACGAATCCGCAATCCGGAAGGCCAGGTGAACATCGCCATCGTCGGCAAATACACCGGCATGAAGGATGCCTATAAATCGCTGATCGAGGCGCTGTCGCATGGCGGCATCGCCAATAAGGTAAAGGTCAATCTCGACTGGATCGAGAGCGAGGTTTTCGAAAACGAAGACCCGGCGCCGTTCCTGGAACATGTCAACGGCATTTTGGTGCCCGGCGGCTTCGGCCAGCGCGGGGCCGAAGGCAAGATCCGCGCGGCCCAGTTCGCCCGCGAACGTGACGTACCCTATTTCGGCATCTGCTTCGGCATGCAGATGGCGGTGATCGAGGCGGCACGCAATCTAGTCGGGATAGCGGAGGCCAATTCCACGGAGTTCGGGCCGACGGGCGAGCCGGTGGTCGGTCTGATGACGGAATGGCTGCGGGGCAACGAACTCGAACGGCGTTCGAACAACGGCGATCTGGGCGGGACCATGCGGCTTGGCGCCTATCCCGCCATGCTCAAGCGCGGCAGCCGGGTCTCTTCGGTCTATGGCGGGGCCACCGAGATTTCGGAACGCCACCGTCATCGCTACGAGGTCAATACCGCCTACAAGGACAGGCTCGAACAGCATGGTTTGCGGTTTTCGGGCATGTCGCCGGACGGCGTATTGCCCGAGATCGTCGAATATGATGACCACCCCTGGTTCATCGGGGTGCAGTTCCATCCCGAACTGAAGTCGCGACCCTTCGAGCCGCATCCCCTGTTTGCTTCCTTCGTCGAGGCGGCGATGGCGCAGTCGCGGCTCGTCTGAGCTTATTCGCGGCCTTTGACGGACGCGCCGATTGTTGCGACATAACGATCCCCAACCTCAAAACCACAACGGATCAGGGAGTAACGCCGATGATTTATGAAAGCCGTGTCTATCGCTGTGTGCCGGGCCGCTTGCCCGCGCTCTTGAAGCGGTTTGAAACCATCACGCTCAAACTGTGGGAAAAACACGGCATCCGGCAGGCCGGCTTCTTCACGACGCTGATCGGCGAATCCAACCAGGAGCTGACCTACTTCCTGGCCTGGGAATCGCTTGCCGAGCGCGAGAAAAAATGGGCGGCTTTCCAGGCCGACCCCGACTGGATCGCCGCACGCGCGAAAACCGAGGCCGACGGCCAGATTGTCGGCAACATCGTCAGCCAATTGCTGGTGCCGACCGCGTTCTCATCGGTGAAGTGATCCCGCGCCTGGGCTGAGGCAGAACTCGGATGCCCCACGGTCTCGACCATATCGTTCACGCGGTCCGCGATCTCGACGCGGCCGCAGAATTCTATGGTCGCGCCGGCTTCACGGTCGGCAGCCGCAATCGCCATCCCTGGGGCACGCACAATTATATCGTGCAGTTTGCTGGCGTTTTCATCGAACTTCTCGGTGTGGGTGAGGCTGACTTGATAACCGCCGCCACGCCCGGCACCTTTTCCTTCGCCAGCTTTAGCCGCGATTTCCTCACGCGCGACCAGGGGCTCGCGATGTTGGTGTTGGAGGGCAGGGGTGCGGCTGCGGATGCCGAAGCGTTCCGCGCCGCAGGCATCGGAGCTTTCGACGTGTTCGATTTCGCGCGCCAAGCCAAACGCCCGGACGGGTCGAGCGTCAAGGTCGCGTTTTCACTCGCGTTCGCCGCAGATCCCAAAACGCCAGACGCCGGCTACTTCACCTGCCAGCAACACTATCCGGAGAACTTCTGGAATCCGGCATTCCAGCAGCACCCGAATGGCGTTTCGGGCATTGCCGAAGTCATCATGGTTTCCGAAAAGCCGGAGGACCATGTTTACTTCCTCGGCGCGTTTTCCGGGGTTCGTAAAATCGACTCCAGCGCCGGCGGATTCTCCATCCGGACCGAACGCGGCGACATCAGGGTCATGAAACCGGACGCCTATCGTGCTTATTGCGGCACCGAACCCCCGAACTTGTCGCGTGGCTCGCGTTTTGCGGCGATGCGATTTGTGATGGGCGACAAGGCGACTGCGATCTCCGCGCTCCAGAAAGGTGGCGTCGCCATCATCGAGCGCGATTTTGGGATGGTTGTGCCGGGCGACGTGGCCTTCGGCGCAACGCTGATATTCGACGACACGAAAGTGGGTTGATCCCGTCGCCATCGCCCGGCATGGTCCGTGGGTACGCGAAACAAGTCCAAAGGACAGGTTTTGAACGCCAAAATCCCAGCTGCGCCGCTGGTCACGGTTGGTTCGGTCAAATTCGGCAATCATATGCCGATTTCGATCATTGCCGGCCCCTGCCAGCTTGAGAGTCGCGCACACGGCCTGGAGGTGGCAAGTGCGCTCAAGGGGATCGCCGATCGTCTGAAGATCGGGCTCGTCTACAAGACCTCCTTCGACAAGGCCAACCGTACCAGCGCTGCGGCCGCTCGCGGCATCGGGCTCGCCCAGGCGCTGCCGATCTTTGCCGAAATACGCTCATCCATTGGCATACCCGTCCTCACCGACGTGCACGAGGCCGCGCAGTGCGCGGAGGTGGCGCAAGCGGTCGATGTCCTGCAGATCCCGGCCTTCCTGTGCCGGCAGACGGATCTGTTGCTGGCCGCCGCCGCGACCGGGAAAGTGATCAACGTCAAGAAGGGACAGTTTCTGGCGCCTTGGGACATGGCCAACGTCGTCGCCAAGATCACAGGAGCAGGCAATCCGAACGTGCTGGTGACGGAGCGGGGCGCTTCGTTCGGCTACAATACGCTCGTCTCTGACATGCGTTCGCTGCCGATCATGGCAAGGACAACTGGCGCGCCCGTCATCTTCGACGCGACCCACTCGGTGCAGCAGCCGGGCGGCCAAGGCACCTCTTCGGGTGGCGAGCGGGAATTTGTGCCGGTGTTGGCACGCGCCGCGGTCGCGGTCGGCGTCGCCGGCGTCTTCATCGAAACCCATCCCGATCCGGACCATGCGCCGTCGGACGGGCCGAACATGGTGCCGCTGCGCGAGTTTGATGGTCTCGTGCAGACGTTGATGGCCTTTGACGCGATCGCCAAGAATCCCGGCAAGAACGCAGCGCGCTGATGCCGCACAAAGTACTGCGGCCGCATGAGCGCATGCCACCGGCGATCAACATCATCTCGATCGCGACCTTTGCGGCAAGCCTCTCTGCCCGCGCGCTCGATCCGCTGCTGCCGCATATTGCCGACGAATTCAATGTCAGCATTGCGACCGCCGCGAGCTTCGCCGCGGTGTTTGCCTTCACCTTCGCCGTCATCCAGCCGGTGCTGGGCGCGGCGGCCGACCTGTTCGGCAAGGCTCGCCTGATGATCGCCTGCCTGGTACTGCTCGGCATTGCCAACATTCTGGGCGCGATATCGAGCTCGTTTCCGCTGTTGTTCGCAACCCGCATTCTCGCGGGCATCGGTTCGGGTGGTGTGTTTCCGGTCGCGCTCAGTCTGACCAGCGACCTCGTTGCGCCTGAGAAGCGTCAGGTCGCGATCGGGCGGACGCTGGCTGGCTCCATGACCGGCAATCTCTTGGGCGCATCGTTTTCCGGCGTGATCGGCGACTTGCTGGGCTGGCGCGGCGTTTTGACAGTGCTCGGCCTCTTGGTGATCACGGCTTCGGTTGCGGTGGCGGCCGGATTTCGCGGCACGGCGCTGACGCGCAGTAAGAAAACCAGCCTTTCGACGCTCTGGCACGGCTACCGCACGATTTTTCGCAATCCGAATGCGCTCTGCTACGCGGCTGTCTTCATCGAGGGTTGCTGCGTGCTTGGTCTCTTCCCCTATATCGCCTCGTTTTTGTTCGAACTCGGCGAAACCAGCCTGTCGATCGCAGGCATTGTGATCGCAGGATTTGCGGTCGGTGGCCTGCTTTACACGATGACGGTCTCCCGCTTTCTTCCCCGCCTGGGCGTCAATGGCATGATGATCACGGGCGCCTCGCTGGTCGGTCTGCAACTCGCCGCCATCGCCTTTGGCCCGGGCTGGAAAATCCAGGCGATCAGTCTCGTCATCATGGGCTGGGGCTTTTACATGATCCACGGCTGCTTGCAGGTCTTCGCCAGCGAACTGTCGGTGGAAGCCCGCGCGACCGCGCTCGCGCTCCACTCGTTCTTCTTTTTCATGGGACAGACCGTGGGTCCGATCGCCTATGGGTTCGGAATTCAGACGGTCGGCAAGGTGGCGACGCTACTGACCAGCGCTGTCATTATCGCCGCACTCGGCTTCGCGTGTGCCTGGCTGTTGCGCCAGAGGAAGCCCGCTGACGCGCGGGCCTCTTAGGCAGCGCGCTCGTTCGGCATCGCCTTTCAGGCCACTGTTTATTCTTGCCGCAAGGCCCGTCGGAAAAACGCGACTACTTCAGCCGCTGCCGCCCGCGTCGGCTGGCCGTCCGCGTCGATCAGATCGCCAGTAAAGACCGAGTGCGGCGGCTTGCCGCGCGCTTTCATGCCGGCCGGATTGCCGGCCGCATCAGGCAATTCGGAGCCGGTGAAGGCCGTGCCGAACGCGCTGCGCAAGGTCGCAAAACGCTGCGCGGGGCAGATCGTATCGCCTTCGAAACGATAGCCGCGCAGTTCCAATCCGTGGCGCGTGCGTTCACGCACACGTTCAAGATCATCTGCCGTGATATCGAGCGCAGCCGGGTTCATCGCCGGCACCCCCGGCTGAGCCAGAACTGGCGCCAGTACGACCGGATCGAGCGCCATCGAGAGCGCGAAGCCTCCGGTGACGCACATGCCGATCGCGCCGACGCCCGGGCCGCCGCACTCCTGGTGGGCAAGTCGCGCCAACGCGCGCAGCCAATCGGTCACCGGCTCGATCTGTTGGTCCGCAAAATCGTAAACTCACGTGAGACGCAAAGCGAGAGAATCCGCATCGTCGAAGGTTTTTCCGGATTGCTTGCATCCGGCTCGCCGAACAGGATGGGAGCATAGACGCGGAATTCCGCATCTCTCAGCCAGCGGCAAAACCGCGCCAGTGTGGGGGTAAACCCATAAATCTCGTGAATGACGATGACTGCAGGCCCCGTCGAACCCGTCAGGAGAACGGGTTTGGTCTTGCCGAGCAGGGAAAGGTCGCGTCTGGTAAAGTCGGATATGTCAGGGGTCAATTGCATCCGCTCGCCTGTTTGCTTCCCGTTATTGCGCCGATATTGATCCATTGAATCAATTTAGCCAGGAGTTTTCACCCATGTCCCATGTCATCCCGGCACGCATGACTGCGCAGCTTGATGGCGATTTTGTCGTCTTCCTGATCGGCATGCGCGTGAACAAATGGTGGAAATTCTGGAAGTGGATGCCGGTCGCCGCAGCCATGCCGAAAATGTTGACCGAGCTTGCCAAGCGTCCCGAGCTTGGCCTGCTGCATGCGCGCAACGTCTTCGGTTTTCCAAATCTCATGGTGATTCAGTATTGGCGAAGCTTTGAACAGCTACACGCCTATGCGTCCGACCGCTCGCTGGAGCATTTGCCGGCTTGGCGCGACTTCAATCGCAAGGTCGCGTCAAACGGCGATGTCGGGATCTGGCACGAGACCTATCTCGTGAGGGACGGCGCTTATGAAAGCCTCTACAACAATATGCCGATCTGGGGTCTGGCTGCCGCGGGTGGGCTGGTGCCTGCCGAGGGGCCGCGTAAAAGCGCCAAAGGGCGCCTGCGCCAAACCGATGGCACGGACCTCGCCGTGAAATAGCCGCCTGCGATCATCCACGTCCGCGATAGGAGGCGACACCCTGGTCGGGAATCCACATTCCCTTCGGCAACTTGCCGGTCTGCCAGAACACGTCGATCGGAATGCCACCGCGCGGATACCAATAGCCGCCGATGCGCAGCCATTTCGGCTTGATCTCCGCGGAGATTCGCTTGCCGATCGCCACCGTGCAATCCTCGTGGAAGGCGCCATGGTTACGAAAACTCGCGACATAGAGTTTCAGGGATTTTGACTCCAGGAGCCATTGGTCCGGCACATAGTCGATCACCAGATGCGCAAAGTCCGGCTGGCCTGTGACGGGACAAAGGGAGGTAAATTCCGGCGCGGTGAATCGCACCACGTAATCGGTGTCTCCTTGCGGGTTGGGCACGCGGTCGAGTTTCGCAGCGTCAGGTGTGGTCGGCCATTCGACGGCCCGGCCGAGTTGCAGATCGGACGAGAAGGACGCCGGCTTCGATGGCTTCCGGGGCTTCCTGGACATCATTTTGGTCTCCGTTCCCGCGTTATTAGCCAATTCCCCTATCAACGTCACGGGCAACGCAACCTTTTCCGCGGTGGTTGCTTGCTGTAGAAGCAGCGCCAGCCGTTTACATCGGGTTTTGCAAGAAAAGAGGCATTCATGACTGCAATCGTCGAGATCATCGGTCGCGAAATTCTCGATAGCCGTGGCAATCCGACTGTCGAGGTCGATGTGGTGCTGGCGGACGGCTCGGTCGGGCGCGCGGCGGTGCCGTCAGGCGCCTCCACCGGCGCGCATGAGGCGGTCGAACTCCGCGACGGTGACAAGGCGCGCTACCTCGGCAAGGGCGTGCGAGAGGCGGTCGCGGCGGTGAACGGCGAAATTTTCGAAGCACTCAACGATATCGCTGTCGAGGAGCAGATCCAGATCGACCAGATCATGATCGATCTCGACGGAACGCCGAACAAGAGCCGGCTCGGCGCCAACGCCATTCTCGGCGTCTCGCTTGCCTGTGCGAAGGCGGCTGCGGAATCCTTCGACATGCCGCTTTATCGTTATGTCGGCGGCGCCTCGGCGCGAACCTTGCCGGTGCCGATGATGAATATCGTCAACGGCGGCGTGCATGCCGACAATCCGATCGATTTCCAGGAATTCATGATCATGCCGGTCGGCGCCGGCACGTTCGCCGAAGCGCTACGCTGCGGCTCGGAAATCTTCCATACGCTCAGATCGGAACTGAAGAAGGCCGGTCACAATACCAATGTCGGCGACGAAGGCGGTTTTGCGCCGAATTTGCCTTCGGCGGATGCGGCGCTCGATTTCGTCATGGGTGCGATTGGAAAGGCCGGCTACAAGGCCGGCGGCGATGTCATGCTGGCGCTCGATTGCGCGGCCACTGAATTTTTCAAGGACGGCGCCTACGTCTATGCCGGCGAGAAAAAGACCCGCTCGCGTTCAGAACAGGCGAAGTATCTTGCCGATCTCGCCGCGCGCTATCCAATCGTCTCGATCGAGGACGGCATGGCCGAAGACGACATGGAAGGCTGGAAGGAGCTGACCGATCTCATTGGCGGTAAATGCCAGCTGGTCGGCGACGACCTCTTCGTTACCAATGTCAAGCGGCTCGCGGATGGCATCAGGAACGGCCGCGCCAATTCCATTCTCATCAAGGTCAACCAGATCGGTACGCTGACGGAGACGCTCAGCGCGGTCGAAATGGCCTTCAGGGCCGGCTACACCGCGGTGATGTCGCACCGTTCCGGAGAGACCGAGGATTCCACCATCGCCGATCTTGCGGTTGCAACCAATTGCGGACAGATCAAGACCGGGTCGCTGGCGCGTTCGGACCGCACGGCCAAATACAATCAGTTGCTGCGCATCGAACAGGAATTGGGAAGCCAGGCCGAATATGCGGGCAGGGCGGCGCTGAAGGCGCTCGGCTAACGGGCTAACCGGCAAGATTACCCAGCTCTCTTAGGTCTTGCGTTTCCGGATTAACGCGAGAACACTCCCGGACAAATACAACCAAGCCGAAACGGGAGGATGACGATGAGCACCGATGGCAATAGCGGATTGCAGCTTCGTTCGCTGATCAAGAAAAGCGGCGAACTCGAGATTTCGCTGGTAAACGTGCCAACCAAGGAGCCCTCTGCCGACGAAGTCGTCGTCCGCATCGAGGCGACGCCGATCAATCCATCGGACCTTGGTCTGTTGACCGGCGCGGCGGACATGACGACGGCCAAAGCGTCCGGAACCAGGGACGCCCCGGTGATTACCGCAAAGGTGCCCGAAGGTGCCATGCGCGCCATGGCGGGCCGGCTCGACGAATCCATGCCGGTCGGAAACGAGGGTGCCGGCGTTGTCATCAGGACCGGATCGTCGCCAGCTGCGAAAGCGCTGATGGGCAAGACGGTCGCGATCATCGGCGGCGCCATGTATGCGCAATACCGCACCGTCGCCGCCAGCGATTGTCTGGTGCTGCCGGAAGGCACTAGCCCTGCGGAAGGCGCCTCCTGTTTCGTCAATCCGCTGACCTCGCTCGGTATGGTCGAAACCATGCGCCGTGAGGGTCACAAGGCGCTGGTGCATACCGCGGCCGCATCCAACCTCGGCCAGATGCTCAACAAGATTTGCCTCAAGGACGGCATCGGCCTCGTCAATATCGTCCGCAGCCCGCAGCAGGCCGAGATTCTGCGCAAGATCGGGGCAAAATGCGTGGTCGACTCCGCGTCAAGTTCGTTCATGGCCGATCTGACCAACGCTTTGGCTGAGACCGGCGCGACGCTGGCGTTCGATGCGATCGGCGGCGGCAAGCTCGCCGGCCAAATTCTCACCTGCATGGAGGCTGCGATCAGCCGGAACGCCAAGGTCTACAGCCGCTATGGATCGAACGTGCATAAACAGGTCTACATCTACGGCGGCCTCGATACAGGGCCGACCGAATTGAACCGGACATTCGGTATGACATGGGGAATTGGCGGTTGGCTCTTGTTTCAGTTCCTGCAAAAGATCGGTCCGGACGCCATGAAGCTTCGCCAGCGCGTGGTCTCCGAGCTCAAAACCACGTTTGCCAGCCACTACACCAAGGTGGTCTCGTTGCAGGAGGCGCTCCAGCCTGCCGAGATCGCGGTCTACGCCAAGCGCGCGACCGGCGAAAAATATCTGATCAATCCGAACAAAGGTTGATCGGGTGAGCGCCGTTCACTTTTGAATGATCGATTTGCGCCAGTGCAGGCGAGGGCAGACGGCGCTAAACGAATTTCCGAACCGGTTTTTAAAAAGGGGGAAATTCAATGTCTACGGACCTGAAATACCTTGCGTTTACGGCGATCCTCACGGCTTCGCTGTGGATCCCCTATATCGTCTGTCAGGTCATGACCAATGGCGGGCTGACGCCAAAAAATTACGCCGATCCGGCACCAAGGCCGGTGCCGTTGTGGGGTAAGCGCGCGGAGCGGGCCCACCTCAATGCGGTTGAGAGCTTCGCACCGTTTGCAGCACTGGTGATCGTGGCGCACCTCGCAGGCAAAGCCAATGCGATGACGGCTTTCTGGGCGATGGCCTTCTTCTGGCTGCGGCTTGCCCATGCTATCGTGTACCTGGTGGGTATTCCCTATTTGCGGACTTTGATTTTCACCCTTGGCTACGTCGCCGTGGTCGGGATTTTCTGGGAACTGGTCAAATAAAAGGGTTGGCGGCCGGGTGTTTTCTGGCGCCTGAAAGCTCCTCCGGCGTCAAAATCAGCGCCTTTGCGCGACAAAGTGGCTTGCGTTTGGAACGCAACAGGGGAAGATTTGCGCCGAAATTTAATGCGCCAAAGCGCGAACACACGGGGAGAGAACGTCCATGACTCATCTGAGCCGTCGTCATTTGCTGGCCGGCGCAGCCGCCGTCGGCGCTGCGTCTGCCTTGTCGCCGCTGGGAGCCTTGAGCGCGCGTGCCGCAGCTCCGCCCACCACGGCCCAGGCACCTGGTTTTTATCGCTACAAGGTCGGTACCATCGAGTGCACCTCGATCAATGATGGGGCACGCACGTTCCCGATGCCCGACAAGTTCGTGACCAACGTGTCGAAGGACGAGGCGCTCGCAGCCGCGGACGCCGCTTACATGCCCAAGGGCATGGTCACGGTGCCGTTCAATCCGCAGCTGATCAATACAGGTAACAAGCTCGTGCTGATCGATTCAGGAAACGGCATCGCCAATTTTGAACCAACCAAAGGCGCGGTCGGTCGCACACTCCAGAATTTGGCGGCTGCCGGCGTCGACCCCAAGAATGTCGACATCGTGCTGATGTCGCATTTGCATCCGGACCACACCAACGGCATCCGTGCTGCCGACGGCTCGATGGCGTTCCCGAACGCTGAAATCATGGTGCCGGCAAAAGACTGGGCATTCTGGATGAGCGACGAGAACGCCGCCAAGGCCCAATCCAACGAAATGATGAAGAATTATTTCGCCAACGTGAAAAAGGTCTATGCCGGCATTGAGTCGAAGGTGACGAAGTATGACTGGGGCAAGGAAGTCGCACCCGGCATTACCTCGGTGGCAGCCCCGGGCCATACGCCGGGACATACCGCTTTCACGGTCTCATCAGGTGGATCGACGGTCCTGATCCAGTCAGACGTCTCCAACATTCCCGAACTGTTCCTGCGCAATCCGGACTGGCACGTCGTCTTCGACGTCGATCCGGCCATGGCGCAGGAAACGCGCCACAAATTCTACGACATGGCGGCTGCCGAAAAGGCGACGGTGGTCGGATTCCATTTCACCTTCCCGTGCGTCGGTCACGTCGAGAAGGATGGCACGAAGTATCGTCTAATTCCCTCGGCCTGGAACCCCGTGCTCTGATTGCGATCCTGCCAATGACACATCAGGCCGCCGAAAAGGCGGCCTGATTTCTTTGGCCACGGTTACTCGATTGGCGCCGCGTAAGCCTGCGATTTCATGCACTTGCATCTTTTGTCAAGCCCGCTATAGGTGTGAGATCAGCTTTTGCGCTCCGCCTCACAAGGACATCCCATGGCTTCCCCTTTCAACATTGTGGTCATCGTCGGCAGCATTCGCACGGAGAGCTTCACGCTCAAGATTGCCAATGCGCTGGCAAGATTGGCCCCGGCTTCGTTGAAGCTCGATCTGGTCACACTGCATGGCATTTCGTTTTTCAACCAGGATCTCGAAGCGAATCCGCCGGCAGACTGGCTGGCATTCCGCGAGAAGATTCAGAAATCCGCGGGCGTGCTGTTCGTGACGCCGGAATACAATCGCTCGATTCCGGGCATCCTGAAGAATGCGATCGACGTTGGCTCGCGGCCGTATGGCAAAAGCTCCTTCCTCGGCAAGCCGATCGGCATCGTGAGCAATTCGCCCGGACCACTCGGCGGCGTCAGTGCGGCGAAACACCTGCAGAACATCCTGCCGGGCATTTCGGGCCCGATACTTGGTCAGCCGGAGATTTATCTCAACGGCGTCGGCGACGCCTTCGACGACAAGGGGCAACTGACGAAGGAGTCGCTGCAGAAGGTGCTCCAGCAATATATCGACGCCTTCGCCGCCTTCATCGAAAAACAGAACAGATAGGCATTTTCGTAAAAGCGTATGCATGTGACTTGCGCGATCAGGCGCGAATGGATGTCGAAATATTAGCGCTCCTTTAACCCGATACGTCGCATCCTCGACGCCATGGTTTCGCGCAATCGGCTCAAATCCTTCCTCACCGGGCTTGCCCTCTATACGATGGCGGCGGCGATGATCGGTTATTTCGGCATCAACGCCTATACCGGCAGATATGGGTTGAACGCGCGGCAGGAACTCGACCAGGAGATCATCGCGCTGACTGCCGAATTGGCGCGTTTGAAAAGGGAGCGCGCAGAAAGCGAGCAGCGC
>Ga0306922_10001590_pt1 | contig 20465 bp, 19 predicted proteins | sample sta12Cox44000082_FD_203758 | JGI IMG/M metagenome (GOLD analysis project Ga0306922, IMG submission 203758) | Lab enrichment of tropical soil microbial communities from Luquillo Experimental Forest, Puerto Rico - statoxic.12C.oxic.44.000.082 (v2)... | ecosystem: Environmental > Terrestrial >... | reverse complement strand
GGCCCCATCAGCGGGCGCTCGGTCTGCTTTGAATCGGAGGGCGCCGCCTCGAGCGGTCCGGAAGGCAGTGCCACCGGAACGCGATTGCTCATATAGCGGCTCAATTCCTGTTCGACATAGCGCGCGAGCTTGATCGCGCCAGCTTTGGTGAAGAAAACGCCGTCGCTCAATCGCAGTCGGCGCACCTGCCCTTCATAGTCGGGACCATAGTTGGAATACTTGCCGGCTTCATCCACAAAGCCATCCCACACGTCAATATACTTAATGCCGGCGCGCTCGGCACGAGCGCGATAAAGTTCGTTGAGATACGCCGCGTCGCTCGAGGAGCGAGTGCCGCGAAGTGGTGGCAGACCGACCCAAATGACCGGCACGCCCTTGCTCTTGAGAGCGGCAATCGTGTCGTCGATGCGCCGCGAGTAGATCTTTTCCCATTCCTCGCTGCGAAACTCGGCAGGGGCAGCAGTTTTCTTGTTACGTTGCGCTGAGGGCGTGCTGTTCTCGTCCGTATCGGATGTCGTCGCGGGCTTCTGCCCATCTTTTTTTTCGGCTTCGTCCTTGGCCTGCCGGTCCTTGGCCGGCCGGTCCTTGGCCTGCGGATCCTTGGCCGCCTGATCTTTAGCCTGCTGGTCGTTTGTTCTTGTATCAGCCTCTTTGGCAAGATCCTTTACACGAATGGCCTGCCGGTCGCCGAGGCCCAGCATCATGACCACGTAGTCGACCTTCTCTTGCGCTAACGTATCGCGCGCGACGTGCCACCAGTCGAGATCACCTTTCGCGTCGTAGTGCAGCAGGCCTGAGTTAAGTTTGTTCTTGCGAATGACGCGAACCTCCGGCGTATCGGAGAAGACGTCTTCGAGGCCATAGCCAAGCCAGTCGGCCATGTCGTCGCCCATCACCACGATCGAAGTCGTAGGTCCGGTTTGCTCGTCTTTCGCCTCCGGTTTTTTCGGCGGCGGCGGATGGGAGCTTTCGGCTGGCTGTTGTTGCGGTTGATATTGTCGCTGGCGCGGCGGACTGTAGGAATCGTCGTCGTGGGGTCGCGAATTGTATTGGCCGCCGCCGAACCAATCGAAAAGGCCGCCCGACTGCGGCCGGGACCGTTGCCTATTGTGCTGATCCTGCTGATTCCAGTTCCAGAAAAACTGGGCTTGCACTGCCACGCTGGCCGACTGGGCTAATGCCAGAACGGCCGCGACTGCAAGCCAACGCGCACGTGCTCGCATTTTGTTGTTAGACATATTGGTTGCTCAGTGAGCAATCGAATTCGGCCACAATTGTCATCGCCACGTCAAGCTGCTGAAAGTTCCCGGTGGAAAACCGATCAAACCATCACACGATTGCTCGAGCTGGTGTCCACTTTTTCTCAAACGATGCCTGCTTTACCCCAGAACGAGGGCATTTCGGGGCGCGGATGAAAAGTCTGCTAAAGGCCAATTATGGACAGCCGCGTTATGCGAGCGGGCCTGACGGTAATGCTCATTTTTTATTCCCAAATTGTCTTCGCAATCTCGTTATCCAGAAGTGAAGTGTTGACCCCCAACTATCGGGAATATCGCAAGTCCCTTGGCAGTCTACTCCCGCGTGGCTGCACTTCTGAACAAAGAAGACGACCTCCGCACTTTTGAAATCCGCGCGACTGCTGTCCTAAAGCGCCCGGCTCGAATGTAGAGGCATATTTATGATGGATGTGTTTCGCTTTTTCACGCTTCGGCGACTGCGCCTGTTGTCAGGCATCGTCATGTTTGTCTACATCGCGATCCATCTTCTCAACCATGCGCTCGGCATTTTTTCACTCGCCCTCGCAGAAACCGGCCTGCGTATCGAAATGGCGTTCTGGCGGACCCCGATAGTCACACTTCTTCTGTATGGGGCAGTGGCGACGCATTTTTTGCTGGCACTTTGGGCCCTGTACAGTCGTCTTACTTGGAGGCTGCCGTGGGTCGAGGTTATCCGCCTAGTCTCTGGCTTTAGTTTTCCGCTGCTGCTCATCAACCACGCCGTGACAACACGGCTCGGCGACGAGCTCTTTGGGATAACGCCGTCATACTCGCTGATCATTGCGAATCTACTCGCGGCCGGCAGGCAGGGTATGCAACTCGCGCTCTTGGCTCCCGGTTGGCTTCACGGGTGTCTCGGTCTCTGGATTACGCTGCGGAGATTCCGCGTTATGCAAAGAATTAAGCGCTTTCTTGCCGCGTTAGTTATTTTAATTCCATTGTTTGCCGCTGCCGGGTTCCTCCGAATGGCAACGGAAGTCTTAGCTATTGGGCCACAACTTCCGACAGGCCCCGATGCGTTGCTTCACAAAACTGTGCTCGCCAGTTGGAACGCCTATCTGGTGAAGATTTATCTTGGTGCCATTATCTTGGCTTTCCTGTTTGGGCGTTTACACTCCCTTTGGGCCCGTCTTTTCCAAGCCGTTCCAAGTGTCAAAGAACTACAACCAAGACCTCACAAAGCACCACGGCGTTCAATCTAGGTTTGTCCGCTTTGGGTCAGAAGCGGACATGTGCAGCGCAGTGCACAACGTGATGTCCGCTTTACCCCCAATAGGAGGCCCCGATGCTCATTCTGACTTGGGTCGAATAACCGTAGGCCCTGTCCAGTCTTTCGGAAGAATCTCAACAATCAAAATGCGCAGTGGTTGGTCCGTCTTATTCTCAGCGGTATGCGCGAGGTTTCCCGTTTCAAAATAATAGTCCCCGGCCTTATAGATCGTAGCGCGACCACCCTCAGTGAACGTCAGCTCGCCAGAGAGAATATATCGGATGCCGGGGCCAATATGGTGATGCACTCCAAGGTAGGCTCCCGGGGCAAACGTAAATTCGGTGGCACGCATTCTGAACTTACCATTGAGCTCGGTCAGGTGGCCGAAGGTGACCTCGTCGAGTTTGACTTCTGACGTGATACCCCGTGCTTCCACCTTTTCTTGAGCCGTCGAGCGATCTGCTCCGCAGAGCAGCGCCACAAAAAGCAATAGCGTGAAGCGTGTCATCGCCGTCTCCATCGCATTATATCGTTGTTGCGAACGGCCTAAATGCCGATGTCGCTTTGGGCCACTAGTGGACATCGTTCACTCGATGATTACATTCACGCGCTGCAAAAATCTATCGGGATGCTCAGGCCCGGCGTCTTCGCAGTCTTGAGGTCGATGACCAGCTCGTACTTGGTGGGTTGTGCTCAACAGGTATGTCCTTCGGTCCATGCGCACGGCACGTAAAGCGATGTCCGCTTTGAGCCAAAGGAGGACACCCTGGCTTAATCGATTACAAAGTCGGCGCGGCTGAGCAGCGACGGGGATAGGGTGAGACCTAGCATCCGCGCAGTCTGCGCATTGATCACAAGCTCGAACTTGTTGGGTTGCACGACTGGCAATTCCGCAGGCTTGGCACCTTTGAGGATGCGACCAACATACAGACCAGCCTGACGGTACGAATCCACAATATTTGATCCGTAGCTCATCAGGCCTCCTACTTCTGCATAGTCGCGCAACGCGGAAATAGTTGGGAGTCGGTGAAACGCCGCCAATTGAGCCAATTGCACCTGCCGACCATTCAAAAATGGAGTGCTGCCGACAACGACTGCATCGGGGCGCTCACGACCCATCGCTTCGAACGCGGCATTGATTTCGGCGCTAGTGTTGGCGTTGTGGACTTGAATTTGCAACCCCATGGTACGCCCGGCATCTGTCACTTCCTTCGATTCAGGTTCGGTCAGAGTTGCATCGGCCGGATTCTCAAGCACAGCAATTCGTGTAGCCCCGGGTAGCAGATCGCGAAGCAGCTCCAGTCGCTTTGCCACAAGCTCGGAATTAAAAATGTTGATTCCAGTCATGTTGTTACTTGGTCGCGAGAGGCTCGTGGTCAAACCAAGCTGTACAGGGTCGTTTCCGACCAAGAAGACGATTGGGATCGTTGGGGTTGCGGCCTTCGCCGCGAACGAAGACGGAGGACCTGAGGCAAGGATCACGGCGACTGGACGGCGAACCAAGTCGTCCGCCAGCGCCGGCAACCGATCAATCTGATCCTCGGCCCATCTGTATACGATTGCTACGTTCTCGCCTTCGACGTAGCCGGATTCCTTCAGACCCTGTCGGAATCCACGCAGCCGGGCCGCCACCACCTCGGGCGTTCGGGGATCGAGAAACCCGATAACGGGCGATGCGAGCTGCTGCGTGTGCCCCGCGCGGGGCCAGCCAATTGCTGCGCCACCGATAAGGGTTATGAACTCTCGGCGCCTCATGTTTGCCCCAGGCTGACCAAGGAACAGTGTAGCGACTTAATCTGGCACCGTGGAGGAGCCAAGGATGTCCGCTTTGGTCAAAAGTAGAAATGTGCAGCGCATAAACTCAAGTCTGCGTGGGCCAATAGCGGACATTGGCTTTGCGGAAGGGTGACGAGTAAAAGGCCGCTAATGAAAGCGGCCTTTGTCGGCACTGTCAGTTCACCGGCTTAACAAATGTCTTACCCGACGGGCCAATACCGGTAATTTGTATGACAACGTCGCCGTCCTTTGCCCAAGTAAAGTGAGGTGCTTTCGGAGGTTCAGAGTAGAACGTTCCAGCGGGGTACGCTGTAAACTTGCTCTCATCCCAGGTCTCACCGCGTCCGAAGTAGAATGTCCCGGAAAGGACTGCGACGGTGCGGGCCTCGTCCGGATGCCAGTGCGGTGCATCTTTCCAACCGGCTGAGAACTTAACGCGAGTGACAAATAGACCGGGCTTAGTGGGATCGCCGTAGAGAACAACAGTTTGTGGTGGACCTGAAAACGGCCCCTTAAATTCTATGTCCTGCGGTAACTTAACGACGCCCGCGTCTTGAGCGTAGGCGCACACTGCAGCTGTTGCTGCCCAGAGAACGGCAGCAAAGTAGCGCATTTTCATGAATTCCTCCCGGAGTTTATTTTTGTATCCGACAACGATAGCTTAGTCATGAAAATCTGGCACTAGCAAAAGACAGTAGCCGACGGGACCGATCTGGTGCGCTCAGCCTTGCTGTGCCGTCCTCGATGTTGTTGCAGGCGGATGAAGTGATCGAATAGTTGGAAAATGTCGGCCTTTGGCCCATAGCGGACATGGCGTTTTGCACTGCATACGTCTGCTTCTAACCCAAAGCGACATGGGCATCCCTTAACGGCCCTTATTTGAACCGCTAGGATGCTCATGGCCGAAGCCTCGGGGGGAGGCAATGAGACGGCGCGATCTCATCAAAGTTATTGGCGGCGGCGTGGCGGCGACATGGCCAGTTGTGATTCGGGCACAGCAGACCGAGCGCATGCGGGGCATTGGCGTGCTCTCCAGCTTGGTAGCAGACGATGCCGCAGGGAAGGCCCGCATCAGGGCCTTCCTGCAGGAACTTCAGCAGTTAGGCTGGACCGACGGCCGCAACGTGCGGATCGACATTCGCTGGAGCGCGAGCCACGCCGACGACGTTCGCAAATATGCTGCGGAACTGGTCGCGTCAGCACCCGACGTTATCCTGGCCGCTGGCGGTAGCTCGGTCGTGGGACCGTTGATGCAGGCGACCCGCATCGTGCCGATCGTGTTCGCCTCCGCGACCGATCCCGTCGGCGCTGGTTTTGTCGACAGCCTGGCGCGACCGGGCGGCAATGCAACTGGTTTCATAGCGGACGAATACAGCCTGAGCGCCAAATGGCTGGAGGTGCTCAAGCAGATCGCTCCAGGTACGACGCGCGTCGCAGTGCTTCGGAATTCCGGCGTACCCTCGGGGCCGGCCCAGTTCGGCGTTATCCAAGCCGCCGCGCCGTCGCTCAAGATGGAGGTCACTCCGATCAACGTGCGCGATGCCAGTGAGATCGAGCGCGCCGTCGCGGCCTTCGCGCGCTCCCCGGGCGGCGGCCTAATCGTGACAGCGGGCGGGTTGGCAACGCTCCATCGCGATCTAATTGTTGCGCTGGCGGCCCGGCACAGGCTACCGACCGTATACCCTGATCGCTTCTTCGTCGCCGGCGGCGGCCTGGTCTCTTACGGTACTGATTACATCGACCTGTATCGGCGTGCCGCCGACTATGTTGATCGCATCCTCAAGGGCGAAAAACCGGGCGACCTGCCGGTGCAGGCACCGAACAAGTACGCGCTGGTGATTAATCTCAAAACCGCGAAAGGACTTGGCCTCGAAGTTCCGCCGTCCGTGCTCGCCCGCGCCGATGAAGTGATCGAATAGGCGAAACGCAATGATCGGCTGGGCTCTCGACACAATCTCACAAGAGTTAATGTGGATGATTGTGGTGATTGCCGTGATTGCGGCGGTTGCTGTTGTGAGCTTTTTAAAAAAGTAGTTGCTTTTGACCCTTAGCGGACATCAGGTGTGTTTAGGGACTCGACTCCCTAAAAAGCTACATTGTAACATTTCCAACAGCGACGAATTTACAAGGTTCGACTTTTCGAACATGAACAGGCTTTTGATACGCAGTAAATTCGGCGTGTCTGCAGCGCTCTTCGCGTCGCTGATTCAATTCGTGGCGTCCTTTGGACATGTCCATTTCAACCACCTGAGAATTCAGCCAGTTGCTTTGGAGTCGGCTCCAGCAGTTCATACTGATAGAACTCGCGTTAGTAAGCCGTTCGATACGGATCCGGACGGACCTCTCGCTGACATCTGCGATGTGTGTGCAACGCTCAATCTCATCGCTTCAGGGCAGATCGCTGCGCCACCGCCATTGCCGACTAGAATTGCCTCCTGTGAGTCCAAAATGCCTGTCCCTACCGAGACAGTGCTGGCAGGGATGCGACATCTTAATTTTCGTTCCCGCGCTCCGCCCTTCGCCTGAACATTTCTGAATAGGCCGACATCACACGAACGATGCACGGATGCGTCGGAATCGCTTTCAACTTCATTTAAAAAAATTCTCGGGGCCGGTCGAGAAAATTATGTGGCACCACGTCATGCGGTATGCCGTATTGTTTGCGCTAAGCCTTGCGATCCCTGTTGCCGCTGCGGCGCAGGAAAAATCCGATGCTCTGCCGACAGCCGACCCATCTGCAAAGCATAACTGGGATGGTTTCTATTTCGGCGGCCATGTTGGCTTTGGTGGTGGCAACGCAAACGCAAAAGTTTCGGATGCTACCTCAATGTCGACGAGCAACACATTCGGTGGTCCAATAGGTGGTGCCCATCTTGGTTACAATGTACTATTGCCATCGCATATTTTGCTTGGAGCGGAAGTCGACGCTACCTTTCCGAATTATATCGCCTCAAATGCAGTGATTGCGTCGGTGGCGACGCCACAAAATCAGATTAGGGAAGAACTAGATTATGTGGCCACAGCCCGTGGTCGCCTTGGTTACGTTTGCGGCCCATGGCTGCTTTATGGAACGGGTGGCGTTGCATTGATGGGCAGCCGATTTCTCAATGACCTGCCATCCGGGGATGAGGAAAAACAGCTACGGAGTCGCGTCGGCGGCGTTGTAGGCGGTGGCGCGGAATATGCGTTTGATCGGGATTGGAGGTTACGGCTCGAATATCTTTACGGCCGCTTTGCAAGCGCCAACGTCGCATTTCCATCCGGAGCGACTTATGCATCGACTACTGATTTCAACATGGTTCGGTTGGGCCTCAACCGAAAGCTAAATTGGTCAGCAGATGCGGATTTTGAACGAAAAGATGACGCCGATAGCAAATCGCCAAATTGGCAAATTCACGGCCAAACGACTTACATTCAGCAGGGGTATCCAAATTTTCACTCGCCTTACGAAGGCCAAAACAGCCTCGGTGGTAACGCGCAAACAAAAAATACAGCGAGTGGGACAGCATTTCTTGGTTTGCAACCGTGGGAAGGCGGAGAGTTCTTCTACGCCCCCGAGTTAGCGCAAGGATTTGGCCTTAGCGGGACGCTCGGTCTTGGCGGCTTCTCCAACGGAGAGGCGCAAAAAGCAGGCTTTCCCTACCCGCGTTACAACACCTCTCGATTGTTCTTTCGTCAGACATTCGGGCTGGGCGGTGAGCAAGAGTCCATCGAGGAGGATCTGATCCATTTTGGCGGAAAGACAGATGTCTCACGCTTGAGCTTTACGGTTGGACGGGTCTTCCTTCCCGATTTCATCGACAACAATGCCTATGCCGACGAGCCGCGCACTGGCTTTCTTAACTGGTCGATCTGGGCCGCGGGTGCATTCGATTTTCCAGCTGATCAGCCCGGCTACAGCTGGGGCGCGTTCGCAGAACTCAACCAAAAAGATTGGGCCGTTCGCGCCGGCTATTTGCTGATGCCGAAGGTATCCAACTCTAATTACTTCGATCCCGATGTGTTTGGACGTGGTGAGTATCTACTTGAGACGGAGTTGCGCTATTCCCTGCTGTCACATCCTGGAAAATTACGCCTAATCGGTTGGGTGAATCCGGCGTACTCGGGCAGCTACGCTGACACGCTCGCCAGTCCCGCGCTCAACCTCGACATAAGTCAAACCCGTCAGGGCCGGGTCAAGTACGGGGCTGTTGCCGACTTCGAGCAAGCGCTCTCCGACGAGTTCGGCCTTTTCTCCCGTCTAAGTTGGAACAACGGAAAAACAGAAATTATGTCCTTTACTGACATCGACGCGAGCGCGTCATTTGGCGGCGTTTTAAACGGCAATCGTTGGGGCCGTCCCGATGACAGGATTGGGCTTGCAGGAGCTATCAATGCCCTTTCTGCCGATCATCGCGCTTTCATTGCGGCTGGTGGCCTGGGGATTCTCATTGGCGACGGCGCACTCAACTATCACCCAGAGAAAATTCTGGAGACGTATTATTCGTACGCGCTTCAAAAAAAGATGGCGCTCACCTTCGACTATCAGTTCATTACGAATCCCGCATACAATGCGGATCGTGGACCGGTATCGATTTTCTCGGGGAGGCTACATGCGGAGTTCTAGCGCCTTTCCGGATACCTGCAGCGCAGGTTTTATTACCAGATTGGCCTCTGGCACGGTGACACTTTCAGCCTGAGCAGCCTCAGAAAAAAAATGGAACTTCACCTCTGCTCGTGAGTTCACTAACGGTGGGTAATCGTCGACTGAGGAGGAAACGTGTGCGCACAATTCTTATCACCCTGACCGCTCTGGGCGCGGTCGCAATTGCGCTGCCAACCGTAACCGCGAACGCGCAGGATCGAACAGTAATTGTTACGAAGCACCGCGATTATGATCGTGGTCTTCATCGCGGGTGGACACGCGGTCATCACTATGGATGGCGCAATCACAATGCCAAGGTCGTGGTCATTAAGAAGAACCATCATCACCACTACGATTGATTGTTCTGGTGGAACGCGAAACAAGAATCCGGCCCAAGCGGCCGGATTCTTTATTTGGCAGGGAGGGCTTCCTCGACGGAAAGGTTCCGTGGCCTGAAGGACGTAGTGAGATGTCCGCATTTGGCCGCAAGCGGACATCGCGTGATTCTGGTTAGGCCCAAGAATTGATTTATTTCAAAATGGAGGCTAGTTCCATAAAACACCTACCGGTTTAAGGGCCGAGCAAACGATGGCTGTCATTCTGCTTGTAGAGGACGAAGAGCAGGTACGCGTTCTCGCGGACTCGTTTCTTCAATTGGAGGGTAACAAGACGTTGTCGGCAGCCACTATCGAACAGGCGCTGGCGCTTATCGAGGGTGATGAACCCGTCGATCTTTTATTTGTAGACCTGAAAATTCAGGATGACGTGGAGGGCGGCTTGAAGCTCGCCAAAAAGGCGGTTGAAGCTCGCCCTAATTTGAAGGTGCTTTACACCTCTGGCCAGGCGGTAACCGATGGTATGAAGGCGCTGTTTGTAGAAAAATCCGCCTTTCTACAGAAACCTTATACGGTCGAGCAATTGGCCACGACCCTCGTCGCCAAATTTAGTATCGGTGGTCGCTCAAAGAAGTAGGAGGAGCAAGCCGCCCGATAGAATAACGGCTCGCTTGTTCGACTTAATGCGAGTTTTGAGATCGCCATTGCAAACGGAGCGGTTAGGGCTGCCTATGGAGGACCCCGTCTATCATCGAAATCTTGAAGGTATTGTCGTCAATCTTGTCAACGGCAGTGCCGTCGCTCAAGCAATACCAGGTCGGTCCGGCTTTGATCCATTTAAGAGACTGCGTTTCTGTCCCTTCCTGATGTTCAAAAACTATGTATTCCTTTCCGTGACCGTCAACGACTTTGAATTCGTTTACCGGATGAGTTTTTCTATTTTCCATAGTGCCTCTCAGGTGGACGAGTGCAACTTCGCTGGCTTGTGCACCTAGTAAATCCGGCGACCGTGATCGGCTCGCTGCCGCTGTCAAAGAATAGGGCGGCATATATACACTATTTCGACAACCAATCGACGGTAGGTGACACCTGTGCCTGTGCCGCAATGGCTTCTTCAAAATTTTCCTGCCGTCGTACAGCTGGAAAAAAGGCTCCGGGGTAAACAGTGGGCAAACAAAATCGCGATGACCCGCGCACACCAGCGTCGTTTTAGCTAAGCGAGATACAAACGATACAAAACGCAAGCGAGACGACATTCGCACAATACCAAGTGTATGTAGAACAAGCTTGCAAAATGAGCATCGGAACGACGATTACCGATGGCCATAAAGTGCGAAGAGGAGAACAAAATGAACAAACAAATGACACCGGCGGAAATCGAACTCGCGCGGCAAAGCTTCGCCAAGCTTGCTTTTGGGGCAGAGTACAACGAAGGTGGGTCGCTCGACCTATTGCAGATCGCGCGTTGCGCTGCTGCGACTGCGACAAGACCGATTAAGTAGGGCCAACGTTGGTTGACGGTTGGAAGTCCCTGTAAGCCGCCTTCTCTCGCTAATTATGCGACTTCGTCCGCTTGTGGATCTTGGGAATCCGACAACGGTGATCGGCTCGAGTTGCCGCTATCAGAGAACAGGACGGTCACGTGCACTATATCGTTGTCGCGCGAGGTTGTTATTGTGCCTTGTGCGCGAGCGGCGAGCCGCAGCATGCTAGAGTTGCGCGGCAGGATCTCGAAGACAAACCCGCGCACGCCGCGCCTCATAGCGTACTCCTGAAGACACGCTTGCAGCGCGGTTCCAAGGCCCGCCCCTTGAAACTCGGGCGCAACCATGAAGGCGACCTCGGCGAGATTGGTCGTGGGACTCAAAAAATAGCAGGCGCTGCCGACGGTCTTCTCGTTCTCACGTGGCCCGGTGACGGCTAGGAACGCCACGTCAGTCTCGTGATTGACGTTGCAAAGCGTTTGCAACTCCCGGTGGGACAGCGAGCGCACGCGACGAAAGAACCGTGTGTAGATGTCATCCTCGGAAAGGCGATGGAACAATCCCTGCAGGGCCCCTGCGTCGGCGGCGCGAGCCGGACGAATCATAACCTTGGGGCCGTTCTTCAATGTGACGATGCGTTCCTCGTGGACGGAATAGGCCGCTTGGGAGGCGAGATATTGGTCGGCCCGGACATAGCCCAATTTTTTGGCGGCCTTAAGCAGATCTTCGCGCCAATGTGGGTGCGAGACCTCGATCAATGCCAGGGCTCGCTCGCGAATCGATTTACCGAACAGGTATGCGATGCCATACTCTGTGATCACATAGTGCACGTCCGATCGCGCGATCCCCACTCCATCGCCAGCCTCCAACATGGGTTTGATTCTTGACGCGCCGTCGTCGGTGGTGGACGAAAGGCAGACAATGGGCTTGCCATCTTGCGACCGGGACGCGCCGCGCAGGAACCCCACCTGTGTCGACACCCCGCCGTAGAATTCGCCTCCAAATTGGTCGACACAGACCTGGCCCGTCAGGTCAATTGCGAAAGCCTGGGTGATCGAGACCATGCGCGATTGGTCAGAGACCTCCCGCGGATGACACACCTGATCGATCGGCAGGAATTGAAAACCTGGATTGTCGTCTATGAAGTCATAAAGCCGACGGGTCCCAAGGCAGTAGCTGGCGACGATACGGTCGCGATGACGCGACTTGCGGCGACCGGTCACCACGCCTGCCTCGACCAAGTCCATAACTCCATCGGTGATGACATCGCTATGGATACCGAGATCGCGCCGATCCTTTAGATAACGCAGCGCCTCATTTGGGACGCGCCCTAGCCCGATCTGCAGGGTCGAGCCATCGTCGATGATCGAGGCGATATAGCGGGCGATGTGCTCGGCAATCTCGCCAATCTTAGGATGAAGATATTCCGCGACGGGTGTATCGACCTTCACCAGTGCATCAAAACGATCAAGATGAACAAAGCTGTCGCCGTGCGTGCGCGGCATCGCTGGATTGATTTCCGCGATAACCATGCGTGCGACGCTGAGGATCGCGGGGGCGAGGTCCACTGACACCCCGAGGCTAACAAAGCCACGAGCATCAGGCGGAGAAACCTGGAGCAACGCGACGTCGATCGGCAGCCGTCCGCTCCTCAACAGACGCGGTACCTCCTCTAGCGAGATGGGCACGTAGTCGAGCTGGCCGGTGGCAGCTAAGCCGCGCATTTCGCTGCCGACGAAATAGGTCCGGTGGCCATAGTGAGTGCGGGAAGCACCTTCAACCTGCGGCAGCGCTGACGTCGTGAGAAAGCTGACGAATTCGAGGTCGGCTGGCCCCGGCTCCATCGTCTCCAGCGCGGCAAGCAGACTGTGGGGAGCCGCGCATCCCGTGCCGATATAAATGCGACTGCCCGCCCGTATCGGCGACACCGCCCGCTCCGCCGAAACGAGCTTCGGGCCGATATCAAAAGTTTTCGAGATCGCCATGGCTCTAGAAAAAATGGACTTTTGTCGTGCGCTGCTACCCGATAAGAGCTAGCCTCACACGATACACATTGTTTGACATTTAGAACTGTTGACCCTTGGTCCAATCTGCGAAGCGTTTCCGCCGAGAAAAGACCACTTTACGGGAGGTGCGGCGGGTACGTATTTAGAAGACTGGCGCCACAGGCCGCGAGAAGTCCTTCCATCTTATTGACCGTTTTGGCGACCACGATGTGGGGCTTGCCGGTCGGAAGCAGCTGGTGCCGTTTCGGAACTTTCATTTGCGAGGAACGATACGTGAAGGAGGAAGCGCAAACCTCGCACCGCTCGAGATGGATGCTCGCACTAGCCCTCTTGCTGGCGGCCGCGCTATTCGGCGATCGGGTCTCGGCGAAGGACAAAACGGCCGGCGCCGGTACTGATCGGCAGGACGCCAGCCAGACTGAAATCCGCCTCGGCATGTCGGCGGATTTTTCGGCGAGTGCGCGGGCGCTCAGCATCGAACTCTATCGTGGTGCCATGGCCTACCTGCTGGCGCTCAATAACGCCGGCGGCGTCAACGGCAGACGGATCGTGATCAAAGCCTATGACGACCAGTACGAGCCGGACCTCGCAATCCGCAACACGCTGAAGCTGATGGCTGAAGACGATGTCTTCGCGCTGTTCAGCTATGTCGGCACACCGACCATGAACCGTACCCTGCCGCTGCTGCAAATGTATCACGACAAGAATTTTCTGCTGCTCTTCCCCTTCACCGGGGCAGCTACCAACCGGACTCCGCCCTACGACCAGCTTTCGTTCAACCTGCGCGCCTCGTACGACCAGGAAATGAAGGGACTCATCGATCACTTCGTCGCCGTCAATCGAACTCGCATTGCAGTCTTCTACCAAGCCGATGCCTATGGCCGGGCAGGCTGGGGTGGCCTGCGCAAGGCACTGGATGAGCACGGCCTGGAGATCGCTGGTGAAGCTACCTACCGGCGGGGCTCGCCCTTCGACCAGAGCTACGATCGTCAGGTGGCGATCATGCAGCGCGTGCAGCCCGATGCCGTTGTCTGTGTCGGCACCTATCCGGCCTGCGCTGGATTCGTTCGCGACATGCGCGACAGAGATGTCGACTGCCCTATCGCGACGCTTTCGTTTGTCGGCGGTGAGGCCATGCTCAAGCTGCTCTCCGCGGCAGAGCAGGAGTCAAACAAGGACTACACGTCCCGGCTGGTGAGCTCCCAGGTCGTCCCGAGCTACAACGACGATTCCATCCCGGCGGTGCGCGAGTATCGCGAGGCGATGGATCGCTACCGCGATGCCATCATGCCGCCGGACTCACTACTTTATCCGCACGGAAAGACGGCGAAGTGGAAGTATGCGCCGCTCCCCGATGGCTTCATTAGCCTTGAGGGCTATCTGAATGCTAAACTCTTCGTGGCGATCCTTCAGCGGATGGGCGCCAATCCCAGACGTGCCGATTTGGCCACGGCCGTGCTGGCCATGGGCGACTTCGATCTCGGCGTGGGACGGCCGCTGTCCTTTGGCGGCGACACAGGTCGCCGCCAAGCCTCGAACCAAGTCTACTATACCGTGGTTAGAGACGGGCGGTTCGTGCCAATCCGCGACGGTGAGTGGGAGGCTTGGGCGAAGCGATGAGGATTGCACAATTCTATCAGAAGACTCTGTTCGGCATGTTCGCCATAATAGGGCTCATTGTGGCGTTGACCTCCGCCCTCTACGTCAACACCGTGGACCGACAGCTGACTGGCGATTTCCTGAACAACAGTCGGGCGATTGCGCGCAGCATTGCCGACTCGAACGTCGACCTGATCGTCCACCGAAACTATTCGGCCCTCCAGTCCATCATCGACCAATTCGTTGAGATCTCCGGCATCTCCTACGTCTTCGTCGTGGACGCGAACGGCGTGATCATCGCGCATACCTTCGTACCTGGCGTTCCCGACGAGATCCTCGCCGACTACAAGGCTGCGAAGGAGGTCTATGACCGCTCACTCGCGGGCCTCGGAAACTTCTCCGAGGTCACGGCAGGCATCCTCGCCGGCGAGGCCGGCTCCGTGCATGTCGGCATGGACAAGGGCTACATCGCCTTGCAGGTCCAGACGGCCATTGGCAAGGAGGTATATCTTCTCAGCATCATCTTGATCGTCAGCGTGCTGGCGACCTACGGGCTGATGCATCTGGTGTCGCGGCCGCTCGATCACCTCCGGAGTTACGCCTGGCATTCGTTTTCCAGCGAGCAGCACGCCTCGGCCCCGGATTCCTCCCAGGTCAAGCGTCTGCTCGAGCGTACCGACGAGGTGGGCGAGCTTGGCCGGATAATCCGTTGGGCTTCCGGCCGGGAGTCGTGAGTATGCATGCGAAAGAACGCGTGCCCAATCGATGGCTAATTGCGACTATGTGCACGGTGCTGCAGCTCTGCCTTGGCACCGTGTACGCTTGGAGCTACTTCCAGCCGCTTCTGGTCCAGCAATTCCGCTGGACCAACACTGAGACCTCGTGGGCCTTCAGCCTGACCATCTGCTGCCTCGGGCTGTCGGCAGCCTGGGGCGGGATCAATCTCGCCAGGATCGGACCACGCAAGCTGGCCGTCGCCGGCGGCCTTCTGTTCGCGGCCGGCTATGCTCTGGCGGCGGTCGCCCTCGCGGTGAAGAGCCTGACACTTTTCTACTTGGGCTACGGCGCCGTCGCGGGGATCGGCATCGGCCTAGGGTACGTCACGCCGATGAGCACCGTCACCAAATGGTTCCCCGACAAGAAGGGATTGGTGACCGGCATTGTTGCGATGGGGTTTGGGCTCGGCGCCTTCGTCCTTAGCGTCGTGCTTGCCCCGATCCTGATGCACGTGTTCCATCGCAATCTGGCCCTCGTGTTCGCAGCCCTCGGCGCCATCCTCGGCTCGGCGGCCTTCGGCTCCGCTGCGATGCTGAGGAACCCCCCGGCCGACTATCTCCCTAGCGGCTATTTCCCATTAGCAGCAAAGGATGCCCGCGCGGCCAGCCCCCATGCCAAGGCCGAGGAAGAGTCCGATCTGCCGCTCAAGGAATATGTCCTGACCGGCCAGTTCGCGTTCATGTGGTTCATCTTCTTTTTCAACATCGTGGCCGGCATTTCAATCCTTAGCTTCCTGTCGCCGCTCTACCAGGATATTTGGAAGCTCGACCACCCAACCTTGGAGCGCTCCGTTCTGGCCGGCTATGGCGCCACCCTGATCGCCGTCAGCTCTCTGTTCAACGGCTTCGGGCGCATCGTATGGGGCGTCGTGTCCGAACGAGCCGGTCGCATCAACACCTTTCGCCTCATGCTCGCCTCGCAACTGATCGTGTTTGGCATCCTGATGACGGAGCACAGTCCGTGGGTCTTTGCCGTTCTCGTATGTTATGTGCTGAGCTGTTTCGGCGGCGGCTTCGCGATCATGCCGCCCATGGTGATTGACGTTTATGGGCCGAAGCGCATGTCGCGGGTCTACGGCGTCCTACTCACGGCCTGGTCGGCTGCCGGGATTTTGGGACCCATGATGGTAGCTAGTCTCAAGGACAACTATCCTGATCGCGCCATCGTCTATTCGTTTCTGCTCGGCATCCTCGTGCTTGGGGTCGGCTTCATCTTCAGCTTTCTTATCAACGACGACCGGTTCATACCGGGGCGCATCCTCGTCCAGAGCTTCGGCATGGCGCCACGGCCCAATGCGCGACCACGAAAGCCCTTCGAGGGAAGCGGCTAAGCGCCGGCTAACCCGAAAGCTGTACCACGCTTCAAAAACGTTGCACGAGACAGCTCGCGCCGGCTGCGCGCAGGTTCGCGCATAGTTTTTCGGCGCTCGTGCGGCTCTCCACTCCGACGTGGATCCGCGCCCAGCCCATGCTGCCGCGCGCGAGCCCATGGTGAATGATGTGTGGTTCGCGGCCCGACAAGATGGATGCGTACTTTTCCTGCAATTGCCGATAGGCGCTGAGCGCCGTTGCATCGGACGAGCTCCCGACCAATTGCACGCCCCAGGGATCGGCGGGTTTGGCTACGTAAGCCGGCGGACGAGAGAAAAGGCCAGCGATCTGTCGGCACGGTACAGTGTTTGCAATATGCATCTCGGCATGGCCAGCCTGAACTCCGGTCCATTGCTCGGCGGATTGGCCGGTCACGATGGACACATAGGCGCGCGTCTCGCCGGGCAGGCCGCGTCGACCGGCAAGCCAGTCGCGCACTCGCCCGGGCCCCGCATTGTAGGCGGCCGCCGCGAGGCCAAGATTTCCGAACTCCTGTCGCAGGTCGTGCAATAGCTTCGCGGATTTGGCGATCGCTTCGACGGGGTCGAAGGGATTGGCAAGACCGCGCCAACTCGCGGTCGCCGGCATGAACTGCGCCACGCCTTGCGCGCCGGCAGGGCTCACCGCCGCCGGGTCGAAGCGGCTCTCCTGCCAGATCAGCCTGGTGAAGAAATCGATCGGCAAATCATTTTCCACCGCCGACGCCGCAAGGGCGTTACAGATGCTGTCGACAGCGGCCGGGGCGCTCGATGGCGTTGGGGCCGGGGACTGGGTGCTTTCGACCGGGTGGATCTCGCCGGTCTCACCTTCGCTCGCTTGGGCGAGGCAATCGCTTGTGACAACGGGCGTCGCGCCACTTGGTGGCCCCGTGGCGAGAAAAACTGAAAGTAACAGGATGAGGATGAACGCGCATCCAGCAAAGTTGCGCATGTTCGTTCGCCCTTGGATCCCATACAGACGCGCAGCCGAATAATTCCTCAGGCCGGCCGGCAGTTCCTCCGAACCTGTGCCGTAAAGAGGAACGCGGCGCAGATTCTCTGCCACACGTTGAGAACGTCTATTGCCCTTAGGGGCACAGAGGCGAAATGAATACGGTGCGCAACTACCGGGGGGGTCAGCGGAAATATTGTTGATGTCCGCTTTGGGTCAGAAGCGGACATCCGCAGAGACAAGAGCCCAGCCCAGTTTTTCTTCTTCGCTTCCAAAACTCTCAGCGCGTGTCGTCCCCCGTTTCTCGTGGTGAACCAAAACGCCGCGCGGCTACACTTTGCTCGTCAGAGGGCCTCCACTGAGTTGGACTGCCTGCCCGTGAACGGTCAATCAACAACTACGATTGAATTCGTTTAGGAAATTTGGCTTCGTTTTGCCAAAAAGGGGGAGAGATTGGAAAGCGTGCATTTAGATCGGCAATGTCCCGACCCTGAGCATCGACTTATTTGGGTGTTTTGAGGCGCCGGCGCTTGCGGAGGCGCACGCCCGGGCCACCGCCGTTTTCGTCGATGAATTCGATTCCGGCTGTTTCTAGCGCCAAACGAATCGCTTGAATCGCTTCGTCAGAAACAGGTCTGCGGGACCTTTCAAAATCAACAATCGTTGAGAGGCCTAGACCAGCTTTCAACGCAAGATCTGGTTGGGTCATATCCAACAAAGCCCTAGCCCCACGACTTTGTTCGGGCGAAAAGTTATCAACATTTTTTGTTGACATCTAGAACAATCAATATAAAATGTTGAACGACGCCGACCATCGTAACCGTGAGAGGAAGTCGGAAAAAGGTAAGACTTGCTTGTATCCAGAGAAATCGAACGTGGAACGTAATTTTGAGGAAGGAATTTCACGATGAGCCTTGAATTTGCCGCCATAACTTATCGCTGCATCCGTGACCGTATCCGGGCCGAAGACCCTGGCATCGACGAACAGACCCTAGCCGATACGGTCGAGGGTCTGACGGACCTGCCTGAGATCGTCACCGCCATAATCCGTTCAGCCCTCGCTGATGAGGCGCTGGCCGTAGGCCTCAAAAGCCGTATCGCCGACATGCAAGAGCGTCTCGATCGCCTGCAAGATCGGGCCTCAAAACGCCGGCAGATCGCCAAAGAGGTCATGTTCGAACTCGACCTGAAGAAGATCACTGCGCCGGACTTTTCGGTCTCGATCCGCCCGGGCCTGCCCTCACTCATGGTGATCGACGAGGCGGCCGTTCCCAGCATCTATTGGCAGCCGAGTGCCCCCAGATTGAAACGGCAAGAGCTGCTCACTGAACTCAAAGATGGAGCCCAAATCGAAGGCGTCGCTCTTTCCAATCCAGAGCCAGTTCTAAGCGTGCGGGTGCGGTGATGGGCTTTTCAACAAAACAAGTGCAGGCGCTACGGCGAAAATTGAATGGCCGGCAGATCCGCACGCGCGAGGTTAATGGCCGGGAACTGTCCTATATCGAAGGTTGGTTCGCGATTTCGGAGGCCAACCGGATCTTCGGGTTTGATGGCTGGAGCCGAGAAACGGTGGAATCTCGCTGCGTGCTTACTCGAGAAAATCGCGGCACCTTTGTCGCTGTCTATGTCGCCAAAGTGCGGATCACGGTCCAAGCCGACGGCACCACCGTCATTCGAGAAGGACACGGTTCCGGGGAAGGCCGCGGCACTTCGCCCGGTGAAGTTCACGACATCGCCCTGAAAGCCGCGGAAACCGATGCGACCAAACGTGCCTTTGCCACCTTCGGCAAACCGTTCGGGCTTGAGCTGTACAAGCAAAGCAGGCGATTAGAATCGCTGCCACCGACAGATGCGATCCGGGTGACCCGCTTCGGGTTTCATCCCGATGACACAACGCCAATTCCGCGGCCGTCGCACTATTATGGCCGTCGGCAATATCCGCCCCTCAACAAGCAAGTGTTGGCGCAGCCCGTATCCGCAGCGCCGTCGCTCGCTCCGAATGCGTCTAATCCCGGCAAGATCGATAAAAGTGTTCTTGCCTTAGCCGAGCCCAAACGCCGGCGCGACAAATCCCATCTGCGCTTTGTGGCTTCCCAGCCGTGTGTTGTTTGCGGGCGTCATCCAAGCGACCCACATCATCTGCGGTTCGCACAATTGCGCGCGTTGGGAGTCAAGGTCAGCGATGAGTTCACCGTCCCGCTCTGCCGTGGACACCATCGGCAGCTACATCAATCAGGGGATGAAATTGCCTGGTGGCAGGGATTCAAGATCGAAGCACTGCAGGTCGCCCGGCAGCTCTGGGAGCAAACCCATCCGGGTGAACTGCAGATCGAGATGGGAACAACAAAACAATCTGACTCCAACCAAGCTAAAGCTGACAGCTGATGGCGAAACAAGTTGCCGCGAACCGACAAAACGCGAAAAACAGCACAGGTCCACGTACCGAAGCTGGTAAGCGTCGCTCAAGACGCAATGCCCTCCGTCACGGCCTCTCAGCCGAAACGGTAATCGGAGTCCATGAGGATGCCGCGGCATACAGAGCTTTGCAAAGAGCCGTCAACGCGGATTACCGGCCGCAAACCAATTTTGAGACCGAGCTTATTGGGCGGCTTGTATCTTTGCTTTGGCGCCTTCGTCGGGCCGTGGCAATCGAAAGCGGTTTATTGAATATCCATACGGACCGAAGAGACCGGAAATCAGAAGGCAATCTAAAGATTTTGTACAATCTTATTCCGTCTCTCACTCCCAGGGCGGATTCGGTATGTGCTGACGACAGCGGCTCGAGCGGAAGTACCGCATCAAATCAAGCGCAGGTCGCTAGCACCTGCGATACCATTGCACGATCCTTTTTACGACTTGAACGCACCGACAGCAGAATTTTTGAACGGCTTGGTCGCTATGAAATCAACCTGTGGCGCCAAACCCTACAAACCATATTGCTGTTGAATTCGATTACTCGCCATGTAAACGATGACGGTCTCAAAAGCTTTCCGTCGTCCCTGCGCTTCAAGCCACAGAAGACATCTCGACATCTCCGCTGGCCACCTGTTGGGCCATTCTTATACGACTAGCGAGCG
>Ga0306922_10001587_pt1 | contig 20469 bp, 18 predicted proteins | sample sta12Cox44000082_FD_203758 | JGI IMG/M metagenome (GOLD analysis project Ga0306922, IMG submission 203758) | Lab enrichment of tropical soil microbial communities from Luquillo Experimental Forest, Puerto Rico - statoxic.12C.oxic.44.000.082 (v2)... | ecosystem: Environmental > Terrestrial >... | reverse complement strand
AATCTGCTGGAGAGCGTCGCGCAGCGCTTTGCCAAGATTCGCGGTAACGGAATCATAGTCGCGATGCGCGCCGCCCTCCGGCTCTGGGACAATTTCGTCCACTACATCGAGCTTCAATAAATCCTGCGCAGTCAACTTCAGCGCCTCGGCGGCCTCCGCTGCATGCCGACGGTCTCTCCACAAAATCGCGGAACACGCTTCGGGACTGATCACTGAGTAGTAAGCGTTCTCGAGAATCAACACGCGATCTGCGACGCCAATGCCTAGCGCGCCGCCTGATCCCCCTTCTCCGATGACGGCAGCGATGATTGGTACGCGCAGGCGCATCATTTCACGTAGATTGACAGCAATTGCCTCCGAAATATGACGTTCCTCCGATCCGATCCCGGGAAAAGCGCCCGGCGTATCGATCAATGAGATCACCGGCATGCCAAATTTTTCGCCTAGCCGCATCAACCGCAGCGCCTTGCGGTAGCCCTCAGGATGCGCGCAGCCAAAATTGCGCAGCACGTTCTCCTTGGTGTTGCGCCCTTTTTGATGGGTGATAACGACACAACGCTGCGCCCCAAGCGTGGCCAGACCGCACGGCATGGCTCTATCGTCCGCAAACCGGCGATCGCCATGCAGCTCGACCCAATTTGTAAAACACCGTTCGATGTAATCCAAGGCGAACGGCCGCTGCACATGCCGCGCAATTTGGACACGCTGCCAGGCCGTCACGTTGCCATAGATTTGGCGGCGCGTTTCGCGGAGCTTTGTCTCCAGTTCTTTGATGGCCGAATCGAGATCGACATCGTGCTTGTCGGAGTGCTCTTTCAGATCCTGCAAGCGCCGCTGCAGTTCAAAGATCGGTCTTTCAAAATCGAGCGGTTGCCAGTCCATGGGTAAATTAAAAGGTTAAAAGAGTTACAACGTTAAAAAGGTTACAACCTCCAGTTAATCTCGCTCGTGTTGAATCGTGTACGTTTTAACAATGTAACCCTTTTACCTTTTTTAACTCCGACTTTAGTCGATAATGGTGACAGTGGTCTTGTTGTTTACAAGGCTGCTTAGCTCCTCAACATCGGACGCCGCCAGACCGAGGCCCGTTGGCGGGGGCGGTTGCTCGAGATTGGGATGCGCCGCATCCGGCACCGAATACAGAGTGTAACTTGGAGCGCCCGCGAGCCGGATCCACCGGGTGCTGCTAAGATACTCTTTGCTGCCGATGCCAACTCGTTTTCCTCCCTTCCAAGCCATCGTTTCGGCAACTTTTGCCGTGATTTTAGCAAATTGCTTGCCCGGTAACTTTGCTTCGCGCACGTGATACTGCTTGAAGAATGCGCCGTGATTAAGCAGCACAACCAGATTCGCTTTTCGTTGAATAACAATTGAGAAATCTGGGTGCGAAATGAGCAGATGCTCGCCAATGTGCAGCATTGTGCCGCTCATATTGTTCATGCGCATGATCAATTCAGGCGTGGTCTTTAGCTTCCGCGAAATCTTCGCCAGTACGTCTCCGGATTTCACAACGTATTCGGTCTTTTCCGGAGAGGGATAACGCGATAACAAAATGTCAATGTTCACTTCCCCTAGCAAACCCCGCGCTTCGTCAAGATGCTTCCCCGAGGGATATTTTTGGATGAAGGCAATCAGCGCATCGCGGGTTTCCGTTAGTTTTCCATCCTGTCGCAGCTGGGCCGCCGCTTGAAATTCCGGCAGACTGATGTCTGGCGCCGGCGGCGGAGTAACTTCGCCGCGCTGCTCCTTTTGCACTGCAATTTCTTCTTTGACAAAAGTGTTGTAACCGAACCAGGCAGCGCCGCCGAAGATGACCAGTGCCAGCAGTAATACGAACAACCACTTCATGGGTGAGAACAAAAACGTCTAACGCCCAACGTCCAACGCCCAATTCAGAACCAACCGTCCCTCGGATTTTTGCCGGGACACTAGCTCATTTCCCCGCCGGGGAAAAATCGGTGCCAAAGCCGTCCGATAGTAGGCTCTTCCTGGTTAGTCCAGGTAAAGTGGCAGTCCTGGCAGTAAAACTCCTTGGGAATAATTTTCAGGGCACAAAGCACAACGACGAGCGCTGGCGTCATGAATTTTCGGGTCATCTGCGGGTACTCGATATTTGAAGAACCGCATTGCGGACAGCGAATGAGAGCGGCGGAGATGTCCGGATCGGTTGCCTCCCATTCCTTCATAAGGTCCTGCGCCCTTTCGAAATCGGTGTCTTCCACCATCACCTTCGCATTCGCTTGCGGACGCGACATGAAACCGACCTGTTGCAGCGGCGCTTCATTGTGAACATCGGCCTGTAGCCCCGCATCGTGGAAACGTCGTTTCAGTTGCCGCGCTTTAGCCGCCTCATTGAACGTCGCAATAGTCACCATAATTTTTCTCGCCTGCGCGGCAGCGCATCGTGTGATCAAACATCAAATAATTGCCGAGCGCAAGACTTAGCGTGACGCAGATAGGATTGTCTGTATCGTCCAAGGAAGAGGCGATCTCCGGATCGCCTCCAGCGGCGGACTGGAGATCGCTGCGCCTTTGTAACCTTGCAGGCAGGATTGCCTTCGTCACGTTCCCGGAGGAAACCATCTGTAGAGCATCAAATACACAAGTACACCTGTGACCGAGACGTACAGCCAGATTGGGATCGTCCAGCGCGCGATCCGTTTGTGCCGGTCCCACCGGCGTCGAAAAACCTGGATAAGCGTTAAAATCACCAGAGGCAACGTCACAAAAGCAAGGAGAACGTGCGAAGCCAATATCGGGAAGTAAATGGCGGCGATCCAACCTGTGTATCCCGAAGATTTTTCACCGACCCGGGCGTGATAGATAATGTAGCCGACCAAAAAACAGGCCGACGAAATCACGGCTGTGATCATGCATGCCATGTGACGCCGCCACGCCCCATGCCGGATGAAGTACCAGCCCATTGAAATGAAGATGGTGCTGACCAAATTAAACGACGCGTTAAGAGCGGGCAGGTCAGAGGTTGAAATCACGTTGAGGCGTTGAACCGTTAAAGCATTAAGTTGGTCTATCGCTTCAACGCTGCAACGCTTCATCGAAAACTAATGCCCGCTGTTCTTGAGCCACCCCGGAAAGGTTTTGGGACCTCCGCACGCCGTCGAAAACCGAGCTGGGGACGCCGAATCATTCTGACGGTCGTGCGCTTGGCGGTCCTGGCCGCAATTTTTGGGATTATCGGCGGCGGGTATTATCTTGCTAAGAGAGGATTTGGCCGGGAATGGCGTTCCCGGGTCGTGGCGGAATTACACAAACGCGGTGTCGAAGCTTACATCGGACGCCTCACGTTGGATCCCTTCCGCGGTCTGGTCGCAAAAAACGTAAGAATCTTCGACTACAAGAATCGCGAAAACACGCTTGCCCTGATTAGCGAAGTCTCGCTCGATATCAATTACGCTGCCCTCATCCATCATCAGCCGTTTCTCAACGCGCTCGATGTGCGCGATGCGCAGATCACTTTTCCACTAAAGACGGGCGGTGGGAAAGCCGATAAAGCGCAACTCACCGACTTCCGCGCCCATGTTTATTTTCCGCCGGAACAAATTTATGTCAGCCAGGCCGAGGGAATCCTCTGTGGAATTCGGATTTCTGCGACCGGGCAACTAATCAAACGCGAGAATTATCAGCCATCAGCTCCGATTTCACCCGAGGAATGGCAAAGGCATTTGTTGATTGCGCAGCGCGTATTGAATGAATTGCAAAAGTTCAGGTTCCCGGGCGCGGTTCCATCGTTACAATTGAAATTTAGCGGCGACATCGCCGAAATCGAAAAGGCGCGCGTAGAGGCGACGCTGTACGGGGACCGATTGCAACGCAGCAACTACGAAATGAGAGACCTGTCTGCTGCTGCCGAGTGGAATAATCAGCACTTGAACATCGCACATTGCGAATGGAACGACCGCAAGGGCAGTTTTGCTGGACGCGCTGATTGGAACTCGGAAACCAACACCGCCAATTTCGACGCACGCAGCAGCTTGAATTTGAAGGCGTTTCTTGACGCTTTTGGTTTGGGCGGACCGCTTGCCGGCACAGAATTTCACGCGCCGCCCCTCGTCGAGATTTCGGGCTCGGTAAATTTCGGATCGCATCGATTTCGGCCAAAAATCATCGGGCACGCCGATTTCGGGCAGTTCACGTACAAGAAGGCCTCCTTCTCTGACCTCACTGCGAATTTTTCCTGGGACGGCGAGCGCACATTGGTTCGGGATTTGCGCGTGCGCCATCAAACCGGCCAGCTCAGGGCGGACCTCTTCGATGCGCCAAACGACTTCCGCCTGAACATTGAGAGCACGATATCTCCAGATGCAGTTCGTCCGCTTGTTTCCATTGAGCTAAATGAATTTCTGCGGGAATGGCAATGGCAACGCTCGCCTGCAATCCGGCTCGAAATCCGTGGCACAGGTCGCAAGCCGGAGAGTTGGCAAGGCGGGGGAACCGTTGCTTTGGGGCGGAGCCGGTTCCGTGGAGCGTGGATGAATAGCGCCAACGCCAGAATTCATTTCGCCGATGGCGCGCTCACGTGCGAGGACATTCATGTGGCACGTGATGAAGGCATCGGCACGGGCAGTTTCACCTACGATTTTAAAAAACATGAGGTGCGCGTCTCAAATATCAAAAGCTCGTTGAATCCGGCCGAGGCAATTTTCTGGATCGACCCGAAGGTTTCGAAGACTGTGGCACCATACAAATTCCGGCGCCCGCCCGCAGTTACAGCCAATGGTGTTTATCAATTTCGCGGCGGCAAAAACACGCGTCTGGAGGTCAAGGTGGATGGCGCCAATGGAATGGACTATGTCTTTCTTGGCAAAACGCTGCCGTTCGACCATGTCTCCGGACGGTTGCTCTTTACCGACGACCGGTTGCAAATCACTGATCTCCGTGGCGCTCTTCTCCCTGGAACGTTGCGAGGGAATGCTGACATCTCCCTGGCGCCAAATGATCCCCATTACGCGGCAAAGGTCTCGGTTAGCGGGATCAATTTCCCGTTACTGACTGATTTGTACTACAACTACAAGACCGCGCAGGGCGTGTTGAACGGCACGTATGATTTCACCGGTCTGGGCACTGATTGGCGCACGATGCGTGGCAATGGAAAGGTGGAAGTAAACAATGGCGACGTCTTCGCCATCCCAGTTTTTGGACCGCTCTCAGGAATTCTGAACAAGATCGTCCCCGGCAGTGGATACAGCATCGCGCGCACAGCGACCGCGGACTTCAAGGTCGCGAACGGCATTATTCACACCGACGATTTCGAAGCCGCTGGCGTGCTCTTCAGCATGCTGGGTCACGGCGATATTCATTTTCTCGACGACAAACTCGATTTCAGTCTGCGTTTGAATATGAAAGGACCGGGCGTGTTGCTCACACCGGTTTACAAACTTTTCGAATACGCCGGCACGGGGAGCCTGAAGAAACCCGATTGGCACCCGGCGGTTTTGAGCCGGTAGTGAAGAGAAAGGAGACGGCGAAACGGCGAGCCGGAGAAAGGGCGCCTTCGCCCATTCACCCAGTCGCCGATTCGCCGACTAATCCAATAATTCTCGGCGCCCACATGTCCATCCGTGGCGGGGTGAGCATGGCGATTGAGCGCGCGCGTTCGATCCATTGCACCGCCATGCAAATCTTCGTCAAGAACAACATGCAATGGTTTGCCCGCCCGCTGACGCGAGACGAAATCCGAGCTTTTCTTGATCATGTCCAGCGAGGTGAGCTGTCGTCAATCTTTGGGCATGCCAATTATCTTATCAATCTGGCTGCGACGAATCCGCAATTTCATGTGAATTCGATCCGCGCCCTTGCGGAGGAACTCGCCCGTGCAGACCAGCTTGAATTGCCATTTCTGGTGTTGCATCCGGGCGCCCACCTTGGCGCAGGCGAAGAAGCCGGTTTGGAGAAAATTATCGCTTCGGTCGACGAGGTGTTTCGCCAAATCCCACACGTGAAAACGAATATCGCCCTCGAGACCACAGCCGGACAGGGTTCGTGCCTCGGTAATCGGCTCGAGCATCTCGCTTTCATCATTGCCAATGTGCGGGAAGCGGAGCGACTGCGTGTGTGCCTCGACACCGCGCATCTTTTCGCCGCGGGTTACGACATCAGCAGCGAACATTCAACGCGAAAGACTCTGCGTGAATTCGATCGCGTAATCGGCCGGGATCGTCTCGCTGTCATTCACCTTAACGATTCCAAAACTGCGCGCGGCTCGCGCGTCGATCGACATGAACACATCGGCAAAGGCAGGATTGGTCTGGAGGCATTCCGCTTGATCATGCGTGAGCGCCATTTTCGCGAGATCCCAAAGGTGCTGGAAACACCGAAGGGCAAAGATCTCGCTGAGGACGTGATGAACCTGCGGACGCTGCGCCGATTGCTGTAGCCACTTCGCTGTGCGAAGCGCGTCCCCGGCGTGAATGGTTGGCTTAGCGTCGCGTCGCCCGGAGGGCGACGTCTGCAATATCTGGCGAAGCCGTCACTTGATGAGCCGAATCGTGATCGGGTAGCGATAGAACTTCCCCTCGCTCGCTTGAATAGAGGCAACGATCACGAGCACCAGATTTAGAATGTGCAGGATGCCAAGGATCACAAAACCAATCAGGACCAGACAAAGCACGCCAGCGATCACGTTATAGATCAGCATCGATATCTGGAAATTGAGCGATTCCTTGCCGTGCTCATCGATTTGCGGGGAATCGCCGCGCTTAGCGATCCACACTATCAGTGGGCCAAGAATGTGGCCGGCCCATGGCACGAAAAAACCGGCTAATGCGGTGGCGTGGCAAAGCACGTTCCACATTCGAACATCGGATGAAGTAGACGGAGGAGGTTGTGGATCCATGTTGTAACCTTTCGTTGCGTAAACCACGACTGCCCCGTTGCCGCGAGAAGAGCAAGAAAAAAGATCATTCTATGCTGCTTTTACACGCTCGATGTGAGCGCCGAGTTCGCGCAATTTTTCATCGAGATGTTCGTAACCGCGGTCGATGTGATAAACACGGTTGACCTCGGTGGTTCCCTCTGCTTTCAGTCCCGCAAGCACTAGCGCGGCGGACGCGCGCAAGTCGCTTGCCATAACCGGCGCGCCGAGCAGGCGATCCACTCCTTCGATCACGGCAGTCGCACCTTCGAACTGCACCTTTGCTCCCATGCGTTTTAACTCCGCCACGTGCATGTAGCGCCGCGGAAAGATATTTTCGGTAATCGAACTGGTGCCTCTGTTCGTGGAAAGCAGCGCGCACATCTGCGCCTGCATGTCGGTCGGAAAACCGGGATACGGTTCGGTCGCTAGCTCCAGCGCACTGGCATCGCCATTGGGCAGAATTGAAATGGAATTTTGTGCGATATCGACAGCGTAGCCACACCGCGCCAGCGCATCGGTCACCGCGCGGACATGCTCGGGCTCCGCTCTGTTGACTGTTACTCCCTTTCCAGCAATTGCGCCGGCGACCAGAAATGTGCCGGCTTCAATCCGATCCGGGATTACCCGGTGTCCCGCGCCATGGAGTTCAGGTACGCCTTCGATGGTCATTCGGCGTGTCCCTGCGCCTTGGATCTTTGCACCCATCTTGTTCAGAAAATTCGCAAGGTCCACGACTTCAGGTTCCATCGCCGCTCCTTCAATGACGGTCACACCATCGGCCAGCACGGAGGCCATCATTACGTTGTCAGTGCCGAGAACAGTCGGGCCGAATTTGCCCTCCATGTTAATCAGGGCCCCTGTCAATTTCGGCGCAAAAACTTTAATGTCGCCGCTCTCCACGCGAACTGTTGCGCCTAGCGCTTCGAAACCTTTCAAATGCAAATCAATTGGTCGATTGCCGATAATGCAACCACCGGGCAAAGCAACAGTCGCTTCCTTACAACGGCCCAGCAATGGTCCAAGGACACAAACCGACGCGCGCATTTTTCTGACGATATCGTAGGGCGCAGCGCAATGGACTTTCTCAGCAGTCACAGTCACGGTGCCGCTCGCGCGTTCAACCTGCGCACCGAGGTGAGCAAGAATTTGCAGCATGTAATTCGTGTCGCTCAGATCGGGCACGCCATGAACGACACAAGGCTCTCGTGTGAGCAACGTGGCCGCCAGGATTGGCAGCGAAGAATTTTTCGAACCGCTGACCTTAATGGAACCGGAAAGCGGGTGACCGCCATGGATTAGAATTTTATCCATACCTCGCAAACAGGAAACGTGTCACACCTGAATAATCGTGTTTCGAAGAAATGTCGCGGTAATTTTTTTCCGCCAGGGCAGAAAGAAGCGGCTCGCTTTGGCCAATTCCGACCTCCAAGGCCAGCATTCCGCCCGGCCGAAGTCGCGACCGCGCGTGCGCAATCAGTTCACGCACCAACTCATCGCCTCGCGCGCCAGCGAAAACCGCGACAGCCGGATCATGTAACACTTCGCGGGAAAGCGTGTCGCGGGTTTGTGTCGAGACGTAAGGAAGATTCGCAACAACGAGGTCGAAAGTCCCCTCTACGTTTTCGAGGAGATTGCTTTTCAAAAACCGGACCCGACCGGCCAGACTTAACCTCGTCGCATTTTCTAGCGCGAGGGTGAGAGCATCATCCGAAATATCAACAGCGAGAATTTCTGCAGCAGGAAACTTTGCAGCCAAGCTCAGTGCGATCACGCCGCTACCGGTTCCCACATCTAAAATTTCGGATTTCGGGTTTCGGATTTCAGATTTTAAGAACTCAACGAGTTCTTCGGTTTCCGGCCGGGGCACCATCGCGCGCTTGTCACAAAGAAAAAGATGGCCGCAAAATTCGACCGTCCCGAGCAGATGCTGAAGCGGCTCCCCTTCACCGCGACGCTTTACCATTTCACGAAGTGGTGCGAGTTCCGATTCAGTCAGCACCCGCTCGAATTCCAGATAAAGCTCGATCCGTTTGCGCCCCAGCACATGCGCCAGCAAGTGCTCCGCATTCAGTCGCGGATTTTCGACATCACGTTTCTTGAAATACACAGTGGTCCCTTGCAGCACTTCCAGAACAGTCTTCGTTTTTGCCATGTCGAGCGAAGTCGAGACGTCCCTAAATATTTTTGTCCCCTGAAACGCTGAGAGATTCCTCGACTCCGCTCGGAATGACAAAAGGAGAATTACGCGGCTGCGGTTTCTTTTAGCCGCTCGGCCATGTCGGCAGCTTGCAGTGCGATGATCAATTCCCCGAGATCGCCCTCGATCACCCGGTCCAAATTGTAAAGCGTCAGACCAATGCGGTGATCGGTGACGCGGTTTTGAGGGAAATTGTAGGTGCGAATTTTTTCTTCGCGTCCGCCGGTGCCGATCTGCCCGCGGCGTTGCGCGCTGTATTTCTCCGCTTCGTCGCGCTGCTTTCGCTCCAACAGGCGCGCCCGCAAGATCGATAATGCGCGCTCCTTGTTCTTGATCTGGCTGCGCCCGTCCTGACAGCGCACGATCATGCCGGTGGGAACGTGCAGGACTTGCACGGCCGAGTCAGTCGTGTTCACACCTTGCCCACCCGGTCCGCCCGAGCGCGAAACTTCGATTCGCAAATCTTCCGGCTTCAATTCCACATCCACATCCTCCGCCTCTGGCAATACCGCCACAGTGGCTGTCGATGTATGAATACGACCCTGCGCCTCCGTTGCGGGCACGCGTTGCACACGATGAACGCCGCTTTCATAACGAAGTTTTCGAAAAACAGATTCGCCGGAAACTCGGAAGATCGCTTCCTTGAAGCCGCCGAGCTCTGACGGACTCGATTCGAGGTCCTCGGTTTTCAAACCGGCACTTTCCGCATAACGATGATACATACGGTAAAGATCGGCGGCAAAAATCGCCGCTTCGCTTCCACCGGTTCCGGCACGAATCTCAACGATGGCATCACGCTCTTCATTTTCATCGGGTGGCAGCAAGGCGATTTGAACATCGCGTTCAAGGTCGCCGACGCGTTTTTCCAAGTCCGGGATTTCGTCATCAGCCATTGCAGCGATCTCGACGTCACGCGACATCGCCAACTCGCGATTATCATCCAGTTGCTTGCGCGCCGCCTCGAGTTCGCCCCATTTTGCCAGCAGTTGCTTGATGTTCGCGTGCTCGCGCATGATCTCGCTCGCGCGCTGGCGATTGGAAAAAAGCGCCGGATCGGCGATCTCGCCCTCGAGTTGCTCGAAGCGCTCGCGTTTCAGCTGAATAAGGGAACTAAAGTCCATGGCTGTGTAACGGCGGCTGTGTCAGCCGCTGACGAAGGCGTACGCCGCGGGCGAACGCCTCTACAACGAGCTAAGCTTTCTTCTCAGCCCGTGCCGCTTTGGTGCTGCCGTAGCGGCGGGCGAATTTCTCGACGCGCCCGGCGGTATCGACGAACTTTTGTTCGCCCGTGAAAAAGGGATGACAAGCGGCACAAATACCGATCTTAATCTCGCGGCGCGTGGAGCGAGTATGATACACCGCGCCGCACGCACAGACCATGTCGGTGTCGTAATAATCTGGATGAATCCCTGCTTTCATCTTCCAAGTGGAGCGCGGAATGTATCCGCGTGGGCGGTTTCCTGCAAGCGATGAAATCCGAAGACCCATTGCTGGCAGCATGGGAAGAAACGCTGTCAAAGAAAAGTGATCAGCCTGCCATTCTGGGTACAACCGGCCAAATCGCGCGGACGTTTCGACAGATCGAAGAACAAGCGCGCCAATTCGGAGCCAAGGTCGGCCCTTTCGATGCGGGCGAGGTCATCGCAGTTCAAGTCGGCAATCACGATGATTGGCCGTCGATTTTGATCGCCTGTCTGCGCAGGCGGTTGGTTGTTCTGCCGCTCGAACAATCGATCAGCGATCACCAACGGGATGCCGCGCTGGAAATTTGCCGGGCGAGCGCTGTAGCGTTCGCTGTCCCCAGCGGAACCTCCCCAAAAATTCTTCGGCCGAGGACAACCTACACCAGAGCAGAGTGGCATAAGAATCCGCCGAGCCTTTTGAAGCTTACCTCCGGCACAACGGCCGCGCCACATGCAATTCGCTTTCGCAGCGAACAGTTGCTGGCCGATTGCAATCAGATCTGCGAGACGATGGGAATTTTAGATGTCGATCTCAACTTCGGCGTCATCCCGATTTCGCACTCGTACGGTTTCAGCAATTTGCTCACACCGTTGATCGCGCGTGGCGTGGCCATGATTGTTAGTCGCGACCGCATGCCGCGTGCAGTGCTCGACGATCTTGCACGAACAAATGCGACGGTGTTCCCCGGGACACCGGCTTTTTATCAAGCGTTTTGCGAAATGGAAAATGTACCGCTGTTGGCGAAGCTGCGGCTCTGCATTTCCGCCGGCGCGCCGCTTCCGCTCACCGTCGCCCAAAAATTTGGGGCGAAATTCGGGTTACCCATCCACTCGTTCTATGGCGCGTCGGAATGCGGCGGGATTTGCTACGATCGCGAAGCAACAAGCGAACAGGAGGGTTTTGTCGGGCAACCGGTGAAGGGCGTTGCTCTTGAAATGCTCGACCCAAACGCGCCGGAGAGTCAGATCCAAGTGCAAAGTGCCGCAGTGGGCGACGGCTATTTTCCCGAACCGGACGACGTAAAACTCGCCAATGGAATTTTTGTTCCAGACGATTTGCTTGCGCGAACCGATCGCGGATTCAAGATCGTCGGGCGGATTTCAGACCTGATCAATGTCGCCGGGAAGAAAGTGAATCCAGCGGAAGTGGAAGCGCATTTGCTACGCTTTAGCGGGGTGCGGCAGGCAGTCGTGTTCGGTCGTCTGGCGGCTGTCGGGGCATTGCGCAATGAAGAAGTGGTGGCATGCGTAGTAGCATCACCGAATGTAAGCGAGAGCGACCTCCTGCGATTTTGCCGCGGTGAATTGAGCCCCTGGCAAGTGCCGAAGCATATTTTTATCATGGACGCGATCCCAACGAATGAGCGCGGAAAAACCAGCCGGCGCGGCCTGGCGCGGCGGTTCTCAACCAGAGGGTAGAGTTCTCCGTTGCCAAGATTGGGTTCTTGATAAAGCCTTCACATGGGATTTGCTTACTAGGACAGGGAATGACCATGCTGAAACCACACGGCAAACCAAAACCAATAGAAGGCCAAATGGAATCTTCGAGGAGCGAAGAGCGGGGGGAGACTGACAATCATCCTGTTCCGCAAGAGGATGAACACGTGCCGGAGGCCAGTGCCGATGCGGAGACCTTCCAATCCGACGACTGGTGGAACCCTTCGCCACCCGCCTCAGATTGGGGCGAACCCGCGACGGAGCCCCGGGCTGAAGACCTCATTCCAGCAAAAGAGCCGAAGACGGCTGACGTTTATTTTTGTGGTCACACGAGTCTGTTCCCGTTGAACCGCGCGCTGCAAGCAATAGCAAAAGAAAAACTCACCGGCTTGCTACGATTATCTTGGGAGGAGGAGCCAATCGACCTCCTTGCGCGCAACGGCGAGATCGTTCTTGTCACAAGTCGAGACCCGGATCTGTATTGTTCGGAGACTCCGAGCGCTCTCACCGATGTGGACCCAGCAATTGTTGACAGGGCCCGCAACCAACAAAGGGAAACAGGAACCCCGTTCTTCCTGACTCTTGCTCGCGACGAATCGATAGCTCGCGAGCAAGCGGTGGAACTGATGCAGCACTCTGGGCAAAAGCTTTTCTCCAAGCTTTGGACGGTGCCGCGCGCGTGGATAACGTTTGAAAAGAATGCCGATCTGTTAAGTGACCTCGCGGACATGCCAGGGGAACCAAACGTGAACGATTGGGCGCTGGAGACCTTGCGTCTTGTTCAGAACCGCCATCAGCCTGCAAACTTCGACACGACATCCATTCCCGCTTACACCAAAGACGGCTTCGAGCAGGTCCAGAAGTTGAAACTGACTTCGGACGAGGCCCAATTCGCGTCCCAGTTCAATGGTGCCCGGTCGGTGCAACAAATTGCCAAGAATCTGCGGCTCGATTTGAAATCTATCCGGCACCTGTTGTTCCGTTTTCTCGCCCTTGAAATCGTGGAATGTTGGCCTGCCAGCACGGCGGCGAAACCACAAAAAGAGGGCTTCTTTCAGCGTCTCCGCGGACGGCGCGACCGGTAGCTTTTACCCGGATACATTCGGGGACGGTCGCCGATGAAAAGAAAAGTTCTGGTCGTCGATATCGGCGGCACACATGTAAAACTGTTGATGTCGCTTCGTGATGAGCGCGAATTTCCTTCGGGGCCGCGGATGGGACCGAAACAATTTCTTGCAGGGCTCAAAGAGACTGTGGCCGGTTGGAGATTCGACCGGGTGTCCATTGGTTTCCCCGTGCCGGTCCGCAATGGACGGATCGCAAGAGATCCGAAGCACTTAGGCAAGGGTTGGATTGGTTTCAATTTTTCCAGGGCACTTGGAATACCGGTGCGTCTGATCAACGACGCGGCCATGCAAGCTCTCGGCAGCTACCGCGGCAACGGGCGCATGCTTTTTCTAGGCCTCGGAACCGGCCTGGGCTCCGCGCTCGTTTGGGACAAGAATCTGATGCCGCTCGAGCTCGGCGACCTGCCATACCCGCATGGCAAGATCATTGAAAACTATCTCGGCATTCCAGGCTTGGAGTTGTTAGGCCAAAAAAAATGGAAGCGCGAGGTACTTTACGCGGTCACGCAATTAAAAAACTCTTTCATCGCCGATCACGTCGTCCTCGGCGGCGGTCTTGTGCACCGGTTCGGTCGATTACCCAAGAGAATCGAGCGCGGACAAAATGAAAACGCATTCCTCGGCGGAATCCGTTTATGGGAAACGAAAAGAAATTCGCGCGAGCTGAAGTGGCGCGTGCTGTAATCGCGACGACGTCCCCCCTTGTTAAAGGCCGTGACGCCATTGGAGTTTCTGTTTGGCGAAGCTTATTTTAGCGGACCTGGTGCAAGCCGATCGTGCACCGTGAAACCGCGCGTTTCCAATTCCTGTCGCAATCGCGGAGAGACTTGCCCGGAAAGCGCGATCAGAACATTTGTGTTCTTGCCGGATTGCGCAGCGAGTTTTTGCAGGTCGTTGGTGAAGCCGGCCGCGCCTGACGTCCAGGCGGCGTAATCCCATTGTAATGCGACCACTATTGTTCCGTCTTTAGCGACGCAGATCGGAAAATCGTGAAGCATTGCGATGCGGGCGATTGGCGTTTTTTCGTGGATCTGATTCATCAAGGCAGCAGTGTGAACGCAAAAGAGAGCGTCCGCCTCGGTGGTGCTTTTTTGTGCGGCCACTTTCACAAAGGCTCCGCGATTTGCCACGCCTTTGAGCGACTTGAGATTGACCGCGAACGTCGTGGATTGTGTCGGCGTAAATGCGCCGCCGTGAAGGATCCGCTCGGTGTCACTCGCGCTGGCGCCCATGGCACGGAAGCTGGAGCCATTGATTTGCTCAAGTTCGGACGGTGATTTTTCCCGCAGCAGTTCCTCGACTGTGCTGTTGAGATTGGTTACCGTGAGCGCGCCTCCGATCGGACCACTGATTGGAGCGGAAGCGACACTAAAAGTGAATCCACCAGCCCACGAAGCCCAGGCGACGTCGTCCAACTCCTTTTGCAGGACGGTGTTGGTGCTGTAGGGGTCGATCCCCATTTGCAGCGCGATCTTTCGCTTTTTATCTGAGTAACCGATCGCGTCCTTCATCCTGCTCCCTTCGCCCTCGTCCTCACCGCCGCCTTTCCCCACGTTCTTGACTGTCTCCTTTGCGCGTCCCAGGAATTTCATAATTCCCTTTGGGACATTGGAAATCGCCTGCGCCGGATCCCTCGCGATGTTCTTGGCCGAGTTGAGCGGACTTTTTGCTGCGGCCACGAGTGATTTCTTAAACTCGTCAGTGCGCGAAACGTCCCGCAGCTTCGCGATTGCATCAATCTCCTTCAGCCGTTGAAGCAGCATTTCGTTTCCGTCCGCTTCAAAAACACCAAAGTCTGAATCGATCGTGAACTGATTCATGCCGGACGCCGTCGGGACCGGGTCGCGTACCACATAATGCGGTCCCTCGAGCAATTCCGGCTTGAGGATCTCACTCGCTTTCAGTTCTGGCAGCTCTTCAAACGCGGCTTCTGCGTGGCGCACTTCAAAAGGTTCCGGCGTTTGGGCGAAACATGGAAACGCCGCTCCGAGCATAAGCGCCATAAGAATGTTCGTTGACTTTGTCATTATTTTTCAGCCTGAATGCGTTTGCTGCAGATTCGGATACTCAATCGCGTGCGGAATGTGAAGATTGAAGATGCGCGATTCTTTTCGAGAGTTGCTAATCGCGTTGAGGCAAACTCTCGCGAATTGCCCGGGAGAAATCCGGATCATCGTTGGCCGCGCGGGCCCGTTCGTTGATCAGCCTGCGCTGTTTGAGTTCGGTGAATGATAAACCTCCGGTGGCGATGGCGTGATCCTGATAAAGCATTTCGTCGGCCTTTCCATTAAAGAGAATTCGCCAATCCCACGGTGCGCGCAATTTGACTGCTCGCTGCGTGCAAATGCTGGTGGTGCAATTGCTTGTAACGGCGTTGTACCAGCGCGGATTCTCGTGTAGAACGTTCACGGTGCGTATGTATTCGCGGAATCTCTCGCGCGCTTGCCCCGCGGAAGCCAGCGTGTGGTAAAGGTAAACATCCTCGCGTCGATAGTTAGTGCGCAGACGGATCACATCGCGCTCATCCGCCACGACGTAAATGAGCGTGTATTGTCGATAGAGACCTTTCAAAGCGGAGTAATCCTGTCCAATCGCCTTGCGCGTTTCGATGGAAAAGCAGAGCGGAAGCCCATCGGCGAATTGAAAGCTCACGATAGGATGCGCGATCCACGGGGAGCCCCAGTAATTAATAGCCACGTCCATGCCAGTGATGTGGGAGAACCGCACGGTGCGCGTTTCCCAGTGCGGCGTGAAATCGGTCTCGGTGCGGTAATCGCAATTTCGCACATTGTGAACTGTGACCTCGTCGTCATTGATTTGCGCCCAAGCCGTCTGTGCAACATCTGGCTGCCACGCGCGATCGTTACTTGGCTTAAGCGTCAGCCACCACGAAGCAACGAGCACGAAGCCGCCAAAGACGATAGTGAGCTTCGGCAGTTTTCCGCGGACGAATACGATCGCCGCGAGCGCGAGGACAACGAACAGAATCGCGGCCAGCGCGCCCGCCGTCGGAAAATCAAAATAGAGCGCGCCAAATGCCCACGCTGCGCAGATGAAAGCCGCCACCCATGCGAATGTCCAGCCGAGGTATTCAATGACGCGCATGCGAAATACGGTTCAAACGCCGTTTCGCGAATGCGTCACTCTGTAGATACTGCGTCGGCTGGCCATTCATCTTCGGTAGCTTTCCAAGTCTTATCGGGATTGAAACGATCCAGGCTTTGAAACGTCTTCAGCGTGTCTGGCCCCAAATCCTTTTGATAAACAACGCCGGTGGGGCCAACGATAAACGTCTGCACGCCCGTGACGCGATACTGGGCGGGCGCCGCCGCCAGGGCGAAGCCTCCGATCATTGCGCCTTTTACCAGAAAATCCATTTGGCCGAGCGGAGCGTTAGGTCCCTGGCCCTTTAGCACTTTGAAGTAGTAACCGTGAAACGGTTGGCCTTGTTTGGAGTAGCCCTGTTCTAACGCCCGAGCAACGTTTTCTCCGACAGGCCCTCCCCAACTGCCGTCCGGATTTTGCCAGGCCAGACCATCGTGTTTGCCCGGACTGCTGATGATTCGCTGCGCATACTGATTCGCCTTGGAATCATCGTGTTTTTGCTGGGCGTATTGTTGCTCCGCTTCCACAAATCCTCGAGAAATCGCAATCGCATCCAATTCATTCGAACCGATTCGCCGGTTTAGAATTTCTTCTCGCCCAAGTTTCGTATCGAACATCCACTTGCCTTTGTTGTTAACAATCGGAATCGGCAGGGGGAAATCATCGTTGCCGACTGTGAGGACGGATCGATTCGGATTTTTGGGATCCGGTTCGATGGAGCTCTTTTCTTTGGCCTTGGCGGCAAATGCTGTCGCCCGGTTCTTGTCTTCAACAGGATCTTGCGAGCTAATGATATCGGCGCTGTCCGGTCCCAGAATTTCCTTCAAGGCAGCGATATCAAACGCTCCCGCTGCTTGAACAAGAGCGTCGGCCGCGTCTTTGGCCGTGTTAAACTGTTTTTGTTTAGCTTCAGACACCGAGTTGCTGTCCTTTTTCAGCTCGGACGCTGCCTCTAAGATCAGGCAACTGCTAACAACGACTACGAAAGCGATTACACCGACCTGTAGCGAAGTCACAATGTTCAATTTAGATTTCATTGTTATTTTCCTCGGCAAAAATTTGTTTACCTCCTGCGTCCTCCTCCTCCGCCTTTGCCGCCACCACTGCGGCCACCACCGCCACCACCGCGGCTACCACCACCGCCACCGCCTTTGCCGCCGCCACCCTTGCCGCCGCCACCTTTCATGCTACTGCCCCCGCGGCTGCTAGCGGCTTTAGCAGAGCTCCCACTCCCTCCAGCGAAGGCGCCGCCGCTACCACCTCCCGACGGCTTATGTCCACCGACCTTGTCTGCGGCTCCTTTTCCACCACCTCCACTTGGCTTACCAGCACCGCCGCCAGTTGCCTTACCAAGGCCACCGCTTGCTGCCTTACCAGCCCCGCCAGCGCCACCGGCCCCGCCCGGGCCACCCGGTTTGCCAGCCCCGCCAACGCCACCCGCACCGCCGGGACCACCCGGTTTGCCAGCCCCGCCGACGCCGCCAGCCCCGCCGGGACCGCCCGGTTTGCCAGCCCCGCCAACGCCGCCCGCACCGCCGAGACCACCCGGTTTGCCAACACCGCCAGCACCACCCGCACCGCCGGGTCTTTTGGCCTCACCGCGCGTTGTTCCGCCATACTTATTCGCTGTTTGTTTGTTGGCGTAAGGCGCGTTTCCCCGGTGTTGCGGGTTGTGCTGCCAGCTGCCCTGGCCAGTACCAGTTCCCCGGTTGACGTTCTTGTTGTAATTCTTATTAAAATTGTTGTTATTGTTGATGGTGACGTCGCCGTGGTCCCAATCGCAATTGCCCCAGTTGTTGTTGTAAGCCCATGCGCCACCTACGGCGATGGCCGTTCCCCAAGCCAGTGCTGTCCCCGGCTGGTATCCGGGATAGGAGTAAGGATAGTAAGGATAGTCGGCAGGTGCAGCCCCGTAAACTACCTCGGGGTCGTATGACGGGACGTAAACCGCCTCAGGGTTAGCTTGCTCAATTACGACCACCTGCTGACCGCTTTGCGTTGTCTTGGTCTCCACTTTCTGTTGCGAACCGGTCTTCAGATTCCCTGTCCCCTGCGCCTTTGCGCGCATACGTTGCACTGCGTCCATCACATCCTTTTGCTGCGCCAAGACCACATTTCCCAAGTCTGTCATCCACTGAATATTCTCGGCCATCCGTTGCACCACGTCTGGAAAGGCTGCCATTGCCTGGACACTTGGGTCCCACGGCTGCTTGGCCACGGCGTCCGCCAGTGCCTTGTCCTTCAGGTGTTTGTTCTTCTCCATCCACTGGTCAAGTTGCATGACTTCCAACGGGTAAGTGGAAGCGGCCAGCGTTTGAGCTAGCAACGTGTCGGGATAGAGGGCGATCGGCGCCACCAGAGAATCGATTTGCTCGGGTGGCATCGGGGGCGCCTCCTCATTGGCCGCCGCCGGCGCTTGATCCTGCCCTTCTTGCGAGTATGCGACTGAATATGCCGTCACGAGTAAAGCAGCGGCGCAGGCGATGGCGAGCAAGCAACTGAATGACCCATTACGGAAGGTGAGAGAATCTTGTGTCTTCATAGTTTTATAGTGCCGTTTCTCCCTTCACGATCACTGTCATTTCGTCGTTCTGATGTTTCGACCAAGTCCGACTTTACGTGGTCGGTGTCCAAGGTGTCCTTTAAACGCTGCGTCGCCGCTGCGGGCTTTCCAATTCGTGAACAAACCGGACACAACCCATAATCTCGGGCTTCAATTTGTTGAGTCGTCTTCCACGTCGTCTTCAGTTGCCTTCCAGGTTTTGTCAGGGTTGTACTTGTCCATGCTCTGGAACGTTTTCAACGTATCGGGCCCGAGATCCTTCTCGTAAACGACTCCATCGGGGCCGACGATAAATGTCGTCACTCCGGTCACCCGATATTGGGCAGGCGCAGCGGCCAGGGCGAATCCGCCGATCATGGCACCACCAACCATAAAATCCATCTCTCCCATCGGCGCCGCTGGGCCCTGCCCCTTTAACACCTTGAAGTAGTAACCGTGATAAGCTGTGCCTGCTTCTGCTTTGTAGCCTTCCTGAAGCGCTTTAGCGACTTCTGCACCGACCGGCCCTCCCCACGTGCCGTCCGAATTCTGCCACGCCAGACCGTCGTGCTTTCCCGGCGTGCTGAGGATGCGCTGTGCGTACTGGTTCACTTTCGAATCATCGTGCTTTTCCATGGCATATTCATGCTGCGCCTCCGCGAAACCACGACAAATCTCAATGGCGTTCAGTTCGTTGGCGCCGACGCGCCGATTTAGTATCTCCTCGCGTCCTACTTTCGTATCAAACGACCACTTGCCTTTCTGCTTCACGAGCGGAATCGGAAGCGGAAAATCATCGTTACCTACTAAAACAATGGCCTGACTTGGATTTTTCTTGTCTGTCTGGATGGACATCTTTTCTTTCGCCTTTTCAGCAAATGCCGCCGCGCGGTTCTTATCCTGAACCGGGTCTTCGGAAGCGACTATATCCTCGCTGTCCGGTCCCAGAATTTCTTTGGCGGCAGCAACATCAAAATTCGCCGCGACCTGAACAAGGGCATCGGCCGCCTGTTTCGGTGTGTCGAATTGCTTTTGTGTTGGTTGCGACGCCGCAGCTGCATCCGGTTTGGATGGCGCGGCTGCGTGCAAAGCCAGGCCTGACACGCAGGAAATAACGATCGCAGAAGCGATCAGAGAAATTTTTGAAGAAGTCATGATGTTTGATTTTAATTTCATTTGTTTCCCCTCATCGAATGATTGTTTATCTTCTGCGCCCGCCGCCGCCACCACGGCCCCCGCCGCCTCGGCCGCCACCACCGCCTCGGCCGCCACCACCGCCTCGACTCATTCCGCCGCCACCGCGTCCGCCGCCGCCTCCTCGACTATATCCGCCGCCGCCCATACTGCGGCCGCCCCTATTGCTGCTGGCTCGTGCGTAGTTTCCGCTACCGCCGCTAAATCCTCCTCCGCGAGAGCTGCCAGTAGGCCGCACCGACGCGCTACGGTTACCGACTTTGTTCTTAGCGCTACCACCACCGGGACGCGCGGCAGCTCCGCCGCCACTTGGGCGCGCGCCGGCTCCAGCACCACCACTTGGTCGGCCAGCCCCGCCAACACCGCCCGGACCGCCAGCTCCACCGGGACGACCAGCTCCGCCAATGCCGCCCGCACCGCCAGCTCCACCGGGACGACCAGCTCCGCCAATGCCGCCCGCACCGCCAGCTCCACCGGGACGACCAGCTCCGCCAATGCCGCCCGGACCGCCAGCTCCACCGGGACGACCG
>Ga0306922_10001584_pt1 | contig 20479 bp, 19 predicted proteins | sample sta12Cox44000082_FD_203758 | JGI IMG/M metagenome (GOLD analysis project Ga0306922, IMG submission 203758) | Lab enrichment of tropical soil microbial communities from Luquillo Experimental Forest, Puerto Rico - statoxic.12C.oxic.44.000.082 (v2)... | ecosystem: Environmental > Terrestrial >... | reverse complement strand
AATTCCGCGGCTCGCCTCTGCTTGTCCGGAAAACGCGCGTCAAACCGGTAGACGAGGATGTTCGTGTCAACGAGCCCGGCCACGTACGTACAATTCCTCGCGCGTCCAGCCGCGCGAACGTGTCTGAGGCAGTGGATGACTGCGCGCTCGGATTTGCTGTCGTCGTGTGGCCTGATCAAAGTGGGCAAGCTTGTCGCGGGACCGCTGAGATTCCGCCTTTGGCCCGCGACAGTCGATGTGAATCGAATGACCAATCGCCCGCAACTCTAGTTCGTCACCGACCCGTATTTCGCATCGTTCTACCAACGCCTTTGGCAACGTGATCTGAAACTTGCCCGTCACCTTCGCCATAGCGTGATCATCGCCTTGGTCAAGGATTCTGTCAAGGATTGGACCTTGATTCCTTGGACACGCGAACTCGTCGAATGGGTCTTGGCATCTGAAAACGGCCCTAAAGCGGCCTGAATTTGTGTGACGGTCGTGTGAAGCCAGGCCGCATCGACCATAAGTGGATAGCTGGACGTGAATTCGGTGCGTGCGGTTTCGTCCCTGCAGCGTTCTTCGAACGATGGTGCCTGACACACAGCGACGGCGCTGGCTGATGGAACCGTGCTCGTGGCTGCCGGGCGGATATAGAAGTGAGTGTTCCCCGACCAGAACAACTCACTTCGTAAGGAGGGCACCACGCATGGCACGGAAGGTACGACAGATTCGACAGAAAGGAAGGACATCGGCCTGCTGCCGGTGCCGAACACGGCGGCGCCGGACGTGGATGCGCGCGTGGCACTGATTCAGGCGCTCATTCCCGTCGCGTTAGACCCGTGTGCGGAGAGCTGAAGCTTCCTCGTACAGTGGTCCATCGCGTCATCCTCCGGCACCCGCCGGCATGCGGGTGCAGCTTCTGGGTTGAAACTGCGCCGGACGATGACGCGTTTTTGCTTTTCCACCAGACTCAAGACATTACCATCCTCCGCCGCGATCCACCTCTGAAGAACTCCGCCAGTACCGGAGCGTGCGCTATCGCCTTCACCATGTGCGTTTGTCCGTCGAGCGTGCGGTACTGCGCGTTTGCGAGGGTGTTTGCCAGCGCCCGTGCCGCATCACCTCTGTGCTCCCGGCGTGTCGACCGCGATTGGACGCCACCCCATCCTTACCGTCGGGCCGACGCGAACTGCCTCGCGATCGCAGCGTTAGCACCTCAGAATCACTTCATCCTAATGAGCGACACTCGCTCGCGTCTTGAACGAATTGGCTGACTTGCAGATCGTGTTCAGAGTCTGTCAGGTCATCGTCTGATCACTTGCGAGAATGCGGCGCGCGTAATCTCGAACGGATGTCAGTGCCACGGGGAATGACCTGAGGATCCCAGTCATGTCGATCGCATCCCCAGCGGCATAGCACCGCCTCAAGCCCGCAAGAGAGCGCTGTAACGAATCCGGGGCATTCTCTTGCTGTTCGGCGAGCGTTTCCTCAGAAACAAATTCCAGCTGAAATCCACGTCCGCTGACTTCCTCGAAAATCCGGACGGCATCAAGAGGGCTTAACGCCTCCGGACCGCCCAGCTCGAACGTCGCGTTGCGAGCCAGCCGCGTGCCAAGGGACATCACGGCGAAACGCGCGACGTCGTACATCGAAATCCAACTGATCGGGTTGCGACCGAGACCAAAGATCCGCGCGTGGCCGTGACGGAAATCAAAACCGGCGATCGGATTCAGCCAGACCTCCATCAGAAACGTCGGCCGGAGAATCGTGTAAGCCAGTCGACTGTGTTTCAGGCGCTGCTCGACGGCACGTTTTGCGTTTCGAAAGGGAAAGTCCCGGTCGATATGCTTCGAAAACGAGACATACACAAACGACGGAACTCCAGCGGCACTGGCTGCATCGACAAGATCGGTTTGCCCGGTCGCATCGACGTTCTCGATGGTGTCACCTTCCTGACTCGACACCATAATCGATGCCGTGGAGATCACCGTTTCGATTCCCCGACAGGCTTCATCCAACGAAGGCCGATTTCTGAGATCGCCGTGGACGAGTTCGACGCCGATCCGCGCGAGGTTTGCCAGCCGGTCCGCGTTCGCCGTCGGACGCACGAGCGCACGAACGGGTTGCCCAGCGGAACGAAGTTGGTGGCAGATCTCACCTCCTAAGCCAACTGGGCCGGTTGCGCCCACGACGAGGTTCATCAATCTCTCCTCGTCAGTGAGCGCCGTCGGCCACGGTTACCTTCGTTCCTTCGCCTCACAGGCCCAGCTTCGGCCGCACCCACTCGGCCAATGGCATTCGCCTCGATGTAGTCGACTCCGCGGGGCTCCGCCGTGAGCGGCGTCCAATGGATCTCGTTCCACTCGATGACTGCATCCGGTGGCATGGGTCCATTGCGGGCGGCGCTTTCCCTGTGTTGTCTATTGGCCAGGCTCTGCGTGCTTGCCATCGCCAGGATCTCCGCTGCCTTACCGGAGCTGCCCCTTCGGCGTTTGCATGGCTGCCTCAATGCTTTCGAGAACCATCGGATTCTCGAGCGCCATTAAGGTCATCGAGAGAAGCCTGGTCAAGTGGGTATTCGATGAAGAATCCGAGTACCCACCTCGTACTGACTTTCTTGCCGCTCGGGAGGGGGACGTTCTCTCGCGGCAGATTGCATGCCTCGGCGATTGCGGAGCTGACCCTGCTGACGAGCTGGCGTGTCGCCTCGACCGTTAGCCCTGGCGGGACGACGAAATTGCAGATTGGGCGCATTGGGTGACCGAGTTCACCGTCGACACTCATCTGCTCCGCAGGCCATTCGCGAAGAAGAACTCGCGTGTCTGGGATCGAGGGCGACGGGCATGTGAATCTCCTTCAACGCTGAGAACGACGGTCGGAGGCAACGCAACCTCGAGGCGGTATCGGCGGCGCCAACCGGACGTCAGGAAGCCCAGATCGTTCCCATCCTAATACCAAGACTCGCTCGGGCCTTGAACGAACTGGCTACTTGCAGGCGGCGCAGCGCGATGCCAGAATCCACCGCATGCGGCTCCATGCGCGGAAGGGCATGGCACCATGGCCACAGGTGCAGATCGTCTGGGGCCCGGGCTTCGCGGCCGCGCCTCACCGTCATCACTGCGTCCAGCTACTGATGACGCTCCGCGGGTCACTCCGAATACGCGGCGCGCCGCAGAAACGATGGCGGAAATGTCCTGCGGTCTGGATCCGGCCAGACGCCCTTCATGAACTGGACGCGCGGGGCGGCACCCTGCTGATCGGATTCATCAGCGCGGAGAGCGACCTGGGTGCCGCCCTCTGCGACCACATCGGCAGTGCGATCCAGTGCGTACCTGCACGTGAAGTTGGCCGCTGGCGCATCGAGTTGGCGCCGACTCCAAACGAAGCGCGCGTCGAACGTTGGCTGCTGAAATTCCTCCTGCGTGGCCAACGTACCGTGGCGATCCATCCCGGGGTCCTGCGTGTACTGAGCTACCTGCAGGACTCACCGTCCATGCTCGAAGATCTGTCTCTGAAGAAACTGGCGGACATCGCTGCCCTCTCTCCGTCGCGCTTCATGCACGCCTTTACGGAGTCGGTCGGCGTTCCAGTGCGACCCTACATTCTCTGGCTTCGACTCCAGCAGGCTGCCTGCGACATGACGGAGGGCGCCACGGTGACGAGCGCGGCTCATCGAGCGGGATTTTCGGACGGCGCTCATCTGACACGCACATTCCGTCGTATGCTCGGTGCGACACCGTCAGACCTTGCGTTGTTGAATAGGGTGACCTTGGGTTTTTCGCTTGAAGACCTGCCGCCATCAGAGGCGACGCCACGACAGGCGAAATTGGTCCTCGCGAGCGCCGCACCCAAGCCACAAATTGCACATGCCGGTGCGGCGCCTCAGAGTGGCTGAGAGGCGCGACATGAAGAACGCGTTCGTGACACCTCGAGCGAGCTGTCTTCCGGGCAGTCGAGGCGCAGAAGCCGCGTGTGCGATTGCCGACGCGTGCAATCTCGCGCGAGAGGACGTCGAGCTGCCGAGCGGGAACTGGTACCAGACGCGAGCACGTGGAAGATTGCCGCCATCACGCTGATCGTGTTCTACCAGGAGGGAAACACGGCCATTCCGGATTTGGCGCGCGCGCGAGCCGCTAATGGCGCAGGCCGGACTGCAAGCCCGAAGGAGACTGACCGTAGAGCTGGCGGAACGCAGCGCTGAAATGACTGTGGCTGGAGAAACCCAGCTCAAGGGCGAGCGCGGTCAGATCGTCGCACTCGGCCAGCAGATCCAACGCACGCGCGAGTCGCAGACGCAGCTGATACCGATAGAGCGGCACGCCTTCCACCTGCTGGAACAGCTGCGTGAGATACACTGCAGACACGCGCACTTCGGCAGCAATGTCCGCAAGGGTCCAACGTCGCGCGAGGTCGCTCGCGAGCGCCAGCTTCGCGCGATCCACCAGTCGCTGGCGTCCCGCACTGGCGCCCGGCTGGTGCGCCGTCCGGCGCCCGAGCGCGCGCCGCGCCATGGCCAGCGCAAGGCTCTCTACTTCAAGCGGCTCCGCGATCTGCCGGCGAAGGCGGTGACGCAAGCGCGTGATGAGCGCCTGCGTCCGCGCATCGATGCGCACGCGCAGCGGACGGAACATCGGACCGGGATCGTCGCGCAGCAACTCTCGCGGGGCGAGCTCGTCGAGCTGCGGTTCGCTGATGACCAGTGAGAGGCTGGCATCGCCGCCGGCAACGGGATGGCTCACGCGATAACTCTGATAGGCGTTGAAGAACAAGACCTGGTTGGCGTCTGCCACCGCCTGATCGTGCCCGACATGTCTGATGTAGACGCCCCGGTACGGGAACACCAGCTGCGTGCTGGTGGTCCACTCTTCGGGACTTTCGTGGGCGCAGGTTCCGCGGCAACGAGTATCGCGAACCGTGACCGTCCGCGATCGGTAGAGCGTCTCCGCAACGATTTCCGCCACGCCTCGATTTCACCACGTTCGAGGGCCGCCGTCTACCTCCCACGCTCCAGAGACAAGTGGCTTCTTCGGCAGTCAGCTCCGGCATCTCCTCCAGAAAAGAGCTTGGCCCTGGATGCCCGCGTCCCTTTTCGCTAAACATTTCGATAGCCGTCGTCTCGCGGCGAGTGTTGTACTGCACGCATGCCACCGAATCGAAGAGTAACGGTGTTTGGCGGTTATGGGCATACCGGACGCTTCGTCGTTGCGGAATTGCGCAAACGAGGCGCAACACCAATCGCCGCCGGGCGTGATGCCGCACGGCTGCGCGCGATGCGCACGGCGTATCCTGATCTGGAGACGCGTGCCGCCAACGTGGCGCAGCCGTGCCTGCTCGATGCCGCGCTGTCCGGCAGCGTGGCTGTCATCAATTGTGCGGGGCCCTTTGGCGACACCGCCATTCCCGTCGTTGAGGCAGCACTCCGCTCTGGTGTTCACTATCTGGACCTGGCGGCCGAGCAGCGCGCCGTGCTGACGGTGTTCGAGCGGTTCGGGGTGCGCGCGCGCAACGCCGGCGTGACCGTTGTTCCCGCGATGGCGTTCTTTGGCGGTCTCGGGGATCTCATGGCGTCGGCGGCAATGGAGGACTGGGAGGAAGCTGACGAAATCGCGATCGCGGTCGCACTCGACAGCTGGAGGCCCACGCGTGGCACGCGCTTGACCAGTGCACTCAACCGCGGCCGACGCTTCTACTTTTCGAACAACATGCTCGAGCGAGCCGATCCGCCGCCAGGCCGCAGCTGGAAGTTTCCGAAGCCGTTCGGTGAGCTGAATGTCCTTTCGCTCCCGCTCGCCGAAACCATCACTGTCTCGCGGCATCTGCGAGCTCCGGTGATCCGAATGTTCTTGAACGAGGCGCCGCTGGCGGACCTCCACAATCCCGACACACCACCGCCCACGCCGACGGACGCGAGCGGGCGTTCATCTCAGCGCTTCGTCATGGACGTGATCGTTCGCAGAAGAGACGCCGAACGACGACTGGTGGCGCGTGGCCGCGACATCTACGCCAGTTCGGCGCCGATCGTTGTCGAAGCAGCCGAGCGCATCATCAACGGACTCGCGAGAAAAGCAGGCGTTGTCGCCGCTGGCGACACGTTCGACGCACGGGACTTTCTGAGTGCACTCAGTCCCGCACACTTCGAAATCACTGCACACTGACATCACAGCTCCTCGCGCCCTTCGCGGTATTGTGATAGAGCCCATCCATGTCCAAACTCCGTGTGCACAACTTTGCGATGTCGCTCCGCAGCGACCGTACATTCTCTGGCTTCGGCTCCAGCGGGCGGCCGGTGACATGACGGACGGCGCCAGTGTGACAAGTGCGGCTCATCGAGCAGGCTTTTCGGACAGCGCTCACCTGACGCGCACCTTTCGTCGCATGCTCGGCGCGACACCGTCTGACCTTGCTTTGTTGAAGAGGCTGAGCCTGGGCTTCTCGCTCGAGTCCAGCGAAAGTCCTAACCGCGAGGTTCGCCGCATCAATGGCGCGGCCTGAAACGAGCGCTGGTTGAGGACGGCGTGAGCGCTCCGGTCGTTGGCGCGGCGTCCACCGTCAGATTCGCCATGCGGAAATTCGAACACAGCGTCTCGCTTAGCTCCGGTCCGACAATCCTGGGATCCGACCCGTTGGGCCGCGTGCCGACGAGAGCAAGTCGATCGACGAGCGCTTTCCCGTCGACACTCGCTAGCTCGGTTGCATCGCGAACGCCCTGCATCAGCTCGACACGCGTGAGGAAGACTTCCACGGACCGGTAGTTCGTCACGTGCAGCTCGTACGCGAGATTCCATCGCCGATTTGGACCGGTGTGAGCGCGACGGGTATTTGCACGCCGCGACGCCTGCCACCCCGCCCGACTGAGAGCCATGGTACTGCCAGGTTCAGTAAGGTGTCTTGAACGAACTGGCCGTGTTGGTCGGGATCGGTGCGCCTTGACGGACGGTGTGTTTGTTCACAGGACAACGGTGCGCGCGTCTCAGCCAATTCATTCAAGACGTACTCCGCTCCGGCGATTAGCATCAAGAAACGCGCAGCAACTATTCCGAAGCGATGCGCTGTTGTTGGGCCGAGTTACGTATGAAGGGTTTAAGCGCGAGAACCGCGGCGACATTCTGATGTACGGAAGCGCCATGCTCGGGCAGACGCTGGTCGAGCACGACCTGATCGACGAAATCCGTTTGATGGTGCATCCCGTCATCGTCGGGCGCGGTCAGCGTCTGCTGGCGGACGGGGTCACGACAAAGATGTTGCGGTTGGTCGATACCACACCGATTGGTTCTGGGATCGTGATGATGCGGTACGAACCGGTACGCTGACGCACTCTGAGCACACGCGTTGGTAGTCACGTTCTGCTTGGCTCAGTTAGGGCTCTATCGGCTGCTGGGAGTTGCCGGCGTAATGATGCTCGACTTGTGGGTGATGGGCCGAAGAAACCCGATCCAGAAGCATTAGAGTACCAATGATCGGCGAGAGCGATCGTTGATGAGGTTCCCCCCGTTCCACCTAGACGTCGTCAACCAGTGCCTGTGGCGCGAGAAGACGCGCCTTTCCTTGACGCCGAAGCCTTTTGCCGTTCTCAGGCATCTGGTTGAACACCCCGGACGTCTTGTCACCCACGACGAGCTGATGGCCGCGGTCTGGCCTGATACGTTCGTCCAGCCAGAGGTCCTGCGCCGGTACATCCTGGAGATTCGAAGATCACTCGGCGACGACGCCGAGACTCCGACGTTCATCGAAACTCTCCCGAAACGAGGCTACCAGTTCATTGCGCCCGTGACCGACGACCCCGTGGCCGATCGCGATGCCCTCGGGAATCCGACGCTCCGGCTGTTAGGCCGGGCAACCGCCATGGCCGACCTAGATCGTTGCCTGGCCCGGGCGATGGCTGGTCGACGACAGCTTGTGTTCGTGGTTGGCGAGCCAGGTATTGGAAAGACCAGCCTTGCGGACGCATTTGAGCGTTCGGCTGTTCGTAATCCGACGGTCCGCGTCGCACGGGGCCAGTCGGTGGAAGGGTTCGGAGGCAAGGAGGCGTACTATCCGATCTTTGAAGCGCTCAACCACCTCGTGCGAGGCGAGGCAAGACGGCTGCTGATCAGCACATTGGCGACGCATGCCCCGACCTGGCTGGTTCAGTTTCCGCACCTGATGCCGGTAGGGCAACAGGCGACATTGCAGCGGCAGACGCTCAGCGCAACGCGTGAGCGCATGGTCCGCGAGCTCTGCGAGGCGCTCGAGGCCATCACGCAGTCGTTGACGCTGGTGCTCATCCTCGAAGACCTTCACTGGGTCGATCATTCGACTCTGGATTTCATTTCGGTAGTTGCTCGTCGTCGCGAACCAGCCAAGCTGCTCGTGTTGGGGACATTTCGCGCCGCCGATTTGATCGTGACAGAGAGCCCTCTCAAAAGGCTTCGTCAGGACCTCTTCCAGCACAGGCTCAGCTCTGAAGTGACACTGGAGCGCCTTCAAGAATCGGACGTGGCAGAGTATCTGGCCACAGAATTTGCAGTCAGCGATCTCCCGGGCGGACTCGCAACTGTCATTCACCGCCAGTCTGAAGGCAATCCCCTTTTCATGACGGCAATGTTGGACCATCTGGTACAGCAAGGAGTGCTTACGCAAACAAACGGACGCTGGACGATGACGATTCCGCTCGATCAGGTTGATCCAGGTGTGCCGGAAACACTCAAACAGATGTTGGAGCTGCAGCTGCAGCATGCGAGCGCCAGGGAGCGGCAACTCCTCAGCTGCGCCAGCGTGTTTGGTCAGCACTTCACCGCCTGGTCTGTCGCTACGATGCTCGGGCGCGATTCATCGCAGATAGAACATGAACTGAGTACGTTGGCCGAACGGCAGCAATTCTTGAAAACTGCCGGCACACGAGAGTTGCGTAACGGCATAGAAACATCAGAGTACGAGTTCAGGCACGCGCTTTACCGCGAGGTGCTCTATCGAAGCTTGCGTCAGTCGCCACGCTTGAACTTTCACCGACGTCTGGCGGATGGACTGGAGGGCTTGCATACTCCCGTGCAACCGGAGATGGCGGCCAAGATTGCCCTGCACTGTGAAGAGGGACGAGACTACGAGCGCGCCACTCGATACCTGATCCTCGCGGCCCACAACGCCACACGCCGATACGCGCACCGAGAGGCTGTAGCAGTGCTCGGCCACGCGCGCGACCTGCTACCAAGGCTCGCGGGCGAGCGCCGCCAGGAATTGGAGTTACAGATTCTGGAGCGAATCGGCAACGCGTACTATGCGCTGGGCGACATGGACCGGTCTGCCGAACACTACCGCGCTATCGTCACATTGGCAGCCCAGGCGGGTCTTCTGGCGGATCAAGCTGAAACGTTGATACGCTGGGCGCACCCGGCTGAATCGATCCCGTTCTTCCTGCGGGCGATCGAGCTCGATCCGAACTTTGTCTCCGCGTACGTCACGCTCTCGAGGATCTACAGCAACCTGGGCGACGCAAACCGGGCGAAGGAATATGCGACGCTCGCCTACGAGCGGCGGGAGCAGGCGGGCGCGCGAGATCGCCTCTCCATCACGTATCTGTACCATTACGAAGTGACTGGCGACCAGCCACGCGCAACGGAGACGCTCGAAAACTGGAAACAAGCATTTCCGGAAGAGTTTCGGCCGGTGAACAGCCTCACGCTAATCCACAACTTCTTGGGGCAGTTCGAGCGCGCGATCCAGGAGGGGCTCGAAGCGGTGAGGCGAAATCCGTCTCACGGATATCCCTATTCCAATTTGTCGCGCGCGTATCGCGGAATGGGTCGATTCGACGATGCGCGAAAAGTCTCCGAACGTGCCGTCGCGCTCAACATCGAGACGCTGCCGACGCGATGCCTGCTGTACCAGATTGCGGTCCTCGCCGGCGACAAGGAAGCCGAGGCGCGGCACGTGGCCTGGGGCCGCGACCGGCCGCGTGAGTTCGATATGGTTGGCGCGCGGGCTCAGGTGGCTGGGCATTCTGGGAAGATCCGCGCGGCGCGGGAGTTGTACGAGGAGGCCGCCCTGATGTCTGAATTGCGGAATCTCGCGATCGTCGGGACCGGCCACCTCGCATGGGCGACCTGGATGGAATGGGCCTGTGGCAACACGGAGGCCGCCCTCCGTGGGGCACGCCGCGTGCTGGCCCGCAATCCCAGCTACGATGCGCGACTGCGCGTGGCCCTGACGCTGGCAATGACCGGGACCGCGTCCGACGCCGCGGCCATCGCCTGTGAGATGTCGAGAACCAATCCCGAGCACACCTTCATCAATTCCATTCTGGTCCCGATTGTCCGGGCCGGGATCGAACTGAGCGGCAAACAGCCCGAACGAGCGATCGAACACCTTCGGGTGGTCGCTCCCTACGAGTTGGGTTTCGTGGCGGCGCTCGCGCCAATTTACCTGCGCGGTCAGTCTTATCTACTGAACGGTTCCGGTCACGAAGCTGCTCAGGAATTTCAGCGCATTCTGGACCATCGAGGGACCGATCCCTTCTCTCCGTTCCACGCAGTGGCGCCCCTGGCGCTGGCACGCGCTCACGCCATGGCGGGCGACGTGGTGGGTGGCCTGCAAGCCTACGAGCGGTTTTTTGCCGGATGGGCCGATGCGGATCCGGACGTTCCCGTGATGCTCGAAGCTCGTGAAGAATATAGTCGCCTGGGTCAAAGGCGACCTCCATGCGCCGCCGATCACTGACGACACGGGTGAGCTGAGACCTTCGCCTGCGCCTGAAATTCCGCCTTACTCAGCCGATGCGTACGCAGGCTCCTCCAGCACGTACTTGCGCAACCGGCCGTACAGCTGTGTTCGTGACAGTCCCAGGCGTCTGGCCGCTCTCGATTTATTCCAGCCCGTATCGCGCATGACCTGCTCAATGGTCCGTCGCTCCACGATCGTCAAGTCGGTGAGAGCAGCGGCGACCGCACGCCCGGCGCCGAGCGACAAGAGCTGTGCCGTGATTGGCGCCCCGTCGCTAAGGATGGCGGCACGCTCGAGCACGTTGCGGAGCTCACGGACGTTCCCGGGCCAGTCGTATCCGAGTAGCGCGCTCTTTGCACTGGCCGTCAGCCCCGCAGGCGGGCGACGGAGGGACGTCCCGATCTCCTCCAGGAACGCCTGGCTGAGGATCAGGATGTCGTCTTTACGGTCTCGCAATGGCGGAAGGCGAAGATCGAACACGTGTATCCGATAGTAAAGATCTTGGCGGAACGCGCGACGCTCGAGCGCCTTTCCTAAATCGCGGTTTGTGGCTGCGATCACTCGGATGTTCGCCTTCTGCACGCGCGTGCCTCCCAGACGTTGAAACTCGCGTTCCTGGAGCACACGCAGGAACTTCGCCTGCGCCGACAGACTCATCTCACTCACTTCGTCGAGAAAGAAAACGCCGCCAGCCGCGAGCTCGATCTGGCCGGGCTTGGCTAGATGGGCCCCGGTGAACGCGCCGCGTTCGTACCCGAATAGTTCCGATTCGAGGAGTGGCTCGGCCAACGCGGCACAATTCAGCGCTACGAACGGTCCGTCCTTCCGATTGGAAGCGCTGTGAATCAACCGCGCGACGACTTCCTTCCCCGTTCCTGATTCGCCACTCAACAGCACCGTTGTTTCCGTCGACGCCACTTGCGCAGCTTTTCTGAGAACCTCGTGCCATTCCTCCGACCGTCCGACCACACGATGCGAACCAACCTTCAGATCCCCCTGCTCGACGAGCATCTTCCCACGTCGTTCGAGACGCTCGGCACTAGCGCGGCTCTCGGCGGCGTGCCGCGCGGCTTCCGCCAGCCGCTGGTGTGAGATCACAACCGCCAAGTAGTCGGCGACACTTTGGGCGAGGATCAGTTCGCGCTGCGAATAAATGTCGGAGTGACGAGACAGCAGCGTCAAGGTCCCAATTGGTTGGCTCTCAGCCCACACTGGGACGCAAACACCGCATTGAAGACCGCGGCCGGTAGAAGCCTCGTTGAATATCCGAGCGACCGATGGGTCGCTAACGGCTTGCAGGCTTTTGCGACCGACCGGTGCGTCGCCCGTGCTCGCATACACAGAAAGGTGAGCGCCGTCGGTCAGCAGCGCAAGCTCGATATGATCGTGAGGGATGATGCGTGCGACGATCGCTCTCAGCCGTTGAAACACTTCGCGCACATCGAGCGTTCCGGCAAGCGTCAACAACAGGTCGTGAAACGCGTCTAGGTGCTCCGATTCATGTGCCCCATCGGCGAGCGTCGGCGCACTCATGTTCGTCCTCGTAATTCATGCGTTCCGCTGTTGAGGTAGGGAATTGGACCGCGACCTTTCGGCGAGGCATCGGCCGAGGAATGCCAGTAGCTCTGCAGTGGAGCGAAAACGTAGCTCGCGGCCCGTGTCAACTTCTTCGATCCAACCGACAAGCTGGCCCTCGCTCGGTTGACTCTCGTCGCTCAGCTGCAGAACGAAAGCCTCTCGCATCACGATCTGAGACTACAGGAAGCAGGAAAGGCCTGGTGTGAGGGTTTCGTTCAATTCGTGTGAATTCCGCCTGAGAGTTCGTGTCGACTCTCGACGCCATCGGCAAGCTCCGTGAGCTTGCGCAAAGGCACTCAGACTGAGTGCAGGCGAGCAGAGTCCATGAAGCGAATCCACTGCGCGGTCGGCGACCGGCGGCCCGGAAGTGATTGCAGAATCGGCGCGTGCCCGTTTCGAGGGTGTGTTCTCCGCAACTGGCTGCCGATTTGCCTTGCCCTGGGCTACGCAGGCGTGACGAAGTTTGATTCGTGGCTGATGAGCGCGCGCGTGGCACTCGCCACGATGTTCGGATTCACCGCGATGTCGCATTTCACACCCATGAAGAAGGATCTCATTTCTATGGTGCCTCCCCGCGCTGCCGCGGCCCGACTAGCTGGTACTAGTCACCGGGATCGCTGAACTTGCGGGCGTCATAGGGCTGTTACGTCCGGCAACCGCGTTCTGGGCGGCGACCGGTCTCATCCTTCTCATGATCGCGATGGGGCCCGTGAACATCAGCGCGGCGCGACGCGGTGTGCTGCTGCGAGGTCGTCCGGCACCGGCGATGTGGCTTCGGGTACCGATGCAGATTCTGTACATCGTGTGGGCGTGGACCGTTCGATAAGCCGGAGCCGGACCGAGAGCCCGGCCTGCTGTTCCGCGTGCATGAACAGCCAATTTGTTCAAGACTCCTCGTCCATCGCCGACTAGCATCGCTTGGGGACAAGCAAATGCCTTCGTTCAGCAAGCTCAGCGTTTCCCTGTTAGTCGCGTTCATCTGCACCGCGGCTCCTGAGAGATTGCTGGCACAAGTGACGACCCTCAATGAGGCCATTCGCGCTGCGGAAGCGGCCAATCGAACGATCAAGATCGCAGAGCTGGAGCGCGAGAAAGCCATCCGCGAGGTCGAAGCCGCGAAGACTCACCGCCTGCCTGTGTTTTCCGTGAACGCACTGGCGTCGCAGCCCCTGACGCAACTGGGGATCACACTCGAGCGCGGCAGCCTCGGCGTCTATCCACACGATGGTCCGATCCCGGCGCAAACCACGACGCTGGAGAGCCCCTTGCAATTCGGATTCATCGGTTACGCAAGCGTGGCGCAGCCGCTCACGCAACAGTTCAAGATCGGCCTGGGCATCGATCTCGCCGGAGTAGGCGTCGATGCCAGCAACGAGCAACTCCGCGCGACGCGACAGGGCATCGTCAACGAAGTGCGGCACCTGTACTACGGCATCGCTCAGGCCGAAAGCGGCAGACGAACGTTACAGGAGACGGTCGATTTCCTGAAGCAGCTCGAGCGCGAGACGCATCAACAAGTCCTCCAACGAGTTGCGTTACAAGCTGACCAGCTGCACGTCAAAGCGCAACGCGTCCAAGCCGAATACGAGCTCCTCAAGATGGACGATCCGATCGAGACGCAGAAGGAGCAACTCAATCGCCTGATGGGTCGGCCTATCGACACGCCGCTCGAGATCGACGCGTCCACCATCGCCGCGAACGATTCTGTCTCGTTGAACGAAGCGTACGCCCAAGCCCTAGCGTCGCGCCCAGAGATGCGGCTCGCGAAGGTCCAGCAGCACAAGGCCGAGCTCGAACGTCGACTGGCCAGCGCGGAGCGGATCCCGGATGTGAGCCTGTCCCTCTTCGCGTTACGAACTGTCAATTTCAGCAGCACCCTTCCGAATGCCGTGAGCAGTGTGGGCGTTCAGGCCAGCTGGGATGTGTTTGATTGGGGAAGAAAAGCACACGAGGTCGACAAGAAGCGAGACGCCGAAGCGCAAGCGGCGTTGGAACTGAAAGACGCCGAGGCGCGAATCATGGCCGACGTCGCGCATCAGTATCGACGGATCGCCGAAGCGCAGAAGGAAGTCGAGCTCGCCCAGGCGCTCCAGGCCTTTAACGCCGACGCGCTTCGGATCGCGCGCAATCGCTACATGCAGCGAGAGGCCGTCTTCAGCGACGTTGTCAAGACCCAGTCAAGTCTCGCCGAGGCCAACCATCGATACACGCAGGCTCTGATGGATCTCGCTACAGCGCAGGCCGATTTCGAGAAATCGATGGGCAGGGACCGATGACGACGCCTGTTGCGCGCAGATTGTGGGCCCTGGTCATCATCGCGGCGATTCTGCCCTACGGGTGCGCCGGTCACGAGCGCACTGCTGAGGCGCACAGCCCCAAAGCGGTCCGGCTCGTTGCCGTTGAATCCTCGCCCTCGGCCGAATCGACGGCATACTCGGCGATCATCGCACCCAATGCACAAGTCGATCTGGTGTTCCGGGTGGCGGGGTACGTGGTGGATGTTCGTCGTGCACCAGCTGCCGACGGCCGGACGCGCGCCTTGGAACCAGGTGCGGTCGTCGGGAGAGGGGTTACGCTGGCTCGCGTTCGGTCAACTGATTATCAGGCCGTCGTCGACAAAGCCCGCGGTGCCCGCGACGAGTCGAGCGCCGGTATCGATGCCGCGGCGGCTGGGCTCGCCGAAGCACAGGCCGCCTTGATTCAGGCGGAGGCCGATTTTGGCCGCATCTCCGTCCTGTGGGAGCAGGAGAGCGTCACGAAGCCGGCGTATGACGGGACGAAGGCGAGGCTAGATGCGGCTCGCGCCAAGGTGGATGCGGCGACGGCCGCTCTTGCGGCGGCGAAACACCGCGCCACTGCAGCGGCAGCGCAGCTGCACGAAGCGGAAATCGCGCTGAGCGACACCGAATTAAGCACGCCGTTTGATGCGATCCTTCTGGAGCGTCACGTCGACGTCGGAACGTTCGTCTCGCCAGCGACGCCGGCGTTTACCGTCGCAGACCTGCGCCTGGTCAAAGCGCGATTCAGCGCGCCAGATACGGCACTCCATTTGTTTCGAGCCGGACAGGTCTTGCCGTTGATGGTGGACGCGTTCCCGAATGAGTGGTTTCAGGGTCACGTCTTATCGGTCGCTCCGGCGGCCGACCCTAAATCACGATCGTTTGAAATTACAGTTGCCATCGACAATCCGGCGTTGAGGCTGCGATCCGGAATGATCGCGTCGATTCACGTCGACAGCGAAGCGGCGGAACATGATCAGCTTCGGATCCCGATCGACGCGCTCGTCCACAATCCCGCGCGCGAGCAGTACCTTGTGTACACCTTGGAGCAGAAGGACGGACGCACCCTCGCGAAGGCGACCTACATCCGTCCTGGCCCGCTGGTGGGTAACCAGGTGTCAGTCCTCGATGGCCTGACCGCGGGTCAACGGATCGTCGCGTCTGGAGCGAACTTGCTGCGGCCGGGCGACGCAGTGAAAGAAATTCAATAGCAAGTACCCCATAACCATCGCCATGCATACCGATCTCGAGACGAACCCACCCCGTCACAGCGTGGCGCGTTTCTTCGTGGAGAACCGGCAGGTGTCCTGGGTGCTGCTTGCCGGAGTGATCGCGTGGGGGATCTGGGCCTACGCGGCCATGCCAAAACGCAAAGACCCGGATATCCCCGTCCGTCAGGTCGCTGTAGTGACGCCGTGGCCCGGTCAAAGTGCGGAGCGGGTCGAGCAACTCGTCACGCGCAAGATCGAGGAACGCGTCGCCCAGAACATTCGTGTCTCCGAGATTTCCTCAACGACGAGGCCGGGACTCTCAGTCGTTTACGCCGAAGTGGACGAAACGGTGCGAATCGACACTGGCAGGGAGTTCGACGACATCAAGGTCAAGCTCGATGCTCTGACCGATCTGCCGGAAGGTGCCGGGCCCGTTCAATACATCAAGGAATTCGGTGAAACCTCGGCTTTGATGCTGACGGTGGCGAGTCCACCCGCAAACGGACCGCAACTTCAGCTCCTCTCGAGACAGATTGCCGCGGCGGCCGCACCGATCCCGTCGTCGCTCGACGTCGCGCTGTGCAGCTCCGGTTCGCCTGATCGGTCTTTCGTGCGCGAGGCAGCGAGATTATTGGGCGATGCCCTGGTTCGCCAAGGCGTGGGAACTCATCTGCGCCTGATCGAGGGGGAGACCTTCGTCATCATTCGACTGTCGACGAGGGCCGATGCCCGCGAGTCGGTTCGGGCGGTACGACGCGCGTGGGAAGAATTGCCGCAGCGCGCGGACATTCATCCTGACGTCTGGGATCCGATCGTCATCATTCCGGGCGCCTCGATCGTCGACGTGCTGACGCATGAAGCAGGGCCGAAATACTCGTATCGTGAGCTTGATGACGTCACCGATCGGATCGAAAAAGCGATCCGACTCGCCCCGGAGGCATCGCGGGTCACGCGGGTCGGGGTGATCGAAGAGCAAATCGAGGCGCGCTATTCGCAAAATCGGCTGGCGGCGCTTGGGATCGTCCCGGCCGCGGTTCGGGGAATCCTCCAGAGCCGCAACACCACGCTGCCGGCCGGCACGGTGAACGCCGAAGGTCGCGAGTTAGCGCTCGAGCAGACGGGCGAATTTCGCACGCTCGCTGACATCGACACCGCGGTCTTCACGGAAACGGCCAACGGCACCCCGCTGTATCTTCGAGATATCGGAAGCGTCCATCGCGGGTACGAACACCCACCGCGCCTGGTCTCCTACTACACATGGCGCGATCCGAAAGGACGTTGGCTAAGAGGCCGCGCGATCACGCTGTCGACAGAAATGAAGAAGGGCGAGCAGATCGACCGCTTTGGGACGGCCGTCCGCTCTCGGGTGGACGAGGTCCGCAGGTCGCTTCCAGCCGATCTCGTTATTGGCACGACCTCGGATCAGCCGCGGCAGGTGCGCGAGAAACTGGATCTCTTTAATCGAAGTCTTTGGGAAGCAGTCGTGCTGGTGGTCCTCGTCTCGTTCATCGGTTTTTGGGAATGGCGTTCGGCGCTGCTGATGGCTCTATCGATCCCAATCACTCTCGCGATGACCTTCGGCCTCATGCAGCTCGCCGGCCTGGACATCCAACAGATGTCGATCGCGTCTCTGATCATCGCGCTTGGGTTGCTAGTGGACGATCCCGTAGTGGCTGGTGATGCGATCAAGCGCGAGCTCGCGCATGGCCAACCTCGATCGATTGCTGCCTGGCTTGGCCCCGAGAAGCTGTCGAAAGCGATCCTGTACGCCACGATCACCAATATCGCCGCGTACATGCCGTTCTTGCTGTTGAACGGCGATGTCGGGAGGTTCATCTACAGCCTGCCCGTGACCATTGCCTGTTCGCTCGTGGCTTCCCGCATCGTGTCGATGACGTTCCTGCCGCTCTTGGGGTACTACATCTTGAAACCCGGACGCGATCCGATGGCCGACGCGCCACGCGCGAGTCGATTCGGTCGGGCGTACGAACGCGCAGTCACCTTTGCAATCGACCATCGTTGGAAATTTCTCGGGGCCGCGTCTCTGGCGCTCGTGGCCGGAGCGTTTTTCGCATCCCATCTCCATCGCCAATTCTTTCCTCGAGACAATTTCTATCTCGGGTACGTGGACATTCGTCTGCCCGAAGACGCGCCGCTCGCCCAGACGGCGCGCATCGCGCGCGAATCTGATCAACTGATTCGTGACGTGACAGTCGAGTACGATCGGACCCACGACGGTGAGTCGTCACTAGCCTCCATCACGGCCTTCGTCGGCGCCGGCGGCCCACGGTTCTGGTTCTCGGTCCCTCCTGAACCGCCCGCACCGAACTACGCCCAGCTCCTCCTTCAGTTTGCTCGAAGCGAAGACACAAATCGACTCGTCGGTCCACTCCAAGACGCCCTGACCACGCGAATCGCGGGCGCGCGAATCGACGTGCGCACCGTCGAGACCGGGCCGCCGACCATCATCCCTGTGCGGATGCGAATTCAAGGTGACGACGCACGCGTGCTGCGCCAGGAGGCCGAGAAGTTGCAGAGCATTTTGAAGACGTCGGCGTATGCGATCAACGTCCGAGACGACTGGGGCAACGACGCGATTCGCACTCGCCTCGAAATCGACCAGGACCGTGCCGGCCTCGCCGGTGTGTCGAGCCGCGATATCGCAATAGCGATGTACTCCGGCGTCGTGGGTGCGCCGATCGGATACCTGCGTGAGGGACGCAAGAACATTCCGATCGTGCAGCTGATGGATTACGGCCAACGGGAAACCGTCACGGACCTGGGTCAACTGTACGTCTATTCGAGCCAATCACCGGTCAGGCTCACACTCGGCCAAATCTCACGCCTGACCTACAATGCCCAACCGGCGGTGATTCATCGAGTCAATCAGTACCGCGCGATTAACGTGGCGGCCTTACCGGCTCCAGGCCATCTTGCCGAGGAGGTCACCGCGCCACTGTTGCCGCGACTCCGTGAGTTCGAACAGCAACTGCCGCCAGGCTATCGATTCGAAATCGTCGGCGAATTGAAAGAACAAATCAAAGGGCAGACACGGTCGCTGATCGTGGCGCTCGCGTCGCTGATCGCAATCTATCTTGCCCTGGTGTTCCAGTTCAGGAATGCCGTGAAGCCCTTCATCGTATTCGCCGGCATTCCCTTCGGCGCGGTCGGCGCCTTCGCGAGCCTCTGGTTGACGGGCATGCCCATGGGCTTTCTTGCCATCCTTGGCATCACGAGCCTCATCGGCGTTATCGTAAGCCACGTGATCGTGCTATTCGACTTCATCGAGGAACAGCACGATCGAGGCGAACCCTTCCGCGACGCCCTCATCGATGCCGGTATCCGGCGGATCCGGCCCGTGCTCATCACCGTGGGCGCCACGGTGCTGGCCCTGTTTCCGTTAGCGCTCCATGGCGGACCGTTGTGGGAAGCGTTGTGCTACGCCCAGATCGGAGGCCTTACTCTCGCAACGGTCGTCACGCTGTTTCTCGTGCCGGTCTTTTACGCGGTTTTCGTGCTCGATCTGAAGGTCGTGCGATGGGAGGGGGCGGCATCGCGTCCCTCGATAGCATGAGCCGACCTCAGATAGATGGGCAACAGTGAGGACAGCAATTGCACTTGTGACGGGCGCATCGAGCGGCACCGGATTAGGGCTGGCGCAATGCCCGACGCAGCGCGCGCCCTGTGGGCAGGAACTCGTCGACGACGGCGCCGTCGTGGGCACGCTCATCAACAATGCCGGTACCTGCTCCATGGTGGGTCCGCCGAGCAGGACGTCGATGCGATTGAGCGACTCGTTACCCTGAACGTTACCGCGGTCACCAATCTGACGCGACTCGCCTTGCCGAGCATGTTGTCGCGGCAAGACAGCCGGATTCTGAATGTCGCGTCGCTCGCCGCGTATCAGCCCGCGGGTCTGCGTGAGGCCGCGTACCATGCATCGCCTGCGTTCGTGTGGTCATTTACGAAGGGCGTCGCCCGCGAACTACGCGGAAGCGGAAATGTGGGTGCAACACCCCGCCAATTCATCAAAATGCCTTTTCTTACGATGAGTTAGACGGGTCCATTGGCGGAGGGAGAGGGATTCGAACCCCCGGTACGGTTGCCCGTACAGTGGTTTTCAAGACCACCGCCATCGACCACTCGGCCATCCCTCCGCATCGAAAAACTAGGCCAGAATTCGCAGTCACCTGACGCTGCCCTTCGCGACTAGAGCAATGGCTTCGTGACCCAATCCGAGCTGTTTAGCAGCGCTCGATAGTCTGCCTCTCGTATCGACGCCTTTGCGTAGCTGCAGGCGACGACAAAAATGTTCTCCCGCTCGTCCCAGTCCGCCTGTTTGACCGTGCAGGCAAAAGGCGCACTGACGGCGGCAGCCGTCATGTCGAGCATCGCTCCAGCCTTTGGGATGGTTGCGAGCTCCACCGTCTTGATGAACCTCACCGCGCTATTGTCGACCCGTTTTGGTCCCGAATCGTCGGCCGAGTTGACCATCAATGACGGAATTCTCAGATTGACCACGACGTGAGGCATCTACTTGACCTTACTCGGAAGAGCCGACCAGCGTCAAACTACGGGTCTCCTGTCCTTCTCGAATTCGTTGTCACGCCGCGACTGGGAGCTGGACGAGGTCTCTGCAGTGGGAGACCCAACGCACATTGTTCAGCTCGGCACGGGCGACCGCGGGTCCGCCGGCGAAGGTTAACGGTGTGTGGCCCTCCAACGCCGCGTGGC
>Ga0306922_10001579_pt1 | contig 20505 bp, 17 predicted proteins | sample sta12Cox44000082_FD_203758 | JGI IMG/M metagenome (GOLD analysis project Ga0306922, IMG submission 203758) | Lab enrichment of tropical soil microbial communities from Luquillo Experimental Forest, Puerto Rico - statoxic.12C.oxic.44.000.082 (v2)... | ecosystem: Environmental > Terrestrial >... | reverse complement strand
AGTCGGGGCTGTCCTTCCTGGGCATCGGTGTGCCGGTGGAGCTCGTCACCTGGGGCTCGATCCTCTCGGTGGCGCAGTCGAACATCACCGCCTGGTGGCTCGCGGTGTTCCCCGGCGCCGCGATCTTCCTCACCGTGACGGCGTACAACCTGCTCGGCGACGGGCTCCGGGACGCCCTGGATCCGCGCGAGCAGGGGACGTAGCATCGCCCGCGTGCGCACGCTCTTCGGCTACGAGCCGCGCCGGGGCCTGTCGATTCCGGTCGTCTCCTGCCTGACGCCGGACGGTGAGCCCTGCGACACGGATCAGCGTCGGCTGGTCCGCTACCTGATCCAGGGCGGGCGCGGCGGCGACGTGCTGTTCGTGATGGGCACGACCGGCGAGTGGAACCGGCTCGACCAGCGCCGCCGCCACCGCGTGATCCGGGTGGTGGTCGAAGAGGCGCGCAAGCACGAGTCGCGGCTGATGCAGGCGGGCGAGCGGCCGGTGGAGGCCTGGGTCGGGCTCACCGCGCCGACGCGCGTGGAGACGCTGGAGACGCTCGAGCTCGCGCTCGAGCTCGGGGCGCACGCGGGCGTGATCGCGCCGCTCGCGATCCGCGACGTGGACGATCCCGTGCGCTTCCTGCAGCGCGACGTCGCCGACCTGCTCGACGCGCGCGGGCACGCGCTGCCGATCTTCCTCTACGACAACGCCGACATCTCGGCGGGCCGCGAGCGGCACCTGCGCACGCGCGCGGTGAAGGCGGCCTCCCGGCTCGATTTCGTGCGCGGCATCAAGGTCTCAGCGCCGCCGCGCAAGCTCGGCCACTACACCAAGGCGGCGCGGCAGTTCCGCGACCTGGGCGCGTTCGACATCTACGTCGGCGAGGCGCTGCAGATCCTGCGCATGATGCGACCGCGCACCGGCTTCTGGGGCAGCGTGCGCGAGCACTGGAACCGCTTCCTGCTGCACGACCTCCTGCCCGCGGGCGTGGTCTCGGGTCCGGCGAACGTCTTGCCGCGCGAATGGCAGTGGGCCTGGCGCATGGCCTGCGCGGGCGACGTCGAGCGCATGGACACCGCCGAGGCGCTGTTCCGCCGCTTCGCGGAGAGCTACCGCTTTCCCGAGGGCAAGCGCTCGCTCGCCGCGCTGAAGCGCGGGCTGCTCCGCCGCGGCGTGGTGTCGAGCGACGCGGTCGCGAAGGGCACTCCCGCGCTGTCGAACGAGCAGGCGTCGATCCTCGACGCCGAGCTCGAGCGGCTCGGCGACGCAATCGCCGCCGCCCTGCCCGAGCGCTGGGTCTCCGATCCGGCACAGGCGGAGGAGCCGTGAGCGAGCGCCGCTTCGACGTCGCGGGCACCGGCAGCATGGTGGTCGACGAGATCCACCTGGCCAAGCGCATCGTGTCGGCCGACGAGAAGGGGCTCCTGCGCGCGGACCCGAGCGGTCGCGTGGTGCAGCGACAGGTCGGCGGGGTCACGCTCAACCACCTGGGCTGGGCGCGCGTGCTGGGCCTGCGCACGGCGATCTTCGGCAAGCAGGCCGACGATCCGAACGGTCGCTTCCTGCGCGCGGGCATGGAGCGGCTCGGCATCGAACAGCACCTCGACCTGTCGGGGAGCGCGTCGTCGTTCGCGCAGATCTACGTCGACCCCGACGGCGCGCGTGCGATCTACATGGCGCGCGGCGCGACCGGCGAGCTCACCCCCGACGAGATCGAGAAGAAGCACCGCCACGTGATCGAGAGCGCCGCGATCGTCACCACCGAGGTCTCGCAGGTGCCACTGGCGACGGCGCGCCGGGTGCTCGAGCTCGCGCGTGCCGCGGGTGCGACCACGGTGGTGGACCTCGACGTCCCGCTCGGCGACGCGGTGCCCGCGCTCGGCAGCGAGGCCGACCTGTTCGCGCTGCTGGGCCTCGCCGACGTGCTCAAGCCCTCGCTCGCCGCGCTCGACGGGCTGGTCTCCCCGGGATCGGCACGGGCCCGCGCGCGCGAGCTGGCTGAGCGCACCGGCGCGAAGCTGGTCGCACTGACGCTCGGCGCCGCGGGGTCGCTCTTGTTCCGCGAGGGGGAGGTCGCGGCCGCACCGGCCGCCTCGGTGAAGGTGCTCGACACCACCGGCGCGGGCGACGCCTTCCTGGGCGGGCTCCTGGCCGGGCTCCGGCACGGGCTCGACCTCGACAGCTGCGCCCGGCTGGGCAACGCCTGCGGCGCCGCCTGCTGCGAGCAGATCGGCGCGTTCCCTGACCATCCGCGCGACGCGCGGCGGCGGGTGCTCGAGCTGTACGCGGCGCTCGGCGGCGGCGAGCTGCCGCTGCGCCCGGTCGGGGCCGAGCGCGCCGACTCGCATCAGGCGGTCGAGAACTTCCTCGAGGTCGCCACCCGCGAGGTCGCGGCGGTGGCCAAGCGGCTCGACCGCACGGCGCTCGCCGCGGCGGCGGAGCTGGTGCTCGAAGCCGAGAGCGCGGGCGCGCGCGTGCACGTGACCGGCGTGGGCAAGCCCGAGCACGTGGCGCGCTACGCGGCGTCGCTCCTGTCCAGCACCGGCACGCCCGCGTTCTTCCTGCACGGCACCGAAGTGACACACGGAAGTGTCGGACAGCTGCGCCCCGGCGACGTGGTGATCGCGGTCTCGAACAGCGGCTCCACCGAGGAGCTGCTGCGCGGGATCCAGGCGCTGCGCAACTTCGGCGCGCGGGTGCTGGCGGTGACCGCGCGGCGCGACTCGCCGCTGGCGCGCGCGGCCGACCTGGTGCTCGAGGCGGGCGTGGGCGCCGAAGGCGACTCGCTCGGGCTGGCGCCCCGCACCAGCGTGCTGGCGCAGACGCTGGCGCTGGCCGCGCTCTCGGTGCAGCTGCAGGAGGCCAAGGGCTTCACGCGCGAGGACTACGCGCGCCGGCATCCCGCGGGCGAGCTCGGCCGCAAGAGCCGCGAGGTCGACTAGCGCTCGAGCTCGAACTGGTGCGGCGCGGCCGGCGCCTCTTCCCCGGCGGCGGGCTCGACCTGCTGCAGGCCGAGCGGGTCCTCGATGCGAATGCCCTGCTGCGCACCGGACTGCGCGTCGCGCGCCTTCACGGCCAGGATCCCGTTCTCGTCGATGCGGAAGGCGACCTCGATCTTCGGCTCCATGCGCCGCGCCGGCGCGATCCCCTCGAGGATGAACGAGCCCAGGAGCTGGTTGTCGTGTACCGTCTTCGAGCGGCCCTGGAAGACTCGGATCTGGACCTCGGCCTGCCCGTCCTGGTTGGTCGTGAACACGCGCTGGTGCTCCGCCGGGACCACCACGTTCTGGTCGATCAGCACCGTGAACAGGTCGCCCACCGCCGCGATGCCCAGCGGCAGCGAGGTCACGTCGCGCAGGTTCACGCGCCGCGCATTCTTGTGCTCGGCGGCGCTCTTCAGGTTCTGGACGACCTCCTGCGAGGCCTCCTTCGCCGCCGCGACGCTGCCCGAGAGCCGCTCCTTGGCCAGGTCGAGCAGGTCTGCGGCCGCGCCCGTCGGCAGCTCGTCGGCGAGCTTCTCGATCAGCTCGGCGGCCTTGTAATCGATCTGCAGCAGCTCGTCCTTCAGCCCCTTCACCGGTGTGGGCAGGTCGTCGGCGTCGACCTTGCCGCGCTCGATCAGCTCGCTGAACTCGCTGGCGGGGCGCTTCGCCTTCTTCTGCGACTTCTGGGTCGGCGCCTTGGTGGCGGCGCTCTTCGTGGGCGGGCCCTTCGGCGCAGGAGTCTTCGTCGCCGGCGCCTTCGTCGCCGGCGGCAACGCCTTCGTCTTTGCCTTGGTCTTGGTCCGCGTCTTCGTCTTCGGTCCGCCGGTCTTCGCCTCGGTCGCGGGCGCAGCGGGCGTCTTCTTCTCGGGCGGCGGCGCCGCCGGAGCCGCGGGCTCCTCGGAGACGCCGAACGTGATCGGCCCGAGCGTGCTGATTGGCCCGCCGTCGGTGCGCTCGGCGAAGTGGGTCGGGACCGGGCCGTCACCCTCGGTGGCCTTGAGCAGCGACGACAGCCGCGCCGCGAGCCCCTGGTCGTCGAGGGGCTTCGAGCGGATCTGCTCGACCTCGTTCAGGATCTTGCGCGCCACCGCGGTCTCGCGCAGCGCCACCTCGTAGGCGTCCTCAGCAGCGTCGACCGCCTCCTCCTTGAGCGTGTCGGCGGTGAGCGAGTAGGCGTAGAGCGCCGCGCCCATCGCCACCACCTCGTCCGGGTTGATGTCGCGGCGCGGCTCCTTGCCGAAGAACTTCTTCACCCCGTCGCGCACCGCCAGCATGCGGCTCTGGCCGCCGACGAGCAGCACCTCGCCGATCTCGGCCTTCACCACCCGCGCGGTGCCGATGCAGCGCTCGCACAGCTCGAGCGTGCGGTCGACCATCGGCTTGCACAGCTCGGCGAGCTTCGCGCGCGACAGCGCGCGCTCGAAGTTGGGGCGCGTGCCGTCGGGCAGGCGCGTCAGGAACGGCAGCGTGATGCGCGTCGAGTCGACGTCGGAGAGCTCGACCTTCGCCTTCTCCGCGGCCTCCTTCAGCCGCAGCCGCGCCGCGGGGTCGGCGGAGAGGTCGCGGCCGAAGTCGTTCTCGAACTCGTGCTCGAGCCACTCGGCGATGGCGTAGTCGAAGTCCTCGCCGCCGAGATACGAATCGCCGTCGGTGGCGACCACCTCGAAGGTGTCGCCGCGCGCGCGCATGATGGTGACGTCGAAGGTGCCGCCGCCCAGGTCGTAGACCGCGAGCGTGAAGTCCTTGTGCTTCTTGTAGCCGTAGGCGAAGGCGGCCGCGGTCGGCTCGTTGATCAGCCGCAGCACCTCGAGCCCGGCGTACTCGGCCGCGAGCTTGGTGGCCTTGCGCTGCACGTCGTTGAAGTGCGCGGGGACCGAGATCACGGCCTGCTTCACCGGCTCGCCCAGGTTGTGCTCGGCGACCTCGCGCACCTTCTGCAGGATCTTGGCGGAGACTTGGACGGGCGTGAGCTCGACGCCGCCCACCTCGAACAGCACGCTGCCCAGCGGGCTCGCCTTCAAGGGATAGGGGAGCCGGCTGGCGGCGGCGCGCACCTCGTCCGAGTCGAACGGGTGTCCGATCAGCCGCTTCACGGCCAGGATGGTCGACTGGGGCGAGGTCACGGCGTGGCGCTTGGCGGCCGCGCCGACGAGCTCGCGCCCGGCCTGGATCGCCACGCACGACGGGATGGTCGTGCGCGACTCGTCCGCCAGCACGACGGCCTTGCCCTCCGACACCACGGCGACGCAGCTGTTGAGCGTGCCGAGGTCGATTCCGATCGCGCGTGCGGCCATCGCGCTTCTATCGGCAGGGCATCCCGGAGGCTTACCGTGGCGAAGCTGGCAAGCGGGTCGGCCCCGGCCTACCGTTCCGCGTTCCCGGGGATGTAGCTCAGCTGGGAGAGCGCTGCGTTCGCAACGCAGAGGTCGGCGGTTCGATCCCGCTCATCTCCACCACTTCCCGGGCCGTCGTCGGAGCGAGGTAGCGCCGGTCGATCTCGTCGCCGACCGCCTTGGCGATGATCCCGTAGCCCTCGGCGTTGGGGTGTCGCTGGCGGCGGTAGAGGATCTCGTCCTCCTTCCCGCTCCACGGCGCGAAGGTGGGCTCGAGGTCGAAGAAGTCGAGGCCCGCCTCGCGCACGGCGGCGGTCACGAGCGGCTCGATCTTCGGGTGGTAGCGGTCGCGGTAGCGGGCGATGTCCTGCGCGTCGGGCAGCAGCACCACCAGCACCGGGACGCGGTGCTCGCGCGCCCCCGCCGCGATGTCCTGCAGCGCCGTGCGCACGGCCTCCCAGCCGCGCGCGCCCGGGCGGTAGTCGCCGGTCCAGTCGTTCTCCGCGAGCGCGCGGCCGCCCTTGTCCTCGACGCCGACCTTCGAGGCCGCCTTCACGCGCAGTGCGCCGAACTTCTGCTTCAGCGTGCGCCGGGCGCCCTTCAAGAAGGAGCGCAGATAGAGGTGCTGCGGAAACTCGTAGAGCTCGAGCAGGAGCGGATGGAGCGCGCGCAGCGAAGCGCGCTTCTGGTACTGGTACAGCTTGTTGTGCGTGTCGTTGACCGGATAGAAGTTCACGACCACCAGGTCAGGTGAGTACTTCCAGCCCTCGGAGCGCAGGTAGGCGGCCTCCTGATCGGTCGAGTAGCCGACGACGCCTGCGTTGATCACTTCGACGCGTCGCTTGTCACCGCGGGCCGCGGCGCTCTGCGCGAGCAGCCTCTCCATCTGGCGCGGATAGGCGTCGGGCTCGTTCATGCGAAAGCCGAAGGTCCACGAGTCGCCGAGCGCGAGGATGCGGTACGTGCCGGCTGGCTTCTCGTACGGAATCTCGGGATTGCGCAGACCCTTGGAGTTGATCGTGACCGGTGCCTGGAACTCGTCGCCGCTCCAGCCCGGGCGCATGCGCTTTCCGACGACGGGATCGTCGACGTAGAGATCCGGGCGCGGCAACACTCCGGCTCCGAACACTCGTAACAGACCCTCACACACCGCCAGGGTGAGCACGAGCGAGAGCACGGCGAGAGCGAGATTTCTCATCATCGGGTGATTCCCATCACGAACCAGGCCTCGACGGAAAGTTAGCTTCGGCCGCTGACAATTTCGCGGGGTGTCCTTGGGAGTGAGAGGGTGCGGTCTTCGGATCGCCGTGGCGATCTGGATGGGATCTCTGTCGCTGCTTGCGGCGGAGACGGCAGGCGCGTCCGCGCGCACCATCCGCATCGCGTACCGCTATCCGACCAGCGGCAGCTACGCCGGCATCGCGCTCTACAGCGCGACGAGTGAGGCCGACCTCGCGGGCGGTCCGAGTCTCGTGCGCATCGATCTCGGCATGCAGCCCGTCGACAGCCAGGGCCTCGTCACCGTGAGCGTGCCCGGCTTCGACAGCGCGACCGACTACTTCCTGGCGTTGCGCAGCTACGACGCCGCGGGGCGCGAGTCGCAGAACTCGATGGTCGGGATCGTGCGTGGCTCCAAGGCGATCCTCTACCACGACGACTTCGAGTCGTACGCGCCCGGAACCGATCCGCCCGACTGGGTCGACTCGGGGCCCGGGCAGCTCGGGCCAGGCGGCGCCGCATTGTTCGAGACCGCGCAGCTGCCCGGTGGCGGAATGGCGTATGCCGCAGCGGCGAGCAGCGCCGAGATCCACTCTCACCTCGACGCGGCGGGCGCGGGCAGCTGGTCGTCGTACAAGCTCTCGGGCCGGCTCGAGAGCAACGCGCTCGTCGGCGGGATCGGAGTCACGGTGCTCTCGCAATATCCCGAGAGCCAGTTCTACTACCGCCTCTCGCGGGCGGGAGACGGCGCGTTCGGGCTCGACAAGCGCGGCGGATCGAGCGGGCTCCGCTGCGCGGGAACCGCGTCGACGGGAGTCACTTCCGCCGCCGGCCAGTGGCTCCGCTTCGCGGTACTGGCGACGCGCTTCGCCGACCGCAACCGACTGCGCGCGTCGGTCTGGCCCGACGGCAGCTTGCAGCCGGCGGCGTGGCAAGTGGACTGCTGGGACGCCGCCGGAGAGAGCGAAGCGTCGGGTCGGATCGGCGTGTACAGCCTCGGCAGCGCCGGCAACCACTGGGACGACCTGCTCGTGTTCGTGGTCGTGCCCGACGGCGCGCCGCAGGGCTACGACCCGACGCCAGTGACCAACGTCCCGCCGCCGCCGCCTCCGCCTCCACCGCCCGTGAACCCGCCTCCCGTCTCCAGCCCGCCGTCGGCGAGCTACACCAGCGCCTCCGCGCTCGAGCACTGGTGGGTGCCGGGCTGGGACGTCTTCGAGCTCGGGCACGACTTCGCGACGGGGGCCGGCCTGGTCGACGCCGCAACCGCCGAGCGCGGGATCACGGCCAAGGACGTCACTCAGGCAGGCTCGTCGAGCGCGCAGGTCGATTTCAACGGCGCCAACGAGGCGCTCGGCAACTCCCAGCTGCGCCCCTACGGCATCGGCAACACCTGGTCGATCTCGGCCTGGCTGCGGCCCACCAAGCTCCCGGGCAAGAACAAGCTCCGCTACGCGTTCGACTTGAACGGCATGCTGGCGAAGCAGAGCGCGAGCCGGATCTCGCTGGTGCTCGACCCGGCCGGCCACTTCGGAGTGGTGGTCAGCGACGCTGCCGGCGCCGAGCGAGCGATCGCGAGCTCCTCCACCGTGGACCGGGCGCATCTCGGCAGCGCGTGGTACCACGTGGTCGCAGTCAAGACCGGGACGAGCGCGCTCGCGCTCTACGTGAACGGGGTGCTGGCTGCGAGCACGAGCGTCGGCGTCCCCGCGCAGACGGACGTGCCGCGCGCGATGCGCATCGGCTGCCGCGTGAAGGTCGGCACAGGGACGTTCTGGAGCGGCGGCATCGGCGCGATCGGCGTGTGGCACTCGGCGCTCGCCGGATCCGAGGTCAAGGCGCTGTACGCGGGCGGGAACCGCACCGCAGCCGCGCTGCGCTAGCCGTCCTACAGCTCGTCGAGGAAGGTGATCTCGGGCCGGCCCTCGAGCACGCCCGCGAACACCGCGCCGTTCGCGCGCAGGTTCTCGCCGTGCTTCTTGAAGGCCTCGTCGCTGGCGTACTTCTCGTACACCACGAACACGCAGGGGTCGTCCTTGCGCTGGTGGAAGACGTAGGCCTGGGTCCCGGGCTCGCTCGAGCGCACCTGCGCCTGGAGCTTGCGGAAGCCCTCCTTCGCCTCCTCGATCTTGTCCTTCTTCACTTTCAGCGTCGCCAGCAGGCTGGGCATCGCGTCGTTCCTCCCGATGTCCCGCCAGTCTGCACGATCCCTGCGGGCGCGGGCAATTCGGCCGTCCGTCGCCGCCCTGCTGCGCGCGGATGGACCGGTGCGAAGCCGCCGCGGGCTATCACTTTTCGCGGACTCGGGCCACCATCTGGGCGATGGGCATCCAGGCGATCCTGGTGGCCGGAGATCGCGGCGCCAGCCGCGCCGTGCGCGGAACCAGCAAGGCCTTCGTCGAGGTGGCCGGGCGCCCGATGGTGGTGCACGTGCTCGAGGCGCTGTTGCACACGCCCGAGGTCTCGGAGGTCTACCTGGTCGGCAACGCCTCGCGGCTGCAGGCCGCGGTGGCCGAGCACGGCTGTCTCGGGCTGGCCGCGGCACAGGGCTGCCCGATCCACTTCGTGCCGCAGCGGGACACGCTGTACGCAAACGTGTGGCACACATTTCTGCGTACGCTCGGCCCGGGCCGCGCCGATCCCAGCCACGCGGTGCTGGTGGTCCCCGCGGACATTCCGCTGGTGATCCCGGAGGAGCTCTCCCAGTTCGTCACGCGCGCGCAGGCGAGCGGCGGCGACTACGTGGTGGGGCTCTCGCCCGAGAGCGCGCTCGAGCCGTTCGCGCCGAGCGACGGGGCGCCGGGCATCCGGATGGCTTTCTTCAACCTGCGCGAGGGCCGCTTCCGGCAGAACAACCTGCACTGGGTGCGGCCGCTGTGCATGGGCAACCGGCACTACGTCGACGAGATGTACGAGAACCGCTACCAGAAGGAGCTCGGCAGCCAGCTGCGCCTGGCCTGGCGGGTGATCCGCCGCGAATGGCGCAACCTGTGGGTGTTGGGGATCTATTTCATGATCCACCTGGCCGGCGTGCTGCACCGGCGCGGCCACCTCGCGGCGGCCGACCGCGTGCGCGCCTTCGCGCCGCTCGCCACGATCGAGCGCGCCTCGAGCGCGCTGCTGCGCACGCGCTTCCGCACGGTCACGACCGAGCTCGGCGGCGCCGCGATCGACGTCGACAACGACGCGGACCTGGAGGTGGTCGAGAAGATGCTCGAGCGCTGGAAGGCGCTGCAGGTCCGGGTCGCCCGCGCCGCCTAGGCGCTATCCTCCCCGGCCATGGCTGATCGCTTCGAAGGCGTGACGGGAGTGCGCGCCGCCGTCCGCGCACTGCCGGGTCGAGGCCTCGTTCGCGCCAGCGGCGCCGACCGGGTGCGCTTCCTGAACGGCATGCTCACGGCCGACGTGGCGAAGCTGGCGGCGGGCGAGACCGCGCCAGCGCTCCAGCTCGACCGCAAGGGCCACGTGCAGGCGGAGCTGGTGCTGCTCGCCGACCCGGACGTGGTCTGGCTCGACGTCGCGCCGGGCTGCGAGAGCGAGCTCGTCCGGACGCTCGAGAAGCACGTGATCGCCGACGACGTCGCCTTCGCGAGCCTGAGCGGAGACGTGGTCGCGCTCGCGGTCGAAGGGCCGGGCGCGGCGGACGCAGTGCGCGCTGCCGGCGGCGCAGTGCCCGCGGCGGGACGCTTCGAGCGCAGCGAGCTCGCCGGAGCAGCGGTGCTGTGGCTGAGCGAGGGCGCGCTCACCCCCGACGGTGTGCGTGCGATCGCGCCGGGCGCGGCCGTCGGCGAGCTGCGCGCCCGGCTGGCGCTGCCAGAGCTCGCCGAGCCAATCGCGGAGGTGCTGCGCATCGACGCCGCGATCCCGGCACTGGGCCGCGACGTCTCGGTGCGCAACTTCCCGCAGGAGGCGCGGCTCGAGCGCGCGGTCTCGTTCAAGAAGGGCTGCTACGTCGGCCAGGAGATCGTCGCCCGCATCGCCTCGCGCGGCGCGGTGAACCGCGTGCTGGTGAAGCTCCGCACCGAGGCGCGGGTCGAGCCGGGCAGCGAAGTCTCGCTCGACGGCGCGGCGATCGGTCAGGTCACGTCGGCCGCCGAGTCGGCCGCGACGGGGGCGATCGCGCTCGCCTACCTGAAGGTCGAACACGCCGCGCCCGGTCAGCGCGTGGTCGTCTCCGGAGTCGCGGGCGAGGTCGCGGGCGGCGACACGCGCCGGTAGCGCCCGCCCACGGCTTCCCAGCGCGGGCCGCTCTTCGCGAACTCCACCTCGAGCGCGTACACCACGCCGTCCTGGGGCAGCGGAGCGCCGGCGGCCAGGCGCTGTCCCCGCGCGAACGCGACGCGCGCGGTCGCGCGCCGCCGCCCGTCACTTTCCGGTGTCAGCTCGAGCTGCTCGAGCCGCGCGCCGATCGGCTCGTCGCCCAGCGTGTACTTTTCGACCAGCGCGCGCACGTCGTAGAAGTCGAGGCCGCCGTCCTCCTTGAAGCCGCGCGCGACGTGGTCCAGCACGAACGCGGTCTGCTTGGCCTGGATCGCATCGACCAGCGACGGCACCAGCGCGTCGAGGCTCTCGTCGGCCTCGGCCGGCGCAGGCGCGCCGGCCGCCGGAACGCGGCGTTCGCCCGAGTCGCAGCCGGACAGCGGAGCGGCGGCGAGCGAGAGCAGCGCGACGAGCGGGACCGCGGAGCGGTGCATGCGCGCCACTATACTCGGCGCGTGGCACGCCGGGTCCTCGCGCTGTTCGGCAAAGCGCCCGTTCCGGGCGCGGTGAAGACGCGGCTCGCACCCGAGCTCTCGCCGTCGCGCGCGGCCGAGCTCTACGAGGCGATGCTGCTCGACGTGCTCGAGCAGCACGCGCGGGCGAGCGACTGGGAGCTCGCGCTCTGGTTCACCCCGGACGACGCGGCGGGGTGGTTCGCCGCGCACGCGCCGCCGGCGTACCGCAGGCTGCCGCAGCGCGGCGCCGACCTCGCACAGCGCATGCGCACGCTGTTCGAAGTGCACGCGGCCGAAGGCTTCGACCGCATCGCGCTGCGCGGGACGGACAGCCCGACCCTTCCGCTCGCGCGCGTGGAGCAGGCCTTCGCGGCGCTCGAGCATTTTCCCCTCGCGCTCTGTCCCGACCGGGACGGCGGCTACAACCTGATCGCACTGCGCGAGCCGCAGGCGCGGCTGTTCGAGCTGGAGCTGTCGAGCGCGAGCGTGTTCGCGGCGACGCTCGCGCGCGCGCGCGAGCTGGGCCTCGGCTGCGAGATTCTCCCCGCACACCACGACGTCGACACCTGGAGCGACGTGCTGCGGCTCGGGCCCGAGCTCGACCCCGCGCGGACGCCGCGCACGCTCGCGCTACACCGCTCGCTGACACGCGCGTAAACGCGCCGTCACGCGCGGCACACCGGTTGCACTTCGCCTGCGCGCCATCCAGCGGCCGCACATGGGGTCGGTCGTCTCTTCGGAGGGAGGTGTGATGAAGTTCCGCAGGCTCGACGGAGCAGCGATTGCCGCGCTGCTGTTCTGTTTTCCCCCGCTCGTTGCGCGCGCTGACTCGGCGACGGATGCGCGGCTCGCCGCAATGGAGGCGCGCATCAGTCAGCTCGAAGACAAGGTCACGGCGGACCAGAAGACGATCGACGACCAGGCGCAGATGCTCAAGTCGCAGGCAACGCCTGCCGTGTCCCAGGGCAACGAGCCGAACAAGCTCGACGCGTTCCTGAACACGGTGCAGATCAACGGCTGGGTGGCCGCGTCGTACGAGTATCAGTTCAACAATCCCGACAATCCGATCGGGGCCAACGCCACGAACCAGTTCAATCTCGACCACAACACGTTCAACCTGGACGGGGCCAAGATCGAGCTCTACCGACCGGCGACGAACCCGGGTGACGGCGGCTTCCAGCTCGACCTCTTGTTCGGCGACAACGCGCGCATCCTGGGCGGGACGCGCGGTCTCTACCCGGCGAACGTCGGCGTGTTCGTGCAGGACATGAACGTCCAGTACAACTGGGACAACGTCCTGTTCAAGTTCGGGCAGTGGGAGACACTGCTCGGCTACGAAGTGCTCGACTCGGTCAGCAACAAGAACATCACGCACGGCCTGCTCTTCACCTACGCGATCCCGGTGGTGCACACCGGGATCGAGGCGAGCGGCAAGGTCGGCGGCCAGGAGTCGGCGTTCGGCTGGGCCGGCGCCCTCGTGAACGGTTGGAACAACGCGACCGACACCAACGACAACAAGGGGTTGCTGGGTCAGCTCAACTACGCGGCCAGCGACAACAGCCTGAGCTCCTACTTCACGATGTACTACGGCGCCGACGGCAACACCGGCTTCGCCGACCCGACCAACACCGTGGTGAGAGTGCAGACGCCGAGCACCGACCCGTCGATCGTGCTCGACTGGAACGGCACGTACGCCGCGAACGAGAAGCTGACCTTCTGGTGGGATGCGGCCTGGGGCATCCAGAAGAACGTGCTGTTCTTCGCGGGTCCGAACACCGGCAAGAACATCGACGCGGTGTGGTACGGCCTGGACCTCGGCACGCAGTGGACCTTCACCGACAAGTGGAGCGCCGCGCTGCGCGGGGAGTTCTTCAAGGACACGGCCGGCTACCGGATCCTGGTCGGGGACAACACCTCGGCCTACTCGCTCACCGGCACGCTCGCCTACAAGCTGACGTCGAACATCCTGACCCGGGCGGAGCTCCGCTACGACGGCCTGTCGAGCGACGGCAACGGGGACCATTTCTACCCGGCCGGCCGCGTGGGCGATCTGTCGAAGCGCGACTACCAGGGGATCATCCAGGTCGCCTACATCTTCGACTGAAAATCGCTGGAAATACACCGTGTTGCACAGAGCCTGAGCGCGGGTGCTCAGGCTCTGTACAGCCGCTCGCCCCTCGCTCCCGGGAGGGGCTCAGGGCGGCGGTGGCCCGTGGTATAACCCTTGCTCATTCGCGCGCGAGCGCGGAGGTCGGTCCGATGCAAAAGGTCGAAGCCATCGTCAAGCCGTTCAAGCTCGATGAGGTGAAGGAAGCTCTGAACGCGATCGGCGTGCAGGGCATCACCGTGTCCGAAGTCAAAGGCTTCGGGCGCCAGAAGGGGCACACGGAGCTCTACCGCGGTGCCGAGTACGTGGTGGACTTCCTGCCCAAGATCAAGCTCGAGGTCGTCGCCCCCGACGACCTGGTTCCCAAGGTGATCTCGGCGATCCAGACCGCGGCGAACACCGGTCGCATCGGGGACGGGAAGATATTCGTAATGCCGGTGATCGAAGCCGTGCGCATCCGCACGGGCGATCGGGGCGAAGACGCGATCTAGCTGTCGCGAGAGAGGTGAACATGCACAAGGATCGGACTGCCAAGGAAGTGCTCGCCTTCGCCAAGAGCGAGGGCGTGAAGCTGGTCGACCTGAAGTTCGTGGACTTCGTCGGCCAGTGGCAGCACAAGACCCACCCGCTGCACGAGTTCGACGAAGGCACGTTCGAGAACGGCTTGGGCTTCGACGGCTCCTCGATCCGCGGCTGGAAGTCGATCGACTCGAGCGACATGCTGCAGATCCCCGACGCGCGCACCGCGTTCATCGATCCGTTCTGCGATCAGCCGACGCTCTCGCTGATCTGCAACGTCGTCGACCCGATCACGCGCGAGGCGTACAGCCGCGACCCGCGCCAGATCGCGCAGAAGGCGGCGAACTACGTGAAGCTGACCGGCATCGCGGACACCTCGTACATGGGTCCCGAGGCCGAGTTCTTCATCCTCGACGACGTGCGCTACTCGACCAACCAGCACTCCAGCTACTACTACGTCGACTCCGTCGAGGGGAAGTGGAACAGCGGCAAGGACGAGGGTCCGAACCTCGGCAACAAGCCGCGCTACAAGGAAGGCTACTTCCCGGTCCCGCCGATCGACACCCAGCAGGACATCCGCAGCGAGATGGTGCTGCAGATGGAGGAGCTCGGGATCGTGGTCGAGACGCACCACCACGAGGTGGCGACCGCGGGCCAGGCCGAGATCGATATGCGCTTCGCGCCGATCGTCGACATGGCCGACCAGCTGATGGTCTACAAGTACGTGACCAAGAACGTCGCGCGCCGCGCGGGCAAGGTCGTGACCTTCATGCCGAAGCCCCTGTTCGGCGACAACGGCTCGGGCATGCACACGCACCAGTCGCTCTGGAAGGACGGCAAGCCGCTCTTCGCGGGCAACGAGTACGCGGGCCTGTCGAAGATGTGCCTGTACTACATCGGCGGCATCCTGAAGCACGCCAAGGCGATCGCGGCCTTCTCGAACCCGACCACCAACTCGTACAAGCGGCTGGTGCCGGGCTTCGAGGCGCCGGTGAACCTGGCCTACTCGAGCCGCAACCGCTCGGCGTCGATCCGCATCCCGATGTACTCGGCCAGCCCGAAGGCGAAGCGCATCGAGGTGCGCTTCCCCGACCCGACCTGCAATCCCTATCTCGCGTTCTCTGCCATGTTGATGGCCGGGTTGGACGGGATCGAGAACAAGATCGATCCGGGCGAGCCGCTGGACAAGAACATCTACGCGCTCTCGAAGTCGGAGCTGGCCAAGGTTCCGACCATGCCGGGAAGCCTGGAAGAGGCGCTCTCGAACCTGGAAGAGGACCACGACTTCCTGCTCAAGGGCGACGTCTTCACCCAGGACGCGATCGAGGCGTGGATCGACTACAAGCGCGAGGCGGAGATCGCGCCGGTGCAGCTGCGGCCGCACCCGCACGAGTTCGAGCTCTACTTCGACATGTGAGCCGCTGCGCGGTCTGAAACGGAAGAGGCCCGGCCGAATGATCGGCCGGGCCTCTTCCGTTTGGTCGCGCGAGCCTACTTCGAGCGCGATCGCCGCGCGTGCGGGCGGCGGCTGCTGCGGCGCTTGCGCGGCGGCACCTTGGCGCCGCTGCGGCGCGCTTCGGACAGGCCGATTGCGATCGCCTGCTTGCGGCTCTTCACCTTCCGGCCCGAGCGGCCGGAGCGGAGCTTGCCGCGCTTCATCTCGTGCATGGCGCGGCGGACTTGGCGTCTGGACCGCGGTCCGTAGCGACGAGTCGGCATTTCAGCCTCCATCCTTTGCAAGTTTTGCAGCGACTCACGCCAACTCAGGCGCAAGACCACCGCAAATCACTGCACGCCGTCGCGTGTCTGCAGAACCGGGGTCTGCAAGCCCGGCGCGCAGCGAGGCGCAGCCGAGCGAAGGCGGTAGGCCGCGGACGCCCGCGGCCGTACACCGCTAAGGTCGCAACGCGATCAAGTCGCGCAGCTCGGGCGGGGAGACCGGCTTCACCAGGTGGAGATCGAAGCCGGCGGCGCGTGTGGCGCGGCGGTCCTCGGGCTGACCCCAGCCAGTGAGCGCAACCAGGACGATACCGACGAGCTCTGGCTGCTTGCGAATGCGGGAAGCGACCTCGAAGCCGTCCATGTCGGGCATGCCGAGGTCGAGCAGCACCACGTCGGGCCGCGGGGAGCTGCGCAGCGTCGCCAGCGCCGAGATCCCGTCGTAGGCCACCTGCACGTCGGCGCCGTACACCTCGAGCAGCAGCGCCAGGCTGTCGGCCGCATCGCGGTTGTCGTCCACCACCAGGAAGCGGCGGCGCGGCGCGAGGCTCGCGGGAGCTCGAGCCGACGGGAGGGCGCCGGCGGTCGTCTCCGGGGCGGGCGAGGCGAGTGGCAGCGTGACCAGGAATTCGCTGCCCGTGTTCCAGCCGTCGCTCCGTGCCTCGACGCGTCCGCCGTGCATCTCGACCAGGCGCTTCACCAGCGCGAGCCCGATGCCGAGACCGCCCTGCGCGCGCCCGAGCGTGTGGCCGACCTGAGCGAACAGGTCGAACACGCGCGGAAGCATCGCCGGCTGGATGCCCAGTCCGTTGTCCCGCACCGAGATCACGGCCCGGCTGCCTTCGCGCCGGGTGGAGAGCAGGATCGCGCCGCCCTCCTCCGTGTACTTCGCCGCGTTGTTGAGCAGGTTCGCGAGCACCTGCGTGAGCCGGACGGCGTCCGCCTCGAGCACGAGCGGCTCGCTCGCGAGCGCGAGGTCGAGGCGGTGGCCCGCGGCGTCGATCGCCGGCATGCTCGACTCGAGCGCCGCGCGCACGATCTCGCCCAGCTCCACGCGCTCGCGGCGGAGCTCGACCTTGCCGCTGGTGATGCGAGACACCTCGAGCAGGTCGTCGACCAGACGGATCAGATGACCCACCTGGCGTTCGATCATCTCGTGGATGCGCGCGGTGTCCCCCGCGCCGCGACCCGCGCGCAGCACGACGAGCGAGTTGCGGATCGGCGCCAGCGGATTGCGCAGCTCGTGCGCCAGCGTGGCGAGGAACTCGTCCTTCTTGCGGTCGATCTCGCGCAGCTCCTCCTCGACCTGCTTCTGGCGGCTGATGTCGAGATGGATGCCGGCCCAGGCGGTGATCTCGCCGCGCTCGTTCCGCACCGGCACGCCGCGTGCGAGCACCGGATGGTCGCGGCCGTCGTCGCCGCGGAAGCGCAGCTCCACGTACCACTCGCGGCCCGAGTGCACGCACTCGCGCCACTGTGCGAGCGTCCTCTCTGCCTCGTCGGGGTGGAGCGCGGTGGCCCAGCCGTAGCCCGCGCACTGCTCCTGGGTCAGCCCGACCAGCCGCAGGAACGACTGACTCGCGTACACGTTGCGGCCTTCCGGGTCGCAGACCCAGACGCCGTAGTCGATCGAATCGCCGATCGCGCGGTAGATCTGCACGCTGTGGCGCAGCGCCTTCTCGGCGCGCTTCTCCTCGCTCACGTCGAGCACCGAACCCACGTAGCCCAGGTGCTTGCCGCTCGCCGCGAAGCGCGGCGCGCCGGAGCCGATCACCCAGCGATCCTCGCCGGCCGGGCCGCGCAGGCGGAACTCCACCCGGAACGGCTGTGCGCCCTGTGCGAAGACCGAGCGCACCAGCTCCATGTCGTCGGGATGGACGGCAGACGCCCAGCCGAAGCCGAGGCCGAGCTCGTTTGGGCGGCCGGTGAACGACGACCATGCCGAGGACAGGAAGGTGCAGTAGCCGTCGGGCTGGGTGGTGTAGATGATCGCGGGGACGTTGTCCGCCATCTCGCGGAAGCGCTCCTCGCTCTCGCGCAGCACCTGCTCGGCGCGGATGCGATCGGTGACGTCGATCGCCACGCCGCCGATCAGGCGCGGCGTTCCGTCGGGCCCGGGAATCGGGAACTTGTGCACCAGCGAGTGGTGCAGGCCGTCGTCGTGCTCGAGCGTCTCGAGCGCCTCCACGCCCGACTCGCGCGCCAGCGCGGCGCGGTCGTTGGCGCGGAAGACTGCCGCGGTCTCGGCCGGGAAGAGCTCCTCGTCGGTCCGGCCGTAGAGCTGCGCGAGGGGACGCCGAAACGCGTCGGCGGCAGCTCCGTTGGCGAACACGTAGCGGCCTTCGAGGTCCTTGATCCAGGCCAGGCCCGGAAGGTGCTGCATGAACTCCTCGAAGCGCCGCTCGCTCTCGCCGTGCGCTCCCTGGAGCGAGAGCATCTCGCACGCGAGCGCGGCGAAGTCAGCCAGCGTATCGAGCGTGTGCTGGTCCTCGGCGTCGAGCGCGCGATCGCCCGCATGCGCGACCAGCCAGAGCTCGCCGCCCAGGGCGTGCGGGCCGCCGAAGGGCGTGCGCAGCACCTCGACCACGGGTGGCTCCAGCGCTTCGAGCGCTGCCCGCGCGATCATCGGGCCGGTGAGCCGGGCCAGCGGCCCCGCGACGGTATGCCAGCGATCGCCGAGGGTCACGCCGGCGGAGCTCGCACCCGACAGCTTCCGTGCCGCGTCCACCAGCGTCGCCAGCGCCTGGACCGGGTCTCCCGACACCGCGCGGACGAGCCCGCGCAGCGTCTCGTTCAGCTCGCGCGTGCGCGAGTCATCGCGGTCCGGCGCCATTCCCCTTGTGCCTCTCCCGCGCGAGCCGGGCGACGACGGCAACGAGCTCGCCGGCATCCGCGGGTTTGGTGATGAAGCCGTCGAAGCCGGCCGCCAGCGCGCGGTGGTGATCGTCGATGCTGGCATAGGCGGTGAGCGCGAGCGCGGCGACGTGCGAGCCGTGCGTGCTCGCGCGCAGCCGCCGCACCAGCTCGTAGCCGTCCTCGCGCGGCATGCCGATGTCGCTCACCACGACGTCCGCGGGTGCGCGCGCCAGCGCGGCCATGCCCTCGGCGACGCTGGTGACTCCGCGCACCGACGCGCGTGCGGAGGACAGCGCGGCGACGATCGCGTCGCGCGAGTCGGGATCGTCGTCGACGACCAGCACGCGCAGCGAGTCGAGCGTGCCTCCACCGGCCGCGGCCGGCGACTTCGCCAGCAGCGGTCCGTCGGCGACTGCGCTCTCGCCCGGCGGCCTCGAGGGCAGCACCACGGTGAAGCGCGCGCCGCGGTCCCGCCCCTCGCTCTCGGCTCTCACCGATCCGCCGTGGAGCTCGACCAGGTGGCGCACGATCGCGAGCCCGAGGCCCAGCCCGGTCTCGTTGCGCGTGGTCGAGGAGTCGGCCTGCTGGAAGCGCTCGAACACGTGCGGAAGGAAGTCGGGCTCGATGCCCATTCCCGTGTCGACGACCGAGATCTCGACGCCGCCGCCGACCTGGACCGCCTGGACCTCTGCGCGCCCCAGCGCGGGCGTGAACTTCACCGCGTTCGAGAGCAGGTTGGTCACGACCTGCTGCAGCCGCGCCGCGTCGCCGCGGAGCGGCCGCAGCTGTGGATCCAGATGCGCGGACAGGCGCACGTCCTTGGCCTGCGCTGCGGGCGTGATCGCCTCGAGCGCGGCGCCGATGATCGCCTTCACGTCCACGTGACCCGGGTCGATCTGCATCTTGCCCGAGATGATGCGCGAGACGTCCAGAAGGTCTTCCACCAGTTTCACCTGCAGACGGGTGTTGCGCTCGATCGCCGCCAGGCCGCGCGCGGCGAGCGCTGCGTCCGGCGGCGAGCCGCGCAGGAGCGTCACCCAGGTGAGGATCGCGCCCAGCGGCGAACGGAGCTCGTGCGAGAGCACCGCGAGGAACTCGTCCTTCATCCGGTTCGCGGCCTGCTCGCGCGCGAGGGCGTTGCGCACCGTCTCCTCGGCCTGGCGCGAGCGGAGCAGCGCGCGCACGGTCGCGACCAGGACCGTGGCGTCGACCGGGTCGACCAGCGACGCGTCCGCGCCGTTCTCGAGCGCGCGGACGGTGTCCTCCTCGCGCACGTACGTGGCCGAGATCTGCAGCACGGCAATCGAGTTCGTGGCCGGGTTGGTCTTGATGCGCCTGCACAGCTCGACGCCGTCGGCGTCGGGAAGGTTCACGTCGAGGATGACCAGCCGCGGCTTGTGCAGCTCGATTAGCTCGAACGCCGCCGCTCCGTTCTCCGCCTCCACGACTTCGAAGCCCGCGCGCTCGAGCGTGCGGCGCTTCGCGTAGCGGCCGGTCGCGTTGTCGTCGACCACGAGGATGGGCATCACGGCGGCTCCTCCCGTGCGAGCGCGCCGTCGAGCGCGGCGCGCACGACCGGGTTGAGACACAGGTCGAGGAAGATCACGTCGGGTGCGGAGCTGCGCGCCGCGCGCAGCGCGCCCTCACCGGTCTGGCGCACTTTTACAACGTCCTCCCCTCTTAGGAGCGCAAAGCTCCACCTGCTTCACGACGTCCATGGGTGAGCGGGCGCCGCGAGCGTGCTCCGGATGAGATCCACGCCCTTCTCGACGTCCAGAGCTGTCTTGAGCCCGGAAGGGACAGGACAAGCTCGACCAAGGTGAGCGCCACTGCAGGCTGCATGCCGACGATGATGGCGGTGGCGTCCAGGACACGCGATACCGAGGAGATCGGTGCGCGCGAGCGCCACCGCGAAGGCCCCGCCGAGCGTCGCGTTGGTGACGACGGCTCAGCCGATCCCGCCGCAGCACGGTCGCGGCCAGCTGCAGCTCGACCCAGCGCGCTAGCAGCTCGTCCTGGTCTTTCGCGATCGCATCGCGAAGCGTGGCGTGGGCGCCGGGTGACATCGC
>Ga0306922_10001578_pt1 | contig 20509 bp, 30 predicted proteins | sample sta12Cox44000082_FD_203758 | JGI IMG/M metagenome (GOLD analysis project Ga0306922, IMG submission 203758) | Lab enrichment of tropical soil microbial communities from Luquillo Experimental Forest, Puerto Rico - statoxic.12C.oxic.44.000.082 (v2)... | ecosystem: Environmental > Terrestrial >... | reverse complement strand
GAATGGCCTCGGAGCAGCTACCAGTAACTATAAAGCGCCTTACGTGCAGCAGTGGAACTTCAATATCCAACGCCAGTTCCCTGGGGAGCTTTTGTTCGATATCGCCTATGCCGGCGCCAAGGGTACCCGTCTGCCCATGCATAGCCAGAGCATCGACCAACTGCCCGCGAATCTCCTGCCCAAGAACGCAACCGATGTGACGAACCTCACCACGCTGGTCAATAACCCGTTCGCTGGCAATTGCCCTCCGCCCCATGTTTTGGATTGCACTGGACCAGTGCAATCAGGTGGTGTGGGGACGAGTTTTCAGGTCAAGGCAGCTCAATTGCTCCTGCCTTTCCCGCAGTGGGACGACGTGGCCCTCGAGGAGCCGAATAACCGCGATTCCATTTACCACTCTATGCAGATGAAGGTGCAGAAGCGCTTCGCTGCAGGTGCCCAGGTGCTCGCCAGTTACACCGTCGCCAAACTCATCGACAACACCAACTCCGAAATCAATTGGCTGGAAGCCAGCCCCGTGAGCTGGAACGACGCCAATCCAAACGATCTGCGTCACGAGCGAAGCCTCGATGCCTTTGACGTTTCGCAGCGCTTGGTACTCGCATCCGTGCTGGATTTGCCGTTCGGCCGAGGCAAGAAGTATGGAAATAACCTAAACGGAGTGGCCAACAAGCTCATCAGCGGATGGGGAATCAATACCATCATTACATTCCAGACCGGCTTCCCGATCATCATCGGCGGTTGCCCCGGCGCGCTGAGTAACGCCGGCATCCCAAACGTGCCCTGTGCCCGCCCGACGAGAACTGCTTTGTCTCATTTGACGTCCGGTTCTCTGGACGACCGACTGGCGCACTGGTTCGACGCTTCCGTATTCACGAAAGGCGACCCGACCGACTTCTCTGCCGCCGGTCCCTTGAGCGATTCCCGCACCGAACCGAACATCCGCAACGACGGCGTGAGGAACTTTGACTTCGCGATCTTCAAAAACACCAGGTTCGGTCGCGACGAACGGATGGGGGTCGAGTTCCGCGCGGAGTTCTTCAACGGATTCAACCATCCGCAATTCAATCCCCCCAATTCCGGTTGTTGTGGTGGAGCGGACTTTGGCCGGGTCACTGGTCAATACAATCTTCCACGCCTCATCCAGTTTGCCTTGAGGTTTACGTTCTAGCCATCCTCCTCGTGCATCTGGGCGGGCCATCCCGTCCAGATGCACGATGGTGGTTTCCCGGGCCACTTCCCTCTGCCTTAAGCCACGCTCGATTCTCCTTCCTCCGAATTGTGCTGACCCCATGCTCGGTTCGCGGGAAAATACTTGCATGAAGCCGCTCGCACTCCTCCTGCTCGTCATCTGGTCGGTAACTTCCGAATTGGCTGCATTGCAAACTTCGGAAGAGCAGGTCGAACAGTCGTTTCGCGCCGGACAAGATGCCCTGCGCCGGGGCGAGTTCGCTAAGGCTGCTGAGCAGTTCAAGAAGGTCCTGTCTCTCGATCCGAACTTACCTGAGGCCGAAATCAACCTGGGACTTGCCTACCAGAGCCTCTTTGAATACGACTTGGCAGTGCGCCACCTGAGCAACGCTCTGCGCGAAAGGCCCGGTCTTGTCGGCCCCACAGTGATTGTCGGGATGGATTACCTCAAACTCGGCTCTCCGGATAGAGCCATTCCGTTCCTCCAGCGCGCACTGAAGCTTGACCCTGCCAACCGCGATGCGCATGAGGCCATGGCCTTGTATCACCTAAGCCGTGATGACTTTCAAGGCGCGGCGGAGCAGTATCGCCAGCTCGCCGCCTTCGATTCGGACAAAGCCGACGCTTACTACAAACTTGGTCACCAATATCTGGACCTTGCTGCTCGCCTGGCTTTTCGTGGTGCGAGGTTATACAAGGACTCAGCCTGGGGTCATCGCTTTTTGGGTGACTTGCTGTTTCAGCGCGACCGTTGGGATGATGCAGCGCAGGAATACCTCAAGGCCCTGGCCATTGACCCCCGGCAATCCGGCTTGCATAGATTGCTAGGCGATGCCTATCTTCATGCAGGAAAGCTTGCGGAAGCAGAAGCAGAATTTCGTCGTGAGCTGCAGTTGGATTCGCGAACGGAGCCGGCATGGCTTGGCTTAGCCAACCTGCAGCTCGCTACCGGCCAGGCCGTAGCGGCTCTCCAATCGGTGGACAAAATTTGGGAAATCTCCCCCGAATTCTTGCATGTACCACGGGAATTCCCCGCAGTCGAACTCACGCGGGAAAGTGCGAAGGCCTCCATATCGCAAGTGCTTGAGCAGCCGGAAGGAGCTCCTAGACATTTCCTGTTGGCGGGACTATACGCCGCCACAAACGAAAGCGCTCTTGCAACGCGCGAATGGAAATCCTTCGACAACGACTTCTCGCGATGGCAAAACGCGCTCAAGCCTTCGGCAAACAAGGATCCATGTCGCGCCCGCCTCTATTCGCAATGCGCAGATTCGCTGAAGAACGGCAAGCGCTTGACCAGCTCCGCCTATCTCCACATGGGAAAAATCTACTTCACGTTGGGGCAATACGAGCCCGCAGCGAGCGCCCTGTCGCAAGTGCACGGCGATGCGGGCGAAAATGTCGAAGCCAGTTATTGGCTGGAGCGGACGTATCAGGCGTTGGGGGCAGATGCCTACGCGCGCCTCGAGAACTCCTTTGCCAATTCCTGGCGCACTCACCAGTTGCGTGCCGAAGGCTACGCGAATCGCCGCGATCTTGACAATGCCATCAAGGAGTATGAGCTGGCGCTGCAGTTGCGTCCGGGCGACGCCGAACTCCACGAAGCGCTTGGGGAGTTCTACCTCGACAATCACTCTGACGGCGAAGCGCTGGGAGAGTTGGAAAAGACCGTGTCGCTCGATCCGTCGCGCACCAAGGCACTTTATCTTCTGGGACGACTGCACGTGCAAAACCGAGAAAACGAAAAGGCTGTGCCTTACTTACTTCGCGCGCTCAGGCTGCAACCGAATTTGGACGAAGCCAGCGGATTGCTTGGGACCGCCTACGTCCGCATGGGAAAGTTTGCCGAGGCTATCCCGAGCCTTCAGAAGGCAGCTCCTTTGGACCACTTCGGCAACGTCCACTATCAGTTGTACTTGGCCTACCGGAAGCAGGGCCAAGCGGAACTGGCGCAGAAGGCGTTGGCGCGCTCACAAGACCTGCGCCGAAGCTCTCTGGAGCGCGATCAAGCGCTGGTCCTCGGATCGTCGCAGGTCGAATCGGAGCAACAGTGAAGGTGGTGACAGTTCTTCCGAAAGGGAGGCGGCATCGGGCGAGGAAAAAAATGAAGGCGGATTTTCATCCGTGCCGTTCTCCCTATGGTTCCTTGCGTTTAGCGGAGCCTTTCACAGTAGTGGCGTAAGCGCCCAGCAGGTTCCGCCTCCGTAGACGTTTCGTAATGCGGCATCGTCGTTCCCGTAGAAGCCTCTAGAACTGAATGGCGGGGAAGGCAGGACTCGGCTCATTATGTGACCGGAATGCTGACCTGCCTCACTCGGAACTCGCCCCCTTGATACTAGGATCACTGCTGGCAGAGTCAGATCGTGGGCGCGTTAGTCGGTAGCGGGTGAAGTTGCAGGAAAGCGTCTGCTGCGTAGCGGGCACGTCGCGCGGTTTCGCGGGGGCTCGGTCGCTCGGCGACGCCGAGCAGCAGGCTGACCATCAAATCGCCCCAGAGGAGCCCGGCGAACTGCTTTGCAAGCTCGGCAGGACGGCCTTTGAGCAGTCCGGACGCCTGGGCTCGAACCATGATATTACGCACGGCAGCGCGGCTGGTCTCGCGCGCTATGGAGTCGAGCGCACGTGCCACTTCGGGGGCGTGAATCACCTCGGCGATCGCCAATCGGAATACCGCAATGACCGTGGGATGGCTTGCTTCGCGGACGAGCTTCGTCCCGAAGGAAGCCAGCACTTGCGCCAGGGTCTCGCGATCGCGCAATCGCGGCAGGTCAGCGGGCACGTCGAATCGCTTGGCGCGCTCGCTGATGCAAGCGACCAGCATCTCCTGTTTGTTGCCAACTAGTGAGTATAGCTCTCGCTTGGAAACGCGGGCGCGCGTTGCGATCTCAAGCGTGCTGGTGGTTGCGTAGCCGCTCTTCATGAACGCCCTAAACGCCGCGTCAAGGATGCGTTCGCGCGCCGCGGTTTCGTCGCGGCCTTCCTTGCGGCGTTTTGGCATCGGCTCGGTAGCTATTACCCTTTCTTAAAAACGACGGTACCGCATAGTACCACAACCAAGCGTCAGGTTGAAACGGAATTGTTATGCTGCCGGATGCAGCCTTTTTGTTGTAGCCACGTCTAAATCGAGTGGTACTGAGTGGTACCACAGCAAGAGCCAAACTTCCGCGAAGAGTCAAAGGAGCTGAATAATGAAGATTGAAATGTCCTACCTACTGATGGCGTTAGCGACGTTCCTAGCGCCCATGGCGCGAGGCCAGTCCACACCGCCGCAGCCCAAGATCACCGGCGTGCTGACGATCCTTACGTCAAAACCAGGAGTTAGCGTCGAGCAAGTCATGAAAATCATGCCCGCAGAAATTCATGCCACTGTTCCTCTGTACCTCGACGGCAAGATTCAGCAGTGGTTTACCCGCGGCGACAGCAAGGGCGTCATCTTCATACTGAACTGCAAGGACGTAGATGAGGCGCGAGCCCTCGTCGGAAGCCTGCCTCTCGCGAAGGAAAACCTCGTGGACGAGCAGTTCATTCCGGTCGGGCCGCTCCTGCCGCTCGGGATCCTATTGCGCGATAACCCCAACAATCAGTGAGCACAGCAAAGGATCGACCATGCCATCTCCAGTTTTGTTCGGAATCAGTGTCGCGTTCGGCTTGGCTGCTTGGGGAGCGGTAGCGTGGCACTATATTTGGCCTGCGCTACGCGAACGCTCCAGCCCCGGGAACCTGAAGCCCATCCTGCTGCTGCATGGGTTCAGGTTCCTCGGCTTGGCATTTGTGGTGCCAGGCGTTGTTTCTGCCGAGTTGCCTGCCACATTTGCTCGACCCCTAGCTTTCGGTGATCTAATAAGCGCCGTTCTAGCTTTGCTTGCTGCGGCTACGCTGGGATCTCGCAGCGGGACGGTGCTGACCTGGGTTTTCAATACGGTCGGAACTGCCGACCTGCTCTGGGCCTTTTACCTGGGCAGCCGCGTATCGCTCCCAGATTCCCAAGGCTTGTTAGGCGCTGGTTATTTCATCTTGACTGACTACGTGCCTCTTCTTCTCATAACCCACGGCTTGGCGTTCCGAATCCTGCTGCGAACCAAGGCCGTCCTCCCGTCGACGCGCAAACTAAGCGCCATTTGATACGCGGAGCTGGCCCATGGGATCAACCTTCGCCGTCTACTTTTGCGGCCGTGCGGTTTGACGCCGGCGATGCGAGGGCAGGCAGCTGCGATTTGTTTGGCGGCGCGTGGAGCGCGCCTGGCGATCAATCTGCGCCGGCGGTCGTTGCGGAAGCCGGCGCGTCGTTTGCTGCCGACGCGGCTGGAAAGTTCGCATCCATCCATGCACGCCACAACGGTCGATCGCGCTGAACAGCTTCCGCGGCGCCTTTGCCGAACAAATAGAAATTGACGCCGGCCCACACCGGTCCGCCGCACGGCATGGCGTAAAACATGCCGACTCCCGGCGCGGGCCGCTCCAGGTGCACGATGATTTCGTTGTGCTTGACATACGCAACGGTGCCGGAAACGGGTGGCACGCCGGCGATGCCGCTGTGATCTTCACCGACGAGGGCCCCCTTCAAGCCCAGTGCCGTGGACACGGTGGACCATGCGGTTTCTCCCGAACCGCTGGTGAAGCTCGATTCGTGAATTGCGTGGACCGGCAAGTCTCGATAGTGGGCGAGCACGATCTTGAGAATCGCGAAGAACGCGGGCCAGCCGGATTCCAAGCCCGTCAGCTGGTTGTCCCAGTCGTCCGTTTCGGCGAAAAGGCTGTGGACGACGCGCACAATGCACGTGCCGCCGGAGTTTGCTTCGACGTACCACTCCGTGGCCATGGTGGGAGAGTGGGGACCATAGTCGCGGCTCTCTGCGGCCATGCGATGGGGAGGCTGCCACGTCGTGATCTTCGCGCGCGAATCCATGCCGGGGGCGAAGCTACAGACGAGTTCGCCGCCAAGGCGCTCTTCCATTTCGCTAGGCACGAACCACGAGGAAATTCCCGCCCCGGTACCGATTGCGCGCCAGACTTCCTCGGGCGTGCCCGGAACTTCGACCTCGACCTGGATGGAACGGCGGCCGTTAGGTTCTTTTTTGACTGCCATTGTGCCTCCTCACTCTGAAGAATTTAACCGGATAAGCCCTCTGAGTCCGGCTGGGTGAAAGTCTGCGGTGGTCGCGAGAGCGGGTGCGCGACAAGGACCAGCCGGTGATCACGACCGCCCGCGGCGGATTCGTCGTGATAGCGCGCGGCGAGCGAGACGACCGCTTCGGCAAGTTCTCTGCTGAACGCGGCGCGCTCGCTGGTCGAGCGAAAGCGGATCACGGTATCGATCGAAAGCGTCGGCAGGCGCTTGTCTAGATCTTCCGAGCGGCGCAGCAGGCCGCTGACTTCGCGAATGACGCGCGCGGCGAGCGCGATCAGGTAGCTGGCGGAGAGGCGATCCGCATTGCGGTCGGGATCGACGCCCACCGGCCCCATCGCGGAGGGCGACACCATATAGGAGGACGCCGTGGCGACGAGCAAGCGCTCGGTCAGGCCGCCCCACTGGCGCTCTTTGGCGACGGTGACCAAGCCGTGAGCTTCCAGCGCACGGAGGTGGTAGTTGATTTTCTGGCGGGGAATTCGCAACTGCGAAGCGAGCATGGCGGCGGAGGCAGGCTCTGAGAGAAGAGAGAGGATGCGCGAGCGGATCGGATCCAGCGCAACGGTCGCTGCCGCGGGATCGTGGATGACTTCGACTGGAAGCACGAGTGGATTAGGCCATTGACAAAATTATTTGTCAATTCGAAATTCATGCCGGCCTTCTCATTCAAGTAGGCGTTACGAATGGGAGCCGGAAATCGCGTTAAACGTGTGCTCTCTTCTCATCGCATAGTACTCGGCAAGCGATGAAGTCAAGTAGCCGATAAGCCCGTGAGTATCGCTCAGCAAATGTGGCGGGTTGTTCTTGTTTACTTTTCACGACAACAGTTCAAATCGCTGCTACAAAATTCCGGGGAGATGCGTGGTGGGGGGATAGGACAACGCCAACCTTCTTTTCCGCTATCCGCGCTGCCACGCCTGGTTGATCTTCTGCCACCGGCCGCCGCGGCAGGACTGCGCTCGCGAAAGCAGGAGCGCCAGTTGGTGGGACTCACAACACAGTATTCTTCCTGTGCCCCCGATGCGAGACGCATCTTCAAGAAAATCCAAGGTGGCGATTGTCACGAGAGCGTCACGGCGTAGTGGTTTTACATATCCTTTGTTTCCTCGCATGGTTTGTATCCACGGGCAACGTGGTTGCCTTCGGATCGCGCACCGTCATGGCGGCGGCTCCCACGAAGTATTGTCTGGCCGGCTGTCAGTTCTCACAGTTGAACGCTCACCACTGCCTCATCATTTTATTGAATAGGCTTAGCTTCCTTCACAGAAACGTTCACGAGGAAAAGCCGAAAGTGTCGATATCGCTCTTTCTCGTGAAGCGATGATGACCTTCACCGGATTAAGTAAGCAGGTATGTCACGAGATTACGGCTTGCTGGGAATCGCAGAAGGAGCGGCAGTGTGTGTCCGGCACGAGAATGTAAATAGCGCACTAGGGGAATAAAATGAAAACGAATCTCGTGTTGGTGGCACTCGCCTGGACCGTTGCGACGGCACCAACGACGCGGGCCCAAAGAGGCATCGAAGTCACGCCCTTCATCGGCGGACAAGTCAATCGCGGAGTGGATCTCTCGACGCTCCTCTTCAAGCGCCTAGACGTACAAAACGGGCTGAACTACGGGGTGATCGTGGGCTACCCAGTCAATAACATCGCTAATGTGGAATTCATGTGGAATCACAACCAGGCCGACGCGTTGGGCCAGCCCGCAAGCGGAGGCCCCGACCAGAAGCTGTTCCTCCTCAAGACTAACCAGTATCTGGGAGACGTCCTTTTGCATTTCAAGAACCGCGAAAACCGACTGCGCCCGTTCGTCCTTTTTGGTGCAGGCGTCTCCAACCTTGCTGCCGACCGAAGTCACGTCGGCAGCATCACACGGTTCGCGTGGGTATTCGGTGGCGGCATAAAGTACACCCTCGGCGAGCATCTTGGAGTGCGCCTCCAGGGGAAATGGTCGCCTACCTACATCAATACGATCACCACAGGCGTCTGGTGCGATCCGTTTTGGGCCGGTTGTTGGGAAAAGGGCGACAGCGTTTTTCTAAAGGAATTCGACGGTACCGTTGGACTAACGATCCGATTCTAGCCAGGCTGCAACGACCTTAAGTTTCAGCAAGCCATTCGGGCTGAGATGCTAAAGGGACTTAGGATCTCTTGGCAACTGCGGTTATTTCCCCGGGGAATTAGATGGTGAGAATCGAGTTTTGCTTACCTCAACGCCTTTGGCCGCGCCTTGGAATTTGTGGCATTATTCCAGCCGCCCAGCCTGAGCGCAACGAACAGGCATGCGTCACGCAGTTCATCTGAAAGAGCGCAGTCGTCCACAGATCGAGCGACAACCATTCCGCCGACGCACAAAGCGGCGATCGCCTGAGCCCTCGCGTGACTGGGCGCCTTCTTGTTTAATAGGCTCCGCTCCAAGATACTGACCATGGCCTTGAACACGGTCTCAAAGGCACGCTTCACACTTTTCCCTCGACGTGCGACGTAGCTTGGCAGTGCCACCATTGGGCACGAGTCCTCGACATTCTCGAAATGCTGGCGCGATAGATAAGCGCGAACAACCTGCCTACCTACATCCGTGGATGTGAGATCCACATGTACGCCGTCCCAACAATTCTTCCAGGTGGGGTCGGTGAAGAAGCATCCCAGGACCTCGGCGTAGAGATCGCTTTTGCTTTTGAAATAGCTATAGAAGCCGCCGTGCGTCAGACTTGCGCCCGCCATAATCTGGCCGATGGAGACGTTGTCGAACCCATAGCGGTTGAATAATCTGCGTGCACTGTCAACGATCCTTCTTCTTACTGCGACGCGGTGGCCGGCAGGATAGGGCATATGCTCCCTCCGGAGTGACTCGGGCAGTATGACGTGGAGACAGAGTTGTTCGCAAAAGATTATGTTGAACATATTGTGGTTTCACGCTTTTATGCAGAGGACTGTCCGCAGCGCGTAGTGAAATTTAGAAAGGCTTTAATCCCGGAGGGAGATATGAATGATGGAATCAATCCAGGTGCGATGGTGCACGGTCGCAGGCAGATGCTGGTTGCCGCGACAGCTGGAGTAACGGCGCTTGGGGTGGGTTCGCTTCACGGAATGGCACGTAGGGAGGACGGCGTTGCTCGCAGCGCAGAAGTCATTCATCAGGAGCCCGTTTTTAAAGCGAACCCGAAGCGGGTGTACGAGGCACTCACGGACGCGAAACAATTCGAGAAGGTGATCCAGCTCAGTGCAGCGGTGCAGTCTGGCATGGCATTGGGAAAAGAACCTACGCAGATTAGCCGGGAAGCCGGCGGGCCGTTCACTCTGTTTCGCGGCCATATTTTAGGCCGACAGATTGAGCTTGTGCCGAATGAACGAATCGTGCAAGCCTGGCGTGTGGCCACGTGGAATCCGGGTGTCTACTCGATTGCCAAGTTTGAGCTCACGGAGAAAGGCTTCGGCACGAAACTCGTTTTTGATCATGTGGGTTTTCCCGACGGCCAAGGACAACACCTCGCTGAAGGGTGGAAAGGGAACTACTGGGCGCCACTGGAGAAATATTTGATTTGAGTGCTTCGGTTGGCATCGGGTTGGAGGGTTTTCGTAGCTAGCCATTCTTTCTTGTAAGTGTTGAAAAGAATGGCGGGCTCAAGCCCGCGGCCTCTGCAGACAGCGTAGGAAACTCTTATTGGACCATGAACGGTCCAGGCCCTGCCTGATCACGAACGCCACGCGGATTGGCCCGGCTCCGCCCCTCGTCTTGCGTCGCTGCTGGCAATGTGACACAATGGGTCACATGAAAACCATCACCATCCGGGAGCTTCACCAAGCGACGGGGCGCTGGGTCCGTCGCGCACGAGCGGGCGAAGTATATGTGACCGAACGCGGGCGGCTCGTTGCTAAGATCGTGCCGGCGTCGCCACTCCCGGCAAAGCCGTTCTTCGCGAATCCTAAGTTTACCCGGGCTTTCTTGGCGCAGCGCAAATACCTTCGCGGTGGAACCGATTCCACGGTGACCATCACCGAAGACCGGGCCCACGACGTTTCGTGATCTATTTCGACACCAGCTATCTCGTCCGCCTGTATTACCAAGATCCCGGCGCCGAAGCGGTTCGCATACTTGCCGCGAGCGACCACGTAGCTTCGGCAGCATATGGGCAGGCGGAAATGATGGCGGCGTTTCATCGCAAGCTGCGCGAAGGGGCAATACGACCGGCTGCCTATGCGGCGCTAGTCGGTCAAGTCCGGGCTCACATCGACGCCGGAGCATTCCGGTGGCTCGGGCAAGACCAGGAGATTTTCTTACTCATCCGGCAGGTCTATCAGAGGCTTCCGGCGACAGTGTTTTTGCGTGCCGCCGACGCCATTCACCTCGCGACTGCGGCCGAGGCGGGCTTCCGCATCGTTTATTCGAATGACGCGCACCTACTGGCTGCGGCGAAGCATTTTGGCATGGAAGGAAAGGACGTGATTGGCCAAGCGACCTGAGCTGGGCCTTCACTCACTCTGCGGGCCCCAGAGCCGACAACGTCAAGCACTGTCGGCCGGACCTACCTGACGAGACCTGTCGCCGGGTGCGTCGCCTTGGAGGTAAGGATGGGCGTCTGGAAAACCGGCACGCGTATGCAACTGGGAATTACCCGGGATATCCGCCGGATGGAAAGGAGCCTACGCCGGATCCGGGCCGGGACCGTGTAGTTACTAGGTTGTAGAACGTATAGAACTTACTACACGAAGTTTGTCCTTTTGTCATACCCGCTCCTGCAACTATCCTTTTAAGTTATTGAAAACGATAGATATCGGATTGGAAGGTGACTTGCCCCGCGACTAGCGGTGTGGGGGATGTCCGTTTTGATCGTGTACGCTCTTCTGCTTGCCATGGTCGCGCTTGGCGTGGTTTCCCTTACAAGCGCGATCCTCGAGTCACACCGCCGGCGACCCTAGCTCGACTCAGGCCCGCTGCTGATTGAGCTGTGGTACCTGTGGGGCGAGCAGCCCCGGCCCGAGAGCCAAGAGAAAAGAGGCTTCGGGTCGTGCAACGGGCGTGCAAACAACGAATCCCGAGGACAGCCAGCTATCCTATTGAAAAGAATGGCGGAGACGACGGGACTCGAACCCGCGGCCTCTGCCGTGACGGGGCAGTATCGAGCGGTAAGTGATTGAAACTAGGCGGCACGGATGGCTAAGAAAACCGCCCAAAGTAGAGGTTGGGAACTCTTATCAGACCCCAGATGGGCCTAAAATTCCGCGCCCACGACGGAGCAGCTGTCACTGATCGAAGCAACCTACAAAGTCCCCAACGGCGTACTCTGTCTGCTTTCCGCCCTTCAGTTTCATGAGTTCACGACGCAAGCTCCTCACCAAGTTTGGATGGCCATCGATGTCAAGGCGTGGGCACCGCGGGTCACCTCTCCGGCTGTGCGTTTTGTGCGTATGTCAGGACCCGCGCTTCATTTTGGCGTGAAAGAACATGCCATCCACGGTGGAACTCTTAAGGTCTACCCAGTGGCAAAAACCGTGACCGATTGCTTCAAATTACGCACTAAGATCGGAATAGACATAGCACTTGAAGCGCTTCGAGAATGTCGGCGCCTCGACAGCCATGGACGAGCTCTGGGCAGCCGCCAAAGTCTGCCGCGTAGCGAACATCATGCGTCCGTATCTGGAGTCGCTCTAATTGCCCGACACGAAGATCAAAAACCTTCGCGCTTCGATCCGGCAAAGACTGCCTCAATCTTGCGCTAGAGCGGAACGTCGGGATACGTTTATCCTTGAAGGGCGCTCTTCTCTTTGAACTATGGACAAAGGAGCATTATCGCGCGACGCGCGATGGCGATTTTTTCGCTAAGGCGACAACTCCCCCATGCGCTTCATCCAGATCTTCCAACAGATCTCAAAGATTGGAGTCGAAGAAGATGGATTTCGCTTCGATCCGAAAACCTGAAGGCGAACGCACCAAAGAAGACGCCGACTAGTGCAGGACCGCCTTGCGTTTTCGACATTGAACTGAAGGTTTGCCGGGAGGAGTATCGGCCGCGGGCACCCGAACTCTTAGCCGCAACGAAAAACCTTTGCGAGAATGGTCTGCGCAGAGAGACGGAGGGTCCGTGTCACCACTATCGGAATTCAACGCCGTTCTGGATCGGGTTCTGGCGCTAACCGACGCGACAACAACAGAATGCGGACTTTTGCCGCCGGAGACCATAGAGCGATATCGGTGCGAAGGCAAGCTGGTCGCGCTGCATCAAGTGATCGAATTGTTCTTGGCGATTTACCGAGAGAAATTCCGTGCGAAAGGCTAACGGACATTCGGTTGCGGAGTGTCAGCCAAGCTTGGGCCTTGAGACAAGGCCGTAGCATTCGAACTCATAACAGTTCTATCACCACTGGTAAAACAAAACCCTTCGAAGGATCAAGCTGTTGCAGGAATCTGTGAGATTCCGTGTCAGCACGGTGCACCCATGTTTTCGGGCACTTGCGAATAATAGAGCGTCGTTCAAGATGCGCCGGCGCTGGTCTTTCGCATACCCCTGTAGACGCGCAAGTACGCCCGATAAGATCCCAGCTGCTCGCCAGATGCCAGCATCCGAATGATTGTCCGGTAGGTTGAGCGCCGCTCGATGATTTCGTGAATCTTTTCCACAATCTGTCGCGTACCAGGGTGGGCGGGATCGAGCACCGCAAGCTGCAGAGAGCTCTGCCTCCGTTACTGGCGAATGCCATGCCTCCGTCGCCCGCAACGTCCGTTCCCCAGCTTGCGGAAACCGACTCTGGAGGAAGCCGACTTAGACTGTCGTGTCATAGAGCAGTTTCGCGGCGCGATGCCTTCCGCTGCCAAGTAAATCGAGATCAGAATCAGCACGGGGCTTTTGAGCGCATGCCGATGTTTGTCAGGTTTGAGGCGCCTCAGAGTGGCTTGAAACTCAGAACTCAAGATCGACCCCACCAGGCACGGTGCCGCGTTGCGACAGCAACCAATCGGTGTAGTCGTCGGCCACTGCGATATTGGCCAGCCCCGCATGGGCCCTCAGAGAGTGGCGGCACCTAGTAGGAGTTACAGTTTCTGCCAGTCCCGTTACCAGTTACACTAATTGGGCTTTTTCGTAAATTCAGTGTTATGTATGCGGCTAGGCTCAAATCGGAACTCTTTATTGCGTTTGAAGAAGCGACGGCATTTACGCGCCGAGCACTCAACATGTTTCGCGCAAGAGCACGGCACGATAGCGAGATCTCGCTGCAGCTATTATTAACAAGCTCTCCCGATCCAATTGTTCTGATTGATGGTGCGCACCGCTTTGTCGACGCGAATACGAAAGCTTTGGACCTATTCGGAATTTCTAAATCGAACGTGATGAAATTCACCCTCGATACGTTTCTTTCATATAAAGCGATCGCAAAGTGTGATCGGTATCGTTCAGCTTTCGTAAAGCGACCGGAGAAGCATGGTAAATGCGAGATCAGGCGTCTGGACGGAAGTTTGCGATCCGCAGAGTACATCTACATTCCGAATTTTGTCCGACTCCGTCATTTATTGAGATTCCGTAACGTTGGCCCGCAGGTTAGCTCACCGGCCCCGTCGGAACTGTGAAAAAATCCCGAAGTGAAAGTACGGTCGATCAGTCCGCCCGCCCAGAGTTGCCCCTAAAGACCATTGCCAGCCCGTAGGCGAATAAAACGCAAACAAACGAGCTTAGGGGACTTGCCGGGCGGAAACAAGGCTTAGGGCCGCTTCTGAGCGAAAAGGGCCATGCGAGAATGGAGTGTTCCACCGCGGATGTGCCGACGGGGGCGCTCCAATTACCAAAGGAACTGAGGGTGCGAAGAGGAAGCGGGGAACACTTCACGCGCGTTGTGCGATCGGCAACTTGAATAATCGACCCTCAGACCCAAGCTTCCTTTAGGCCCCGCTGCCGATTCGAAGGGTGGTACCCGTGGGTGTTTACCCCCTGGCCGAGACCCAAAAAACAAAAGCCGGCCAACTTCGACCAGGTGGCCTGCAGAGACGCGAACTGGCAACCTGTTCAATCCCCGTTCGAATTAACCTATAATAATCAGTCACTTACGGGTGACTACTGGTTACGCTAACCTACGTCATCGCGTTCCATTCGCCCCACGGCTTGCCGCAATCCTCGTCCGTCCGATTCTAGTATTGAAATTCACATCCGCTTTGCATAATATTCCCGCCAAGAAAGAATGCACGTACCGCGCCGTGCCACTTCCTTTCTACTACCGCCGCGTCGACCGACGCCGACAGCTGTTGACGGCTCTTGGGATCGCTTTGGTGTGCGCGATTGCACTCCCGCTGCTTATCCTCCTCATCCACATCTCCTTCTTCTATTGAGGGCTATCACGTTAGTTCATCCAAGTGAACTGTCTGTCGCCAGGACAGTACGGCGTACGGGGCGTGGAAGGCGATGTGGGCGGGGTTCGTAGGTCGAACGCCCAGCGCTCTTTTTCTGTCACTGTTTCAAGTAACGAAGCGCAACACATCCTGATTTTAAAATCTGTGACTCAACCAGCTTTAGCTGCAATTTCTCCTGTAGGCTAACGCCTTCTAACAACCGTCTCCCTTCCCCAGCAACGATTGGCTGAACGACAAAACGATATTCATCCACTAAACCGAGCCCTATAAGTTGTGAAGGGATATCTACACCGCCGACTAAAATATTTTTGCCTTGTTCTTGTTTCAATTTAACTATTTCATCCCGAAGATTCGTCCGAACAATTCGCGTTTTCCCTTCGGCGCTCTCTAATGATCGCGAGAAAACAACTGCGTCGATGGAGTCAAACGTGCGAGCAAATTCGTTCTCTGCTTTTGTCTCAGACTGGTTTTTCGCGATATCAGGCCAATACGGAACCATCAATTGATAGGTTTTACGTCCGTAGACGAGCAGGTCGACCTCTCCCAGCAGCTGCGTATAGTGCTCAAGTAGTTCTTCATCGGCCATCCCTTTGGTGTGGTCGCAGCAGCCATCCAGGGTAACGTTGATTGCGTAGATTACATTTCTCATTTGATTTCCCTTTCGTTGTTCTGCCGCGTACTCTAGCTGTGTTTCGGCTGTTCCGCTAACGGGAAAGTAGCGCTATATATCGGAAAAGGGTCAACTATTGTTTGCCATAGTTCATCGTATGCTCGACTGGAACCTCCGCCAACCGCTCAACCCGGCGAAGAAGCACTTAATCACAACACTTCGTGATGAGCTTCGACAGCCTGACCAGCAGCCCTTGCGCTTGACCATACCAAGAGAAGAAAGACTAGCCAGAGTTGCAGATGCTCTGCTCGATGATGTTGGGAATGACCGCACGCTGGATGCTTGGGCGCATGTTGCCGAAATGGCCCGCCGTACTTTCATGCGTGCGTTTTCGGCCCAGGTTGGGATGTCATTTGGCCGTTGGCGACAGCAGGCGCGGTTGTTTGCTGCCCTAGAGATGCTCGCACAAGGAAATCTGTCACCGAGGTCGCTATGGCAGTCGGTTACGACAGCGTCAGTGCGTTCATTGAAATGTTTCGGACGATGCTGGGAACCACACCACAGACATACTTTCGAGGTGGCGTTCGTGGCCAGGCGGTACACCCGCGAGCGCAGGAATTAGCCCGAAGCCAGTGTTCAAGAAAATGAGCGGCGGAAACAGTTAGATGTCCCGACTTCAGTGGTCAGAAGAGCGGAGTGGTGGCGGAACTTAGAGTACGCGAAAAAGTGTAAGTGAGCTGCTAGTGTTCCGGCGTTGCAGCTTCCTTTGGGTAGTTGAAGAAGAGCTGATTGCCGTCGGGATCGCTGACCACCAAAAGCCGGTAGCCCCAGTTTCCCTCTTTAACCGGAATGCCCTTGGCCTCAAATTCCGCGCGCAGCGCATCCAACGCGGCGATCTGGACCTCGTGCGTCTCCGGATCAACGTTCAGGGAAATGAACATTAGCCCCGTGCCAATCTTCTCCGGCCGGAATGCGCCGGAAGGATTCCCGCTAAAAAGCTGCGTGTCGGCCAGGATCAGCGCGCAGCCCTGCCGATCGACCTGCGCGACGCACGCTTTGCCGTCCTCGTCAAAGCTCCAAGAGCTTGTGAAGCCGAGTCGGTCAACGTAAAAGCGCAACGACGCCTCAACGTCGCTAACGTGGAGCACCGGACGTGCGAACCAATCTGTCATATTCCTTCTCACCTCTCGAATGGTTTGGAGGGGTTTCCCGAAGAGCTTTGCGGAGCAGAGGTATGAGCTTCCTCCGAAAAGCCAAACGAAAACGGTGCCACCGGCCAGGATATGGAAGCTCTAAATACACACCGGACCATCCGGCAGCCGCTTTGGCTCGTCGTACATTACTCGCAATCGATCGGACAAGCACGACAACAATATTGGGGCGTAGTTGCCGAAGCCTCCGCGCCAAGCGCGCTTCGCCAGCAGCGCAGATATGGCGGCGCAAACGGCGGTCCATTCGGTCCACAGGTGTTCCGCACAGGTCCACCAGATAACAGCCCAGCGCGCGAAACGCTTCAAGGAAATCATCATCTGCCGACCGCAGGGACGGTAAGGCAGCCTCGAATGTGTCACGAATCGCTCGATACAAACCCGAATCTGCCTGATAGAAGAAACGGCCAGAAGCGGGAGGGGCTTCGCCAACGAATAAAATTCGCACCCGTCGGGGCCGGAATTGGCGACGAACCTGCTCTCTAGCATGCAAGGTTGTTGTGCGCTTACGCCCTTGCAGTCGGAAGTCGCTTCGGGCTTTCCGTGGTTGCCGGTTACGAGTCATCTTAGACTGTGGATCGTCGCAAGCGCTCCTCAAAGTACTCCTTCCAACTGTCTGGCAGCGCGTCAATGGAAAGTGCCCGCCTCGCTGAGGCAAGGTCCGCAGCGCCATATTTTTTTGTAACATACAAACGAGTGATTTCGGAGACGGGCACAGAGTCTCGATCACGATCGACCAAGGTGAATTGGTCTTCGCCAGCGACAGAGCCTTCACGCTTGACAGCAACATAGAAACCGGTGCGAGCGCTCAGGAGGAAGCGCTTGACCATTTCATCGGATTCAAATCTGATCCCGAGCTTATAACAGGGAAGCCGAGGCTGGGTTACAACGACCTCGGCGGAACCGATGGAAAGCTTGCCACCGACAAAGACCGTATTTTCCAACAAGCCGTCAGTTGTAAAACTCTCCCCGAATGCTCCCATCGGCCAGAGGGTGACCTGGCAATTCCGCTCTCCAATAGTCATAGTGAGCCAGTGGATAGCAGTAAACTGCCTTAGCTTCGCCGCCGTGTACAGTGAGATCAGCCTGTCGGTCTCCCTCCAAATTCAACCTCCGAAGAGTGACACCACCCTTGACTGGCTGCTTGTAGATACCGGTCGTTACAGTCCGACCGTGCCACTCCACCTCGCGTGGAAGACCGCAATTGACCGACACCAACCTCATTTGCTGTAACTCCGATCAGATTCCGTCAGATCATTTGCGCAGAGTCAAACTCCACTCCCTACCGCTTCTGGGCAGCCTTTTTGGAGTCGCTCGGAGAGACCTTCTCCTCGTAGAAACGATGCATATTCGCAGCGATTTCGTGGAGACAGTCTTCTACGGCGAAATGGCCGGAATCGAGCCGATGCATCTCTGCGCTCGGAAGATCTTTGAGGTATGCCTCGCCCCCCTCCCGCGTGAAGAAGATGTCCTCCTGTCCCCAGAAAATTACCGTTTTCGGTTGGCGCTTGCGGAGAAAACTCTGCCATTGTGGGTAGAGTTCAACGTTTGTACGGTAATCGTAAAAAAGATCCATTTGTACACGACGGGCGTTGGGCCTCTCCATGAATCGAAAATCCATGTTCCAGTTATCTGGGCTGATCAACTCCGGTCGCTTGTGGCCATGAAGATACACAGCCTTGATGGTGTCAAACTCAAGCAGACCTGCAACGCCATGTTCCGTTTCAGGCGTGCGATGCTTCCAAAGTGCATTTCTCAGACCACCCCAGGCATCGGTAAAGCCAGCATCATAGGCGTTGGTGTTCTGAACAATCAGCCACTCCAGAGCCTCCGGGTGACGGCTCACGATTCTGAAGCCGACCGGGCCGCCGTAGTCCTGTACGAACAGGCCGTAACGATCAAACCCTTTTGCTTTCAGAAAATTCTCTGTAATTTCCGAAAGCCGGTCGAACGTGTAAGAGAATTTGGCAGGATCGGGCATGTCGCTGTTTCCGAACCCCGGATAGTCCGGGGAAATTACGTGAAAGCGGGTCGCGAGGGCCGGGATTAAGTGACGATACTGATGAGACGAGGCGGGAAAACCGTGGAGCAACACCAACTTGGGGTTGCCCGGCTTACCCGCCTCCCGATAAGCGATACTCAAGCCGTCTACGGGTTGTGTTCCGTACAAAACGGTTGCCAACCAGTTTTTGTTTTCGATATGCATAACTCCCCCTATGATTTCTGGATTAAAAACCAAAACGCCAAGCGGCGGTCACCATCAGCGACCTGTGAACTCTGGCTGCACGATGTCCACAGGTGCATAGTAATGGGATTCGGAAAGAAACAATCGGTTTCAGGAATGTAAGCTTGCTTACATTCGCGCTGTTACCAAGCTATTTGTAAAATTCCGAGTACTGCCTGAAGACAATGACTAGTGCAAAGCAGACCAGCAAACGACGCGGCGTTTCAGCGTTCGCAAGCGTGGGCTTATTCAAGGATCTTCCTCGATCCGTAGTGCGCGAGTTGGATGAAGCCAGTCGCGTCGAAGACGTGCCTGCGGGGCACATTTTGTTCAATCCCGGCGAAACGGGCTACGGATTGTTTGTTCTCGAAAGAGGTGCGGTACAGTTGTTTCGGACTCTGGGAACAAAAAAGCTGGTGATTCTGGATTTGAAGCCGCCCGGCGTTTTCGGCGAGATGGGATGCGTTGGCACTTGCCAGTATCACTGCACAGCGCAGGCGCAACAGCCTTCCCGGGTTCGAACGATCAAGCGAGACGAGCTCGAAACCATCTTGAAGAACTTCCCGGAAGTCGCGCGCCGTTTGCTGGATCTTGTAAGTCAGCGATTCTTTCGTGTCCTCATGGATTTGGAGGCCACGTCGTTCCGTGGTCTGATCGCGCGAACGGCACAATTGCTACTGGAACGCGCGGACGGTGACCGCGTCCAGAATATGACCCACAAAAAGATTGCGGAACAGTTGCATGTGTATCGTGAATCAGCAACGGAAGTTCTTGGGGAACTTCGGAAGGCCGGAATCATCGCCGTTGGCCGGAGGCAGATACGTATTTTGCATCGAGGACGTCTTGAGCGTGCGTCCCGCGAATAAGCCTCGCGTTATTTGGTGCTGTTCCCGCTGTCGCTTTGTGTCTCGCGATAGGTATCGCGCGCCAACAGGATCCCAAGCTGATTTAAAGCCCAGGGCAGTCGACTTTATACTCTCTTAGCCTATATATTGTGAGTGTACGCTGATGGCGTACATAAGAACGATGGAATTCATCGAGGCCCCGGCTTCCATGACGTCATGCCTGGAACAGGAGGATTTCGGAAGCTTCGCTGGGCTGACCCGCGGCGCGGCAAGGGAAGAAAAGGCGGTCTACGGGTGATCTACTTATATTACTTTCCAGGTGATCAGCAAATCTGGTTGATGACGCTCTACGACAAGGCCGAAGCTTCAGACCTGAGGCTACGCAAAGGCAGGCGTTGAAGAACGCAATTGGAATTGAGCTTCGAGCGCGTCAGGGCGAGAAGCCAGCGAAACAGAGGAAAACGCGGAGGTAGGCAATGAGCAAAAGAAAGATTTTCGATGAAATGATCGAAGGCGTCGCAGCGATGAAGAGCCATCGCGAAGAAAAAATCACACTGCGCACTTACAAAATCGAGGCGGCAACACTCCCGAGAGTGGACTCGAAGTTAATTCGGGAGACGCGTAAGAGGCTGCGCTGTTCGCGAGCCGTTTTCGCTCGCAAGCTACGGATTAACGAACGGACTCTGGAAAAGTGGGAACAGAGCCGCGCCAAACCGAATCCCCAAGCGGCAGCGCTCGTCCTTTTAGTCCGCAGATATCCCGATACACTTGAGCGGCTGGAACGGGTCGCCAAGGTTAACGACCATCCGCGCGCTGGAGAATTGATAACCCCTTGAGAAGGAATGGTAGGGACGACGGGACTCGAACCCGCGGCCTCTGCCGTGACAGGCGGTCTTTCACTCGCTGGCACACGCAGAACCAGATCTAGCGATGGACCGCGAGCAAAGGACACGATCGTTCTTAGAT
>Ga0306922_10001577_pt1 | contig 20517 bp, 19 predicted proteins | sample sta12Cox44000082_FD_203758 | JGI IMG/M metagenome (GOLD analysis project Ga0306922, IMG submission 203758) | Lab enrichment of tropical soil microbial communities from Luquillo Experimental Forest, Puerto Rico - statoxic.12C.oxic.44.000.082 (v2)... | ecosystem: Environmental > Terrestrial >... | reverse complement strand
ATGCGCGCCCGCGGCATCGACCCCGGCGGCACGGACTGACGTCCTAGCCGTGTACGGCCGCGGGCGTCCGCGGCCTCCGGCCTTCGCTCGGCTCCGCCTCGCTGCGCGCCCTTCGGGCTTGCGGGTAGCCGTGTACGGCCGCGGGCGTCCGCGGCCTCCGGCCTTCGCTCAGCTCCGCCTCGCTGCGCGCCCTTCGGGCTTGCGGGATACAATCCGCCCGATGCAGCCCAGCTCGCGCCGTCTGCCCGGGACGCAAGGACTCACTCTGCACGCGCTCGAGTGGAGCCGCGAGGGAACGCCGCTCTTGTTCCTGCACGGATTCGGCAACGACGCGCACGTCTGGGACTGGGTGGCGCCGGCGGTCGCGGCGCACTACCGCGTGCTCGCGCTGGACCACCGCGGCCACGGTCAGTCCGACCGCGACCCCGAGGGCCGTTACGACCACGAGACGATGGCGCGCGACGTCGCGGCCGCGCTCGACGCACTGGGCGCGCCGCGCGCGGTGATCGTCGGCCACTCGCTCGGCGGCCGCGTGGCGATGCGCTTCGCGGGGCTGTTCCCGGAGAAGATGGCGGGCCTGGTGATCGTCGACTCGGCGCCGGAGCTCGACGCGCGCGGCACCACGCGCATCCGCCTCGACGTGCAGCAGCAGGAGCCCACGTTCGCCTCGCTGCGCGACTACGAGCGCGTGCTGGCGCGGCAATATCCGGCGACCCGACCCGAGATCCTGGCCGCGCTGGCGGTGCACTGGACGCGCCAGCGCGAGGACAGCCGGTTCGAGCTGCGGCTCGATCCCGCGTTCATGCGCGGCCGGCGAGGCGCTTCCGAGGAGGAGCTCGCGCGCTGGTCGGCGGAAGAGGCGAAGCACCTGTGGCGCGCGCTGGAAGCGCTGCCCTGCCCCGCGCTCGTCGTGCGCGGCGCCGCGTCCGACGTGCTCTCCGCCGACGTGGCGGACAAGATGGCCGACGAGGCGCTGCGCAACGGCCGGCTGGAAGTGGTCGAGCGCGCGGGCCACTCGGTCATGCTGGACAACCCCGAGGGCTTCGAGAAGGCGCTGGTCGGCTTCGTCCTGGGCGACTAGCGACGACGAGCGGCCTCAAGGCGCGCACTGCCCCCGCCGATGCAGGGCCGTCGGAGGTCGCGCCATGAAGGACGGTCGCACGCGCCAGGTCTCTGTCTCGCGCTCCGAGCGCCGGGACGGCTATCTGGCGACGCACACGGTGTCGCTGGTGTTCGCTTCGGGGCCGCTGGGCGGCAGCGAGGCGGCGCTGGCGAAGCCGCGCCTCACGCTGGGCCGCGGCAAGGAGTCGGACATCGTGGTGGACGACCCGTCGATCTCGCACCAGCACGCGGCGTTCGAGCTGGGCAGCGGCGGCTTCCGCGTGCGCGACCTCGGCAGCACCAACGGCGTGGTGGTGAACGGGGCGCGCATGGCCCTGGCGGAGCTGAAGCACGGCGACCGCATCGCCTTGGGCCAGATCGAGCTGCGCTACGTGGTCGAGACGCGCGCGCCCGCCGCCAAGACCCACGCCGTCGATTCGGAATAGCGCGCGGACGCTCCGCGGCGATGTCGGCGAGCGGACCGCGCACCATCGGCAGCTTCGCGATCGAGCGCGAGCTCGGCGCGGGCGGCATGGGCGTGGTCATGTTGGGCCGCCACGCGACGCTCGACCGCCCGGCGGTGCTGAAGCGCCTGCGGCCGGAGCTCTCGGCTTCGAGCGACCTGGTGGAACGCTTCGCGCGCGAGGCGCGCGCGGCCGCCTCGATCCACCACCAGAACGTGGTCGCGGTGTACGACTGGATCTCCTGGCGGGGCGAGCACTACATCGCGCAGGAGTACGTCGACGGCGTGGACCTGCGCGCCGCGCTGGCGCAGGTGCAGCGCTTCCCCTGGCGCTGCGCGGCGCTGCTGGCGCTCGAGCTCGCGCGCGGCCTCGAGGCGATCCACGCGCGCGGCATGGTCCACCGCGACGTGAAGCCCGCGAACGTGCTGCTCGGCCGCAACGGCGAGGTGAAGATCGCGGACTTCGGCATCGCGCTCGATCCCAACCACGACGGGCTCACTCGCCCCGGCACGACCGTCGGCTCGCCGCCGTACATCGCGCCCGAGCAGCTGCTCGGGGAGCGCGTCGATGCGCGCGGCGACCTGTTCGGGCTGGGGATCGTCCTGTACGAGCTGCTCGCCGGCTTGCCGCCGTACCGCCAGCCGGCAGAGGGCGAGACCGCGAGCCTCCTGGCGCTGATCCAGCGCGAGCGCTTCGAGCCGCTGCGCCGGGTCGCACCCGGAACGCCGCGCTGGCTGAAGCGGCTGGTGCGGCAGCTGCTGCGCGCCCGGCCGCGCTCCCGCCCCGCCTCCGCGCAGCGCGTGCGCAGGCTGCTCGAGACCCGGCTGCGCGCGTTCCCCGCCGAGGCGAAGCTCGAGCTCGCCAGCTGGCTCTGGGAGGAAGGCGTGTTTCAGCCGCGCGAGGGCGACACCGTGGTGCTGTCGCCCGAGCCGGGCCGCCCCCGCTTCGCGCGGCTGGCGCGCGGGCTGACCTTCGGCGCCGCGCTCGGGGGTACGCTCGCGCTGGGCGCGATCGTCTACGCCCCGAGCCTGGCGCAGCGCACGCCGCTCTTGCAGGCGCGGCTCCGTTTTCTCGCGGGCGAGCGCCTCGAGCTGTCCCTCGACGGCGCAGCGCGCGCTCGCGCCCGGAAGGCACCACCTCTCGCTGCTCTGGCCCGGCGGCCCGCGCCAGGAGCTGGAGCTCGAGCTCGCGCCCGGCGAGCACCGCAGTCTGAGCCTCGCGCGACCCTAGTTCTCGCGCAGATGCAGCAGCAGGATCCGGCGGATCTCCTCGATCGTCTCCGGGTTGCCCTGCGCGGAGTGAGGGGAGTGGACGATCGTCTCGGAGTCGACCCCGCCGACGTGCGCGCTCGAGTAGCGCACCACGCCGTCGCTGGCGTCCTCGAGCGGGCCGTCGCCGTCGACGGCGATGATCGAGTGCGCGTGCACGCCGGGCGCCAGCGGCAGCTGCGCGAGCTCCCGGATGAACGGGTTGCCCGGATTCATGTTGTCGATGCTGGTCGGCAGCTGGTCGATCGACTGCCAGGCGATCCTGCCGCGGTTGAGCGTGATCACGTCGGACAGACGCTTGGTGAGATCGGCCGGCAGCTTCACCAGCGACCCGACGATGCGCGAGACCGTGAATGCGGCCAGGTAGCTGCCGCGCTGCGGCGTGCACACGAACACCACCCGCTTCACGAACGGCTCCGGCGTGAAGATCAGCGAGCGCTTCAGGAACTCCAGCGTATCGGGGTCGGCCTTCAGCTCGTCCGGCGGGAGATCCGTCATCTCGTGCCAGAACGCGAGCCCGCTGTCGACCACGGTGAGCTTGCTGAGCAGCCCGCCCTGGCTGTGCCCGACCAATACCATGTCGCGCAGCGCGGCGTCCTTGCCCTCGGGGTCGAGCTCGCGCACCGCGTGCTCGAGTGACTCGCGCATGACTCCCGCCGAGTAACCGATCGGATTGCCGGTGTTGTACATGTACAGCCAGATCTGATATCGCGACAAGATCCGGTCGTCGATCTGCAGCTCGTTGATCAGGTCGGCCCAGCGCCCCGGGCTGGACGCCGTGCCGTGCACCAGCACCAGCGGGATGCGGCCCGGCCGGTACGGCTCCATCAGCAGCAGGCCATCGCGCTCCGCGCGGTCGTGCCACGGGTTCAGCGCACCGTAAAAGAAGCCGGCGTACTCGAAGCTCCACCACTTCGACACCGCGAGCGTGTACGCGAGCGCGGAGGTCGTCTCCGCCTCCAGCGGCCAGCTGTGGCCGTCGACGCTCACGTTCGTCGCCTCGTCCGCCGGATAGAGCTCGAGCTTCGCGTTGAGCCAGCCAACGCCGAGGTTCACGTCGACGTCCTGGATGCGCAGGAACGCGGTCACCGGCACGCGGAGGTCGGGCGGGATCCGGCGGTGGCCCGCCACCACCTTGTCGGTGTCCTCCTTCCACAGCCCGGCGACGAGCGGCGCGCCGACGCCCGCGCGCCGGTAGCGGTTGCGCAAGCCGTGCACCTCGAGGCTTGCGGCCGCCACGAAGTGCTCGAGCCGATAGCCACCCCAGGTGAAGCGCTTGGGGTCGACTTCGATGCGGATCGCGCCGAACGGCAGCAGCTTCCAGCCCGACTCGAGCGCGACCTCGTCCTCCTGCGAGATCAGGCTCTCGGCCAGCCCGCGGTTGTACAGCTCGCAGGCAACGCGCAGCCGCGGGTCGGTGGGTGCCAGCGCGACCGCCCCCTGGGCCTGCGAGAACAGCAGCGCGTACGCATAGACCGCCGCGGCGAGGTAGTAGCTGCGGTCCCGCGCGCGCTCGGCGTAGGTGTAGGACAGCTCCGAGAGCGCGAAGAGCCGATAGCCGGCCATCCCGTCCGAAAGCGTTCCGTGGAGCCTCGCCAGGGCGGTGGTCGGGTCCTCTTGAAACTGCGTGTACAGCCCCAGGCGCTGGAGCACCTGCACGGACAGCTGGCTCGGCTCGTCCGAGGTCAGGATGTTCGCGGTGATCTCGCGCTCGATCTCCGACGGATCGGCGCTGTCGACCCGCACCGGAACCGAATTGCAGCTCGCGAGCGCGCCGAGCATTGCCCCGGCGGCGATGGACCGCCTCAGCCTGCGAAGTGCGCCAGCCAATCCCCGACCGTCCGGCGCAGCTCCGCGCCGCAGAGAACGTACACGCGCTCGCGCCCCCTCGATTCCACGCGAACCAGCTCCGCCCGCTCGAGCTGCCGCAGGTGGCGGCTGGTCGTGGGCCAGGTGCAGTCGAAGCGCGCCGCGATCTCGCCCGCCGTCATCCGCCCGCCGCGCAGACCGAGCGCCAGCAGGATCTGCCGGCGCGAGCGGTGCGCGAGGCAGGCGAACACCGCGTCGAGCCGCTCGAGCTCGCGGCGCGCGTCACGCGCGGCCAAGGAGCTCGAGCGGCTGGACGTGCGGGAACTCCATGTTGGGCCGGTCGCCGCGCTTCTCGGTCAGCTGGTCCATGCGCTCCCAGATCTCCATCACGTCGGCGTGCTGGTGCGCCAGCTGCGAGGACTCGGCAGAAGCCCACTCGAAGATCTCGAAGAAGAGCGGCCGGCCGTCGCGCTGTTCGCCCCCGCGATAGTGCACCGGCGGCCGGGCCGTGGCGAGGCCGAGCTCGCGCAGCACCGGCCAGTGGCGCTCGAGCAGCCGGGTGAAGGCGTCCTCGTTGCCCTGCGCGACGCGGTAGATGCACACCACGGTCTCGGGTCCAGGCATGGCGCGCTGCCTCCTCGATGATTAGCCAGTTTGCTAATCATCTCGCGGCGGCGCGGTGCGGGTCAAGCTAGATGCGCTCGAGCACCTCGACCGTGCGCTCGTTGCGCACGTCGCCCGTGTTGAGGGTCGAGGCGGGCTCGAGCAGGAGCACCGCGGCCTCCTGCTCCGCCACCGGCTTGTGCTCCACGCCGCGCGGCACGATGCACAGCTCCCCCTCGCGCAGCCGCACCACCCGGTCTCGGAAATGGATCGCCATCTCCCCGCGCAGCACCAGGAACAGCTCGTCCTCGCGTTCGTGCCGGTGCCAGACGAACTCGCCCTGCAGCTTGACCAGCTTCACGTGCTGGCCGTTCAGCTCGCCCACCAGCTTCGGGCTCCAGTGGTCCGAGAACCGGGCGAGTTTCTCCTCGAGGCTGATCCGCTCCACGCTACAGGCGCCGCACTTCGATCCCCTGCCAGGCGTCGATCTCCTCCTGGCGGGGCGCTTGCTCGGCGCGCGGCGGGACGTCGAGGATCATCGTGTCGCGACGCTCTCTGGTGTACGGCCGCCAGGCGGGCAGGGCCGGGTGGTTGGGGTCGCCGTTGCGCGCGAACGCGAGCCAGGTCTGGCTCATGATCTCGGCCAGCGCCGCCTTGTCGGGCCGGTCGCCCGTGATCGGCACGCCCTCGACGTTGTCGAACACGAACGGGATCTCCAGTGCGTGGGCCGACTTGAACAGGCCGCCCATGAAGTCCGACGCCCAGCTGAACAGGTACATGAATACCGGCGCGGTCCCGCCCTCGGCCTTCCGCTCGGCCAGGCGCATGGACATGATGCGCGTCGGCTCGGTGGTGATCGCGATGAACAAGTCCCAGGGTGTCGCGCCCGGTCGCGTGCGCCGGTAGGTGGAGAGCACGCGCTCCAGCTTGTCGCCGAGCATCGGCCCGAGCCGCCGCACCAGGTCTTCCTCGCTGAGCCGCCGGCGCTTGGGATCCGCCGCGACGAACATCGCCGACTCGTCGAAGTTGGTGCCGATCATGAGCGGCACCGCGGAGCCCGCAGGCGCGGCCGTCGGGTGGAACGGATGCACCGGGAAGTGCGTGCCGTCGACCACCGGCGAGAGCTGGAACATCGCCGGCGAGCCCATCAGGAACGGTCCGGTGCCCGGCTTGCCGGGCGGCAGCTTGCCGATCGCCTCGAGCAGCGCCTGCGGCGCGAGCTGCTGCAGCTTCCGCGCGTCCTTGGCCGGGATCTCGAGCACGGCCAGCAGCCGCTCGGTGAACTCGCGCGCCGCCTCGCACTCGACGCCGCGCAGGCTCGGCCCGCTCTGCACCACGGCGCGGTGGAACAGCCCCTTCGCCGCCGGCAGCGCCAGCATGGTGCTGACCTTCGCGCCGCCGCCGGACTCGCCGAAGATCGTGACGTTGCCCGCGTCGCCGCCGAAGACCGCGGCGTTGGCGCGGATCCACTCGAGCGCGAGCACCACGTCGAGCATGCCGGCGACGCCCGAGCCGTCGAAGTCGGCGCCCAGGTGGTCGGCCAGGTGCAGGTAGCCGAACGCGTTCAGCCGGTGGTTCACCGTCACCACCACCACGTCGCCGCGCAGCGCGAGGTTCGCGCCGTCGTACCAGACCTCGGAGCCCGCACCGGCGCTGAAGCCGCGCCCGTGCAGCCACACCATGATCGGCCGGCGCGCGCCGTCGGACAGCCCCGGCGTCCACACGTTCAGCACGAGACAGTCCTCGCTCTGCGGCAGATAGCGGACCTTGCCGATCACGCGCGCGTCGGAGAGCGCGGGATCGACGAGCGCGCCCAGCTGCGGGCAGATCGGGCCGAACTCGGTGGCGTCGCGAACGCCGGCCCAGGCCGCGCGCGGCTGCGGCTTCCGAAAGCGCCACTCGCCGCCGGTCGGCTCGCCGTAGGGTACGCCTGCGAAGCGGTGGATGCCGCGCGCGCTGGTGGTCCCGCGCAGCTTCCCGGAACTCGTCTCGACCACCGGCTCGCTCATTCGTCCGCCCTCCGTAGGGCGGCTAGCGTACACCGGCGCGGCCGATTCAGGGGAGTCGGCGCGCGTACCGACTCACTCCTTCTCGCGGGCCTTCCAGGCGATCTCCCAGACGCAGGAGACCGAGCCGACGACGCGGCACTTCGTGTGCTTGACCCCGACGTCCTCGAAGCCGAGCAGCGCCATCCGCTCGGCCTGGTAGCCGGTGAACGTGTCGCAGATCTCGCGCGTGGGCAGCGCGAACGCGACCAGGTCCATCACCGCGCGGCCGGCCTCGCGCTCCACGACGCGCATCTCGCCGGAGTCGTACATGGAGCCGAGCAGCGTGAACGCGGCCCTGCGGTCCGCGCTCTTGCGGAAGCGGCTGTAGGTGCCGTCCATGTGCGCGCGCGCCGCGTCGCGTCCCATCCGCTCGCAGGGGTTCTCGCGCCCCGCGCCCACCTTCGCGAGTGTGCGCAGGAGCTCCGCGTAGTCCTCGAGCGGGTACCAGGAGGCCAGCACGATGCGCTGCTCGAGGTAGGGGAACAGCTTCGGCGGCAGATAGACGCGCGCGCGGTCGCCGTGGGTCAGGAGCGCCTTCACCGCCTCCACGACCACGGTTCCCTTGGCGTTGGGCATGGCCGCGGATCGGCGCTGGTGGAGGCCGGCTTGAGATCGGCAAGGGCGCTGGTCCATGCTCGCGCCATGGCGGAGACCGAAGAAGCCGAGCCCGACCTCATGGTGCGCGACGACCTCGCGGACTTCGAGCGCCGCGAGGTCACCCTGGACGGCGCGACCAAGCTCGTGTTCGTCGCCGGGCGGGGGCCGGCGGTGATCGTGATGTCCGAGATGCCGGGCATCTACGCCGGCGTCGCGCGCTTCGCCCGCCGCGTCCGCGACGCCGGGTTCACGGTGTGGATGCCGCAGCTGTTCGGCGAGCCGGGGCATCCGCCGACGCTGGGCCACGGCCTCCGCAGCATGATCCGCGGCTGCATCAGCCGCGAGTTCCGCGCCTTCGCCGCCAACGCCTCGAGCCCGGTCACCGCCTGGCTGCGGGCGCTCGCAGCGCACGTCCACCCGCTCTGCGGCGGACGGGGGGTCGGCGCGATCGGCATGTGCTTCACCGGGAACTTCGCGCTCTCGATGATGATCGAGCCCGCCGTCCGCGCGCCGGTGCTGTCGCAGCCCTCGCTGCCGCTGGGCCGGGCCGGCGGGATGCACATCTCGCCCCGCGAGCTCGCGCAGGTGCGCGAGCGGCTCGAGCGCGAGGACCTCACCGTTCGCGCCTACCGCTTCGAAGGCGATCCGTTCTGCCGCGCGGAGCGCTTCGCCGCGTTCCAGGAGGCGCTGGGACCGCGCTTCGAGCCGCGCGTGCTGCCCGATTCGTGCGCGCGCAAGGGCACGCCGATGCGGCCGCACAGCGTGGTCACCATGCACCTCGTCGACCGCGCCGGCGAGCCGACGCGCGCAGCGCTCGACGAGATCCTCGCGTTCTTCGCAGAGCGCCTGCGCTAGAAGGCGAACTCCCCACGGCGCCCGGTGCGGACGCGCAGCGCGTCGTCGACCTCGGAGACCAGCACCGCGGCGTCGTCGGCCCGTTTCTCGTCCAGACGATTGACGATCACCCCCAGCACGCTCTCCGCCTCTTTGTCGGAGACGACGACCTCGAGCCGGGCGCGGAGCTCCCAGCGCGTGCAGTATTTCGTGCCCCGGTACTGCTGCGCGTGGACGATCTTCCCGTCGGCGTAGCGGACCTCGCTGGCAGTCAGCTGACACGGCACGCGCAGGTCGAGCACGAGGTTCATGATTTCGTCGAGGTACTCGCTCGGAAAGGTGGCGTCGATCCTCTGCATGTTCCTCCTCCACGGCCGACTGCAGCAGCCGGCGCCGTTTCGCGCGGCACCGGCTGCTGGATCGTGTGGTTCAGGTGAGCCGAGGCATCGCGCTCCCAGCGTGTCCCTCGTGCGTCGGATACGAGTCGTCCGGATAGGCGAGACCTCCGAACTCCGGCACGTCCAGACCTTCCAGCTCGACCTCCGGCGAGACGCGCATGCTCTTCACCGCGTTCACGATCTTGAAGATCACGAACGCCGAGCCGAACGCCCAGACGAAGTTCACGGCCGCGCCGATGAGCTGGACCATGAACTGGGTCTTGTCGCCATACAGCAGCCCGGTCACGCCCTGGCCCGCGACGCCGAGGTAGGTGGACGCGCCCACGCCGTTCCAGCCGGCACCATAGGTGCCGTCGGCGAAGAGGCCGACGCAGATCCCGCCCAGCGTGCCGCAGTAGCCGTGCACCGAGATCGCGCCGCAGGGATCGTCGATCTTGAACACGCGGTCGTTCAACAGCACACCGACGCAAACCAGGATGCCGGCGAGGACGCCGATCAGCATCGCGGACAGCGGGCTCACGAACGCGCAAGGTGCCGTGATCGCCACCAGTCCGGCCAGCATGCCGTTGCAAGCCATCGAGATGTCGGGCTTGCCGAAGCGCATGTACCAGAAGGTGAGCGCCGCGGCCGAGCCGAAGATCGCCGCGAGGTTGGTGTTGACCGCGATCACCGAGATGCGCAGGTCGGTCGCCGCCAGCGTGGAGCCGGGGTTGAAGCCCATCCAGCCGAACAGGAGGATGAACGTGCCGGTCACCACGAACACGATGTTGTGCGCCGGGAAGGCGTTGACCTTGCCGTCCTTGCCGTACTTGCCCAGCCGCGGGCCGAGCACGATCGCTATGGCCATCGCGACGTAGCCGCCGATCGCGTGCACCACGGTCGAGCCCGCGAAGTCCACATAGCCGTGCCCCCAGTTCATGGTGTTGCCGAGCTGCGACATCCAGCCGCCACCCCAGACCCAGCAGCCGAAGACCGGGTAGAAGATCGCGCCCATCAGCATCTCGGAGAGCAGGAAGGCCCAGAAGGTGATGCGCTCACAGATCGCACCGACGATGATGTATCCGGCCGTTTCCATGAACACGACCTCGAACAGCGTCAGGCAGTTCGAGCCGGCGTCGTAGGCGGGGCCGCTCAGGAAGAAGCCCTTCCCGCCCAGGAAACCCCAGAGCCCGTCTCCGAGCAGGAACGAGTTCAAGGTCGGTGTGCCGCCGAGGCTGGCGGGAGCTGCGTTGATCGCCACGCCGCCGTACTGGAACGCGTAGCCGCAGATCGCGTAGGCGATGAAGGCGAATACGTACGCGGCGAAGTTCAGCATCATCAGGTGCCCGGCGTTCTTCTTGCGCACCAGGCCGCACGTGAGCAGCGCGAAGCCGGCCTGCATGAAGAGCACGAGGTAACCCGTGTTCAGCGTCCAGCCGAAGTTCGTCGCGATGCGCACGTGGCCGACCGAGTCGGCCAGCTTCATCGCCAGCGGCTCCTTGTCGGCCTGCGCCTGGAACTCCTGGTACGCCTTCATCTTGTCGGCGTAATCCGACGCAGTGGTGTCCGTGGGCTGGGTGACGACGAAGGAGTTTCCGCCCGCGTCGACCGCCGTGGTGCGGTCCCCGGTGGCGATGCCAGCCGGGTCGGGTTTGGGCTCATCGGCCCGGGCGACCTGGCAGATTGCAAAGGCGCCGATCGCGAGATGCAATACGAGAAATGCGCGAGCGACCGCGCTGGCGCCGCGCTTGGCGTCATTCGAGACCATCGATCCGACTCCCCTCAGAGAACGAACAACTCAATTCGCACGCGGACTTCGCGTGTCGCAGCTGTCAGCAGCTTGAGTCGCTCCCTTGGGGCGGAAGGATCCCCACGGCTCGGATCTGCCTTGAGCACCCGTCGACAGAGCAACGGGTGTGCCGAAGGCAGGCGTGGGCTAGGCCAGAGCCTCGGCGACGAAGTCCCGGGCGCGCTGGCTCGCGCGCGCGCCGAGCGGGGTCGGGAACAGATTGAAGCCGTGCACCCCGCCCGGGTAGATCGCGAGCTCCGCGCGGTTTCCCGCCGCTACCCAGCGCGCGGACATGAACAGGCTGTCGTCGAGCAGCGGATCGAGCGTTCCGACGCTGAACAGTGCGGGCGGCAGCCGACGCAGATCTGCGTAGAGCGGCGATGCGTCGGCAGTGCCGCGGCGGGCGCGGTCGGGAATGAAGTGGTTCGAGAACCACTCGATGATCGGCGTCGACAGCACCAGGTTGCGCTCGCCCCAGTTGCGCACGCTGGGCGTGAAGGTGAGGTCGTAGATCCCGTAGACCAGGTTCGCGCCGCGGAACGGCGTCATGGCGTGGCGATCGCGCATGCGGATCGCGGTGACCGCCGCCAGGTGCGCGCCGGCCGACTCGCCGCCGATCGCGAAGCGCTCCGTCCCCAGCTCGCGCCTGGCGTTCTCGACCAGCCACAGCGCCGCGGCCTCGCAGTCGTCAGCGCCGGCGGGATAGGGATGCTCGGGTGCGAGGCGGTAGCCGACGCTCACCACCACGGCTCCCGCCGCGTTCGCGATCTGGTCCAGCATCGCGTCCTGCGCGTCGTGGCTGCCGAGCACGTGGCCGCCGCCGTGGATGTGGAGGTAGATGCCGCGCACCGCACCGCTCCGGGGCCGCAGCACGCGCAGCGGGATCGGGCCCGCGGGGCCGCGGATCGAGCGCTCCTCGGCGTGCGGCAGCCGCGCGATCGGGCCGAACGTCCCCTGCCCCGACTCGCGCGCGGCGCGGATCGCCTGCGGCGTCTGGGTGTGGATCGCCGGCGCTTGAGCCAGGAGCTTCTCCAGCGCCTCGTTCGCCTGGCGCGTCTCCGGATCGATCGCCTCGGGCGAGAAGAGCTTCGGGTCGAGGTTCATGGCGCGGGCCTTTCCGCTCGGACGAGCAGGAGGAGTGGCTTGCCCAGGTATTTTGCCGCGACCGGCACCTGCGAGACGAGCGCGGCGTCGCCGCGGAAGTCCGCGCGCTCGATCCGCGCGAAACCGGCCGCGTCCATCGCGTTCAGGTAGTCGTCCGTGCTGTAGGGCTCGGCGCCGAGCCGGACCTCGGTGTCCCCTTCGCTGAAGTTGGCCTCGATGCCGGCGCGCGCGAGCTCGGGGTGGAACGCCGAGAACACCATGCGCCCGCCGCGCCGCAGCGCCGCGTGGGCCTCGCGGAAGAAGCCCGCGAGGTCGCGCAGGTGCTCGGAGACGAGCGAAGAGAGGAGCGCGTCGAAGGCGCCGCGCCGCACCGGGAAGGGCGCGTTCAGGTCGGCCTGGGCGAGACCCGCGCCGGGTGCGCTGCGCTGCGCGACCGAGAGCATGCCCCGCGAGAAGTCGAGCCCGACCGCGCGCGCGCGCGATGCGCACACGCGGGCGAGGTGCGCGCCGGTGCCGCAGCCGGCGTCGAGCACGCGCTCGCCCGGCTGGGGATCGAGCGCCGCGAAGGTGGTGCGGCGGTCCAGCGCCACCAGCGGATTGGGCGTTGCGTCGTACGTGCGCGACCAGCGGTCGTAGCCCTCGCGCACCGTCGGCCGTTCCACTCGTTTGGTCATGGGAAGCGCACGATACAGCGGCGCGCCCGACGCGCTAGTCTCGCGCGCGTGCCGCGCCGTCCTGGCCTCGTCCTGCTCGCCGCCGGGCTCGCCGCCTGCTCGCACGTTCCGCGCGTCCACCCGCCGCCGCCGCTGCGCGCCTCCGCCGATCACCCGAACGTGCTCTTGATCGTCGCGGAGGACCTGGGTCCGCACCTGGGTGCCTACGGCGATGCCGCCGCGCACACGCCGCGGCTCGACCAGCTCGCGCGCGAGGGCATCCGCTTCGCGCGCGCCTTCACCACCGGCCCCGTGTGCGCGCCGAGCCGCGCCACGATCCAGACGGGGATGTACCCGCGTTCGATCGGCGCGATGCACATGCGCACCAGCCGCCCCTGCGATCCGCCCGGCGACCCGAAGAGCTTCTCCTATCTCGCCGTGCCGCCGCCCGAGGTGAAGGCCTTCCCCGAGCTGATGCGCCGCGCCGGCTACTTCACCGTGAACCAGCTGAAGACCGACTACCAGTTCGGCGAGCCGTTCACGATCTGGGACGCGTTCGAGCCCGACGAGTCACACCGCACGGTGTGGCGCAGCGTGCCGCGCGGCCAGCCGTTCCTGGCGATGCTCGACCCGTGGATCACCCACGAGAGCTTCCTCTGGCCCACCGACCCGAACCGCGGCGACAAGGTCAGCGTCGCCGTCGCGGAGCGGAACGCGCGCGCGTTTGGGGGCCACCCGTCGGTGATCGATCCGGACGCGTTGCACCTGTCTCCCTATCTCGCCGACACTCCGGACACGCGCCGCGACGTCGCGCGCCAGTACGAGAATGCCGCGATCCTGGACCAGCAGGTGGGTGAGATCCTCGACGCGCTCGCAGCCGACGGGCTCGCCGACCGCACGATCGTGGTGTTCACCACCGACCACGGCGATGGACTCCCCAACGCCAAGCGCCGCGCCTACGACTCGGGGCTGCACGTGCCGCTGATCGTGCGCTTCCCGGACGGCCGCGGCGCCGGCACGGTGCGCGACGACGTGGTGAGCTTCGTCGACCTGGCGCCGACGCTGCTCGACCTCGCGGGGCTGTCGATCCCTGGCTTCATGCAGGGTCAGCCATTCCTCGGCCCGCACGCGCGGCAGCGCCAGTACGCGTTCGCGGCCGCGGACCGCATGGACACCTCGCCGGGCAAGTGGCGCAGCGTGCGGGACGTCCACTTCCAGTATCTCGCGAACCGCATGCCGGACGTGCCGCTGCTCGCGCCGATCAAGTTCCGCGACATGCTGCTCTCGATGCAGGACCTCTGGCGCCTGCACGACGCGCACTCGCTCACGCCGCTGCAGGAGAGCCAGTTCGCCGCGCCGAGGCCGGCGGAGGAGCTCTACGACGCCGACGCCGACCCCGACGAGACCCGGAACCTGGCGGGCAACCCGCGCTACGCCGCCGTGCTCGCGCGGATGCGTGCTGCGCTCGCCGAGTTCGAGGCCGACGTGCCCGACCTCTGCCCCGACGGCGAGCGCGCCATGGCCGAAAAAATGTGGCCCGGCCTGCGCCAGCCGCGGACGGAGGAGCCCGTTCCCGCCCAAGTGACACTCGACGGTGTCGAAGCGATCTCGCTCGCCTCGCCCACGCCCGGCGCCTCGATCGGCTACCGCTACGAGAGCGACCCGCCGAAGCGCTGGCGCCTCTACCTCGATCCCGTGCCGCTGCACCCCGGCCTCGAGATCGAAGCGAAAGCAGTTCGCTACGGCTGGGCAGACAGCGAGAGCGTTCGCGCGCCCTGAGTCTCTCGCCTCTTCGATCCTTCTCAAGAGTCTCACCATTCGACGGCAGCTTGGGAGTAGAATGACCTCATGAATCACTGCGGCTCGAGGCTGATGCTGCTCTTTCTCCTTGCTTTTGCCTTCGCCTCCCGTGCGGCGGCTGTGACCACGACGTGGCTCGGCGGAACTGGCAACTGGTCTGACGCCGGCAAGTGGAGCACGGGCGTGCCGGCGAGCTCGACGACGGACCCCGTGCTCGCCGTGATCGACGACGCGCCCGCGACGTCCTCGCTGGTGACCGTGGACTCCCCTGTGAGCACGAACACACTCCGGGTCGACAGCGGCGATCAGCTCAACGTCACTTCGACCGGGGAGCTCGACGTCGATGGACTCACACTCCAGAACTCCGGGATCGTCAGTCTCGGCGGCTCGCTCGTCGCGAACCCGGGCGCGGGCGGCACGACGACGCTCAGCGGCGGAGGTCGCATCAACCTCAGCGGCGGCAGCCTCGGGAGCAGCGGCGGGCTCGCCAACGTCGACAACGTGATCGTGGGCTTCGGATCCGTCGGCTTCGGGTCGTTCGACAACCGCGGTTCGATCGCCAGCAAGACCGCCGGCAAGAGTCTCGCCTTCAGCACGGGCTTCAGCAACGAGGGGACGCTCGAAGCCACCGATGGAGGCACCATCGACCTTTCGCTTCCGGGGATGACGAACGCGGGCGGAACGATCCTGGCCCTTCGCGGCGGGATCATCGACCTCGGCGATTCGATGACCTCGACGGGGGGGGCGTTCTCAGCGCTGGTCAACAGCTCGCTGGATCTCCGCGGGACCTACACCAACACCACCTTCACGACGGACAACACGAGCATCATTCGCATCGGGCCGAGCACGACTCTGACGATCAATGGGGGCGGTTTCAACGGGAACGTCCAGCTGCTCGATCCCGCGCTGAGCGGCTCCTTCAGCAACAGCGGTTCGATGCAGGGCTCGCTGCACTCTGCAGGGAGCGTGTCGATCGCCAACAGCGGCAACATCACGATCGACGGGGCGTGGAACGCGGCACAGGGCACGACGTTCGCGCAAAACTTCCAGAGCTCGCTCAACCCGCCTGTGGGAACGGTCATACTCGCGGGGACGCCTTCGGCTCCGGCCACGATCACGAAGCTCACGAACGTCGACAACGCGATCACGGGCGCCGGCATGGTGGACCTCGTCGACAACAGGGACGAGGGAAGCATCACCGCGACGACCGGGACGCTCACGGTCACGGGAAGGACGTCCCCGGTGGTGCCTCCGCAGATCTACTTTGCGGGGAACTTCGGCGCGACCTCGGGCGGCGTCCTCGAGCTCGGGGCGAGCGGCGTGGTCGGCGGATTGCACGCGGATGGCGGCGCCATCCATCTCACCGGAAACATCGACTCGGAAGGTTTCGAGGTCACTCATGGCGGAAGCCTCACGGTCGACTCGACCCTGACGACCACGAATCTCAGCCTCGTTGACGAGACCAGCTCGCTCGACGTGAACGGCATCGTGCGCATGGCCGGAGACTTCCGGATCTACGGCTCGACGCAGGGCCGCTGGACGTTTGCGCCGACGTCCTCCCTGGATCTCTCCAACGCCGGCGAGCACGGTGGCGTGTTCTTCGCGCTGCGATACGAGGTCGCGGGTGCCGATCTCGGGCAAGTCGCCGCGGGCTTCAGCAACGACAACTACTATCTACCCAACCTGGTGATCGAACCGGACGGTCGCGTCGACCTGTTCGACGTCTTCGACAACGGCAACCGGATCGGCGGCAAGCGCGAGGCGCTCTACGTCGACACGCTGACGTTCGCCGACGCGACGGGACTCATCGGCCTGAACGGGATCGACCTCTACTACAACCACCTGATCGGCTCGCCCGACCAGATCCTTCCCGGCAAGCTCGTCCCCGAGCCGGCGATCGGCGCGCTCCTGGGCGCGGGACTCCTGGCGCTGCTGGCTAGCGCCCGCCGCGCTCCAGGCTGAGCGTCCCGCCGCCGTTCGTGGCGAGGAACAGGAACGCGAAGCAGAACAGCACGGCGGGCTCGCCGTGGTTCTGGATCGGCAAGAGGCCCTGTGGCTGGTGGACGGTGAAGTAGGCGACCGCCATCTCGCCGCAGCAGATGAACGCGGCGAGCTGCGTGCGCACGCCCAGCGCGACCAGCGCCCCGCCGACCAGCTCGATGATCGCGGCGATCCAGAACTTCGACCACATCGGCACCGCGCCGCCGTTCGGGCCGAAGCCGCCGAAGGCGCCGAACAGCTTCTGCGCGCCGTGACAGGCGAACAGGAAGCCGGTCACGATGCGCAGCGCGGTGTGGCCGAGCGGCGCGAGCTTGGCGAGCGTCGAATCCATCGCTTCTCCTCCTACTCCGTCCAGGCGAAGCGCGTACCCTCGGGCGTCGCGTTCGCGCGCAGGGCCCCGAGCGCGAGCACGCGGTCGATCTCCGCGCTCGCGAACTCGGAGCGGACGCCGGTCGCTTCGACGACCGCCGCGCGGAGCTCCGCGACCGGGTCGTTCCTGAACGCCGGCAAGCCCTCGATCGTGTCGTTCAGCAGGAGCTTCCACAAAAGCGCCTGGCGGTGGCGGCGCAGGTACATCTTCAGCTCGTAGCCGGACAGGTTTCCGTTCTTGTACAGGCCGTCCTGGTAGCGCAGGTAGCGCTCCATGGTGCTGTCGTACTCGTCGGCGACGGCCTTCAGCACGCCCGCGGTCGTTCCAGTGGTGCGAGTCACCACGTGGTTCGCGTCGTATTGCGTCCAGTCATTGGTGAGGATCTCGAGCCCGTAGTCGGCGGCGCGGTCGCGCACCTCTGTGCCCGGGAACGGCGCGAGGATGTGGAAGCCGTAGAGCGAGCCGAACTCCTCGTGCAGCTCGTTGGCGAACTCGGTGGTCTTGCGCAGCGTCTCCTCGGTCTCGCCGGGCAGCCCGATGATGAACGAGGCGAGCGCGGTGATGCCCACGGCCTGAGTCATGCGCATGGCCTCCTTCACCTTCTCGAGGCTCGACTTCTTCTTCACCAGGTCGAGGATCTCCTGGCTGCCGCTCTCCACGCCGAAGCAGATCGCCTGGCAGCCGGCGCGCGCCATGGTGTCGACGATCTCGGGCGAGATGGTGTCGACGCGCGAGAAGGCGTTCCAGCGGATGCCGGTGTCGCGCCGGATCAGCTCGCCGCAAACCGCGAGGAAGTGCTTGCGGTAGAGCGTGAACAGGTCGTCCTCGATGGTGATCTCGGTGAAGCCGAGCTCGGCGAGCTTCTCGATCTCGTCGACGCACAGGCTCGGCGTGCGGTAGCGCACCTGGCGTCCGGTCCACGCGGGGGCCGAGCAGAAGATGCACGAGTACGGGCAGCCGCGGCTGGTGACCACGCTCGCGTGGCTGTCGAAGGCGAGATAGCGCTGCAGCGGCACCAGGTCGCGCGCGGGCTCGGGCAGCGTGTCGAGGTCGTCCTCGAGCGCGCGCGGCGGCGTGCGCACGACGCGGTCGCCGTCGCGCAGCGCCAGCCCGCGCACGTCGCGCAGGTCCATCCGGCCCTCGAGCGCGCGGCAAAGCTCGCGCATGGTGTGCTCGCCCTCGCCGATGCCGATGAAGTCGAGCGCCGGCAGGTCGCGGAAGCTGCCCTCGATCTCGAAGCTGACGTGCGGCCCGCCCATCGCGATCGGCACGCGCTCGTCGCACTTGCGCACCACCTCGGCGATCGACGACGCGATGTGGTGGTTGAGCGTCACCGAGGTGATGCCCACCAGCTCGGGCCGGAAGCGCGCCATGCGCCGCTCGATCTTCTCGGGCGTGGTGCGCGCGAGCAAGAGGTCGAGGATCTCGACCTCGTGACCTTCGGCTTGCAGCGCCGATGCGACGTACGGCAGCGTGACCAGCAGCCGCGGAAACTCCTCGAACGGGTACGAGGGGTTGATGAGCAGAACCCGCATGCGACCTCCCAGTCCCAGAAAGTGCGCGCATTCTATCTGGAGGCGCGCGAGAAAGCGTCCGGCTCTTGCAGCCGCTCGAGCAGGGCGAGAGCGAGCGGACTCCTGAGCCCGCGCCGCCGCAGCACCGCGAACACCGGCTGGACCGCGCCGAGATTCGCGACCTCGATCGCGCGCAGGCTGCCGCGCCCGAGCTCCTCGCGGAACGCGCTTCGCGGCAGGAGCGCGACCCCGAGCCCCGCCTCCACCAGCCGCTTCTGGGCGGTCAGGCTGTCGACCGGCGTGACGCTCGGCCGCTCGATCCCGGCCGCGAGGAGGGTCCGCTCGAGCGATCCCTCGGGGCTGTCCGCCCGCACGGGGAAGCCGAGCCAGGAATCGGATGCGAACGCCCGGAGGCTCGCGACGCGCCGGGTGCGCACCGGGTGCTCGGGGGGGACGACCAGGAACAGCCGCTCCGCGCCCAGCGCGAGGCACTCGAGCCGGGGGTCTGGGTCGCGGTGGTAGCGCAGCCCGAGGTCGGCTTCGCCGCGCCGCACGAAGGCGCTCACCTCGCGGCTGTTGGCGGTGCGGAGCGCGATGGCCGCGCCGGGGAAGCGCCGGCGCAGCTTGCGCAGCGCCTCGACGAGCGGGCGGTCGGCGAGCGTGCCGACGATCGCGAGCTCGAGCCGGAGCGGCGCCTCCGCCCGCTCCCCCGCTTCGCGCACCGCGCGCTCGCCGTCGCGCACGGATGCCAGCGCGGCCTCCGCGTGGGGCAGGAGCGCGCGGCCGGCGTCGGTGAGGCGGGAGCCCCGGCCCACGCGCTCGAACAGTCGCACGTCGAGCGCCTGCTCGAGCTGGCGGATGCGCCGGCTGATCGCAGGCTGGGAGCGATGGAGCTGCCGCGAGGCCTCGGTGAAGCCGGCTCCGCCGGCGATGGCGACGAAGGACTCGAGCTCGTCGAGGGTCATCCATGCATTGTACAGATGGATCGATTCAGATCTATGCATTGGACTGATCTACGCCGCTGCCCCAGCCTCGCCCCCATGAACCCACACCACGAACGCACGACCCGCTTCCGCGCCCTGCACCAACGGCCCGAGCCGCTGCTCCTTCCCAACCCCTGGGACGCGGGCACCGCCCGACTGCTCGCCCACCTCGGCTTCGAAGCGCTGGCCAGCACGAGCCTCGGCGCGGCGAACCTCCTGGGGCGGCGCCGCGCGACGCGGCGGCAGATCCTCGACAACCTGCGCACGCTGTGCGAAGCGACGCCGCTCCCCGTGAACGCAGACCTCGAGAACGGCTACGCCGACGATCCCGACGAGGCGGCCCGGATGATCGGCGACGCCTGCGCCTGCGGTGCGGCCGGCGGCTCGATCGAGGACGCGAGCGCCGATCCCGCCGCGCCGATCTACGACTTCTCGCTCGCGGTCGAGCGGGTGCAGGCGGCGGCGGAGGCGGCGCGCCGGCTGCCCGTCCCGTTCGTGCTGACCGCGCGCGCCGAGCAGCTGCTCTACGGCGTCGGCACGCTCGACGAGGCGATCCGCCGGCTGCAGGCGTTCGAGAAGGCCGGCGCGGACGTGCTCTACGCGCCCGGGCTGCGCACGCGCGAGCAGATCCGCACCGTCGTGGAGTCGGTCGCGCGGCCGCTGAACGTCGTCATGGGCTTCGCCGACCCGACCATCACGCTGGACGAGCTGCGCGAGCTGGGCGTGCGCCGCGTCAGCATCGGCGGCGGCCTCTCGCGCGTGGCGCTGCGCGCCTTCCTCGACGCCGCCCAGGAGATGCGCGCCGGCCGCTTCGGCTTCGTGGAGCGGATGGCGACCCTGCGGGAGCTGTTCGCGGCGTTTCCGGAGTGAGTCAGTGAGCGGCGGAGACGTCGAGCGTCTGCTCGAGATCGACGTGCTTGTGGGTCACCCCGTCGCGCACGACGGCGCGGATCCGGTACACGCCGGTCGGGTCCGACTTCTCGAGACCGAGGTCCAGCCGTGCCCTGCCGACCACGGTGTGCGGCTTCGGCGGCACGCTCGGCGGCGCACCGTGCCACAGCTCGGCGCCGTTCCGCGAGCCGAGCGAGCTGCCGGACGGCCCGAGCACCGTGAAGTCGACGTCCGCATGACAGCTCCCGTCTGGATCCGGGGAACACCCGCTCAGCAGCACGAGAGCGGTGATCTGGTCGCCGAGCTTCGCC